>Ga0136636_10001199_pt1 | contig 14891 bp, 9 predicted proteins | sample AntDrymUQ8522106_2_FD_104653 | JGI IMG/M metagenome (GOLD analysis project Ga0136636, IMG submission 104653) | Polar desert sand microbial communities from Dry Valleys, Antarctica - metaG UQ852 (21.06) | ecosystem: Environmental > Terrestrial > Soil > Desert | place: Antarctica: Dry Valley... | reverse complement strand
AATCGGTCAAGGTAATAGTAGAATTAACATCATTACAACCCGCTCCTTTTTTATATTGGTTGGTGAACGTCGCGTCAAAAGTACAATCTGTAATAATCCCGTCCGGTATTTTGAGTTCATTATCCCTAATGTTTGTCTTTACTATAATTTCGGGATCTCCCTTAGCATTCATATCCCCAATAATAGAGCAGCTCACATTTATAGGTTTTTTCAAGTCAAATTGGTCGATTTTAGAACTGATATTAGCACTCAATAAAGCAGAAGCTTCACGCCACAATATGGAGGTTTTTATGGCAATGTCAAAAGGAGATTTGTTTGCATCCAAACTAAAATGAGCCTTGATATCAAAAAACTCGGGTCCGATTCCAAAATTAGTTGTGGCAATACTAATCTGGTTTTTAGAGTTGGAATAAACAACCGTCAAAACTCCTTCCACCAAACTATTCTTAATAAAACTCCCTCTTTTAGTATTGAAAGCCATGCTTTTAGCTACTGTTTTCAGATACAGGTTCGTATGCCAATTTCCGTCACTAAATGCAATTTTACTTCGTAAAGCAAGAATGTCGAAATCAAACAACTTGTTTCCCAATTGATTTTCAGAAATGAAATGAACTTGATCCATTATGATCTCATCAAAGGCGGACGTTGTAGCGCTTTTTGATTTTTTGCCTTTTGGCTTAGCCTTAAATATATGTGTGTTTACAATTCCATTTCTTCCTTTAAACAAATGCAAAGTTGCTTGCTGAATTTCGATTTTGTTGATGTTAATCTCATTTGAAAGCAAGTCCCAAAGATCAATTCTGATCTCAATTTGTTGTGCTTTAAGCAATGTACGTTTGTGAAAGACCCACAAACTGTCCTTTAATTCAACTTGGCTTAACGACAAGGTCATGTTGGGAAACCCCTTTAAGAATTTATATTTAATTGCTCCAATGTGGATTGTGCCGGTAATATTTTCGTTGATCTTAGCATTGATTTGGGTTACAATTTCTGCTTTATTAGTATTAAAATAAAGTGCCACAACCGCTGAAGATATAAAAATAAGCACAACTAATCCCGCAAAGAAATAACCAATTCTTTTGCTTACTTTCCTGAAACTTGCAGTTTTAAAATAAGTTCTTGTGCCCTGCCAAAATTGATTCATGCGTACTCCTTTACTGTTTAAAATACAAGATACTATAAAAACTAATGCTCCAATTGATTTCAAACTACAAATTACAATTCAAATTTTTACGCAGCAGTTCGAGTGCAGGACTATTAATGATGAAAAACTTGGAAAAATACCTTATTTATTAGCGAATAACAGTTGCTTTAAAAAAGGTAGTATACTCTAAAGTAAGGCTTTACTCTGCAGCCATAAAAGATAAAAACAGCCAAAAATTCACAAAAACGAATACTATTTTTTTCATAATTTTTGGATTAATAAAAAAATTTTTGACGAAAACAATCTGCTTACTTACAAATTTTAAATCGTAAATGTTTTATTATTAACTACTTATACATTTTTTTAAATTATTTGTACTCCTTAATAATAAGTACGTTTCCAATCTTAAATAATACAGCTCCTTTACAACTGATACTACCGTACTTGATTTGATGTATTTTTGTACTGCCAACAATCCATTCTTCACGAATTAAAATTGACTCATGAAAAAATTATTTTCCCTATTATTATTTATTGTTTTTACACTACTGTTTACTCTTGTTTCTTGCAAAAAGAAAAACAAAGAAATTGTGATGGCACCAACGCGTTTAAACGAAATCGAAATACCATTTGACAGTACTCAAATTGGGACTTTCTTTGGTAAATATCCAAAGCTAAAAAACTATCGAGGCGATGTTGAGCAATTGTACCGCAAACATGAATTTCATTATATCTGGTTTGATAAGGACGGCCTAAATGAATTTGCCGGTTTGCTTTACAGCAAAGTGAATAGCATGAATCTGGAAGGAATTGAAACTGCCATTCCGTATAAAGAAAAATTAGACGACATCTACGATAATCCGGATGACAATCAAAAGGCTAGTATTGAAACGGAGTTGCTGAGCTCTGCCCTGTACTTTTTTTATGCTGATAAAGTATATGACGGAATCGACATTCAGAAAACAAAAGATTTAGGATGGTTTTTACCTCGAAAAAGACAATCTTATGTGAGTTACTTAGATTCATTGTTAATCAATCCTGCATTAATTAACAAAGAAGAAAAAGGTGTTTTGAAGCAATATTTCCTTTTAAAAGATGTTTTACAGGAATACCGCAAAATAGAAAAAAAAGGCGGATGGAAAGCCATTGCTCTTGATCCAAATGTTAAATCCTATAAACCTGGAGACAGCGCTGCTGCTGTTGCACAAATCAGAACACGTTTGTTTATCACCGATGATATGTCTAGTGATTCCAAAAGTGCCGTGTATGATTCCGAATTAGCTACTGGAATTTTGAAATTTAAAAAGAGAAGTGGTAATACCCTCAACAAAACGATTTTGCCGGAACATATTAAATATATGAACGTGTCTGTTGCGGAACGCATCAAAACCATTATGGTCAATATGGAACGTTGTCGATGGATATCCAATGATATTACTAAATCTAAAGAATTGATTGTGGTCAACATTCCTGCCTATGAACTGACTTTTTTTAGAGATGGCGAACCAGAGTTGCGTTCTAAGGTTGTAGTAGGAAAAGCAATGCACAAAACCGTAATTTTTAGTGCGCCAATGAAATACATCGTGTTCCGACCTTATTGGAATGTACCAACAAGCATTCTGAAAAAAGAAATCCTTCCTGCCATTGAGAAAAACCCAAATTATTTAGAAGAACATGACATGGAATGGAAAGATAGTTATGTTAGACAGCGACCTGGACCCGAAAACTCATTGGGATTAGTAAAATTTTTATTTCCCAATTCGAATGCAATTTATTTGCACGACACCCCATCCAAAAGTTTATTTGGAAAAGAAGACCGTGCTTTCAGCCACGGATGTATTCGTGTAGCCAAGCCAAAAGAACTTGCAGCCATAATTATGAAAAATGATCCAAAATGGAATCCAGAGAAGATAGAGACCGCGATGCATGATGGAGAGGAATATTGGTACACGCTTAAAAACAAAATCCCAGTCTATATTGGTTATTTTACCGCTTGGGTAGATACGGAAGGCGTCATTCATTTTTATGAGGATGTCTATAAAAGGGATGAAACGTTAGCAACATTATTGTTTGACAAATAAGTGTTTGATTTGCTCACAAATGATAACCAAAAAAAATGACACTGCCTTATTTAAAAGTCAGTGTCATTTCTTTTTATTTACCTAAAGGTACTTGTTTAATATGTTTTCTTTTTTTCGAAAGTCGTTTCCAACACTTTTTTAATTTTGTCCAAGGCTCCGTGAAATGCTTTCTCGGTAGTATCGGCGTAATTTGTAACGGCTAAGGGCTGCATATTAATTGGTCTGGCTTCGATAAGACATCGTTTGTCATCGAGTCCAGACTTGGCACTATTTTCGTCTCCAAGATGCACTTCTAAACGGGTAATTTTATCTTCAAAACGTGCTAAAGCAGTTCCTAATTCATCCGAAATATACGCTTTCAATCGTGCGTTCCCTTCTACGTTATTGTCTGTGTTGATTTGTACTGTCATGTTTTTATTTATTTAATGATTGTCTTTCAAATTTAACGAACGAAGAACCAAAAAACGACTGCATTAATAAAACATTGTGAAAATTAAGGACAAAGGAAGTGGATCTAAGGCAGGTTTGGAATTAGGGGATTTGCTTTATTCTATTTTGCAGATAACCCTTTATGATCGCGGAAAAAACATCAATTGTAACAAGGGCCTCTCTGATATTTGCTATAGTATGATTTATTTATCTACCCGATTTTTTTAGAAACAGCGCACAAAAAAACACCAATCTTTCGACTGGTGTTTTTGAAAATTAGTGCTGTTATTGAAGAGATATCCTAGCCCTGATGGCAGTGAAACCCCTTATGAATTAGCGTTGTGTTTTTTCTTGGGTTAAAAGAGCGACCAAAGGAAGCTCCTTTTTAGCCTTAGAAAAAACAACGCTAAAAGTAAGGGTGGAGCGTACAGCAGGAAATAGCTCCTCCTAGCCTAATACCCTTTGACTTTCTACTCAGACATTTATCAAAATAGGGTACATCCTGCTATTCCCGAACCTACAGACAGAATGCTCTAGTCCAGCTCAGGCAATAGGACCACTCCCATATTGAATAGCGTGAATGCCTGAATATCGACGTTTTCCTGAATAGTTGCGGCTACAGATTTTCCTGCACCATGTCCTGCATTGATGTCAATACGAATTAGGACTGGATTTGTTCCTGTTTGTTTTTGTTGTAATTCGGCTGCAAATTTAAAACTGTGTGCTGGCACTACTCTATCATCGTGATCGCCCGTTGTAACCATCGTAGCGGGATATTGTATTCCTTTTTGAATGTTGTGTACGGGAGAATACCCTTTAATATACGCAAACATTTCCTTGCTGTCTTGTGCTGTTCCGTAGTCATACGCCCACCCTGCTCCTGCAGTAAAAGTATGGTAACGCAACATGTCCATCACTCCTACCGCCGGCAAAGCGACTTTCATCAACTCTGGACGCTGTGTCATGGTTGCGCCTACAAGCAATCCTCCGTTAGAACCACCACGAATAGCAAGGTATTGAGGAGCTGTATATTTTTGAGCAATTAAATATTCTGCTGCTGCAATGAAATCATCAAATACATTTTGTTTTTGCATCTTGGTTCCTGCATCATGCCATTTTTTACCGTATTCTCCGCCGCCGCGTAAATTTGGTACCGCGTAAACGCCCCCGTTTTCCATCCAAACTGCGTTAGCAATACTGAAACTTGGCGTCAAACTCACGTTGAACCCTCCATAACCGTATAGCATTGTTGGATTTGTCCCATCCAGTTTCAAACCTTTTTTATGGGTAATGATCATTGGAATTTTTGTTCCGTCTTTGGAAGTATAAAACACTTGTTTGGACTCGTATTGTTCACTATTGAAATCGACTTTTGGCTTTTGGTACACCGCAGACGTTCCTGCTTTTGGCTCATAGGAGAACGTAGAACCCGGAGTAACATAATTTGTAAACGAGTAATAAAGCGTTTTCTCTTTTTTCTTTCCGCCAAAACCACCAGCAGTTCCTATCCCTGGTAATTGGATTTCACGTACCAATTTTCCAGAGTAATCGTATTGTTTAACTACCGAAACGGCATCTTTCATGTAGTTAGCAAAGAAATATCCTCCACCTGTTGAAGGAGATAAAACGTTCTCGGTTTCTGCGATGAAATCTTTCCAGTTTTCTGGTTTTGGATTGTTCACATCAACAGTAATGATTCGTTTATTGGGCGCATTGAGGTCGGTTTCTATAAATAATTTAACTCCCTCATTTTCAATTATACTGTTATCGCTTTTGAAATTATCCACAATAGTTACAATAGGACTGTTTGGCTTTGTCAAATCCTTGATATACAATTCGTTTCCATAGGTAGAATTTGCTGCTGTGATCACTAGAAAACGATCATCCTCTGTAACTCCACCCCCTACATAACGTCTTTTTTGATCGGCACCAAAAATAACTTTATCTACTTTTTGTGCAGTTCCTACCTTGTGAAAATACAGTTTGTGTTGATCTGTTTTTGCTGATAACTCGCTTCCTTTTGGTTTGTCATAACTGGAGTAATAGAATCCTTCATTTCCTTTCCAAGAAACGCCGCTGAATTTTACATCGACGATGGTGTCTTCCATAATTTTTTGAGAAACGGCATCCATAATAATGACTTTTCTCCAGTCGCTTCCGCCTTCTGAAATGGAGTAGGCCACTTTAGAGCCGTCTTTAGAAAAGTTTAATCCGCCAAGCGATGTCGTTCCATCTTTAGAGAACGTATTGGGATCGAGGAAAACAGTTTCCGTTCCTTTAGCATCTTTTCGATACAACACCGATTGGTTTTGCAAACCGTTATTTTTGTAATAATAGGTAAAATCGCCCTCTGTGAAAGGAGCCCCTATTTTTTCATAATTCCACAGTTTTTCCATTCTTGCTTTTAGCAAATCCCGAAATGGAATCTGAGCTAAATAGTCATACGTCACTTCGTTTTGCGCTTTTACCCAAGCGCCGGTTTCAGCAGATTTGTCGTCTTCGAGCCAGCGGTACGGATCTGGAAGTTTCGTGTCGAAATACACATCAACGGTTTCGCCTTTACTGGTCGTGGGATACGTTAGCGTTTTCGGTTTTTGGTTTTGGCCAAAAGTTGCCAGTGCAGATGATACAGCCATTATTAAAAAAGTTTTTTTCATTAGATTCTGTTTTAGGTTGTTACAAAAATAGGGAATTAGTTAGTCTAGTAGTAGTGGGGATGTCTTAAATAAAACTAAAAAAAGCGCTATTCTTTCGAATGGCGCTTTTTAGAATGGTTTACAAAGAATTGAAGTTCTTATTTAACCTGAACAGGATATGTAATTTGCGCATCTGTTGCTCCACCTGCATTTGTAATAGAACCGGATGAAACTCCATCAGCACTTTTAAGCGGTTCGTGTCTTAAGATTACTACTATATTTCCAGTTGCTGCTGCTGTCCCAGTTTTTAAGGTAAAAGCTAATCCAATAGGTTTATTGTTACTATCTGCATCTGCATAAGTAAATGTTCCTATTGCTGCTGGAGCCTGAAAGAAAAGCTGATGCTCTACACCTTCTGCCTTTATTTCATCTGTGATATTATCAACAGGTGTTACTGATTCGTTTAAAAAACTAACAGCTCCACTATAAGTTGTGTTTACTAACAAATCCCCAGAAACAGTTACCACTGGAGTATTTGGTCCGTCTCCGTCTAAATCTCTTGAAGTCATGGTAACTGTTTGATTTCCAGAAATCAAAGTAGTTGTTACCGTTGTAATTACTTCTTCCTCATTTACTGCAATAGGATCGTCATTGTTACAAGATGAAAACGTGAATACCGATAATAATGCTAGTGCTAAAATTTTTGAATTTTTCATTTTTTTGTTTTTACTTTTTAATAATTGAATTTTAATTGAATTTGAAAGTTTCTACCCATTTCATCAGCAAAAAAACGTTGCCTATTGAGGTAATCCCTGTAATTAGTGTTTAAAATATTCTGAACAGAAAATGCGATTGTTGTATTAGATTTACCGAAAGTCTTGAATTTCATCTCCGAATAGAAATGCAACAACTGATAGGCTGGCGGCGGAGTACTAATGTCTACTAGAACCTCAGTCAATTCATTATTCACAATAATATTGGTTATGAAATTGTTATCTGGAAACTGATTTTGACGCATTATCATTTCGCTTTTTAATTCGAGTTTGAGATCATTCCACTCCGTTTTTGCAAATTGAATTTTGTTACTCAGATTTAATGGTGGAATATCAATCAAGAATTCGTTGTTAGTCAAATCTCTCCCATTTACATAAGCCAAAGCAAAATCATGCTGCCATTGATTGTTTATTTTCCAATGTGTTTGCACGTCAACTCCTGCTAACCTTGCATTAGTTTGCTGGTATTCCCAAACTGGAAACGAACCGCGATTGTTTTTTTCAAAACCAACAGGCCGTAAGAACATGAAATTGCGAATGCTGTTTATAAAAGGATTAAATTCAACTGAGAAAGCTGTCCATTTTTTTTGCAAGGTGGTCGATAATTTTACCGCTTGTTCTTTGTCTAAAGCTATATCACCGAGCTCGATGACCCCAGTTGAATGATGCAAACCGTCACTAAAAAACTCGGACGGATTTGGGTTTCTGGTTGCCAAACTAACATTAGTGTACCAGTGTAAGTCTTGACCAAATTCCTTGTGAAATCCTGTACTAGCTGAAATATTATGAAAAGTAAAACTAGGCTTTGCCAACCATTGATTGCCTTGCTCGCCCACAATAAAATCAGCAAATTCAGAGTTATAGCCTCTTTCATCCCATCTGGATTTAAAGTAAAACTTAGTGGCTTGTACTTGTGAAAAATCATATCGTAATCCAGCATCTACAGAAAAACTATCTGAAATATCATAGTTTACAATACCATACGTACCAAATTCTATTCTATCGAAATTAGGAATCAATGGTCTTATTTCTGTAGCTGGATTTGCAAAATTGTTTTGAAAAGAGCCATTAAATCCAGACTTTAAAGACCAATCATGCACCGTTTTTTTATAATCTATATTTATGGCATGAGTGGTTAGCGCCAAGTCTAAGGCAGCTAGGTTATTAAAATTTCCTCTACGAACGTCAAACTCGAGACGCTTATTAAACTGAAAAGAATACTGTACCGCCAATGACGCTGTTTGATCAAAATAATAGTTGTAATTCAGTTTTGCTAAATGATGTTGCACTTTTTGTTTAGGATTATTTATGTCATACGTGAAATCATAGACAGCCCAAGGAACTTTATTCTTAATAGCATTGTATAAATCATTGACATTACCTATGTGCGAAGCACTCAAAATTCCAATAGTGGTATTGTAGAAACTGTAATATCCAGAGACATCATATTTTTTTCCAGTAAATTTTATATCGCCAGAAAAATTAGCTTCCCGATTCCCTGAATTAGACAACACATAATCAGGAGCTTCTCTATCGCCTGAATACTTGAATGTTCCTAGTGCGTTCCAACTCCATCCTTTGTCGTTTCCTTTGTGCAAACTAGAACTGATAGAACCGCCTCTTCCATTTGACGCTAGATTCAGGATTGTTTTCCCAAAAAGCGTGTCTCTTTTTACAGAAATAGGCTCGATCACAATTAATCCACCTACCGCGTCACCACCGTATTGCAACCCAGACGCTCCTTTGATAACCGTAATTTTGCCCGCTGCGTTTACATCAAAATTAGGCGCGTGCTCCGTTCCCCATTGCTGATCTTCTAAACGGACATTGTTATTGATGACCGGAATTCTACTTCCAAACAAACCATTGATAACCGGCTTTACCACAGAACTTCCTGTTTTCATACTAGAAACACCTGCAATTTCCTTCAAAATATCACCAAGGGTTTGATTACTGAACTTCTCAATCGTTTCCGTTTTAATCTTTTGTTCTAAAAGAGATTTGTTCAGCGTATTGGCTTTTTGTCTGATGATCACCTCCTGCAACTGTGCAGCATTTTCCTTTAAGGCAAAGTTCAAAACTTGGTCACCCGCTAAATTTACTAAGGTATCAATAGCCTGAAAACCAATAAAAGACACATATACTTTTACGTTCCCTTTTGGCAATCTTTTTATAAGATAGTTACCCGAAACATCTGAGGATACTGTTTTTGTCCCAATGTGTACATGACTGCCTGAAAGAGGTAATCCTTGCTGAGTAGTAATTTTTCCACTAACTGTATTTTGCGAAAAACCAATGGTGCAAAACAAACAGAAGCAGAAAAAAATATAGATTTTTGTTTGCATTTTCTTTGTTCAAAATAGATAAACATGTGAATCATTTCCAAGATTTGAAAATGATATATTGTTTTAAAAAACTATTTAGACTGCTGGTGGAGCACGAAGCGCAAAAAGGCTTCCTTTAAAGAATTGCGTGATTTCTTTGGAATCAAAATCAGCGTTGTTTGGGTATAATTCTAATGATTTTAATTCAAAAGTAGGAAAAACTAAAAATGTAAAGCTGCCTAATTTATAAGCACAGATTCCACAAAAATCAAAATTGTGATGCTGATGCGTTATTTCTGCAGTAGAATTTTTCTCATGAACGCATTGAATTTCAGAAAGTTGTTTTGCTATATGCTCGTATTTATGCACCGACTGAAACAGCATCGAAAGCAATACTGTCAGCGTTAGCACGAGACTAAATATAGAAAATTTCTTTTTCATCTTTGGCAAATATAGCGATACTGAAATAAAAATCCATTTGTTTTTACAAAATATGCATTTCATAAAAACAAATGGATTTAAAAAATTATGCCCAAAAACCAAATTCTAGTTTCTTAAAGAGCAGCAAAATAAGGCTGTTTTCAACCCCAAAAGCACTACGCCAATCCCTTTGCAATCAAATATTCAGCAATTTGTATGGTGTTTGTCGCCGCTCCTTTTCTTAAGTTATCCGCTACAATCCACATATTCAAGGTGTTTTCTTGGCTTTCATCCCGACGAATTCTACCTACAAAAACAGCATCTTTTCCTTGTGCATACATTGGCATTGGATACGTATAGGTGTCGTTATTGTCCTGAACTACCACACCATCAGTATGATGCAAAATATTCCTTACCTCATCTACGTCAAAATCATTCGAGAATTCTACGTTTACCGCTTCACTATGTCCGCCTACAATGGGCACACGAACCGCAGTCGCGGTCACAGCAATGGTATTGTCGCTCAATATTTTTTTAGTTTCACGAACCAGTTTCATCTCTTCTTTAGTGTATCCATTTTCTTCGAAAGAATCACATTGTGGAATCGCATTTCTATGAATTGGGTATTTATAAGCCATTTCTCCTGCAACACCTGCGTATTCATTTTCCAATTGTTGCACTGCTTTTACACCTGTTCCAGTAATGGATTGGTAGGTGGAAACAATGACACGTTTGATATTGTATTTTTTGTGCAAAGGAGCCAAAACCAGTACCATTTGGATCGTAGAACAGTTTGGATTTGCAATGATTTTATCTTCTTTTGTTAATTCGCTAGCATTGATTTCTGGCACAATTAATTTTTTAGTTGGATCCATTCTCCAAGCTGATGAGTTATCAATAACCGTTGTTCCTGCTGCTGCAAACTTTGGAGCCCATTCTAATGAAGTTTCCCCGCCTGCAGAGAACAAAGCAATATCTGCTTTCATATCTACTGCTGTTTGCAAACCCACAACTGTAAGCATATCTCCGTTATAATCTATTTGCTTGCCAACAGATCTTTCTGATGCAACAAGAATCAATTCGTCATTTTTACCAATGAAATTTCTTTCTGCTAAAACTTTCAACATTACTTCGCCGACCATTCCGGTAGCACCAACAACTGCTATTTTCATAGTATATTTTTAGTATTGAATATTAAATTTGAATCACAAAAGTAACTAATATTGAAATCAAAACAATCAGCTTCACAAAAAATAACAAAATGTTATATTTATAACGTTTAGTAAAAAAAATGAAAATCAGGAGTGAAATTTTTTCAAGGAATTATTTCTTTTTAATTTCAAAATCTTGTTAAATACCGTTTTATATAGATTTTGGAACCATTAAGAAATTAATAAAATTAAATTTTAAAGTGCCTATTACTGTATCTTAATTTCTTAATGGTAAAAAAGCCGCTACTGTTCTAGAAGAACTTTTAAAGAAAAACCGCCTCAATTAAGAAGCGGTTTAGTCCTGAAACACATTCAGGATAAATTAGAATATATAATGTCACGGCAATTACTTTTTCAATAAATCTCTAATCTGAGTCAACAACTCTTCTTGTGTTGGTCCAGCAACTGCAGCAACCACAACCACTTCTTTTTTCTTCGCTTTTTCAGCAGCTCTTAAAACCACAAAAATGAAGAAAGCAATAATCACGAAATTAATAATGGCTTGTACCAGATTTCCATAAGTGATCACTGCCGCCCCTGCTGCTTTTGCTGCAGGTAAATCAGCATAACTATTACCGTCTAAAGTGATGAATTTCTGGGTAAAATCGATTCCACCAGTTATCAAACCTACAATTGGCATAATGATGTCATCCACAGCGGATCCAACAATTTTACCAAATGCACCCGCTATAACAACTGCTGTTGCCAAACTTAAAACGTCTCCTTTCATTAAAGAAGCTTTAAAATCACTGAAAAATTTCATAATTTTCATTTTTTGAATACCCCTATTTTCGTTATTTAATAGCTAAAATAGTCAAAAAATTAACATTTGTATATTTTAAAGGGAATAAATAATGCTATCGAAAGAACACCCGTTTCACCCGTTGCGATATACTAGTAAGAATTTCATACGATATAGTGTTTAATTTTTGAGCCATATATGCCACCGTGGGGCTTTGACCAAAAACTATTACCGCATCGCCCTCTTTACAATCTATTCCAGTAACATCTACCATAAGCATGTCCATACATATACTGCCCAGAATACTTGCTTTCTCATTTTTGATGGTTACAAATCCTACGCCATTTCCCCAGCCTCTGGAAATCCCATCGGCATATCCAATAGGAATTGTAGCTACTTTTGTTGGCTTTTCAGCCATAAACTTCCTTCCATAACCCACACTTTCTCCCGCAGCAATAGTTCTTATTTGCGAGATAACGGATTTCAATGTACCTACATCTTCCAATTGTTTTTGTTCTTCGGGATCATTTGAAATTCCGTAAAGACCAATTCCCAACCGAACCATATCGTACTGTGATTCCTGAAAATTGCTAATACCCGAGGTATTCAAAATGTGTCGCAAAGGTTTGATGTATAATTCAGACATCAATCTAGAAGACAATTTTTCGAATAAAGCAATTTGTGAATGTGCAAAATCCATGTGTTCGAGAGCATCACTCGTCGCCAAATGTGACAAAATACTTTTTATTTGAACTGTATTATTTCCTTTGAGCGTTGCGATAAGCTCTTCTATAGTATTTTCTTCAAAGCCTAAGCGATGCATTCCCGTATCAAATTTAATATGAATTGGAAACTGCTCTAAGTTTTTTTGTTTCGCTATTTTCAAAAAAGCATGCAACCCTTTCAAGCAGTAAATCTCCGGCTCTAACTGGTGTTGAATAATGGCTGCAAAACTGGTATTCTCTGGATTGAGAACCATAATAGGTACATTTACACCCCCGTTTTTTAACGAAATTCCTTCATCGGCGAAAGCCACTCCTAAATAATCTACTTTATGATGTTGCAGCAATTTGGCAATCTCTAGTCCGCCGTTTCCATATCCAAAAGCCTTCACCATAACCATAATTTTGACCTTTGGCTTGAGCTTTGATTTAAAAAAGTTCAAGTTATAACTGATGGCATTCAGGTTAATTTCCAGAACAGTTTCATGGGTTTTCTCTTCAAGTAAATAAACGATTTCTTCAAACTGGAAAGATCGCGCTCCTTTTATCAAAATAGTTTCATTACTGAAATCCAAGTTTTCAAAATCAGCAATAAATGCAGCAGTATTTTTAAAAGTGATACAGTTCGTAAATTTATCTTTGAACTCCGAAATTGTTTCTCCAATACCAATAACGCGATCTATTTTATTCGAGACAATTAACTGAGAAACTTTGGTATACAATTCGTTTTTAGACAATCCACTTTGGAAAATATCAGACAAAATAATTGTTTTCTTTTCATACTGCTTCTGACTTTCAAGAAAATCCAACGCAATCTTTAGCGATTGAAAATCGGAGCTGTAACTGTCATCAATAATACTGCAATTATTGATTCCGTTCTTGACTTTTAATCGCATTTCGACTGGATACAATAGTTGCATTCGGTTTTGAATGGTACTTATATCGTATTTAAAATACAATAATACCATCAGACACGAGCTTGCATTTTCTACTGATGCCGCATCTTGAAACGGAATTTTTACATCAAAATTTTCTTCTCCGAATTGAACATTCAAAATAGTATCGTCCAAAACCCTATTTTTAACAATAAAAACATCTGCCTCTTTGCTGACAAAACTCCAGGTAAATGCCTTAGTTTTTGGAAAAACAAAAGAATCCACCCTGTTATCGATTTGGTAAATGATGACCTTCGAATTTTTAAAAAGCGACATTTTCTCCTTTATTTTCTCTTCCACATTTAAAAAACCTTGGTCATGTGCTGAACCTATATTGGTAAGAACTCCAACGGTAGGTTTGATAATTTCCTCTAATTTGGCCATTTCTGAACTAGTTGAAATACCTGCTTCGAAAATCCCTAAATTGTGTTTCTCATTGATTGCAATAACAGATAAGGGAACTCCAATTTGGGAATTATAACTTTTTGGACTCCGAATAACATTATAATCAGGACTTAATAAAAAATTTAGCCATTCCTTTACTATTGTTTTGCCGTTACTTCCTGTGAGTCCAATGATAGGAAAATCGAAAAAATCGCGGTAGTTTGCTGCAAATTGTTGCAAGGCTACTAAGGTATCGTCGACAATATAAAAATTAGCTTTAGTTTCACATTCGCTTGGGATGTGTGTCACAACAAAATTGTGAACACCAGTCACAATTAGATCCTTGATATAAAGGTGTGCATCAGTATTGGCTCCTACTAAGGCAAAAAATAAGGTTTGAGGACCATTTTGCAAAGACCGACTATCAATCGAAACAGCGTCTAAGGCTCTGTTTTCTTGGTTTCCTAGGAATGTTGCAGGAATTTTTTGGATGCTGTTTAAGATTTTCTGGCTCATGAAATTAGAAGTGATTGAGGTAAATTTCTTTTCTGGAAAGCAAGCGATTTACCGTTTATGCGTTTATAAAACTTCCTCAAAAATACCACTTCTTTTCAAAACGAAGGGTTAGATATACTTTAAATGTAAGCCATCTCGTTTATTTTTGAAAAAGAAACAGTCGCAATAGCTCTACTAATTTTAGCAGATTACTTATATTTGTTTTTAGCTAAAAATGAGTCCTTTTGAAAAAAATTCTACCATCGTTTTCTTATATTTTCCATCCGATATTTATACCGGCAATTGCCACGCTGTTTTATCTTTTTTATAATGATGCTGATTTTGTTACTCATGAAAAAATATTTGTTTTTTTTCAAGTTGTCATCGTCACAGTATTCATTCCCATCCTTGCATTTTTACTATTGCGAGCAACAGGGAACATAGATTCTGTAATGATTTCAAAAATATCGCAACGCAAAATCCCATTAATCATTCACTGTTTTTTGATTATTTTATTGGTTCGCAAGAGCATTACCATTGATCGCTATACCGAATTGCATTTTTTTTTATTGGGAGGACTTTTAAGTACTTTGTT
>Ga0136636_10001198_pt1 | contig 14899 bp, 10 predicted proteins | sample AntDrymUQ8522106_2_FD_104653 | JGI IMG/M metagenome (GOLD analysis project Ga0136636, IMG submission 104653) | Polar desert sand microbial communities from Dry Valleys, Antarctica - metaG UQ852 (21.06) | ecosystem: Environmental > Terrestrial > Soil > Desert | place: Antarctica: Dry Valley... | reverse complement strand
CCCTGCTCGCATACCCATTCGCTCGCAAAATCAGTCGGGTGATACGCTTTGCGGAGGTAAAGGCGGAGACCGCATAGCGGGCGGGGGACACGTAGCAAAGCGTATCACCCGGCTGATTCACCCAACACCATGATGTCTGCCACGACCCAACAGACGCACCTGAGCGGGTTGGCCAAGATTCATTCATATGAAGCAAATATCACTGTGAATCGCACCCCTGTGAAGGCGTTACCATAGAATCTGTGACCCCCTTGGTCAAGCTTTAACCGGATTCCATTCATGAACAATGCAAGCAGCAAATCCACCATGCGCGACATTGATGAGCGCACCAACTTGGCTGGCAACAGCATGTTTGAGCTGTTGCTGTTTCGCTTGGGGGAGGCGCCCGGCACTGACAAGCGCGAGCTGTTTGGCATCAACGTCTTCAAGGTGCGTGAAATTTTGGTGATGCCCGAGGTGACCGCCATGGTCAATTCACCGCCCTCGGTGATGGGTGTGGCCAATATCCGTGGCCAGATGATCACCGTGATCAACTTGCCGCAATTGGTGGGTACCAACCCCACCAAGGGCCTGGGCATATTGTTGGTGACTGAGTTTGCCCGCACCACGCAGGCGTTTGCAGTGGAAGAGGTCAATGAAATTGTGCGGCTTGAGTGGAAGCATGTGCTTTCAGCAGAAGGCCGTGGTGGTGGTCTGGTGACCAGCATCGCGCGCCTGGACGGCGCAGCTGAAAACACCCGGCTGGCGCAGGTGCTTGACGTTGAGCAGATCTTGCGCGATGTGTTCCCGGAGCAGCATCGGGTCGAGATGGAAATCAATGGGAAGCTGAACCTTCCGCCCGGCACGGTGGTGCTGGCTGCGGACGACTCTGCGGCGGCCCGCATGATGATCGAACAGGGCCTGAAAGCCATGGGTGTGCCCTACATCATGACCAAATCTGGTCAGGAAGCCTGGGACCGACTCAAGTCCTTGACCGCCGAGGCTGAAGCACAGGGCAAGACCATCAAGGACAAGGTGGCTCTGGTGCTGACCGATCTGGAAATGCCCGAAATGGATGGCTTTACCCTGACGCGCAACATCAAGCAGGAGCCGCGCTTCAGCACCATTCCAGTCGTGATTCACTCGTCCCTCACGGGGTCCACCAACGAGGAACATGTGAAAAAAGTGGGCGCCGACGCCTATGTGGCCAAGTTTGTGGCGGAAGAGTTGGCCGCCACCATTCGTAGGGTATTGACGCGTTAGCAGGAGGCGTCCCCTAAAAGGCTATTTAGATAGCAATAAGTCCTTTATTAATAAGGGCTAGAGGCCTAAAAGGCTTATAAATACCACGCCACCCGATAGCGCAGGCATCGGGTGGCGTTTTTGCAGGCCTTTCATTTCTCAATACGATGGTGTTCACGAGACGCCTGGCGTAAAAAATACCGGAGTTGCCCATGAACGCACCCTTGTCCAAACCGGCCCAACAGGCCTTGCACGATGTCAGCCTGGACGACAAATACACCCTGACCCATGGCAGTGCCTTCATGAGTGGTGTGCAGGCGCTGGTACGTTTGCCCATGCTGCAGCAACAGCGCGATGCCCTGGCGGGCTTGAACACCGCGGGTTTCATCAGCGGCTACCGGGGCTCACCCCTCGGGGCTTACGACCAGGCTCTGGTGGCGGCGCGCAAGCACTTGGACGCCCATCACATCGTGTTTCAGCCCGGCGTCAATGAAGAATTGGCGGCCACCGCCGTCTGGGGCACGCAGCAGCTGGATCTGTACCCCAAGACCAAAAAATTCGATGGTGTGTTTGGCATCTGGTACGGCAAAGGCCCGGGTGTGGACCGCAGCGCGGATGTGTTCAAACACGCCAACATGGCCGGCACCGCCCGGCACGGCGGTGTGGTGGCGGTGGCAGGCGACGACCACGTCAGCAAAAGCTCGACCGCCGCGCACCAGAGTGACCACATCTTCAAGGCCTGTGGCTTGCCGGTGTTTTTTCCGTCAGACGTGCAGGGCATTCTGGACCTGGGCTTGCATGCCATTGCCTTGAGCCGTTTTTCGGGTGTGTGGGCAGGTATGAAAACAATTCAGGAAGTGGTGGAGTCGAGCAGTTCGGTACAGGTGGACCCGGACCGCGTCAAGATAGTGTTGCCTGACGACTTTGCGATGCCTGCCGGTGGCCTGCACATCCGCTGGCCTGACCCGGCGCTGGTGCAGGAAGCCCGGCTGATGGATTACAAGTGGTATGCCGCTGCGGCGTATGTGCGTGCCAACAAACTCAATCACAACATGTTCGCCACGCCGCAAGACCGCTTTGGCCTCATCGCCAGTGGCAAGGCCTTCAATGACACGCGCCAGGCGCTGCACGACCTGGGGCTGGACGAAGCCACGTGTCGGCAACTCGGCATCCGGCTGCACAAGGTCAACGTGGTGTGGCCGCTGGAAGCCAGCATCACGCGCGATTTTGCGCAGGGCCTGAAGGAAATTCTGGTGGTGGAAGAAAAGCGCCAGATCATTGAATACCAGTTGAAAGAAGAGCTGTACAACTGGCGCGCCGATGTGCGTCCCACGGTGGTTGGCAAGTTTGATGAATCGGGTGATGAGGGTGGCGGCGAGTGGAGCCGCCCGAACCCGATTGACAACTGGTTGCTGCGCGCCAAAGCCGACCTGAATCCGGCGCTGATTGCCCGGGCGATTGCCAAGCGCCTGAAAAAACTGGGCGTGCCCGAGACGGTGGCGGTGCGTATGGACGGCCATCTGGCCATGCTGGACGCCAAGGAGCGCGTGGCACTCGAACTCAAAACCGACACCGGCGAGCGCGCCCCCTGGTTTTGCAGCGGCTGCCCGCATAACACCAGCACCCGTGTGCCCGAGGGTTCGCGTGCGCTGGCCGGCATCGGCTGCCATTTCATGACGGTCTGGATGGACCGGTCAACGAGCACCTTCAGCCAGATGGGTGGCGAAGGCGTGTCCTGGGTCGGTCAGCAGCCCTTCACCACCGACACCCATGTGTTTGCCAATCTGGGCGATGGCACCTACTTTCACAGCGGCTTGCTGGCGATCCGCCAGAGCATTGCCGCTGGCGTCAACATCACCTACAAGGTACTCTATAACGATGCGGTGGCCATGACCGGCGGCCAGCGCGTGGGCGAGCGGGCGGAAGGCCATAGCGTGTTGCAAATCATGGCCAGTCTGGTGTCTGAAGGGGTGGAAAAGCTGGTGATCGTCACCGATGAGCCGTCCAAGTACCAAGGCGTGGCGCTGGCACCTGGCGTGACCGTGCGACATCGTGACGAACTTGACCTTATCCAGCGTGAGTTCCGCGAGCTACATGGCACCACGATCATCATTTACGACCAGATGTGCGCGACCGAGAAACGCCGCAAGCGCAAGCGCGGCAGCTTGGCCGAGCCCGACGAGCGGTTGGTCATCAACGAGTTGGTATGTGAAGGCTGCGGCGACTGCGGTGAGCAGTCCAACTGCCTCAGCATCGAGCCGCTGGAGACCGAGTTTGGCCACAAACGCAGCATCAACCAAGGCACCTGCAACAAGGATTATTCATGTGTCAAGGGCTTTTGCCCGAGTTTTGTCACGGTCAAGGGCGGGCAGTTGAAGAGGCCAAAAAAGGACACACAAGGCAGCCTGAGTGTCCTGCCCGAGTTGCCAGAACCGGTGTTGCCGCAGACCACCAACGCCTGGGGCATTGTGGTTGGTGGCGTGGGTGGCACCGGGGTCATCACCATTGGCCAGTTGCTGGGCATGGCGGCGCACCTGGAGGGCAAGGGTGTGGTGACACAAGACGCTGGTGGCCTGGCGCAAAAGGGTGGTGCCACCTGGAGCTTCATCCAGATCGCCGACCGCATGGACGCCATTTACACCAGCAAAGTGAACACAGGCAAGGCTGACTTGGTGCTGGGGTGTGATGCCATCGTGGCCGCTGCCAAGACCACGCTGGATGTGATGCAGGCCGGGCGCACCTTTGTCGCGCTCAACAGCCACGCCACACCGACCGCGGCTTTTGTGCACAACCCGCAGTGGCAGTTTCCCGAAGGCGGCTGTGAAGCGGCCATTGTTCAGGCGGTCGGCGCCCAGGGCTTGGGTGTGTTCGACGCCGAGCAGTTGGCCATTTCTACCCTGGGTGACTCGATCTACACCAACCCGCTGCTGCTCGGTTACGCCTGGCAAAAGGGCCGTGTGCCGATCTCCAGGGCAGCGTTGCTGCATGCCATGGCCCTCAACGGGGTGCAGGTGCAAAACAACCAGGCCGCGTTTGAATGGGGTCGCCACTGTGCCCATGACTTGCCCGCTGTGCAGGCGCTGTTCCAGGCAAGTCAGGTCATTCAGTTCGTCAAGAAGCCATCGGTGGCGGAGTTGGTGGAGCGGCGTGTGGCATTTTTGACTGCCTACCAGAATCCAGCCTACGCGGAAACCTACCGGGCGTTGGTGGCGCAGGTGCAACAGATCGATGCGTTGTACGGCAAAACGGCCCTGAGCGAGACGGTGGCGCGCAACCTCTTCAAGCTGATGGCCTACAAGGACGAGTACGAGGTGGCGCGCCTGTATGCCGATGGCAGTTTTGCCGACAAAATTGCCCGGCAATTTGAGGGCGACTACCAATTGCACTTTCATCTGGCACCGCCCTTGTGGGCCAAAACCAATGACAAGGGAGAGTTGCTCAAGCAGCGCTTTGGACCAACGACGATGCACGCCTTCAAGGCATTGGCCCGGCTCAAGGGCTTACGTGGTACCGCGCTGGATGTGTTTGGCCGCACGGATGAGCGGCGCCGGGAGCGGGCCTGGGTGGCGCGCTACCAGGCCATGGTGCAAGAAATATGTGCCAAATTGACTTCTAGCCCAAGTGAAATAAGCGCAGATTGCTACATAAAAGCAACTGAACTGGCGGCTATTCCGCAGGACATACGTGGCTTTGGACATGTCAAGGCGCGTGCTTGTGCCGCAGCCATGGAAAAATGGCAAAGTCTTTTGACACAATTTTGGGCCAGTGCCGCCGCCTGAGGCGACTCAAAACGGCCCGCATACAATGCCAAGTTGCCTGATTTTTGCGCGAGCGAGCGCAAACGTCTGCCGGTATGCCTTTTTTTCTGATTCAAATCATTGGAGTTTGCTGTGTTTATTTCTTCTGCCATTGCCCAAACCGCCCCCGCAGCTGCCGCTGGCGGAGACATGCAGTCGTCACTGATGGGCATGTTGCCCCTGGTGCTGATGTTTGTGGTGCTGTACTTTGTCATGATTCGTCCGCAAATGAAAAAAGCCAAAGAGCACAAGTCGATGGTCGAGACTTTGGCCAAGGGTGATGAAGTTGCCACCGCCGGCGGCATTCTGGGCAGGGTCACCAAACTCAATGACAGCTTCATCAGCATTGAAGTGGCCAACGGCGTTGAAGTTCAGTTGCAACGCAGTGCAGTGGTGCAAGTTTTGCCCAAGGGCAGCATCAAGTAATTTCCGTTTTATATCATCCCTGTCGTCGTTGTTTCGCCTTGTCGTGCAAAAGCGCAACCGGCGACTTCACGAATGCACATGCATGATTTGGAGTCGGAGCAAGGCAGTTTGTGACAGCACCCTTGAACGGGTGCTGTCGTCTTTCAGTTTGAAGTCAGAAGGGCGATCATGAATCGTTACCCGGTTTGGAAGTATGTGGTCATCGTGATCGCACTGGTGGTGGGTTTTATTTATGCCCTGCCGAATTTTTTTGGTGAATCGCCCGCTGTGCAGGTGTCGGCGGCCAAACCGCTGGTCAAGGTGGACGCAGGTACGCTGGTCCAGGTGGAGGCGGCCTTGAAAACGGCGGGCATTTCTGCCGACCTGGTCTCGCTGGATGTCAATTCCATCAAAGTGCGTCTGGCAGACACCGACACCCAACTCAAGGCCAAGGATGCGATCCAGAAAGCACTGGTGCCTGATGCTGGTAACCCCGGTTATGTGGTGGCGCTGAATTTGTTGTCACGTTCGCCGGCCTGGTTGACCGCTTTGCACGCCTCACCCATGTACCTGGGACTGGATTTGCGTGGCGGTGTGCACTTCATGCTGCAAGTGGACATGCAGGCGGCGCTGACCAAACGCGCCGAGTCGCTCTCTGGTGATGTGCGGACCAGCCTGCGTGAGAAAAACATCCGACACAGCGGCATCAACCGCAATGCGCAAACCATCGAGGTGCGCTTTCGGGACCAGGCGACGCTGGAGGCTGCCAAATTGGTGTTCCAGGACCAGTTCACAGATTTGCAAACGGTGGACGCCGCCGACGGGACCGAGTTCAAGCTCACAGCGTCCATCAAGCCCGACGCGGCAAGGCGCATTCAGGACCAGGCCCTCAAGCAAAACATCACCACCCTGCACAACCGGATCAACGAGCTTGGCGTGGCAGAGCCAGTGATTCAGCAGCAGGGTCTGGACCGCATCGTGGTGCAGTTGCCCGGCGTGCAGGACACCGCCAAGGCGAAAGACATTCTGGGCCGCACCGCCACGCTGGAAGTGCGCATGGTGGACGAGAGCACGGAGGCACGTGCCGCCGAGACTGGCAGTGGTGTGGTGCCCTTTGGCTCGGAACGCTACCTTGAACGTGATGGCCAGGCGGTGATCGTTAAGAAACAGGTCATCCTGACTGGCGAGAACTTGACCGATGCGCAGCCCGGCTTTGACAGCCAGACGCAAGAGCCTACCGTCAACCTGAACCTGGACGCCAAGGGCACCCGGATTTTTCGCGACGTGACGCGTGAAAACGTGGGCAAGCGCATGGCAATTTTGCTGTTTGAAAAGGGCCGTGGCGAAGTGGTCACGGCGCCAGTGATCCGCTCCGAGATCGGTGGCGGACGGGTGCAAATCTCGGGCCGCATGACCACCATGGAAGCCAATGACACCGCGTTGCTGTTGCGTGCCGGTTCGCTGGCCGCACCAATGGAAATCATCGAGGAAACCACCATTGGCCCGAGCCTGGGGGCAGAAAACATTGCCAAGGGCTTCAACAGTGTGACCTGGGGTTTTGTGGCGGTGGCGATTTTCATGTGCGCCTATTACATGCTGTTTGGCGTGTTTTCCAGTATTGCGCTGGCCTTTAACTTGTTGCTGCTGGTGGCGGTGCTGTCGATGCTGCAGGCCACTTTGACTTTGCCGGGAATGGCCGCCATGGCCTTGGTGCTGGGTATGGCGATTGATGCCAATGTGCTGATCAACGAGCGGATTCGTGAAGAGTTGCGTGGTGGAGCCTCTGCACAAGCCGCCATTCATACCGGTTACGAGCGTGCCTGGGCAACCATTTTTGACTCCAACATCACCACCCTGATCGCGGGTCTGGCGTTGCTGGCATTTGGTTCAGGCCCGGTGCGCGGTTTTGCCGTGGTGCATGTGCTGGGCATCATGACCAGCATGTTCTCGGGTGTGTTTTTCTCACGCGGGGTTGTCAATTTCTGGTACGGTCGCAAAAACCGCCTCAAAACTGTGTCCATCGGCACCATCTGGCGCCCGGATGCAGGCACGGCACTTAAGACCAACGAATAAAACCTTGTGGGACAGACGCAGCTACACACAGTGAGCCAGCTCTGTCCCCAACTATAGTGAAACCTTGCGGGACAGACCGCAGCGACACAAAGTGCGCTAGCTCTGTCCTCAACTGATTAGAAAGCGACCATGGAATTTTTCAGAATCAAGCGTGACATTCCGTTCATGCGGCACGCACTGGTGTTCAACCTGATCTCGGGGTTGACGTTTTTGGCGGCGGTGTTTTTTCTGTTTTCGCGCGGCTTGCACCTGTCGGTGGAATTCACCGGCGGCACCTTGCTGGAAGTGACCTATTCGCAACCGGCTGACCTGGGTGTTGTGCGCGTTACCGTGGCCAAACTCGGATTTGCCGACGTGCAGGTGCAAAATTTTGGCACCGCGCGAGATGTGCTGATCCGTTTGCCGGCCCAAAAAGGCGTGAGTTCAGCCCAGCAAAGCACGCAGGTGATGACGGCCTTGAAAGAAGTGGACACCTCAGCCACCATGCGCCGCACCGAATTTGTTGGCCCTCAAGTGGGTGACGAGCTGGCCGCCGACGGGCTCAAGGCGCTGGCCTTTGTGGTGGTCGGCATCATGATTTATCTGGCGCTGCGTTTCGAGTGGAAATACGCCGTGGCGGCCATCATTGCCAATTTGCACGACGTGATCATCATTCTTGGCTTTTTTGCTTTTTTTCAATGGGAGTTTTCGCTGCCTGTGCTGGCGGCGGTGCTCGCGGTGTTGGGTTATTCGGTGAACGAATCGGTGGTGATTTTTGACCGGATTCGTGAAAACTTCCGCCGCTACCGCAAGATGAGCACGGTGGAAATCATCAACAATGCCATCACCTCCACCATCAGCCGCACCATCATCACCCATGGCTCGACGCAGTTGATGGTTCTTTCGATGTTGTTGTTTGGTGGTGCCACGCTGCATTATTTTGCGCTGGCGCTGACCATCGGCATCTTGTTTGGCATTTATTCATCGGTATTTGTGGCTGCTGCGATTGCCATGTGGTTGGGCATCACGCGTGAAGACTTGGTCAAAGGCAGCGGTAAAAAAGACTTGGACCCAAATGACCCCAACGCAGGAGCAACGGTCTAAAATTTTGACCATGGCAACATCGCTTCCGTCTCAGGCTGGGTCTGCACTTGCGTTCAGGGTACGCAAGCAGTTGATGACGCAGGCGGCTGTGGCCATGGCGTCTTTGGTGAACGTCGTCCATGAGCGGGTGATTGCCCTGATGAACGAGGCCGCTTCGTCGCGTGAAACCCAACTTCGCCGTGATGTCTGGCTGGCCTACCAGAAGGAAAAAAACCGTTGGCAGGAAAGCGTGGTCAAGGCTTGGCAAAACGCCTTGATGGCGCCTCCACCTGTTCGGCCATCCGCCGCGGCGCTGGCCGGGGGGTTTGAATTGATCGGCACCGACGTGGTTGAAAACAAAATCATCGCCTCCCGACTCGCGCTGGGGCTGATGGAAATTGCAGCCACCGAGGTCAATGACTTGCGTACCCGTTTGAAATCGATCACCGGTGGGCGCGATCTGACACCCCAAGACATTGTTCATCCAGAGACCCTGTTTCTGGCAGTGGTCGAGCAGTGGAGTGCCAGTGGCATGCCACGAGAGGCTTGGCCGCTGATCAATGAAGTGGTCAGAAACCACCTGTTTGAGCCGTTCAGGGCCGCTTATGCAGAATGCAATGAGGTCTTGATTGGCCAGGGGGTGTTGCCAGTCATTGATTTTGCTTCGAATCTCAAGCCCTCGGGTTTTGCTCCCCCCGCCTTTTTGGACAGGTCTGTGGGGCCATCGGCCCGTGACGCTTTAGCTGCGGCGCAAGCCGGCCAGCCGAGACAACCCGGTTTTCGGGGCGCTGCTTATGCAGGCGCGCAAAACATGGCCTCTGCCGCCAGTCAGGCACCCATGGCGAACGGTTCGGGTGCCGGCCTTGGGGCTTATTGGCGCGGCTCCCGTGCACAAGGATTGATTGACCAGATCAGTCGACTGTTGATCGGTGCGGCGCCGCCTTCGCAACCCGTCCCCTTGATGGGGGGCGGGTATGGTGGCGCCGGTCACCCGGGCATGGGCGGTGCTGCCGCCATGGGTGTCGCTGGTGGCGGTGGCGCACCCTTTGTGGGCAATGTGTCGGCCATGCATGGCTCACCATCTGCTTATGGCGCGCCCAGTGGTCAGGGCTTTGAAGGTCAGTCGATGGTAATGTCGGTGCCGCTGATGGCTGCGCTGGCGCAGCAACCCATGTTGGGGGATGTGTACTACACCAGCCAGCCAGGCGCGGTTTACGAAGTCGCTGCCCCCTTGCTGGTGAAGCGTGTGGCTGACCAGATGCGGCGGCAGTCTGATGAGGTCAAAAGCAAGGCTGGCACCGACGCTGAAAAAGCCACTGTCGAACTGGTCGCTTTGATGTTTCAGTCAATTCTGGAAGAAGACCGCATACCGACTGGCATTCGCGTCTGGTTCGCCCGCCTGCAGATGCCGGTGTTGCGCATGGCGCTGGCAGAGCCTGATTTTTTCACCCAACTTAATCACCCGACGCGGCAGTTGATTGACCATATGGGTTCTTGTGTGTTGGGATTTGATGCCAGTGGCATCAGCAGCGCGGCGCTCGAGGTCGAGGTCAAGCGGATTGTCCAGGTGATTGAGCAGTACCCCGAAACCGGCGTGCGGGTCTACCAGCGGGTGTATGAGGAGTTTCAGGTGTTTCTGAAAAAGCACCTGACCGAAAAACCGGCGACGCAAAAGGTGGTGAGTGTGGCCGAGCGGGTCGAACAAAGGGAAACGCTCACTATTCAATACACCATCGAGTTGCGCAACCAGATCAAGGACATGCCGGTGCGCGATGAAATTCGCGAGTTTTTGTACAAGGTCTGGGCTGAGGTGCTGGCAGTTTCCGCCGTGCGCCACGGACCTCAACATGCCGAAACCCTGGCCTTGAAAAAGGCCGCCTCCAACCTGATTTGGGCGGCCAGCGCCAAACCGAACCGTGCCGACCGGGCCCGCGTCATCTCTGATTTGCCCGACCTGCTGCAATCCCTGCGTACCGGTTTGACCCTGATGAACGTGCAACAGGCGGCACAGGAAGCGCACATCAAGTCCATCAGTGCGATTCTGGTGGAGGCCTTCATGTCCAAGACGCAGGCCATCGCAGACGATCAGATTCAGGCCTTGGCGGCTCGACTTGCGAATCTGGAAGATTACGTCACCGATGGCGGCGCCGAGGAGTTGCCGCTGGATGCCGACAGCATTGAAGAACTGCTCGGTGTGGATGCCACCGGGCTTGAAGTGATCACCCAGGGCGGTGGTGTCGCCAGTCCGGTCATGCTGGAGTGGGCGCGCAACCTCGATCTGGGCGCCTGGTTTGTGTTGAACTACAACCATCAGGAAGTCCATGTGCAGTACGCCTGGCGCAGTCCGCTGGGCCATTTGCACCTGTTCGCGTCCAATGTGGGGCGCAGCTACCTGGTGCAGACCGTGCGCGTGGCAGCTTACCTGCAGGCGGCGTTGCTCGAACCGCAAGAGCGTGAGCCGTTGACCTTGCGCGCGACCCGCAATGCCATGGGCAAAATCGAGGCCAATCCGGCGCGCTTGCTGGCTTGACCCTGGCAGCGGGTCTCAGTGGCCGATGCGTTCCGTGCGGTTGTCGCACAGTTCGTCAAGCACCAGGGCGTCGGGTTCTTCTCCAAGACTCCAGAACACCATCAGCACAATCAGCTTCAAGTCATCTCGCGACAGCTCATGACCGGTGTTGGCCATGGCACGGTCCATCACCAGTTCAAGACGTTCCCAGGGCAAGACCCCGGCCGATATCAAAAACACCAAAAGTCCCCAGCCGGCACAACCCAAGCGGGCTTGCTCTGCTGTGGTCAGGACGCGCATGGCTGTGGTTGTGGTGTCAGGGGTGACTGCCTGACCTGCGCCATCACAGGTTAACTGGGTGTCCACATGGGAGGGGAGGCGAAGGGTGGCGTTTCGGAGTTCTTCCAGCCAGACCAGTGCCAGTTGCACTTCAGCGTCGTCAAAGCCGACGGCATTGAGTTTGCGTTGCAGGGCGGGCCGTGCTGGGCAGGCATCGCCGCGCCAGTAATTTTCATAGACAAAGGCAAGGACTTCAAACATGTGCCCACTGTAACGTCAAGCCGCAGGGGTAATCAGATGAATTGGGTGACAAATTCGACCTGGGTTGCGCCCTTTGATTTATGGCCGCAAACCGATGGTCTTGCCAGCTGGGGTCTCAGGCACGCGCCAGTCGCTGAAACAAGCCGCCAGGCAGCCGCGCCACTTGCCCGTCAAGCTCCAGACCCATCAGTTGGGCTTGCAATTCAGACGCGTCCAGACCGCAGCGTGCCTGCAAGGCGTCCAGCCCGACGGGGTCATAACCAAGCGCGGCGAGCAGCAAAGAATTCTCATGAGTGAGGCCTGCAGGCCTAGTGTCTTGTGCAGGGAACGCCATTGAGTTTGATGCGCTTGACAAGCGCATTGGCCACTTGAGTTCTTCCAGAATATCTTCAGCAGACTCCACCAGTTTGGCCCCTTGTTTGATCAGCGCGTGGCAACCGCGCGACTGGGCGGCGTGGATCGAGCCAGGGATGGCAAATACATCCTTGCCTTGTTCATTGGTCAGCCGAGCCGTGATCAGCGAGCCGGATTTAAGTGCCGCCTCGACCACCAGTGTGCCGTTGGCGAGACCGGCAATCAGCCGGTTGCGTTTGGGGAAATTGGCCGTCAGCGGCGGTGTGCCCAAAGGGTATTCACTGACCAGCAGGCCACGGGCCGCGATGCGGTGTGCCAGGTCGCGGTGCGCTTTTGGGTAGACGCGGTCCAGCCCGGTGCCCACCACAGCCACAGTGACCCCCCTGGTGTCAAACGCCAGCGCGCCATCCAGCGCACCTTCATGGGCGGCGCCATCAATGCCCAAGGCCAGTCCGCTCACCACCGTCAGGCCAGCTAGTGCCATGGCCTTGGCAAACAAACGTGCGTTGGCAGCGCCTTGGGGCGTGGGGTTGCGGCTGCCGACCACTGCCAGGCTCAGTGCAGGGTCGATGAATGGATTATTCGCTATATTTTCAATAGCTAATTGCGCTTTATTATCGGGGGATAGGGGCTGATTTTGCTTGAAATTTCCGGTGCCAAGGAGGTACAGCATCAGCGGCGGGTCATCCAGGCTCAGCAGGGCTTGTGGGAAACGGTTGTCGCCCAGCACCACCAGTTGGTGGCGAATGCCCTGTGGATCATCTTGTTGCAGCCAGGCCCAGGTGGTGGCCAGCAGCGCCGCCAGCTCAGGGGGCTCGCTGCGCAGGGCTTGCGCCTGTGTGCTGTTGACCACCTGGGTCAGCGCACTGCCGGGTTGTTCGAACACCGCATGCGGCAGGCCAAAGGCCGACATCAGCTTGCGTGCGGCCCCGTTGCCAATGCCGGGGGTCAGCGTCAAGCGCAACCAGGCGGCCAGTTCCTCGCGTTCCACGTGCGGCTGCAGGTGCCTGGCGTGCGTCAGTTGGGGTTGACCAGATGGTCACCCACCTTGACCCCGCTGGTGATGTCGAGCACCAGTGCGTAAGACACCCGATCAAAGGTGCGAAACACCATCAGCAAACCATTGCGCTCATCCGGCAGCTTGATTTGCGGCTGCGCGGCGTCGGTTTTGTCGATCAGTCGGTCGCCGTCTTTCAGGATCGCCAGCACATGGCCGCTTTCCATGCCGTCACGGGTGCCACGGTTGATGGCAACCACCTGGTTTTGCGCTGCATTGGCGACGGCGCTGCCGTAGATTGACACAATGCGTGCGTCCACCGGGGTTAGCGGCGCGTGGGGGACGTAGTTTTGGATGAGGCGCGGCGGTTCGGGCAGCAGGCGGTCACCCACGCGCATCTCCTCCTTGGCATCGGTGATGTCAATGGTGGCTGGAATGATGTCTGTGCGGCTCTTGCCTTCTGCGTCCAGGTTGCTTTGTGTTGTTTCGCTGCGCGCCAGCAGGGCTTTGCCGACGTACTGCGCTTCATAACCCAGCACTTCGCCGGTCAAGGGGTCCTTCAGCGGGGTGGCACTGCGAAACACGCGGTATGCCTTCTGCTTTTGGTTGGGGTCATCCATCAGTTCGGCGCCAGGCGTGCCACGGGCATAGGCGCGGTCGCCTCGGGTCAACAATACCCGGCTGTCCTGTGCCGCCACGATGCGAGGTGCCGCGCTCAGGCCCTGCTCGTCAACCACCACCGGTTCGGCCAGAAAAGGCTCAATCAGGTGGCTTTTCAGGGTTGGCAGGGCGTTGGCCGCCAAGCCCTCAATGCGGGTGCGGGGAGACAAACGCACGGTGGGCATCGTGCTGTTGTTGCCGCCAGTGCCCATGCGCAGTCTGGCGCGGCCGTTGCTGGTGTCCAGAAACAGCGTCTGACCGGGGTAAATCAGGTGCGGGTTTTTGATGTCCGAGAGGTTCATGCCCCACAGTTCCGGCCAGCGCCAGGGGCTTTTCAAAAACAGGCCGGAAATGTCCCACAGCGTGTCCCCAGACTTCACTGTGTAGCTTGGCGGGGCGTTCGGGCTGAGCTCACTCAGGGCCACACCGCTTTGGGCCACCTGGCTTGCAGTTGCGCGTTGCCCCTCGGTGACAGGAAAGTTCTGCGCCATCAGCGGCCCCCCCAGCAGACAAAGTCCCAAGGCAAGCCCTGTCAGCCCAAAAAAATCTTTGTTCAAAGTACGTTGTGCCATGGTGTCGTGCATCCTGTTGAATCGCGTGAGATTTTGCGCCTAAGCCCTTGATTGGACAACGATTGTCACCGCAGCATTAGGCGAATCAGCGAAAAAATGGCGAAAATACCACCATCTTTGAAGAGACACCATGGCTTTACTCCCAATTCTTTGTTACCCCGACCCCAAACTGAACACCGTGGCCAAGCCGGTGCAGGCCGTTGACGCGCGGATCCAGACCCTGATTGCCGACATGTTCGAGACCATGTACGAGGCCAAGGGCATTGGCCTGGCCGCCACGCAGGTGGACGTGCATGAGCGCTTGATCGTGATCGATAACTCGGAAGGGCGCGACGTTCCGCTGGTGTTGATCAATCCGAAAATTATCTGGACCAGCCCCGAAATGCACGTGAATGAAGAGGGCTGCCTGTCGGTGCCGGGCATTTACGATGGTGTGGAGCGCCATGACCTGATCAAGGTGGAAGCGCTGGATCGGGCCGGCCACAAACACTTGATCGAGGCCGATGGCCTGCTTTCGGTCTGTATCCAGCATGAGATGGACCACTTGATGGGCAAGGTGTTTGTGGAGTATTTATCGCCCCTGAAGCGCAACCGCATCAAGACCAAGATGCTCAAGGCCCAGCGCGGGGCGCGCGATTGAAGCTCATCTTTGCCGGCACACCTGAGTTTGCGGCCGTGGCGCTGAACGCTTTACAGGCGGCGGGCCATG
>Ga0136636_10001197_pt1 | contig 14902 bp, 12 predicted proteins | sample AntDrymUQ8522106_2_FD_104653 | JGI IMG/M metagenome (GOLD analysis project Ga0136636, IMG submission 104653) | Polar desert sand microbial communities from Dry Valleys, Antarctica - metaG UQ852 (21.06) | ecosystem: Environmental > Terrestrial > Soil > Desert | place: Antarctica: Dry Valley... | reverse complement strand
CGCCGGCTGCGCATTGCCATCCGGCGTGCGGGCCAGGGCCAGCATGCCGATGCCCAGGGCGGCACAGGCGATGGCGGCCAGGGTGCGGCGGTTGATGCGCGCGCCCAACCACCAGCGGCTGAGCAGCGCCACTGCCGCCGGGATGGCCGCCATCACCACCCCGGCCGACACCGCCGAGGTGAGCAGCACGCCGTAGAGCATGCACACCGAGAACAGGAAGTTGCCGAGGAAGCTCTCCCAGAACAGCAGGCGGCGGTCCTGTGGCGTCAGCAGCGGCTCGCCGGGCTGGCGCCGCACCCAGTGCGCCATCGCCACCGCCGCGATGCCAAAGCGCAGCCAGGCCAGCAGGAACACCGGAAACACCGCCAGCAGCAGGCGCGAGGTTCCGACGTAGCTGCCCACCAGCACCATGCTGGCGGCCAGGCTCGCATAAGCCAGCAGCGGTGCGCGTGGCGCCGTCATGCGGCGCGTCGGGTGGTCACCATCGCGCCGTCATGCTGCAGGCCGGGCAGGCCGGACAGGCCGGATACAGCGGTCAGAACGCGGCGACATAGTGCGCCAGTTCCCAGTCGCTCACATGGCGTGCGTGGGCCAGGTGCTCGTCGCGTTTCAGTGCGATGAACTGCGCCGTCAGTGTCTCGCCCAGTGCAGCGCACAGCACGCTGTCGGCGGCCAGGGCGTCCAGCGCGTCGCCCAGGTGCTGGGGCAGCAGGGCGATGCCGCGGGCCTGCACCTCGGCCGGGCTCAGCGCGAACAGGTCGTCGTCGGCTGCGGTGGGCAGGTCCAGCTGGCGGGCGATGCCGTCCAGCCCGGCGGCGATCAGCCCGGCACTGGCCAGGTAGGGATTGGCGCTGGCATCGGGCAGGCGCCATTCGAAGCGGCCATGCAGGATGCGCAACAGCGCCGTGCGGTTGTTCGCGCCCTGGGCGATGTAGGCCGGCGCCCAGGTGGTGCCCGACAACGATTCACCCACCGTCAGCCGCTTGTAGCTGTTGACCGTGGGCGCGGCCAGCGCGCACAGCCCGGCCGAATGGGCCAGCACGCCGGCGGCGAACTGCCGGCCCAGCGGCGACAGCAGGCCGACGTTGTCGACCGCACCGTCCTGGTGGTGCGGCACGCACAGATTGCGTGCATTGCCGTGCCGGTCACGCACCGGCCCGCCCCACAACGACACATGGAAGTGCATGCCGCTGCCGGGTTGGTTGGCAAACGGCTTGGGCATCATCGAGAAGAGCATGCCCTGCGCCTCGGCCAGCGCATGCGCGGCCATCTTGAACAGCATCAGGTGGTCGGCACTGGCCAGCGCTTCATCGTGGCCGAAGTTCACCTCGTACTGGCCATGGGCGTCTTCATGGTCGAGCTGCAGCACGTCCAGGCCGCAGCCTTCCAGCGCCTGCTGCAGGCCCTGCAGAAAGCCGCGCTGGCGCGGCAGGCTCTTCAGGTCGTAGCTGGGCTTGTCCAGCCTGTCACCGGCATCGGCCGGCAGCCAGCGGCCGTCGGTCTGGCGCAGCAGGAAGAATTCGGGCTCGATGCCGGTGCGCAGGTGCCAGCCCTTGGCAGCCAGCCGCGCCACCTGGCGGCGCAGCACCTGGCGCGGGCAGGCGTCGAAGGCCTCGCCAGCGACGAACCCGTCGCACACCACCCGGGCATAGCCGGGCAGCCAGGGCAGGGCGGTGGCGGTGCTGGCGGCGCCACGGCCCCAGTATTCGCTGCGCGGCCCGCAGCGTGGCAGGCCGGTGCCTGCAATCGACGGGCCGGAAAAGCCGACGCCATCGGTCAGCAGGTCGTCCAGGTGCGCCAGCGGCACGAACTTGCCGCGCGCCACGCCGTGCAGGTCGGTGAACTGCGCGATCAGCGTGTGCACGCCCTGCGCGGCCAGGCGTTCGCGGAGGTCTTTCATCGTGGCGCTCATGTTCGGTGCCGGGGGGTGGCATCCACCCGGCACTGTAGCGGGCGCGGATGCTCAGAACGAGACGATCACCGAGGTGCCGAAGACAGCGTTGCTCTTGCGGTAGCTGCCGCTCTTGACGTCCAGGAACACCGGCAGGTCGGCCCGGTCGAGGCGGGCTTCGGCCTTGAAGGTGGTGTTCAGGTTGTAGCGGTAGTTCAGCCCGAGCGACAAGGCCATGCGGTTGGCGCCGCGTTCGGCATCGCCCGCCGGGTCGGGGCCGATGCCGTTGCGGTCGTCGGCCACGGTGTAGCCCAGCAAGCCGCCGCCGTTCTTCCTGTTGTGCAGGTAGTCCAGCCGGCCCACTGCCTCCAGGCGTGGGTCGAGCATGTAGGCCGCCAGTGCCGACGCACCCCACCAGCTGGCGTCGCGCAGCTCGCCGGTCACCGGGTCGGCCGAGATCGCCGCCTTCTTCTGCTGGCCGTAGCTGAGCTGGCCCTGCACGGTCCAGTCGCCGCGGACGAAGTAGCCATCGACCTCGAACAGGTCGAGCCGTGTGTCTGCGGTCTTGTACGGGTCCAGCGTGAAGGGGTTGACATCGTCGGAGCGGAAGTTGGCGCCCCGGCCATGCAGGCCGGCGAAGCCGAAGCCCGCGAACTCGCCGCGCGAGTAGTCGACCCGGTAGACGAGGGCCGGCGCGCGCTCGCCGGCGTTGCGGGCGCTGGTATTGACGTTGGCCACCATCCAGCGGCTCCACCACTTGCCGCGCACGTACTCCATGCCTATGCCGGTGTAGAGCGTGGGCAGGGTGAAGTCATAGAGCAGGTTGTGGGTGATCAGCTTGTTCAGCGTGCTCTGCTGGAATTCGTAACCCGACCAGTCAGGGATCTGGCCGGCGATGATGCGCGTCTGCATGTCGCCCAGCGGCACCGACACCGACGCCTCCTGCACGATCGAGGCGTCGCCGATGACGCTGCCGGTGCCGCGGTTGGGCACCAATGTCAGGCGCCATTTGGTGCCGCCTTCCATCTCCTTCTGGAAGTCGATGGTGACGCCGCCGAAGTAGCTGCTGTCGTAGTTGTAGCCGCCCAGTGCAACCGGGTTCAGGAACTGGAAGCCGGCGCGGTTCTGGCGCTGGTTGTACAGCCACACCGGGTCCATGAAGCCGCTGATGGTCAGCATCTTCAGGCCCTGCGACTCCATCGCGTCCTCGATGCCCTCGGCCTTCAGGGTGGCGCGGTTCAGCTCCCTGGCCTGGTCGGGGCTGATGCCCCATTGGCCCGCGGCCGGCGGCAGCTTGGCCTCTTGGGCCTTGAGCTTGCCTTCGAGCTCGGCGACCTTGTCTTTCAGGGCCTGCAGCTCCCGCAGGATGTCGGCATTGCTCTGGGCCTGGGCCGGAAATGCCCCGGCCATGGCCAGGGCGAGTGCGCTTGCATGGAACAGCTTCATCAGGATGGCTCCTCTGGTGTGTGTTGTGAACGGTGCTGTGGACGGTGTCGTGGGGTCAGGCATGGCCTGCAGCGGCCAATTCCTGGGCGCGCCGACGTTCGTTGCGGGCGATCATGTAGCTGGCCACCAGCACGCCGATGGCCACCACCAGCACGATCAGCGTGGCCACCGCATTCACGCTGGGGTTCAGGCCCAGCCGTGCGCGCGAGAAGATCACCAGCGGCATGGTGGTGGCGCCAGGGCCCGACAGGAAGGCCGACAGCACCACGTCGTCGAGCGAGACGGTGAAGGTGAGCAGCCAGGCCGACGCCAGGCTCTGCGCGATCATCGGCAGCGTGATCAGCGTGAACACCTGCCAGGGGCGCGCGCCCAGGTCCATCGCGGCCTCGGACAGCTGGGGGTTCAGGTCCTGCAGCCGGGCCTGGATCACCACCGTGGCGTAGGCCATGCCCAGCAACAGGTGGCCGATCCAGATCGTGAGCATGCCGCGCTCGGGGAAGCCGACGGCCCGTTGGATGGACACCAACATCAGCAGCAGCGACAGCCCGACCACCACCTCGGGCATCACCAGCGGCGCGCTGACCATGCCGGAGAACGCAGTGCGCCCGGTAAAGCGCCGGTAGCGCACCAGCGTGAAGGCCGCCAGCATGCCCAGCACCACCGAGCCGCAGGCGGTGAAGAAGGCGATGCGCAGGCTCAACCACAGGCCGGCGAGCATCTCGCGGTCGTCAGGCAGCGCGGCATACCACTTCAGCGTGAAGCCGCGCCACACATTGGGCAGCGGTGAATCATTGAACGAGAAGACGATCAGCGCCACGATGGGCAGGTAAAGGAAGGCGTAACCCAGGCTGAGCCAGCCGCGGGCGAAGAGCCGGTTAAAGGCGGCGGTGTTCACTTGCCCGCCTCCTGGGCTTCAGCCTGGTACTTGTTGAACAGCGCCAGCGGCACGATGATCAGCAGCACCATCACCACCGCCACCGCACTGGCCATCGGCCAGTCGTTGTTGCTGAAGAACTCGTCCCACACCACCCGGCCGATCATCAGGGTCTCGGGGCCGCCCAGCAGCTCGGGGATGACGAATTCACCGACGCACGGAATGAACACCAGCATGCTGCCGGCGATGATGCCGGCCTTGGACAGCGGCACCGTCACCTTCCAGAACGCCACCCAGGGTGAGGCGCCCAGGTCGGCGGCGGCCTCCAGCAGGCGCACATCCAGCTTGGCCAGGTTGCCGAACAGCGGCAGGATCATGAACGGCAGGTAGGTGTAGGTCATGCCCAGCACCAGCGAGAAAGGCGTGTTCATCAGCTTGCCCGGCGCGCTGATGAAGCCGGCGGCCAGCAACACCTGGTCCAGCCCCAGGCCGACGATTGCGTCGTAGACCCAGCCATGCTCGCTGAGCAGGCCCTTCCAGGCATAGACGCGCAGCAGGAAGCTGGTCCAGAACGGCAACATCACGAGCATCAGCAGCAATGGCTGGCGCTCCGGCCTGGCGCGCGCCATGAAGTAGGCGAACGGGTAGCCGATGGCCAGGCACAGCACGGTGGTGGCTGCGGCGTACTGCAGGCTGGCGATGTAGGTCTTGTAGTACAGCGCGTCCTGGGTGATGAAGACGTAGTTGCTGAGCTTGAGCTGCAGTTGCAGCAGGCCGTCCTTGTAGGTGATCAGGTCCTTGAAGACCACGTTCTCCATCTCGGAGACGCTGATCTTGGCCAGGATCAGGAAGGGCAGCAGGAAGAAAAGCAGCAGCCAGGCGTAGGGCAGGCCGATCACGACAGAGCGGCCCGAGAACAGGCGGCGCAGCCAGGGTTGGGCAGTGCCTGCCATGGCGGCTTACTGCGTCAGCACCACGTGGGCCGAGCGCGACCAGTGCGCCCAAACCGCGTCGCCCCAGGTCAGCTCGTCGTCCTTGTGGCGGGCGGTATTCGCCTGGCTGATCTTGAGCCGCGCGCCGCTGGGCAGCTCGACGTGGTAGACGGTGAAGCTGCCGAAATACGACAGCTCCTTGATCGTGCCATGCGCCGCGTTGTAGTCGTCGGCCGGCTTGTGGCGCGAGACATGGATCTTCTCGGGCCGCAGCGCCACCGTGACTGCCATGCCATGGGTGCCGGTGATGCCATGGCCCACGTAGTGTTTGCAGTCGGCGCTGCCGATCACCACATGGTCGACCTCGTCGACCTCCACCGTGCCGGGCATCAGGTTCACGTTGCCGATGAAGTCGGCGACGAACTTGGTGGCCGGCGTCTCGTAGATGTCGGCCGGCGCGCCCACCTGCAGGAAGCTGCCCTCGCTCATGATGGCGATGCGGCTGGCCATGGTCATGGCCTCTTCCTGGTCGTGCGTGACCATCACGCAGGTCACGCCCACCTGCTCGATGATGTTGACCAGCTCGATCTGGGTCTCCTCGCGCAGCTTCTTGTCGAGCGCGCCCAGCGGCTCGTCGAGCAGCAGCATCTGCGGCTGCTTGGCCAGGCTGCGCGCCAGCGCCACCCGCTGCTGCTGGCCGCCCGACAGCTGGTGCGGCTTGCGCTGGGCGAACTTGCCCAGCTGCACCAGCTTGAGCATGGCGTCCACCCTGGCCGCGACCTGGTCCTTGGGCAGGCCCTCGCGCTGCAGGCCGAAGGCGATGTTCTGCCACACCGTGAGGTGCGGGAACAGCGCATAGCTCTGGAACATCATGTTGATCGGCCGCTCATAGGGCGGCAGGCCGGCCATGTCCTGGCCGTTCAGCACGATGCGGCCCGAGGTCGGCATCTCGAAACCGGCCAGCATGCGCAACAGCGTGGTCTTGCCGCAGCCCGACGAGCCCAGCAACGCGAAGATCTCGCCCTTGGCGATGTCCAGGCTGACGTGGTCGACGGCCTTGTAGCCGCTGAAGTCCTTCACCACGTCCTGGATCGACAGGTAGGCGGCGTCGCCGCCCGCAGGGCCGCCTGCCATGGTGCTCAAAGGCCGGTCTTGAAGGCGGTGTAGGTGCGTGTCATCAGGCGGCGCAGGTCGCTGTTGAGCGAGTCGGGTGCCTTCATCCTGGCCATGTTCTCCGGGCTGAGGAACACCGACGGGTTGCCAGCCACCTCGGGCTTGACGAACTTACGCGACTCCAGGTTGGGGTTGGCATAGAAGACCTTGTTGGTCAGCCCGGCATGCACTTCGGGGCGCAGCATGTAGTTGATGAACTTGTGCGCATTGCCGGGGCGCTCTGCATCGGCCGGGATCACCATCACGTCGAAGAACAGCAGCCCGCCGGTGCTGGGGATCAGCGCCTCGATCTTCTGGCCGGTCTTGCCGTCGATGGCGCGCTGGCGGGCGATGTTGATGTCGCCCGACCAGCCCAGCGCCACGCAGATGCTGCCGTTGGCCATGTCGTTGATGTAGCCCGAACTGCTGAACAGCGTGACATGTGGGCGGATGCTCTTGAGCAACGAGGCAGCAGCGGCGTAGTCGGCAGGCACCTTGCTGAACGAGGGTTTACCCAGGTAGTGCAGGGCGGCGGGAACCACTTCGGAGGCCGAATCCAGGACCGACACGCCGCAGCCCTTGAGCTTGCTGATGTACTCGGGCTTGAAGACCAGATCCCACACGTTGGCAGGCATCGGCATGCTGCCCAGCGCGGCCTTGACCTTGTCGACGTTGATGCCCACGGTGGTGAAGCCCCACAGCCAGTTCACCATGTAGTCGTTGCCCGGGTCCATGCGCGCCAACTGCGCCTGCACCGCCGGGTCGAGATTCCTCAGGTTCGGGATCTTGCTCTTGTCCAGCTTGGCCAGCAGGCCACCTTCGATCTGCAGCTTGGCCCAGTTCGACGACGGCACGACGATGTCGTAGCCGGTCTTGCCCGCCACCAGCTTGGCATGCACGATCTCGTTGTTGTCGAAGTTGTCGTACCGCACCTTGATGCCGGTTTCTCGCTCGAAGTTCTTCAGCGTGTCTTCGGCGATGTAGTCGGACCAGTTGTAGATGTTGAGGACTTTCTCCTCTTCCTGCGCCTGGGCCGCCCCCAGCGGCAGAAGCGCTGCCAGCGCTAGCGCTCCGAGCGTGGTCATCGAGAGCCGGGACGTCCGATTCATGAGGCAATCCTCCAAGGGATATGGGGGTTAACGGTGGTGAGAGTCTAAACAGGCTGCCGGGCCGTGCTCATCAGGGGATGCCTGGGTTTCGTTGCGGCGGCTGTTCACAGCCAGCCATGGCGACGGGCGTCGGCCAGGGTCAGGTCGAGGCAGCGGCGGATCAGCGCCACCATCTCGTCGATCTGGCCAGGGGTGATGACCAGTGGCGGCGCGATGATCATGCGGCTGCCCACGGCACGCATGATCAAGCCGTTGGCAAAGCAATGGCCGCGACAGACCATGCCGATGCCCGCTGCGGCATCGAACGGCGTGAGCTTGGCTTTGTCCTTGACCAACAACAGGGCTCCCATCAGTCCGCAGGTTTCGGCTGCACCCACCAGAGGATGCTCGGCCAGCAGTGCGAAACACTGAGCAAGATACGGGCCCACGTCGTCGTGCACATGCGCCACCAGATGCTGGTCCTGGATGATCTGGATGTTGGCCAGGGCCACCGCACAGGACACCGGGTGGCCGGAGTAGGTGTAGCCGTGCTCGAACTCGCCGCCCTGCTCGATCAGCACGCGGGCCACGCGGGCACCCACCATCACGCCGCCCAACGGGATGTAGCCGCTGGTGACGCCCTTGGCGAAGGTCATCAGGTCGGGCTTGAAGCCGAAGGTTTCGCAGCCGAACCAGCGGCCGGTGCGGCCGAAACCGCAGATGACTTCATCGGACACCAGCAGGATGTCGTGCTTGTCGCAGATGCGCTGGATCTCGGGCCAGTAGCTGGCCGGCGGGATGATCACGCCACCAGCGCCCTGGATCGGCTCGCCGATGAACGCAGCCACCTTGTCGGCGCCCATGGCCAGGATGCGGTCCTCCAGCCAGCTGGCGGCACGCAGGCCGAAGGCGTCGCGGCTTTCACCCGGCCGGCCATGCTCCACCCAGTAGGGCTGGTCGATGTGGGTGATGCCAGGGATGGGCAGGCCGCCCTGTGCATGCATGCCGGCCATGCCGCCCAGCGAGGCGCCGGCCATGGTGCTGCCGTGGTAAGCGTTGTGGCGGCTGATGATGACTTGCTTCTGCGGCTGGCCCAGCACGTCCCAGTAGCGCCGCACCATGCGCACCACGGTGTCGTTGCCCTCGGAGCCCGAGCCCGAGAAGAACACATGGCGGAACTGCGGCGGCGTCACCTCGGCCAGCTTCTCGGCCAGCGCGATGGCCGGCTGGGTGGCGGTCTGGAAGAAGGCGTTGTAGAAGGGCAGCTCCTTCATCTGCGCGGCTGCGGCGTCCACCAGCGCCTGCTGGCCATAGCCGACGTTCACGCACCACAGGCCGCTCATCGCGTCCAGCAGCTTGTGGCCGTCGCTGTCCCACAGGTAGATGTTGTCGGCCCGGGTGATGATGCGGGCGCCCTTGCGGGCCAGCGACTGGAAGTCGGTGAAGGGATGCAGGAAGTGCGCCGAGTCGGCGGCCTGCCATTCAAGCGTGGTGCGGGTCATGGAGGGGTCCTTCAGACGTGGAGCAGAAGGTGTTCGCGCTCCCAGGGGGAGATCACCTTCATGAATTCGGCGTACTCGATTTCCTTGACCTCGCTGTAGACGGTGACGAAGCTGGCGCCCAGCACCTCCTGCAGGTCTTTCTCGTGGCGCAGCAGTTCCAGCGCCTCGCCCAGGCTGCGCGGCAGCTGGAAGTCGCCCAGATAGGCGTCGCCTTTGCATTCAGGCGTGGGTTCGATCTGCTGCTGGATGCCGATGTAGCCGCAGGCCAGCGTGGCGGCCAGTGCCACGTAAGGGTTGGCGTCGGCACCGATCACCCGGTTCTCGACGCGCCGGGCCTGCGGGCTGGCCAGCGGGCTGCGGATGCCCACGGTGCGGTTGTCGGTGCCCCACTGGATGTTGATCGGCGCGGCATTGCTGCGCACCAGCCGGCGGTAGCTGTTGACATACGGTGCGAACAGCGCCATCGCCGCCGGGATGTACTTCTGCAGCCCACCGATGAACCAGTGGAACTCGCGGCTGGGCGTGCCGTCGGGGTTGCTGAAGATGTTGTTGCCGTCACGGTCGACCACGTTCTGGTGGATGTGCATCGCGCTGCCGGGCTCGCCGGCGATGGGCTTGGCCATGAAGGTGGCGTACATGTCGTGGCGCAGCGCGGCCTCGCGCACCGTGCGTTTGAACAGGAACACCTCGTCGGCCAGGCCCAGCGGGTGGGCGTGGAAGAAGTTGATCTCCATCTGGCCTGCGCCCACCTCGTGGATCAGCGTGTCCACGTTCAGGCCCATCTTCTCGCAGTAGGCGTAGACGTCTTCGAACAGCGGGTCGAACTCGTTGACCGCGTCGATGCTGTAGGCCTGGCGGCTGGTCTCGGCCCGGCCGCTGCGGCCGATGGGGGGCTTGAGCGGCATGTCTGGGTCGGTGTTGCGGGCCACCAGGTAGAACTCCAGCTCCGGCGCCACCACCGGGTTCCAGCCCTTGGCGGCGTACAGGTCGCACACCCGGCGCAGCACGCTGCGCGGTGCGAAGGGCACCAGCTGGCCGTCCTTGTCGTAGCAGTCGTGGATGACCTGGGCGGTGGGGTCGACCGCCCAGGGCACGATGCGCGCCGTGGTCGGGTCGGGCCGCAGGTGCATGTCCATGTCGGTGGGGCTGATGACGTCGTAGTACGGCCCTTCCTCCGGGAATTCGCCGGTCACGCCCATGGCCACCACCGCCTGCGGCAGGCGCATGCCGCGGTCCGCAGTGAATTTCAATCGGGGCAGGATCTTGCCGCGGGCCACGCCGGTCAGGTCGGGCACCAGACATTCGATCTCGGTCACACGCTGCTCGTTGAGCCAGTTTTCCAGATCGCTGAAGCTGAAGTTTTCTCGGTTCACCATGGAACACCTTGGGTTCGGTTATTGGGGTCGGGCTGGGGCGCGGGTGGCGCCCTGCCGGTGGCGGCGCAGGTGGGCGACGCTAGGGAATCGGGTTACGGTGCGCGTTGTCGTGCGCGTTGTCGTGCGTGGTCTGGTGCGCGTTTTGATGGGTGTCATGGTGCTGCGCCTGCCAGGCGCGCGCCGCGTCGCCGAAGGCCTGCAGCAGCTGCATCGACACCGGGTTCGATGCAGCCTGCCATTCCGGGTGCCACTGCAAGCACAGGTTGAAGCCCGGCGCGGTCTCGACCGAGAAGGCCTCGACGATGCCGTCCGGCGCCACCGCCTCCACACGCAAGCCCGGTGCCAGGCGATGCACAGCCTGGCCGTGCAGCGAGTTCACGCGGAAGCTGGCCCGGCCGACGATCTGCGCCAGCCGCCCGCCCGGCAGCACCTGCACCGCATGCGAATCAGCGTATTGCACGTCGGCCGGCTGGCCATGCGGCGCGCGGTGGTCCTGGAAGGGGCCGAACTCCTGCACCGCCTGGTGCAGCGACCCGCCCAGCGCCACGTTGGTTTCCTGGGCGCCGCGGCAGATGGCGAACAGCGGCAGGCCGATCGCCAGCGCCTGGCGGATCAGCGGCAGCGTCCAGGCGTCGCGCGCCGGGTCCAGCGGCAGACTGCGGTCGCGCACGTCCTCGTCGAAGTGGCTGGGGTGAACGTTCGACGGCGACCCGGTCAGCAGCACGCCGTCGGCCAGCGCCAGCAGCACCGCGATCTCGGCCGGCTCGGCCGTCGGCACGATCAACGGCGTGCAGCCCGCCAGGCGCACCGCATCGACGTACTTCTGGCCGGCGATGTGGAAGGGGTGGTCGCCCAGCTGGCGGTTGCAGGCGGGCACCAGGACGATGGGCTTGCTGGCGGGCGTGGTCATGCAATCGCGTCCTTCAGGCGGTACCAGGCCATGCCCAGCACCAGGGCCGGCATGCGCAGCAGCCGGCCGCCGGGAAAGGGCCGGTGGCGGATGCGGGCGAAGGTGTCGAAACGGGTGGCATCGCCCGCCATGGCCTCGGCCACCACCCGCCCGGCCAGCCCGGTGAGCGCCAGGCCGTGGCCGGAGAAGCCCTGCAGGTAGTACACCTGCGCGCAGCCCGGCAGGCGGCCGAAATCGGGCGCCCGGTTCATCGAGATGTCGACGAAGCCGCCCCAGGCATGCGTGACCGGCGTGCCTGCCAGCGCCGGCAAGGTGTCGGCCATGCGCCGGCGCATGCTCTCGGCCAGGTTCATCGGCGTAGCGGTGCTGTAGCTGACGCGCCCGCCGTAGACCATGCGGTGGTCGGCGCTGAAGCGGAAGTAGTCCAGCACGACGTTGTTGTCGCACACCGCCGCACCGCTGGGGATCAGCTGGCGCGCCAGCGCTTCGCCCACCGGCGCCGTGGCGATGATGTAGGTGCCCACCGGCATGATGCGCGATTCGATCGGCGCGGCGATGCCCTGCAGGTAGACGTTGCCGGCCAGCAGCACCTGGCGGGCGGTGATGCGGCCCTGGGCGGTGTGCAGCACCGGCCGGGCGCCGGGTGTCAGCGCGGTGACGGCCGTGTCTTCGTGGATCGTCACGCCCAGCCCGGCCGCCGCGCGGGCCAGGCCCAGGGTGTACTTCAGCGGATGCAGGTGGCCCGAGCGCGGGTCATGCACCGCAGCGCGGTAGCGCGGGCTGGCAATCCACTGCGGCAGGTCGGCCTGCGCGATGCGCTGCATCGGATAGCCGTAGGCATGCTCCAGGTGGTCGGCGCCGGCCAGCAGGTCGCGCGCCTTGCCGGCGCTTGTGGCCACGCCCAGGTAGCCGTCACGCCAGTCGCAATCGATGCCGAAGCGGGCACAGCGCTGGCGGATCAGGTCCAGCGCCTCGATCGACATGCCGAAGACGCGGCGCGCGGCGTCCAGGCCCAGCTGTTGCTCGATCTCGGCCTGGTCGCAGGCCAGGCCGTGGATGGCCTGGCCGCCGTTGCGCCCGCTGGCACCGAAACCGACCTCGCGCGCCTCCAGCAGGCGCACCGAAAAACCGCGATCGGCCAGCTCGATGGCGGCCGACAGGCCCGCCAGGCCGCCGCCGACGATGGCCACATCGCAGTCTGCATCACCCTGCAGCGCCGGGTACCGCGCCGCCCGTGTCGCCGTGTCGGCGTAATACGAGTGGCGCGTGAGTTCACGATCGACGCTGAGGAGGTGCATACGGTGCGCGCTAGGCAGGGTCCTTGCTGGGGTTGGCGGGCGGGGCCGGTGAGGCGTGCAGCAGGATCAGCCGGCGTTGCGGCGGATGGCGCCGCGCACCGTGTCGACGATCTGGTCGATCTGCGCACGCTCGATGATCAGCGGCGGGCTCAGCGCCAGCGTGTCGCCGGTGGTGCGCAGCAGCACGCCGTGCTCGTAGCAGTCCAGGAAGATGTCGAAGGCGCGCTTGGCCGGGCTGCCGGCAATCGGCGACAGCTCGATGCCCGCCACCAGGCCGAAGTTGCGGATGTCGATCACGTTGGGCTCGCCGCGCAGCGAATGCACTGCTTCGGCAAAGTAGCCCTGCAACTCGGCCGCGCGGGTGAGCAGGCCTTCTTCTTCATAGGTGGCCAGGGTGCCCAGCGCTGCGGCGCAGGCCAGCGGGTGGCTGGAATAGGTGTAACCGTGGGCAAACTCGATCAGATGCTCTGGCCCGGTCATGAAGGCGTCGTGGATGCTCTGCTTCACTGCCACCGCGCCCATCGGCACGGCGCCGTTGCTCAGGCCCTTGGCCATCACGATCATGTCGGGCGTGACACCGAAGGTCTGCGCCGCGAACGGGTTGCCGGTGCGGCCCCAGCCGGAGATCACCTCGTCGAAGATCAACAGGATGCCGTGCTTGTCGCAGATTTCGCGCAGGCGGTTCAGATAGCCCACCGGCGGGACGAGCACACCGGTGGAGCCCGCCACCGGCTCCACGATCACCGCCGCGATGGTGCTGGCGTCGTGCAGGTTGACCAGGTCTTCCAGGTTGTTGGCCAGCTCGGCGCCATGCAAGGGCTGGCCCTTGCTGAAGGCATTGCGCACCGGGTCATGGGTGTGGCGCAGGTGATCAACGCCATGCACCATGGTGCCGAACTGCTTGCGGTTGCCCACCATGCCGCCGACCGAGATGCCGCCGAAGTTGACACCGTGGTAGCCGCGCTCGCGGCCGATCAGCCGGGTGCGGGTGCCTTCGCCGCGCACCTTGTGGTAAGCCAGCGCCATCTTCAGCGCGGTGTCCACCGACTCGGAGCCCGAGTTGGTGAAGAACACCTTGTTCAGCCCGGCCGGGGTGAGCTTGCTCACCTTGTCGGCCAGCTCGAATGCCTTGGGATGCGCCATCTGGAAAGGCGGCGCAAAGTCCATCTCTGCGGCCTGCTGCTGGATGGCCTGCACGATCCTGGGCCGGTTGTGGCCGGCGTTCACGCACCACAGGCCGGCCACGGCGTCGAGCACTTGGCGGCCTTCGTCGGTCCAGTAGTGCATGCCGGACGCCTTGACGAACAAGCGCGGGTTCTTCTTGAACTGGCGGTTGGCGGTGAAGGGCATCCAGTAGGCGTCGAGCGCAGCACCGCGCGGGCCTTGGACAAACTGCGCCAGCGGGTTGCTGGCCGCGCTGGATGTCGCGCCGGATGCCGCGCTGGACGAGATGGCGGCACTGGTGGTGTCGTCGGGTGCGTCGAGGTCGGTGGTGCTCATCGTCGGGCTCCTGGCAAGGTGGTGGTGGCGCGGCTGCGCGTGGACAGACGCAACAGTTTGCAGTCTAGACAGCCTGTTGCGCAATGTGCTTGCGCAATGCAGGGATTGCAGGCGAATGCGCGGCATAGAATTGCGGCCTTACAAGCAATCACCGCAGAAAATGCGAACCACCGCCAGCAAGCCGCAACTCGATGCGATCGACCGCCAGATCCTGGCCGAGTTGCAGCAGGACGGCCGGCTGTCGAATGTGCAGCTGGCCGAGCGGGTGCACCTGTCGCCCTCGGCCTGCCTGCGGCGGGTGAAGCAGCTGGAAGACAGCGGCGTGATCGCCCAGTATGTGGCGCTGCTCAACCCCAAGGCGCTGGGCCAGCATGGCGCCTGCTTTTCGATCATCAACCTGCAGACCATGGGCGACGGCGTGTTGCGTGGCTTCGAGCAGGCGGTGCGCGACGAGCCCGAGATCCTCGACTGCTTCTACGTGGCCGGCAGCAACGACTACCTGATCCGCTTCAGCTACCGCGACGCGGAAGACCTGGAGCGCTTCCACACCCAGGTGCTGATGCGCCTGCCGGGCGTGGACCGCAGCAACTCGATGCTGGTGCTGCGCACGGTGAAGAAGACCACCGCGCTGCCGGTCTGATTGCCGATCTGACCGCTCATGCGCGGGCAGCCTGGCCGCACAGGTAGGTCCAGACAAAGTTCGCGGCGGCATTGCTGGTCAACTCTGCATGGTCGAAGGGCGGCGCTACCTCGACGCAATCCATCCCCACGCACGGCAGGGCGGCCAGCTCCTCCAGCAGGCTCAGCACTTGGTTGCTGCTCATGCCGCCGGGCTCGGGCGTGCCGGTGCCGGGGGCAAAGGCCGGGTCCAGGCAGTCGATGTCCAGGCTGATGTACAGCGGCGGCTGGCCATGGTCGGCCAGCCGGCCGGTG
>Ga0136636_10001196_pt1 | contig 14905 bp, 10 predicted proteins | sample AntDrymUQ8522106_2_FD_104653 | JGI IMG/M metagenome (GOLD analysis project Ga0136636, IMG submission 104653) | Polar desert sand microbial communities from Dry Valleys, Antarctica - metaG UQ852 (21.06) | ecosystem: Environmental > Terrestrial > Soil > Desert | place: Antarctica: Dry Valley... | reverse complement strand
TTGAACTGTGGCAAACACTGCTGGCTTTGTACCTGTTGGTGCCGACCGCCATCACGACCTTGCATACCAAGTTCAGCCAATGGATCGGCACATTTAAAAGCAAGGAAATTGCCAAGGATGATGCTTTTGATGGGCTGGTCGCATGGCCTTATGCCATCGTTCTGGGTCTGAACCTGACCGGATTCATGGCCGGCATGTACCATTTATTTGCGTCAGGCAGCGAGCGCCATGGCCTGGCGCTTTTTTATCTTTTATGGGCTGGCTACAATTTTCTGTTGCTTGTCGCGATGCTGGCTGTCGCCGAGGAGTCCCGGCATATTCGCGGTCACATACGCCGACAGTCCCAGTTGCCGGCAACCCTCAGGCTGCCTTCCGGCCGTTACATCTCCTGCAGCACCAGAAATTTTCCAGAGAACTGCCTGGCCCTCACGCCGCGCGTACCGGTAATGCTCAAGGCCGGCACTGCAGTGAATGTTTCCATATTCCTCGATTACCGCGAATTTGTTTTTCCCGCGCAGGTGGCGTCTGATCAAGAAAATGTGCTGTGGATCACTATCGAAAGCGCCATGCAAACAAGCTACCGGGCCTTGGCGACTGCGGTATTTTCACGCGGGCCCGATTGGCCCCAATGGCTGCCAGCGCAGGATGCGGATCATCCATTTCCTGCATGGCTAAAAAACTCTTTCAATGCTGTGCGCATTAGAACGTTTGACGCAATAAAGCGGTTTGGAAAAATCCCAAACCTGGCGGTTTTCGGTGGTTGGCTTAAAAAGTGGAAAAAATAAAATGATCAGGCAACAAAACGTTCGGGGCAGGGGGTTGAGTGCCGTTTTTTTGGCCATTGTTTCGATGCTTCCCTCGGCACCGGCCCAATCACAGGCCCTGGCGCCGGGTGCGGTAAAAGTTCAAGCAGCGCCTTCCGCAATTCTTAAAACTGAAACCGCAGTGGATTCGACGGCCAAGCAGCGCGTTGTCTCCCTGACATTCAAACAGATGGGCGCCTGGTCTGCCCTCAACCTGCGCGGCGTGGATGCTTCCAGGGTGCTGTCCTTCCCGGTCCGTGCCGATGAGGTGGTGGTCGCTGCCAAATTGAGCATGGCTTACGACTATTCGCCAGCCTTGATTGCCGAACTCAGTCACCTCAAGATATTGCTCAATGAACGCATCGTCACTGTGGAGGCCCTTCCGAAGGACAAAGGGGTTGGCAATACCCGGGAATACAACCTGGATCCGCGCTTCTTTGGAGAAAACAACAATTTGCGTTTCAATTTGATCGGGCATTACACCCGTCAATGCGAAGACCCGTTTCACTCTTCACTGTGGCTGACCTTGAGCGATTTAGGCCGCCTGGAATTGACCCTGGCCCCTCTGTCAAGGGCCAGTGATTTAAAGAACCTGCCGCTGCCATTTTTCGACAAGCGCGAAAACGCCCCCCTGAAACTGCCCTTCGTTTTTGCAAAAGCGCCTTCCTTTGGCATGCTCAAGGCGGCTGGCACGGTGGCCTCGTGGTTCGGTCTTCAGGCTGGCGCACGTGGCGCCCAATTTCCGGTCATGCTCAATGCCTTGCCGGATGGCAATGCCGTCGTGTTCTTGCAGGGCAACGACAATGTGGGCGGTTTGGAGGGGCCTGCAGAATCAACAGTGTCGATCCAGCCCCATCCGACCTCTCCTCAGGCCAAGTTGCTGGTGGTGACGGGCAGCAACGAGCAGGAACTTGCGCGCGCTGCCCGTGCCATTGCACTGTTCTCCACGACGCTTGCCGGCCAGCGGGTCACCGTGGTGCAAGATACTGAAACCGCGCCGCGAAAACCTTATGACGCGCCTGCCTGGATTCCCACCGATCGGCCCGTGAAGTTTGGCGAGCTGGCACGGATCGACGAGCTGCGGGTGCAAGGCTACTTTCCGGAAGTGGTGCGGCTTAACTACCGTGTCTCCCCGGATCTGTTTACCTGGCGCACGCCGGGCGTGCCGGTTAACCTGAAGTACCGCGCCACACGCTTGCCGCTTCACAACAATTCCAGCCTCAACGTCAACCTGAACACCAGCTTCATACAAACGCTGGGGCTGAACTGGCCGGAAAAAAAGGAAAACGAACCGGGCAACGCCAAATCAGCCGGCGCCAGGAACAACGTGCTGAAAGAGGAGTCTTTGTTCCTTCCGCCCTATGCCATCGGCGGGCGTGACCAACTGCAGATGAGCTACTACTTTGACGTCATCAAGGAAGGCGAATGCCAGAACTTGCCGCCGGACAATCTTCAAGCGGCCATTGACCCGGAGTCAACGCTGGATTTCAGCCGTTTCCCGCACTATGTCGCCCTGCCCAACCTGGCTTATTTCTCAAACATTGGCTTTCCTTTCACACGCATGGCCGACCTTTCGGAAACCGCCATCGTTTTGCCTGCAACGCCAAATGCCGAAGAGCTTGGGGTGTACCTGACCCTCATGGGCAAGATGGGAGAGGCGACCGCCTATCCCGCACTACGCCACATGGTGGTGTCCCCTGCAGACATGGGAAAGGTAGCGGGCCGCGATCTGATCGTGATTGGGTCGGGGAAAAGTCAGAACCTGATGGATGAATGGGCGGAGCACCTGCCCATGGTTCAAACAGGCAGCGTGCGTCGCGTTCGCGAGCCGTCCATCGCCTGGCGGCCGGGTTACCGATGGGAGCAGCAAGATGTGCAGGCCACACCGACAACCAAAGGCAACCTGAACCTGAGTGGGGCCGGCACGCTGACCACCATGATGGCCTTCGAGTCTCCTTTGCAATCAACCCGCAGCGTGGTCTTTTTCTATGCCGACAAGTCCACCGATCTGCAGAAAATTTCTGATGTGCTGACGGATCCCGAACGTGTCGCATCGGTGCAAGGCGATTTCGCTGTTGTCCAGGACAAGACCGTCAATCACGCCCAAGTCAGTCCAACCTACTATTTGGGTTCCCTGCCTTCGATGAGCAAGCTGCGCTGGTTCCTGGGCGATCAACCAATGCTGCTCAGTCTCATCGGACTTCTGGTTTGCCTGTTGATCGCTGCCCTCTTGTACCGACCCTTGCGGGGAATGGTTGCCAGGCGCTTGAAAAAAGCCTCATGATGCAAATTTGACGCCATCCAGCGTAAAAAAATTCGTGGCTAAAGCGGAATCACCCTGACCAGCAAACGAGTTTTTACCATCAAATAGGCCTGTTTCGCAGGCTGGATATGCGCTAGTAGCTATTAATTAAGTAGCAGAAAATGCTGCTTTTTTGCATCCAGTGATTGCCAGTCAAGCGGGTTGCGCTCTGGTGCCAGTGATTAACAAAGGTTTCATGAATGCTCGCGCGCACCAAAATTAATTTCTGTTCTTCGTCAAGATTATGAAAACAATTGCATTTTTATCGGGAAAAGGCGGAGTGGGTAAAACAACCCTGGCGGCCAACATCGCCGTTGCACTTGCACAGCGAAAAAAGCATGTCGCCTTGATTGACCTCGATCCGCAAAATGCCCAGCGCTTGCACCTGGGCATGGATCCGGACGAAATCGCCGGTCTGGTGCGCGAAGGCATTTCGCCTGGCTCGCTCTTTGACAGCCCTTTTGGCATCAAGTTCATTCCCTTCGGACGTGTCACTGGGGGCGAACTCGATGACTTCGAGACTCAACTCAAGCAAAACCAACGCTGGGTCGCCGATGGAATCCAGTCGCTGGTCAAGAGCTCCTTTGACTTTGTCATTTTGGACACCCCCCCAGGACCATCGGTCTATCTTCAGCAGGCTTTGAAGGCGGCGCAGCGCGCAATGGTTGTCGTTCTGGCCGATGCAGCCTCTTATGTGACCCTGCCAAAAATTGAATCTCTGATTCAGGAGTACACCGCCCAGCGTCCAGACTTCGAGGGCGTCAGCATCCTGATCAATCAAATGCCGACCAACAGCAAACTGGGGCACCAGGTGCGCTCGGCGCTGTATGCCAACTATTCCAAGAACCTCGTCCCCATCGCGGTTTACAAGGATGCACGCGTTGCCCAGGCACTGGCCTTCGAGCGACCCGTCCTTCAATATGAGCCGGGTTGCAAAGCGAGCCTGAATATCCAGAACGTGGCTGACTGGCTGATTGACAGCACCGACCCATGAGATTTCGGCGTCGCCATCTGGGCTTGATTGCCGCGCTTTTGTTGTCTTCGGCTCCCGTTATGGCAGAGCCGCCAAAGGCCTGGGCCTACATGGGCTGGTGGATGCCTGATAGCTGGCGCGCCGCGCCACTGGGCGAATTCGATCGGTTTCTTTTCTTTCATCTCACCATCAGTGACACGGGCGCCATCGCAGAGCGAAATGGCTGGCCCGAAAACTGGGTGGATTTGCGCAATGCGGTGAAAAACAACAATACGCCGCTTGACCTGACGCTGACGCTGTTTGACGTGGTGGCTTTTGACAAACTGTTCTCGTCGCCCGAAGCAACGCAGCGCCTGCTAGACGAATCCCTGTTGCTGGCAAGTCACGAAGATGTGGCCGGACTACAGCTTGATTTTGAAATCTACACCTTGGTGCCCCCGCAAGCCATTGCCGGCTACCGAGAGTTCATCGTCAATCTTTCAAAAGGCCTGCGCCAGCTTTCCTCACCCAAAAACCTGTCGGTCTTTTTTCCGATGGGCGGCGATTCGCAGCTTTACGACGCCGCCACGCTTCAGTATGTGGACCATCTGGTCCTGCAAGGGTATGACGCACATTGGAAGGGCAGCAAGAATGCCGGACCGGTGGCGCCGCTGGTCGGTGATGAAGCGGTCACCTGGAAAAAAGCAGTTGCGCAAGGTCTGTCGCTCGGCATGCCCAATGACCGCATGCTGCTGGGTTTTCCGTTGTATGGCTATGAGTGGCAGGTAAAGAATAAGACACTGCGAAGCAGCACGGTGGGAGAGGGTGTTGCCACCACCTTCGCACGCATGCCCGAAGATATGTTGCCCGACTTCAAATTCAATGTACAGGATCAGGTCAGGCAATATGGGGCAAGCCAGGATCCCGTCAGCGGTTCATCTTATTATCAGTTCAAGAAAGAAAATGGCGACTTTTTTGAGGGCTGGTTCGAGGACTGGTGGAGTTTGAATATTAAAACCGATTATCTTGTGAACGAGAAACTCGGTGGAATTGCTTTTTTCATGCTTGGCTATGACAATGGGCAGCTGGTCGATTATTTTTTGAAATACCGGCACCCGCAAAACTTGCAGAGTTTGATTGAAAAGCTTCGTTAAGCTGATGCACAAAATTTGGATGAATGAATAAATAAATGGCTACCGGTGTATTTTAAATAATAAAAATGGTTTAAGAAAACAGAGAAGTACCCGATGGTTTTCAGTTCCAATATTTTTCTCTTTGCCTTTCTCCCTCTGTTTCTTGGTTGTTATTATCTGGTTCCAGCGGGTATCAGGTCGGCCCTGATTCTGGTCTTCAGCTATATTTTTTATGCTTGGTGGCGTCCGGATTTTCTGACCTTGCTGGTAGGGGTCACAGTGGTCAGTTATGGTTTTGCACTGGCCATTGATGCCGCAGGCCATGAGTCCCGGCGCTATTGGCTGTTAGCGGCGGGCGTGGCCCTGAACCTGTTGGCCCTGGCTTATTTCAAGTACGCCAATTTCGGCATTGAAAGCCTGAACCGGCTGTTGGCCGGACTGGGTTTTGAAGCGGTTGAGTTCACGCATGTCCTGCTTCCGGTTGGGCTTTCCTTCTATATTTTTCATGCGATCAGCTACCTGGTCGATATCTACCGGCGTGAAGCCCCGCCTGCGCGCAACCTGATCGATTTCGCCGCCTTCATCGCCTTGTTTCCCCATTTGGTCGCGGGGCCGGTGCTGCGCTACCACCTGCTGGCAGAGCAGTTCAGAAGCAGGGTGCATTCATTTGAAAACTTTTCGCGCGGCTGTGCCGTCTTCATGGTCGGTTTTTGCAAAAAGGTGCTTATCGCTGACTCGGTTGCGCCATTGGCAGACGCTGCTTTTTCCGCAGCAGAGCCTACATTTGCCGATGCCTGGCTTGGTGCAATTGCCTACACGGTTCAACTTTTCTTTGATTTCAGTGGTTACTCCGACATGGCCATAGGTCTGGCCCTGATGATCGGTTTTGTGTTTCCGGCAAATTTCAACGACCCTTACACCGCCCGCTCCATCACCGACTTCTGGAAGCGCTGGCACATGTCTTTGTCGAACTGGCTGCGTGAGTATCTTTATGTGGCTTTGGGCGGTAACCGCAAGGGTCGTTTACGCACCTATGTCAATCTCTTCCTGACCATGCTGCTCGGCGGACTCTGGCACGGCGCGAACTGGACGTTTGTGTTGTGGGGTGCATGGCATGGCGCAATTTTGGTCATGGAACGCTATTGGATGCAGCGCTTTGGCAAGCCACTCCTGCCGGCTTGGCTTGGAGTCATCAAAACCATGCTGCTGGTGATGATCGGCTGGGTACTGTTTCGCGCTGCGGACAGCGCGCAAGCGGGGCGCATGTTTCAGGGCATGCTGGGCTGGAACGGACTGGGTTTCAGCCCGTCTGTCCAGTGGCAGGTCACGCCAGACCGCCTGGCTGTTTTGCTGCTGGGTATCGGACTTATTTATGCGGTTCCCTGGCTAAAGCGCCGGAACATCTCATCGGTCCGGTACCTGCCCATCCCTCTTTTTCTGTGGGCTGTGGCAACACTGTCAGCCCAGTCCTTCACACCGTTTCTTTATTTCCAATTCTGAGGTCTCCATGCTGAAAAAAACCGGTGACCTCCGGGTACAGCCACCCTTGCACGCTGTCTTGTCAGCGTTGACCTTGGTAGGCGTCATGTTGACAGGCACCTGGCAGATGGTGGTTGCCACCCAGCATCTTGGACGGCTGGAGTTTGCAAGCACATGGTTGGATTTTCGCCAGGGACGAACAACGGCCGAGGTGGAGCGGCACCTTGACCAGGCGATGCCTGCACGCAAGACATTGATCGCTGCCGCCAACAGCGTTCGCTACCTCCTCACAAGGGGTAGCGACGCGCAAGTGCGGGTGGGCAAGGACGAATGGCTTTTTCTAACTGATGAGCTGCGCTTCGAGCCGGCAGGCAGTCGACATCTTGCCGCACGCGCCGAACTGTTTGGCGCTGCAGCCCGCGCCCTGGATCAGCAGGGGGTAAAGCTTATCGTGGCGCTGGTCCCCGACAAGGCTCGTGTCTATGCCGACCGGCTGTCAGGCGCGCGTTACCCGGAGTACAACCGTTTGCGCTATCAGGACGCGCTGAATGCCTTGCAACTGCAGGGCGTCCAGGCCGTTGACCTGCTCAAGCCCCTGATCCTTGCATCTGCTCGAGAGGAGGTTTATTACCGTAGCGACACGCACTGGAACCAGGCCGGCGCCAAGGTTGCGGCAGAGTCGATTGCGCTGGCGGTTAAAGGCTCAGGAATTGAGTTTGAAGAAACGCTCTTCATCACCGAGAGCGCCCATATACCGGTGGAGCGACCGGGTGATCTCATTCGCCTCATGGGGCTTGACGGCAGCCCTGATACATTGCGCCCGCGTCCGGACAGAGAAACCCCTGTCACCACGCGTCAGGAGGCTGCGGTCAGCGCTGGCGGCCTGTTTGACGATGCCGCAGTTCAGGTGGTCCTGACCGGTACGTCTTACTCATTGCGCGGAAATTTTCATGGCTATGTGCAGCAAGCGCTGTCGGCAAAGGTGCTCAACACGGCCCGAGATGGCGGGGGCTTGCTGCAGGCCCCCACGTCATACCTGACAAACGATGCCTTCCATTCCGCAAAGCCTAAGGTATTGCTCTGGGAAGTGCCAGAACGATTTCTGTATGCCAAGCTCGATGGCGAACTGACCTGGCTTAAAAAAGTTGGCCTGGGCGATTGAATTTAAAAGCAGGTCTCAACCTGCTGACCACCCGATGCCGATGCTATTTCAACAAAGCAGCGATTCGGGACAACCATTCAGTGTTGTCAATGACGTAACGTGCATCCCGGTATTTGTAATTGGGAGGTGAGCGCATTTCCCGTTCAGGTATTTCCCAAATGATCAGCTTCGGCCTGTTGGTTTTGAAGGCATCGTCCCGAAGGTAAGCCTCCATTCCTACCCACGGACCCTGGTCAACCGGAATCGAGATGTCGAGCAGATTGCGCTGCAATGTATACCGAAGGCCATCGGGAAAACCGGTGTTTTTATGCGTGTAACTGCTTCCAATGACTGTCACACCGACATTTTCACCCGCGCTGAGCAAGTCCGCTTCAGAGTTTTTTTCACGAACCGCCTTGAATTGAAGTGTTTGCTCCGGTGGGTAATCCTGAGCATCCCGAGGCAATAGCTTCACCAGATCCCTGGCCCGCTGGTTGATTTTGCGTTCAGACCAGGAGAGCTTGTATTTTTCTTCCGGTGTTGCCGCCAGGGCCGTTTTCAGGACCGGGTTGCCCTCGATTGCCGCCTTGACCGTCTCGGCCGCGAGCAATGCACCAGCAGGCGCCCAGTGGCTGTCCAGATGGAGGAACAAGGGCGTATCGCTGTTTCTCAGCGGGCTGTTCAAAAAAGCTTGGTTCAGATTGACGATTTTGACTCCGCCAGCGCGCAGCTTGCCGAATACATTTTCATATTTTTCGGATGTGTATTTGTCTATCTTGGCACTGTCTGGCAATTGATCGGCATAAATACGTATTTTCGAGGGCACCATCACCAAGGCGACGGTAATGCCATGGTTTTCAAACAGCTTGTTTGCTTTTTGCAGTAACTGAACCGATGCTTCGGTATCCAGCTGGTCGTCAAGCTTGGCAAATTCGTAAGGTGTGAAAAGCCAGTTGTCTTTGCCGAGGATGACCGGGACTGGATCTGCGGCATGCGCAACTGTCATGCCAACGGCGGACAGGAGAACGGCCTTGGTGAAACAACTGCTGATCTTGAAAATATTCATGAGTTATTTATCTTTTCAATAAATTATCTGGATTAAATGAATGAGTCATAAACTCGCCTGCCAAACTATTTTCCAATGTAGCGTTCTGTTTTATTTTGGGTGATTTTTAGCGTCAATTTTTTTTCATTACTTGAGAATATCAAAAGACTGTACGAATCCCCCTGCGTCATGCTAAACGAGGTACGGGCTTGAGGAGTCTTTTCACCTGCACGGGCGGCGATTAGATCGACCGATATCGGGTTGACTTGAACTGAGGCCGTGGTGCCGAAGTTTGCATTTGAAAATACCTGGGTCTTCCCATCGGCAGTCAGGATGTTTAATGCACCTGCATTGCCATCAAGGTGATAAATGGCCAGTTGGGCTTTCAGTTTGTTGGAACTAAGCTTGTCCTCTAACACAATGGGTGCCTTATCGCTCCCAAGAGCCGTCAATGCAAGCGTCAACGCTCGTCCTGCCGCCACATCAATGGTTGTCGGAAGCCGGGCTGCTGGTTTTCCCGCAGGATGAATCGACAGCGCATGTTTGCCGGCTTTGAGTACTAAATAATCGCTGAATTTATTGCTTGGCAGACTCCGGACACGTATCCCGCCATCGACTGAAACATCCATGGCATCGCTGCGTCCCGTGTGTATAACGCGGACGTATCCGGAATCCGCCGGTGGTTCAGGGTCGTACAGCAGGCCTGTCGGCTGGGAATGGGCTGCAGGGCTCAGGCATAGCAGCGATGCCATGAAGGCTGAGGATAAAAATAGTTGTAAGCGCATCATGGTGTGGGCTGGGTTGCTGGAGAGTCAAAATACACATTCCACCGGTATTCACCCGGTGGCAGTCCTTCAAGCGCAACGGCAGCGCGCCAAGCATCAACGCGGGTGACTTTCAGCGTTGATGCGCTGCCCTGGGCTAACAAACGCAACATGCTTCCTGGCGATGGAAGGTTGACCCACACGCTGACAGCGCTCTTCAAGGGCGTTTTGCCTGTGATCAAAACCCTTAGCACAGGGGTGCCTGCATCGACTTCCAGGTAGCTGCGTACCGTCTCGCGCTCTCGCCACCATTGCGCCGCCTGTCCCGCCGTTACCAGCCACATTCGGTCTTTTCGACTACCGAGGTATTCCAAAATTTCAGCCATCTGCTCTTTGGTAAGCAAATTCTGGTTTGGAAAAGTGATAACGGACAAAGCACCCATTTGATGGCTTAACTCAATTTCGCCCAAGAAATTAGCCAACCCGTTTTCAGGGTCTTCTTCTGTCAGGTATTCAGGGCTATTCTGTGTGCGCGGCAATATAACCATTGCCGAGTCTTGCGAAACAATTGTTTCAGACGCTACGAAAAAGGGCAGGCGGGATTCAGAGGCACCTTTGTAAGCCAGAAGGTGGCCAAAAGCACGCTCTTTTAAAAGCTGCTCTGTTATCTCATCGTAAGATTCAAGGGGCGCATAGAACCCGGCATTGGCTCGAAGGCCAAAACCCGCATTCTTCACGGCCAGCAACATGCTGTCCATTCGCTTTGACTGATTATCGTGGGACTGACCTTTGTAGGCTTCAAAGCGGTCGCCATAATAGGCCACTTCATGTCCTCGGGCCTGGATTTGCTTTAATACGCTTGCGGATTTGGCCGCTTTTTCGCCTGTCAGATAGTAAGTGGCGCGGCCCCCGGATTTTTCATAGGTTTTGGCGAATCGCAGATCGGCTTCTTCAACAGTTTCGGCAGCGCCCACCGCCATCACAGTTGCGCTGGCATAGGGCTGGGGCCACGCTGAAACAAAGGCATCGGGTTGGCGCAATAACCACATCAAAGCATTATGGGCAATCGCCTCAAGTGCCTTGGGGTCCGCGGAAGTCCAAAGCCGCTCTGGATAACCCAGGACAACGGAGCGCGACAGTCTTCCCGACGACTGGCGACGCTCGTCAAAAACCACTGTACCGCTAGGTTTTTCAATCTCAACCTTGCGTCCCCAATCCATGATGTTGGCTGCTGTGTGTTGACCTACAAGACGAAGCGGATACCACTCATTGACCCGCTCCATCCATACCCGAAGTCCAGAAGGCAGACTGTGGCTGACAGGGGTGTCGCCGTGCGGAATAAGGAACGTGTCGTTTTTTTCCAACTCCGTCGTACCGACCACCTTGGCATCCAGGGCCTGGTGCATGAAGTCGAAACCGCGCCATTCACCTTTCTCGTTGCGCACGCCAGTCAGCCATGAGGCCAGCAGACTGCCGCCTTTTGCCCGGAAGCCAATCACGGCCAGTTTCTCGCGTTCGGACAAGGCTACCGCAGATGGCATCAGCAAGACGCTGGGCTGCAACTTTTCCAATTGCTCAACCGATGTCACCACGCGGTAAGGAATTTTGTACTTCTTTAAAAAATCTTCCCATGTGCGGACATTGGCTTTTGCATCGAGTCCGCCAGAGGCAAAGTAAGCAGCAGTCGAGGGCGATGCATAAACCGAAACTTGAGCGTCCAAGGCTGTCGGCAAGCCAATGGGCAGCACCATCGGAGCCGAAAAAAGTGGCTCTTTGCGAGCAAGGCCAGCATTCGCCTGAGCGCCAAGTCCATTGAAAATCCCTGGCGGTAAAAAGAACCCTGCTGGAAGTTTCGTTATGGCTGCAGAGGGCAATTTTGGAGCGACTGGCGAAACCGTGGCACAGCCCTGCAACAGCGTCAGCACGAGAGCAGCCAGACAACACAGGCTGGTCAATCGTGATGCGCTGGGTTGATCAAACATATTTTTGCCGTCATGTTGTATTCCATCAAAGAGCATCCATTCCATTTCACCAAGCCGGAATGAACTCGACTACAATCCAATAGTGTAACAAAATGAATAAATGTAACATTATAAGCGTGAGCTTCAATCATGGACGATGAAAACCTCTTTGAGACAAAGCCGCCTGTCGTCCGGATCGGTATCCGTGGCCTTCCAGAACAGATCAATAGCATGATGGCTGGAGGGCTCTATGTACTGATAGCCAAAACTACATCTGCCCGATTTCCAATGCTGGCCGGCAGCATTGCCAATGCACTTGAAGAGGGTTTGGTTTGTACGCTAATCGCACCTGCAAATCCACGACCCTTTCTTCAACGAATTGAAAATCTAGCGCAGATCGATACAGCTAGCCTGGTTAACACCAACCTGCTTCAGATATTTGTCGCGCAAGACAATTTTTTGAAAAAAATTTTTCAATTCGGAGCAGAAAGGTTTGTCAGTGAATTAGAAGATTTTCAAATTCCCCAAAATAGCTATTTCGTATTTGACCAAGCCGACGAACTCCTGAGTTTACACGACGTTTCATTGGCGCTAGAACAGGTCAATATTCTGAAAAACTGGTTTTCTCTAAAAAAAATCACTGCTTTGTTGGTTTTTTCTCGCTTGAGCGAAGCACACAATAACACTGTCAATGCAATCATGGACCATCTAAATGGCATTGTGCGTCTTGGTGGCGAGAGAGATGGTTTGGAACTCACCTTTGATTATTGGCAATCAAATGAGGGCGTAGTGGTAGCTAAGAACTATCAATTGTTGACCCTTGATACGGGTCTCTATGAGGCTTCGTCCAGGCCCGCGATTCTGCCGTCGCTTAAAAGCGAGGAAAAATACGAAGCACTTGGCCGCGAACTTGCAATGTATGCCCAGGCGGCAAATCTCAATGCGCCCCCAGTATTTGTTAATCCGGCTAGATATCGTGGTTATCTTCCCGTTCCGAGTTTTACAAGCGAAGTTAACCAAATCATTGATCCGGCCAGAAAAATCCCTGTTTCCTGCATGCTGATTGTTGGAAAGGTATTTAAGCCATCAACAATATCCGAACTTGTCGACAACTGCAGTCGACTAGCGCGACTAGGTGAGCTAATCACTGCAGATCACAAAAATTGCTATATTTTTTTGAATACAAAATCACAGCAGACCGCGCTCGAAACCTTGGATGGCATACTCGGTGTACCAGTTGCCAATGTATTTGAGCACATAAAATTTCTGATTCTTTCAGAAGAAATCACTCTTGAACTGGCTGTTTTATCAAAGGCTGCCAAGCATGGGAATTTTCCTGATTTTTCATCAAAATCTGCCAATAATTCGTCTCGGCAGTATTCCAGTCATGATTTGAATGAGAAAACTCTGCGAACTGATTATTCACCTGAAGTGACATCAATCAATGTTAGTCCACTCGAAGGTAATAGATCATTTTCTTCCGTGGTATCGCAAGCTCCCCAAAAATCATTCCTGTCCACACCTCGTGAGATATTACTTCTGGATTTTGAACCGGCAAAACGTTCTGTTGTCACGCTTGCGGGGTTTTCAAAAATCGGCAGACCGGCGGATTTTAATAACGGTGTTACTAAAAATCTGTACGATCCGAACGAGGAAATGCTGTTTAATTCCGATTCTGACCTTCACGGCCCGATCTTTGGAAAAAAAGAGGCCCGTCGCGCCAAGCGTAGCCTCTTTTGATTTAGCATTAAATTTGATTGGATAATTGCTGAACAGCAGGTATTCAAGAATAAAACCATAAGTTCTTTGTCTTGGCGAGTACAAGATTGCTGAATAAAATTTCAATTTCACTTTAATTAAACCCATGCAAAAAAACTATCATTCACTTGTACGTCGTGCAGTCATCAATTCCCGGCGGATCCCTTTTAAAATTAGAGTATTGCCGGTGGTGCTCTGCCTTGGCATGCCAATGGTTGTTGTTGCTGATGACCGGGTTATGCGACCCAACACGACACTCGACTATCCCGGTGTCGCTCCCACGCTTGGCGGTGTAAACCAGCTTGCGCCATTTAAATATATTCCTCCGGGGAGTTCGACCGGAAAAGCGCCGCAAGCCGGCATTGATCTCCCCAAACTCAATCCCGATGAGCAACGTATCGCTGATCAGTATGCTGCGGGAGACTATCAAGCCGCAGGGACGGCTGGTCTGGCTTTGATCTCCAAGCAAAAGACCGAAGATGCGCTGCAATTAATGATTGCTAACAGCCTGGCATGGACGGGCCGCCTTGAAGAAGCCAGGCCCGTATATGAAGGATTGACGAAAGGAAAAAATGCCGACGCTGCAAATCTGGGCTTGGCAAACCTTCATCGCTGGCGTGGACGTGATGATCAGGCTGCGCCGCTATACCGCAGTGTGTTGGCCAATGATCCAAGCAACGCTGACGCGCTGGTGGGTCTTGTCTTGGCCGGACGTGAACTCAGTCCTCGCACGACGCTGAGCTTTGGTGGCTCCAGTGATTCCACTGAGGAGGATCGCCGGTTTGCGACCCTCAACCACCGGTGGCGGGACAGCAGCGGCACTCAGATTTTCGAGGTCGAAACCAGCAAGGTCAGGGATGCCCTGCCAGGCACCAAAGCAGACCAGCAAGATGTCAGTGTCCGATACCAGGACCTGAACATGGTGTTCAAACCTAGATTTGAGCTCAGCATGCCAACGCAAGACAACCGCACATTGTTCGGCAGCGTGCGTCTCAATCTAAATCAGGACCGTACGCTGATTCAACTGGGACGCGTGAACTGGGGACGGATCGCGGTCAACCCGAATGCACTTGCGCAGGGCTTGAAGGCAAACCATCTGGGAGGAAGCACTTGGCAAGATTTCTCATTTGGCCGGGTTTCCGGGCTCGTCAATTACTACCATATCTCTGACGGCAACAACATACTGGCTGCCAACTTGAACGTAGATCCGGCATGGAGACCGATTGGCAAGGTGCTAAAACCCTTCTTTGGCATGGAGACGCGCGAAGCGAAGTTCAATACACCCGACTACTGGTCACCGGTGCAAGGATCGGGTGTTGCCTATGCAGGATTAAAGGGCGAGTGGGGCGAGGCTGACTGGAGTTTTTATTCATCTGGCCAGTTGAGTCGTCGTCTTTTTGGCGATGCAGGCAATGGCTGGAGTGTGTCGGCGGGCGGCAAGCGCTGGATATCCAAGGACGTGGCCATCAGCATGAACCTGTGGGCGATGGCCAGTCGACGTGACAACTCTGCCTACCGGGCCAGGTCAGTCAGCGTGAATCTGGAAAAACTTTGGCAATAAAACAGG
>Ga0136636_10001194_pt1 | contig 14913 bp, 9 predicted proteins | sample AntDrymUQ8522106_2_FD_104653 | JGI IMG/M metagenome (GOLD analysis project Ga0136636, IMG submission 104653) | Polar desert sand microbial communities from Dry Valleys, Antarctica - metaG UQ852 (21.06) | ecosystem: Environmental > Terrestrial > Soil > Desert | place: Antarctica: Dry Valley... | reverse complement strand
GACCGCCTGCGCAACATCAATTTTGAAATTGAGCTGAACAACCAACCGCTCGGCGAAGTTGAAAAGACTGCGCTGGCCCTGCCCAGCCTGCAGAACCTGCCGCCCGGCGTGATCCAGAGCACCGTCGGCGATGCTGAGGCGATGGGCGAACTGTTCTCCAGCTTCGCGCTGGCGATGGCCACCGGCGTCCTCTGCATCTACGTTGTACTGGTCCTGCTTTTCAAGGATTTCGTCCAGCCGGTGACGATCCTTGCCGCACTCGTGCTCTCGGTGCCGGGGGCGTTTCTCGCGTTGTTCGTGACGCAGACAGCGCTGTCGATGCCGTCGATGATCGGCTTGATCATGCTGATGGGCATTGCCACCAAGAACTCGATCCTGCTCATTGATTACGTCATTCTGGCCCGCCGCGATCACGGCCTCGACCGCTGGCATGCGCTGCTCGACGCCTGTCGAAAACGGGCCCGGCCGATTGTCATGACGACGGTGGCGATGGGCGCCGGCATGCTGCCGATTGCCCTCGGTCTCGGTACCGACCCGAGCTTCCGCGCGCCAATGGCGATTGTCGTTATCGGCGGTCTGATTACCTCGACTTTCCTTAGCCTGCTGGTGATTCCGGTGGTGTTTACCTTTGTCGATGACCTGATCGGCTGGACGCGGGCGAGGCTGGGCATGCCGCCGCATTGAGCTCAAATGCTACGGTCGACGGCAAAGAATGGACAAAACAAAGATGGCGCGGATCGTTTTCGAGCGACGAAGCGCTATTGAAACGGCACTGGTGGCGATGCGTGTAGCGCTTGAGATGCAAACCAGTCGGCATCCACCGTTTCAAGAAAAGTCATGGCGGCATCGACCACCTGGGGGTCAAATGCTGCGCCTCTGCCACCAAGCAACTCGTCAATAGCGACTTGGCGTGCTCGCCCGGGACGGTAAGGACGGTGGGATGTGATCGCGTCAAACGTATCGGCCACGGCAATGATGCGTGCACCCAGACAAATGGCCTCACCTTGCAGCCCCAGCGGGTAACCAGAACCATCCCAGCGCTCGTGATGCTGCCAGACCATTGTGGCGATAGGCCACGGAAAGTCGACGCCCTTCAGAATGTCATAGCCCTGTTCTGAGTGCGTCTGAATGATCATGAACTCTAGCGCGCTCAATTTTCCGGGCCGATTCAAAATATCGGCCGGTGCCGATATTTTTCCAATATCGTGAATGCTGGCACCCAGGCTCAGCCCAAACAACTCGTCGTCGGGCAAGCCCAAGGCGCGGCCAATTTCCTCACACAAAGCGGCAACCTGACGCTGGTGACCGGCGGTGTAAGGATCTCTCTTTTCAATCGCCAGCCCAATCGCTTTCACCATGTCACGAAACCCGTCGGCCAGCCGCTGTCCCTGAGAAAGCGCTCTTTTCTCAGCCATGACCAACTTGGTGATGTTTTCGTGGGCGACCACAACCCTGACAAGCGAGCCAGGGGTAAAGGGCGTAACCGTCAGTAAAAACCAGCGTTCTTCGGTGGGGGAGTGGCAGGGATATTCGATTTGAAACCGAGTCCTTTTACCTTCAAGAACGTCAATGATTCCGCTGGCTACTGCGACTGAGATGCACTGATCATCAAGCAGTTTGGCTGACTCGGGTCGAGTTCTGCATGCGCTTGCGTTGAGTAAACCTAGGTAATTCAAACCGATCCCGTAGTTGCCCAATTGGCCGGCATTGGCATCCGAGAAATCTTTCCAGGAGCGATTGACTAGCAGAATTACACCGTCTGCATCGAGCAGGGCGATGTTGGCTGTCAGGGCATCAATCAGAGGCTGATAGTTTTGACCTTCTTTCCACACGACGTCGTCTTTATGGTCCTTCATGTTGACAAATGATACGCCTTTAGTGATAGACGTTCGGGGGCTCAATTCTATAAAGCGTAGGTGATAGAGAGTCGACACATGGGCCGTATCCATAGCAAGCCAAATAATTATGTCGACTCTGACTTGGTTACACCGTTGCTCATTTTGCTCAGTCGGCGGGAAAGGTAGATCGAATGGGGCTGGCCATGTCGTTTGCGGCAAAAAGCATGAGTGTCGCGGCAAGTGTCAGATTTTTTGAACGTATGTGTCCCGTCGCACAGATCAATCCAATTCTGCAGTGGAAACTACATCAACGACAAAGGGTCGGCCAAACCATCGGTTCCTGACCACCGAGGCAATGTCGTCGGCAGGGACGAGCCGGAACACCGACTCACTCCCGTACCGTTTTAACCCATCCCCTCATTTTTAATCTAAAAAGGATAGAAGACATCATGAAAACCAAAATTGCTGCAACCTGCCTTATCGCTGGTCTGTTTATGTTGCCGACTGCTGGTTTCAGCGCAGATTCCGCTCCTACCACTTACGTTAAAGATTCGGTAATTACCACCAAAGTCAAAGCTGAGCTGGCCGCTGAAAAGATGACCAGCCTGGTTCATATTGCCGTCGATACCGACAAAAAGGGCGAAGTTATGCTGAGCGGCACCGTCAAAACCCAAGCCGCATCTGACAAAGCGGCTGCGATTGCCCACGGGGTGAAGGGTGTTGCCTCGGTTAACAATCAGATCAAAGTTGTTGCTGACAAGTAATTTGCTGTACTTAAAAATAAGTGGGTCAGAATCGACATTTGGGCAGTATCCATACCGAGCCAAGGATTTACGTCGACTCCGACCCTAATAGCGCAAACGTCGAATCCGACCCCGTTGTTGGCGTGGGATTAGATAACTTCATAGGTAAAACCTTGGCGGCGCTGGATATTTCGACTGGGTGGGATGGTGGGCATTCCTCTCTTGGCGGGTGTCGATACTTATGTGCGCAAGCGAACAGATTAAAAATATGAGACGCCTAGACTGTAATTGGAAGCAAAAAGACGCAACGACTCAACGGCTTTCATTTTCTCGTCCACTTAATAGAGGGATATACAAAATGCAAAAATTACAACGGTTTTTACAAAGCACCATTCTTGTGATGATGACTACATTTTTGCTTGGATTGATCGGAACCCAAGCGAATGCCGCATCTGCAGAAGACTTGAATGTTGACGCCAATCAAGCGCTACAAAGTCTGTACAAGTCCAACCCGACTGCGGAGGCCCTTGGCAAGAAGGCAAAAGCCATTCTGGTTTTCCCGAAGATTCTCAAGGCTGGGCTGGTTTTCGGTGGAAGTTATGGCGAGGGTGTGTTGCTTAAGGGTGATCGTCCTGATGCTTATTACAATTCAGTATCTGCATCCTGGGGCTGGCAGGCTGGCGCTGAGTCTTACGGCTACGTCGTCTTCCTGATGAGCAACAAAGCTATCAAGTACCTTGATCAAAGCAAGGGTTGGGAATTCGGCGTTGGCCCAACGGTTGTTGCGGTTAATGAAGGTATCGCCAAGAATCTCTCGACATCGACATTGAAGGACGATGCTTACGCATTCATCTTCGACCAGCAAGGGCTCATGGCAAGCCTGAGCCTTGAAGGAACCAAGATCACCAAGATTAAGCGCTGATAAACATCAAAGCTTGCTTTAATCCCTCTGGTCAATGAATTAGAGAAGGTTTCCGTCAGCTGCAGCAAAGAACAGCGCCACCCGGCGCTGTTCTGTTGTCAAGGCAATGGATTTTTAGCGATTAACCCTGAGGGAGCAAGGTGGCAGGATAGGAGCCGACGGCAAAATCAAGCAAAAACGAAAACTAGTTCCAGCGCCATTTCGGCACTTCAGCATAGCTTGTTGGCCTCTACCGCCCGCCCAACCGATCCACCATCGCCTTGATCGCCGTCATCTGCACGCCTGATTTAACGGCATAGGCCGGACCGCTGTAGCCAAACCAATCCCAGCAGCCGCGGGGGTTTTCCGGGTTAGCCTTGGATTTGTTCACTTGCGGGTAGAGCACGATGAGGTGATTGCTGTCGGCCCAGGGGTTGTAGCCGGTGTCTTTGTAGAAGCTGTCGCCGACGCTTTCGGCCGATTGCTGGCAGCCGTGCAGGGCGATGTGCACTTTGCAGGTGGCGCCTTGGGCGCAGCTTTGCGGGATATAGGCGTAACCGGTGTCGGCCAGGCTGCTTTCCGGGATGGCGAAGTCGCGCTGGTTGAAGGCGATGATTTTGCCCAGAAGGGTTTTTGCCGGTGGGTTGAGTGGACCGTAGATGTGCTGGAGTAGGTCGCCGGCCTGGTCGTAGCCGGTGGCTTTGAGCTCGCAATGGCTGATGTAAGGGGCGGCGTTGGCGCTGCAGTTGTTGCCAAAGCCGGGGGTGATGAAGGCGTGACCGGCGGCTAGTTCGTTGACGTAGCGAATATGGTTTTCCGGCACGCCGGCTAGTTTGAAGAAGGCGACGGTGGTGTCGACGGCTTTCTGCCGGACAACATTGTCTTCGATGCCGCTAAAAACGTAGATATTGGCTTTTTTCAGGTTGCTCAGCGGGTCGATCTGCCCGGTTTTCTCGAATTCTTGCGCGGCGGTGAGCATCGGCCCCGGTTTTGGTGACACTAAAGGCACCAAACCCATGCAAATGCCGGCGTAAAGAATATTGTTGGCGGCGCAGTAGTACGGCCCACCGGCAATGATGCCAGCGCCTTTGACGCTGGCCGAGTAGGCGACCTGATACTGCACGGCCATATAGGCACCAGAAGACAGGCCAGAAATCGAAGTTTGCGCTGGATCGGTCTTGTAGACCGGCAGTTTGTCAGCAGCCTGAGCGCAAGTGGCCAGCAGCAAGGGCAGCGTTAACAGGGAATATTTGGGGTGCATTGGATTAGCCTAAAAAATGTAAATGCATTCTGGCAGCTTTGCTGGGGTGATGGGTTTGGGTAGGCTTGGCAATTGAAAAAATGCCTTATGCGGCGGAACGCACATTGGGGTGAGCCGCGAGCCAGCGAGGATCAAACATTCGCCGGATTTTTCAGCTTTTCAAACGCCTCGTTGGCCGAGAGAAAAACGCTTCCTGAGAGCGTCGACCACAGCATTGTGCGCATTAAGCGGTCCTGAATCGGCCCTTTGACCTCGGCCAGATGCAGGCGGATGCCGCGCTCGATCAGTTCGCGGTTGAGTTCGGAAAATATTTCGACGGCGGTGGCATCCATCAGATTGACGGCGCTCATGACCAAAACCAGATCATGCACACCGGAAGCTTGGCTCAGCTCCTGATTCAGCCGTATTTCGACCGCGCCCAGGTTGCCGAAGAAAAGCCGTTCGTCGATGCGGATAAACAGCACACCGGGAATGGTTTCGACACCGTGTCGTTCGACATTGCGAAAATGTTCGCTACCGGGGATTCTGCCGACCACGGCAATGTGCGGCACGCTGGCGCGAAAAAGCAGGGCGCCGACGGAAAACAGAACGCCCAAGCCAATGCCGGCTTCGAGACCAAAGAGCAGTACGCCGCCGGCTGTGCCGAGCCAGGCCAGGCCATCAGCGCGATCATAAACCCAGGCTTGGCGGAGGGCGCCCAGGTCGATCATCGAATAGGCCGCCACCATGATGCTGGCTGCCAGAACGGCCAGCGGCAAGCGTTCAAACCAGTGCGCCGCGCCGGCCACCACGGCAATCATTGCCAGCGCCGAGATGATGCTGGCCAAGGGCGTTTCGGCGCCAGCGGCGACATTGACGGCCGAACGCGACAGACCTCCGCCGACCGGCATGCCACCATAAAAGGCGGCCACAACGTTGGCGCTGCCCAGCCCGACCAGTTCGGCATTGGCATTAATTTTTTCGCGGCGTTTGATCGCCAGCGCCTGTGCCATCGAGATGCTTTGCACCATGCCGATCAGGGTCATGACAAAGGCCGGCACGATCAGTGATTTCAAGGTGTCGAGGCCGGGGAGAAAAAATATAAAGCCCGGCAAGCCTTCAACAATGGGGCCGACGACAGCCACGCCTTGCTGACGATCCAGCGCCCAATGAACTACCGCCAGCGTGCCGCACAGCACGACGACGAGCGGCATCAGGCGGACGATAAAGGCGGCTGCATTGGCGCTGATGCCGGCTAGTTTCAGCCAGTCGTTCAGCCAAAGTTTAACGACAATCAGCGTTGCCAGGGCAGTCAAACCAATCGTCAAGGTGGGGCCGGCGCTGTGCGGGATTTTTTGCAGCAAGTCGAGGCTCATCTCCCAGCTATTGAGCCCTTGCGGGGTGATGCCAAGCAAATGCTTGATCTGGCTGATCACGATCAGCACCGCCGAACCGGAGATGAAGCCGCTGATCACCGGGCGGCTGAGTAATTGCGAGAGAAAGCCCAGACGCAGCAGGCCGCAGGCCAGAACCATCACCCCGGAAAGCAGCGACAGGGCGGCGGCCAGTACGATGTACTCCGGCGAGCCCGGCGTGGCGATCGGCGAGAGCACGGCATAGGTCATGATGGCCGTGATGGCCACCGGCCCGACCGCCTGCACCATGCTGCTGCCAAGCAGGGCGTAAGCAATGACCGGAAAGATGCTGACGTAAAGCCCCACCTGTGGTGGCAGCCCGGCCAGCAAGGCATAAGCCAGGCTTTGCGGGATAACTAGAATGGTGACGATCAGGCCCGCCGCCAGGTCGGCCCAGCGTTTTTCCTTGGGATAGTGCGTGATCCACTCGGGGATCAGTTTGCTGATGCCTGACATGGCTCAAGTATGGCTACAGCGTGCTGTGGCGTTTAAATTAGTCATAGTGATCGCGTTGATTTGTCTACTTGCCGGTTTCGTTGGTCAGGGCTTTTTGGGTAATTTCCTTGTACAGGCCGAGCGCTTTAGCTACCAGCGCCGCGCACTCCGGGTGGCGTTCCAGCAAGGGGTGCATGGAGCGGATGTCGGCCAGGATATCGACAAGAAATTTGACTTCGGACTCTTCCAGTGTTTCACCACGATCAACTATTTCCTTCATTTTCAGGACACGGGGCAGGCGCTGGGTATTGAAGCGATCAAGCAGGGTCTGGATAACACCAGCATCGTCGGGGTGAGTGGTCATATCTGGCTCCTGATTAATTCAAGTGAATAATTGTAGTTAGCTGCATCAACCCATGCATCAAATTCATGGGGTAAAGCCCAGCCGGAAAGGCCCATCTGAAAGACTGCCGGCATCTGCAAGCGCTTGCTTCAGTCTTTCCGAATTGGTTCAACACGCGGAGGGCGCGGTGGTTTGCCGAAGCTGATCGTATAGAAAATATCCAGCGCGTTGTCGCTGCCGGCCCGGCCGACTATCGAGACTTGGCGAGTCAGATTGACCGTTAGCTTGACGATGCTTTCGGCTTTGCCCAAGGTTTGCTCGTAAGAGAGCATGGCGTTGCTCGAGAGACGTTTGCCGACACTGAAAATCTGGTTGCCGGTCGCCGCGGTGGTATCTGTACTGCTGCCCACCACCCGGCTGGTCGGCTGGCGACCGCCGCTGCCATCAATATTGCCCTGGCGAACACCAAACTCATCGATACCAAAGTTCTTTTTCAGCTCCTGGATGACATTGCCGGCGTTATTGCCGAGCAAGCCGCCGGCGGCAGAGAGCAGCACTGTCGCATCACCGGCGCCCATCTGCTCCGGGCCATGGCCGAGGACCAGCCAGGTGAGTTTTTCTGCCTCGGGCAATTCCGGGTCGGAGATTAACTTGATTACGGGTTTTTGCGCATTGCCGCTGATTTGGACGCCCGCTTCGACCGGCAGCCCTTTGCGCACGGCGCGCACATCCAGCGCCGGATTGTCGAGCAGCCCCTGGAAAGTGAGAATGCCACGCTCGATCTCAAGCTGCTGGCCGTAGGCGTCGAAACGACCATCACGGGCACGGATGCTGCCGCTCGCCCGGGGCAGATCACGGCCACTGGCGCGCAGTCGGATATCGCCGACCAGCCGACTGGACAACCCGGCGCCGGTGAATAGAAAGTTTTTGCCCAGATCGGTAGTGATGTCGAGATCAAGCTTTGGCCGCAGGTTGTTCGGCACTTTCTCCTTGCCGGGGCGCGTCACAATCACGTCGTCGGACAGACGCGGGTTGCCGCTCGCGGCGAGTTGCCAATAGCCGGCATCGACCGCCAGCTTGCCTTTGGCGCCGAAGGTGTCGCCGTGCATGGTGAGCCGGCCAGCGCCGGAAAGGAGAATCCATTGGTCGGGAAGTTGCCAGGCACCGAGTCGGTCAAGATGAATATCGAGAAAAGCGTTGTCCGGCCTATTGCTGCGGTCAACCGCCATTTCGCCCGAAATTTCAAGTCGGCCGGGTTTTGCTGTCAGGGCCGCCACTTCATCTCTGGCGTCGAGGCGCAGTGTGCGCGGTATCGGTTGGTGCACGCTATCAAAGCCCATTTTGCTGACGCGCAAAAGATTATTATCGAGATCAATCGCCAGTTCGCCATTGGCCAGATTGAGGCCTTGCTCAGGCAGGCGGATGGCTATTTTTTCCCCCCGAAAGCGGCCACTGGCAATCGGCCGGGCGGGTGTGCCGGTGACCTTCAGTTCGCCGAAGAAGCGACCTTCCGTCTGCCAGGCTTCGCCAAGGAATTCGGTCAACCAGCCGAGATCGGGCGTATCGGTTTTCAGGTGAGCTTGCCACGGGGCGGTTGAGTTAAGCGACCAGGCACTCAGCATGCTGGCGTTTAACTCGCCGTCGACCTGGCCAATCCGTTTGCCGCGACCTTGTACGCGAGCATGCAGATGCTGCGCGTCGGCTGCAGCCTGCACGGTGGCCTGCCAAACGAGCGATTCGCCGGCCAGTTGGGCTGGGCCGATGTTCCAGCCTTTAGCCCCGAGTTTAAGTACGGCAGGCGCGGTGAGGTGAAAGTTGCGCATCTTTTCCTCACCATTGAGCTGCGCTGCAAGCAAGCGGCCACGCCAACTTTGTGTGCCCGCTTCGGGGAACAAGCCGCCTTCCGCGACGAGCGTCAGCCGGGTTTTTCCGGGAAAATCAACCTGGCCTTGCCAGCGATGCGCCTGATTGCTCCCCTCGGCGTGAATGCGCAGACCTTGAGCCAGTTCAGGTAACTCCGACGTGCCGAGTTGGTCGATGCTGAGGTCAATGAGCAGCGGTGCGTTGGCTTCGCCACCGATATTTGCCTTAAGCAGCAGGCCACTGAGCTGTCCCAGGCCGGGCAGGCCGAGCTTCGCGGCTTGTAACTGGCCGCTGATTTTAGGTTGCTGCACCCCGCCTGCCAGATCGAAGTGGCCGGAGATGCCACCCTCCAGGCCGAAAGGCGAAAGCTGCGGTGCCTCAATGACGATAGCCAGCTTGTCGCCCGGCCGGCCGAAGGCGCCCTGCGTGTTAAGTTTATTCAGGCCGGCGCTGAGTTGGATGTCGGCCAGCGGAATGCGCGGCCAGTCGACATTGAGTTGGCCGCGGCCGGCCAGCACCTGGCCGGCCATCTGGCTATCGTGCAAGACAAAATGGCCGTCGATGATCGGGCGGGGCTCCAGCCGACCTTGCGCCGTCAGTTGGGCGTTGATCAGCGCTGCCGGCACCTTGGCGAACTGGCTCGGATCGAAGCGACTGAGCTCACCTTCGGCCTTGAAGGCCATGCCTTTATCGAGGCCGAGCTCGCCCTTGGCGGCGAGTCGGGCCTTGCCGCTGCTGATTTCCAGTTTGACCAGCGTGACTTTTTCGCCGGCGTGACTGGCTTCGGCAATTACGGTAAAGCGGCTGTCCTTCAGATTTAGCTTGACGCTTTGCTGGTTGGCGTCAAGGCGAGCTGAAATTGGCCCGTTTAGCGTCGTCGACCGTAGCGATGAGACGATTTTGGCTGCATCAAGCCGGCTGGCGGCTAGCTCAAGCAGCAAGGTGCCGTTTTGCCATTCGCCGCTGCCGCTCAGTTCGCCGCTGCCGGCGAGGATGGCTTGCAAGTTTTCCAGCTTGGCGGTTTCGCCTTGCCAGTCCAGCCGACCGGTGAGTTGTGTGAAGGGCAGGCGCTGGCGGTCGAGCGTGCCGGGCTGCGCATTGCGCACGGTGAAATTGCCGGCCACACCGTCGCCCTTGGGGGCGAGATCGGCGCGCAAATTTAGCTGGGCGCTGGGTGCGCCGACTTGCCAGGCAGCCGGGTCGATGCTGTCGAGCGCCAAGTGGGCGCTGGCGAAGGTGGCTGGGGCAAACGGAGTGAATTCAACTTGCGCCTGGCCAGTAATGCCTTCTTCAGCAGTGGCGGCGAGGATAATGCGTTCGAGTGGGCCGCTCGCATTCAAGCGCAGCGCCAGCGGGCGATTTTCCCGTTGGCCGGTGATTTTGGCGTTGGCGGCAAGCGGCAGTGGCGCGGCGCCATCGAGCGTCGCTTCGCCAAGCAGAGTGGCGCCGCTGGTTTCGGCCTGAAATTCAGTCAATTTGTGGTGACGACCGTCGCTGCTCAAGCGGCCAGAAATACCCTCGGCGGCGAAGGCGTTACCGTATTCCAGACGTGCAATCAGCAGTTTTTCGACGTCGACCGTAAGTGGTAGTAGCAGGCTGGTCGGTGCCGGGGTGGGCGTGCTCTGCGCGGTGCTGGTGATGTGGAGCTTGGCCAGACTCAGCTCGGTGATCTGCAGGCCACTGCGGAGCAGGCGAGTGGGTGTCCAGTCGAGATGAATTTGTTCCGCCTGAACCTGCAGATCCGGCGTTTCCCAGCGCAGGCTGACGATGTCGAGCGGGCCAAGCAGGCGGCCGCTTGCCTCTGTAATCTGCAGTTGGCCGGCCGTCGCCTGTTTGGCCAGTCGCACGGCGGTTTGCAGGCCACTTTCACTGCTACTAAGCCAGGCGGCACCGCCCATTAGGCTGCCGATCAGGGCGGTACTAGTGAGGAAGAGCGCGCGGCGCAGCATGTCAGAAAGGAATGGCCAGAGAGAAGTGCAATTGGATTTCGCCGGTCCGCTCGCCGTAAGCGAGGTCGACGCCAAGCGGGCCGGCCGGGCTACGCCAGCGCGCGCCTAGGCCGTAACCAAAAGCGAGTTTTATGTCCTGCAGGCTGTCGACCGCATCTCCCGCGTCAATAAAGGCGGCGATACCCCAACTCTCGTCCAGCCAGTGAGTTATTTCGCCACTCAGTGCTGCCATATAGCGGCCACCGACAGTTGCCGTTCCTTCCTGGACGCCCAAGCTCTGGTAAGCGTAGCCCCGGACGGAGCCGGTGCCGCCGGTGCGGAATAGGTAGTCCTGCGGAATGCGTTGCCGTGATTCGGCGACGGTGTAACCGATTTCGCCACGTAGGGTCAGCGTGTCAAGGCGGCCGAGCGGGATGTATTGTTGCCAGCGCGAGTGCAGGCGGATGAAATTTTCATCGGAAAGCATCGCCTTGGCGCCACCGCCAACCTGCGCCTGAATGACGAAGCCGTCGTGCGGGTCGAGCAGTTTGTCGATGCGCCGCCAGGTCCACATCACATTGGGGACAAGGGCTCGACTGGTCGTTTCGACCCCACCATCCGGCGTGCGCTTTTCATTTTGCCAGTTAAGCGACAGGCGTTGTTCAATACTGCCGCGCTGTTGCACCGACTGAGCGCCGAAGGCGATGCGTGCCGTTTTTAGCCCTTGAATATCCGTGTTTTCAGCCATCGCACCGACGCTATGGCGTCGAGCTCTGTCGTCCGGCGGCAGAAAGACATCGCTATAAATGGTTTGCCGTTTTTGCTCGATGCGCAGGCCGCTATTGAAGTCCCAGGCCTGGTTGAAGAGATTGGGCGTCTGGTAGTTGAACTCTACCCGGGCGCCGGTATTGGAACTGGCGCCAGCGCCGAATGAGATGCGGTGCGGCTGCCTTTCATTGACGCGAAGGATAATCGGCGCCGTCACCGTGCCGTCAGCATCCGCCGCCGCATCCATATCGAGTGCGGCTTGCACCGAGGCGAAATAGGGTGTCGCCTGCAGTTTGCCAATCAGGGCATTCAACTTGTCTTCGCGATACGGGTCGCCGGGATGCAGGTCGCGGTTATAGCTGGCGATCAGTTCGGGCGAATAGTATTGCAAGCCTTCGATGCGAAGTTCGCCAAAACGGTAGCGCGGGCCGGCATCGTAATGGGCGCTGAGTTGCGCGCTGTGCGTAGCGCTGTCAATCGCGGCTTCGCTGTCGAGTAATTTGGCGCCGGCATGTTCGTCGGCAAGTAGCCGGCTCAGTATTTGTTGCTTGGCGGTGTTCCAATCCGCCTGGCGGAACGCTTGGCCAACCGGCAGGCGCCAATCGGCAATCAGGGCCGCGCGGGTTTTTGCCTCAATTGGGCCGTCGACCGCAACATTCACGCCGGTAATGGTCGTGCGTGGCCCGGGATCGATTTTCAGCTTGAGATCGCCGTCGCTGTCGGTAAATTCCAGCACAGGAGAGAAGTAGCCTTCGGTCGCCAGCGTTTCATTGACCATCTCCCGGGTTTTTTTCTGCGCGCCGGCTTCTTTCGGCAGAAAGGGTTGGACCATGTCAGTGATCTCGTCGGGCGCGTCGAGAATGATCTCGCCTGCCAGAGCCGGCAGCGCGCAAGAAATCAACAGGAATGGAAGCAGGCGCTGAGGCGCCGCAGGAAGTTTTAACACCGGCGCATTTTACCCGGGGGTGATGTTACTGGCCGCTTCGCGTGGTGGTAGCAGGAAACTGCGCGGTTGCTGGCGGAAGCGCTGCCAGATGGTGCGGAGCAGCGGCCCCCAGTGTGCGAACTCGATGTGACGGGCGCCGAGTGCCGTTCGCAAGGCGAGCGCAAAGCTCACCGCCAGGTTGGTAAAACCGATCAGGGAAATCCCGAGCAGCGCCCAGAGAACAGCGCGTAACGGTAGTTCGAACTGGAAACCGGTCAATGCATAGCCAATGTTGGCCGATGAAAAAGCAATGTGCCGGATGTCGAGCGGCAAGCCGAGAATGGTGCCGATAACACCGGTGGACCCCAGCATGCAGCCAAACAGGAAGTTACCCATGATGCCGCCGAGGTGATCCTGAATATAAATCCCCAAGCGTTCGGCGCGCTCGTTGTTGAGTAAGCGGCGCAGCCAGTGCAGTCGGCCGATGCGTGGCCCGATTTCGGCATAGGCGGACTTGTTATCGAAATAGCCAGTAATCAGGCCAGAAAGAAAGAGGAAAAAACCGGCGATGGCGGCATGCGGAATGGCCCAGCTCAATGGGTCGAGATCGGCCATCAAATGCGCTGCCTTGCCGAGCCCAATGATCGGCTCGCCAAGCCACATGCTGAGGCCGAGGCCAATGGCAATGGCGACGGGCAACGCCACCATGACATTGCCGGCAATGGCCGCGATCTGGCTGCGGAAAACAGCGGCAACCACATCGACCAGACGCTCCAGGTCGGCGCGCCGGGTGGGTTTGAGATCGCCGAGCAGGCTGGCCAGTGTTTGCGCTGTCATGGCCGGTTGTTTGGTGGCGACAGTTAGGCCAAGCAGATAGATCAACACGAAGCCCAGCCCGTAGATCAGGCTGAACAAAAAGGCTTCAACGAAGAGCGGCGCATTCAGGCTGGCGGCAAATATCTTGAGCAAGGCCATGCCGCCGATCAATACCCCAGCCCCGGCAGCCGAGCGCCACATATTGCGGTAGTCGGCACTCGTTTCGCAAATGTAATGCTCGCCAGAGCGCGCCGCGTTCTCGGTGACGCGCACCGCCAGCAGGCTGGAGAGCTGTGCCATGTAAAAGCGTAGACTGTTGCGCCGGTTTTCAGCGATAAAGGCGGCCCGGGTGAAGTCAGTCCAGGCAATGACGGTATCGTTTATTGCGGTAGACGCTTGCCGAGGGATCAAAATGGCGACCAGTTCACGCAGTCGTTCAATACTCTGCTCGCTGCGCGTCAATACGTAGGAAAGGTGCAGGCTGGTACCGACGATCAGGGCCCGTTTGCGAATGCCTTGCAGGGTATTCAGGCATTGATCGGCAATTACTAAAAGATGGCTGCCATCGTCAGCAGTTTGCGCTTGGTCGCTCAGCGCGCTGCGAAAAGCGTTAACAAAATCCAGCGCCTCGGCCGAAAGCGCAATAAAACGCGGCATGTTGGCGTCAAACTCGGGCGAGGCGCGCATCAACTCGCTTTCAACGCCCAGGCCGCTGACCCGATGGGCGAGGAGGAGGACGGAATCAAGAATCTGCTCCTGAATGATGCGCCAGTCAATATTGCTGAGTTCTTCGGCCGGTGCAATCAGTGTCCAGAAGCGCTGCGACTGTTCCTGTGGGATTTGCTCAAGCCAGCGCCAATCGTCTGCGCGGTGGTAAATGACATGTAAGCAATCCTTCAGGCGCCGCTCATCAGGGACTTCAGGCAATAAGCGGTAACCGAGGATGCGCCACCATTCCGAAAAAAAGCCGGTACCAGGGAGGATGCCGCTATCGGTAAAGAACGTAACCAAGCGGCGAGAGGCGATGAAATGCACGACGTGCGACTGAAAGGCAGCGCACAGTTCCGGGTCGCTTTCCAGTTGGCTCAACATGGCTGAATAACGCTCGAGAAAGGCGGTGTCGGCGCGGTTTTTGGGGCGCAAGCGTCCAACCAGTTGGCGCGTTAGCTCGAGCGAGTCGGCATTCGGGTCGCGGTAAGCCGCAAGTGCTGCAGCGATTGGGTCGCCACTGGGGGCGGGCTTGCCGAACAACCTTGTAAAAAATGCCGCAATTTTTGCCATTGGTATCCATCAGGTAATGCGTTTGGGTCATTTGACGAAAGCAGTCTCGTCAAATGTATCTATGTTAATGGAGCAAAAGCCCAAAAGCCGAACCTAAATGACAATTGTTGCTGCGGAAAATTCAAAATCCGTAATAAACTTGGGCTGTTTCGAATTACAATGTAGCGTCTAAAATTTTTTGACAGGGATTCTTACATCATGAACTTCACCAAGACCTCACTGGTTCTGGCGCTGGTTGCCGGTCTCGGCTTCGGTGCTACCGTCGCTCAAGCACAAGAGCGCGTATACGTTATTGACCAACGCAACGTCGTCGCCAAGAGTGGCTTCGGCCTGTGCTGGCGTACTGGCTACTGGACCCCGGCTGCTGCCGCCAAGGATCCGGCTGGTTGCGAATGCGACAAGGACCTCCTGCCGAAG
>Ga0136636_10001191_pt1 | contig 14928 bp, 12 predicted proteins | sample AntDrymUQ8522106_2_FD_104653 | JGI IMG/M metagenome (GOLD analysis project Ga0136636, IMG submission 104653) | Polar desert sand microbial communities from Dry Valleys, Antarctica - metaG UQ852 (21.06) | ecosystem: Environmental > Terrestrial > Soil > Desert | place: Antarctica: Dry Valley... | reverse complement strand
GGTCTCCACCCAATAATCCAACCAATTTACCTGCTGCCATCAATTCTTTGGTTTGGTCATATACCCAATTGTTTAAATAAATACCACCTGCATTTACTTCTTTAAGTGTTTTGCACATGAATTTGTTATTATTAACATCTTCTCCCTCCGCTATATAATTAATGTATAGTTCAGCTTCTTTGCGCAGGTAATCGCTTTTCATTAATATTTTTTTATCGCTGCTACGCATAAAATAACCCTGTCTCCACGCATCTTTAATTTCAGGATCAAACAAATCTACCTGTAAGCTTGCTTTAAAAATATGTTCGGGGGCTCTTGCGGTACCGGCGTTATAACTTACTGTAACTTCCCATGGTACGGATAAAATTACCAATCTGGCTTCCTCTTCGCCAAAAGGCAAGCCAAAAATATTGTTGTTAGGGTTACCTACTGAGTTGGGATCAAATTGGGTGATATCTGTCATTGTATGCTGTTGTTAATAAAATTACCGGCAATTTTACTGATAATGGATTGCAAATATAAGCCGAGCTAAGGCAACACATGATTGCGTAAAAAAATAATTAACTTATACAAGAAAATCGTTTATTAAGTTGTACAATAATTACCGCTAATTTTTGGTTTTATTTAGCAATTCTGCTTAAACAAATGCATAGCTTACCCACCGTTTTACATTAACTTTGCGTTGCAAAATAAATATTTTTATGAAAAAAACGCACATTGTTTTATTGGTAGTAATTGCATTCGCTATAGGTGGATTATTAATGTTTTCTGTAGATTTTTCTACTTATGATACGATATCTTCTGCAAAAGAAAAGCAAGGTAAATATGTACATTTAATTGCTAAACTAGATAAATCTGTTCCCATTGAATATAACCCTGCAAATAACCCAAATTATTTAGCCTTTACCGCTGTAGATAGCCTTGGTGGTACTACTAAAGTTGTATATCACAACACAAAACCCACCGAACTTGAGCAAAGTGAGCGGGTAGTTTTAAAAGGAAAAATGAAAGGGGAAGTTTTTGAGTGTAGTGAAATATTACTTAAATGCCCAAGTAAATATAAAGATGATAAGAAACAATTAGAGAAAATGGTTGTTAATTAACTACATACGGCATTTCAATTTAAAAAATTAAAAACTTTTTAAGATACATTTTTAAGTATAAATTATTTACACAGATGGAATTTGAAGGTGAACATTTAGGTATTGGGAAAATTGGGCATTTTTTTGTTTTATTAGGGTTTGTATCCTCTTTGCTAGCTACCGTTGCATTTGTAATAGCTGCCAATAAAAAAAATCCGGAAGAAAAATTAACATGGTTAAAATTTGCACGAATTAGTTTTTACTTACAGGTACTCGCTGTATTCACCATATTTGGCACTATTTTTTACTTGTGCAGTAACCATCTTATAGAGTATCTATTTGCTTACAAGCATACTTCTAAAGAATTAGAATTTAAATATCTTTTTGCAAGTATTTGGGAAGATCAAAGCGGAAGTTTTTTACTTTGGTCTATTTGGCACTCTGTACTCGGTATTTTTTTAATTAGAAAAGCCAAAACATGGGAAGCGCCTGTTATGACTGTTATCAGTATTGCCCAGGTTTTTTTATCTATGATGATAATGGGTATTTATATTTTTGGTACTAAAATAGGTAACAGTCCTTTTGTACTTACCCGAAATGAAATTAGTGGTCCTATTTTTAGCCAGGCAAATTATCTTTCACTTATAAAAGATGGAATTGGCTTAAATGTATTGCTCCGTAATTATTGGATGGTGATACACCCTCCAATCTTGTTTTTAGGTTTTGCATCTACTATTGTACCATTTGCCTATGCCTATGCCGGTATTCAAAGTAAACGCTTTGGTGAATGGGTAGAGCAGGCAATCCCTTATGCCTTGTTTAGTGCGTGTGTATTGGGTGTAGGTATTATGATGGGTGGTAAATGGGCCTACGAATCGCTTTCATTTGGCGGTTACTGGGCCTGGGATCCTGTTGAAAATGCCTCGTTGGTGCCTTGGCTAATTCTAATAGCCGGATTACACACCATGGTAATTTACAAAGCTACCGGTCACTCGCTGCGTGCTAGCTACCTGTTTGCAATGCTTTCTTTCTTATTTGTATTATACTCTACTTTTTTAACACGTACCGGTATTTTAGGCGATACATCTGTTCACGCATTTACAGAAGCTGGTAAAGCCATGAACATTCTAATTTTTTCTTTTCTGTTATTTTTTGTTTTTGCTTCGTTTACCCTGTTTTTTATCAACCTAAAAAAAATACCTGCACTAATAAAAGAAGAAGCTACCAGTTCCAGAGAATTTTGGATGTTTATTGGATCGCTGGTTTTTTTCTTATCCTCCTTGTTTATCATAGCAAAAACCTCTTTACCAGTAATTAATTCTGTATTTGGTACCAAACTGGCACCACCTGAAGATGTGGAATTTAGTTACAATAAAGTGATGGTGCTGGTAGCTATTATTATTGGTGTTTTAAGCGCTATAACTCAATATTTGAAATATAAAAATACCGCTGCATCTTTTTGGATTAAAAAAATTGCGTTACCAACCATCGCAGCATTGGTGGTGGTTTTTTTATTAGTGTATTTGTATCCTGTTCAATACGAAAAACAAGGCATAGGGTTTTTAATAGCTGTCTATTTGGCTTTATTTGCTTCCATCTATTCTGTATTTTCTAATGCTGCTTACATATTTACAGGATTAAATGGAAAACTTAAATCGGCTGGCGGTTCAGTAGCACATATTGGATTTGCAGTAATGATTGCAGGTATGCTAATATCTGCCGGTAATAAAAAGGTGATTAGTGAAGAGAAATTTAAAAATTTTGCGCTGCCAATGGGCATCGATCCTTTAACAAAACAACAGGATAACCCTGCCGAAAATATTAATTTAATACGTGAGGTACCAAACCGAATGGGCGATTATGAAGTTACCTACTTACATGATAGCTCTGGAAATGAAAAGGGGCGTAGATTTTATAAGTTGCTATTTGAGCGAAAAGATGCTGAAACAAAAAAGGTTACCGAAAAATTTGAATTGATTCCTGATGTTTATCTTATGAAGGATAACAACATGAGTAGCAATCCCGATACAAAAAATTACCTTACGCATGATGTATTCACCTATATATCTTATGCTCTTAATCCTGATAGAGAGGCAGATACTGCTACTTTTAAAATTCATGAAGTAAAAAAAGGTGATACTATTTTTTACAGTAAAGGTTTTATTAAGCTTGATAATATCATAAAGAATCCAACAGAAAATAAATTTAAGATAGTACCCACCGGTCCATCTGTAATGGCAGCACTTACGCTTTTTTCTCAGGATAGCATGCAATATGTGGCATCGCCAATGTTGATGATTGATAGTTTAGGTGTTGTGCAAATTGATGATACAGTATATGCTCAAAATTTATTTGTGAAATTTGCTGGCGTAAGTAATGATAAAACTAAAATTAAAATTGGTGTAAAGGAATCTGATAGCTTGATAGATTTTGTTACCCTAAAGGCGTACGTATTTCCCTATATAAATTTGGTATGGATTGGGCTGATAGTAATGGCTGTAGGTCTTTTAATTAGTTTAAATAAAAGGGCAAAACTATCTAAATTACAGGCAGGTACTATGCTTATAGTAACTTCAATAGCATTGTTCTACATGTTTCTACTGGCTAATTGATGGTATATTACCTGGTATCAACGCTTAGTACCAGGCAATCAGGTGCTTATAATATCGTTATGTTATAAATTTAAAAAAAAATAAGTCTCAACCCTTTACAATAATGAGATTTTGTAGATTTACAATATAAATGATAAGGCAACGGACATACTATATACTGGTTTTAATTTTTATTGCTTTGCAGTTAGCGATGAAGCCGGTAAATGTATCTGCTCAAACAGGCACTAACGACACCCTCACAACCTATGCAATAATTTATCTTGGCGATACAATTGAAGCTAAAACGCTGGTAGATGTTAGACTCTATACAAGGCTTACAGATGCACAACGTAGGGCACGTGCAGAATGGACAAGGTTACGCAATGCCATTTATGTTACTTTTCCTTATGCAAAACGAGCCGGTTTGGTTATGAATGACGTAAATGTACATTTGGTAAGTATAGTTAAATCCGAAGATCGAAAAAAGTACATTCAATCCAGGGAAAAGGAATTAAAAAAAGAATTTGCAGATCCTCTTACCAATTTATCTATCTACCAGGGTAAAGTATTAATGAAATTAATTAACAGAGAAACGGGCAATAACTGTTATGAAATTATCAAAGAATATAAAGGTGGGTTTTTAGCAAGATTTTATCAAACAGTAGCATTTTTCTTTAGTACCAATTTAAAGCAGCCTTATAATAAAAACGGGGAAGAAGCTGAAATGGAAAAAATAGTACAAGAAGTAGAAAGAATGTATGGATACAGAATTTAAAAATTTATTGTTTAGTGCGATTTGCCCCTGCTTTTGCAAGGGAAATCTATAATGGCTGACAAAGGATGCACAGCAAATTTTTTAGTACATTTTTTAGATTAAAATAGTTTTATATTTTTCACCAAAAGTATCCTTAATTATTCATCTGCAATGCTTTTAATGCTATAGGTGAAAAACCTGCCACTCTTTAAATTCAAAATTTGTGTTAAAGTGTAGATAAAATTTTACCTTACTACTTTACACCTTCTGGTAATTTTGCTGTTAGGTAAATTTCCTTTTAAAAACGATAAAATAATTTATGAAATTAGATATTGTAGCCTTTGGCGCCCATCCGGATGATGTAGAACTATCTTGCGCCGGCGTGTTATTAATTGAAAAACTAAATGGAAAAAAAACCGGTATTGTAGATTTAACACAAGGTGAATTAGGTACAAGAGGCACTGTAGCCACAAGGCAACAAGAAGCAGCAAATGCAGCTAAAATTTTACAACTTGATGCAAGAGAAAACCTTTCATTGGCTGATGGGTTTTTTATAAATGATAAAGAACACCAGCTTGCAGTAATAACTGCTATTCGTAAGTATAGACCAGAGATTATTTTATGCAATGCACCAGAAGACAGGCATCCGGATCATGGAAAAGGCGCAGCGCTTATGTATGATGCAACTTTTATGGCCGGGCTTTCTAAAATCGAAACAACTTTAAATGGAGAAATTCAAGCTGCATGGAGGCCTAAATACGTATTTAATTATATACAAGACAGGTACCTTCATCCAGATTTTGTAGTTGATATATCTGCTGTTATGGATGCCAAAATTGAAGCTATAAAGGCTTATGGAACCCAATTTTATAATCCCGATTTAAATGAACCTCAAACATATATTTCAACCCCTGACTTTTTAGAGAGTATAATTTTTAGGGCAAAAATGTTTGGAAAAATGATAGGTGTACAATATGCAGAAGGATTTATCAGTAAAAAGATAATAGGTCTTTCTGGTTTTGATGCTATTGTACAGCATAATACTTAATTGGTATTTATTGTATCGGATTTTATCATTTACTTATTTTGTTTATTTTAAATGTGGGCATTTTTATATGCTACACTTAAACAAAATACATTTACCTCTCAATAAAACTTGTAATTTTACATCTTAATTCAATAAAATGGCTACACCAAAATTTATCAACACAAACAGTACATTTCACCAGGAATTAAAAAAGAGGGTGAATATGTATTTTGAAGAAAACCATAAATCATCCACGGGTAATTTTGGTTTGTTTTTCAAGGCAATCTTTTTTTTCGCATCTTATATAGCATTGTATGTTCACCTTGTGTATTTTACTCCTGCGGTATGGCTTGCAATAGTAGAATGTGTTTTACTCGGCTGCTTTACAGCCGCAATTGGTTTTAATGTAATGCATGATGGCGGGCATGGTAGTTTTAGTAAAAGTAAAACTGTAAATCAGTTTGCGGCTTTTTCTGTAAACTTTTTAGGAGCTAGCCATATAATGTGGAAAATGAAACACAATATCATTCACCACACTTACACTAATATTGATGGGGTGGATGATGATATTGAAATAAAGCCATTCCTACGCATGTGCACTACTCAAAAGTATCACAAGATGCACCGTTTTCAACATTATTATGTTTGGTTCCTGTACACATTATTACATCTTATCTGGGTTTTTCAAACAGACTATAAAAAATATTTTTCTAAAAAAATAGGATCAGTTGCTTTAACAAAAATGACTGTAAAAGAACATATTGGTTTTTGGGCCGCAAAAGTAGCCTACGCAATATTTTTTATGGTTATACCAATTATTACAGTTGGTTTTGTGCCATGGGTTATTGGTTTTCTTATTACAAGCATGGTAACAGGCTTTGTAATAAGTATTGTGTTTCAGTTGGCACATACTGTAGAGCATTTATCGTTTCCTGTACCGGCAGTAGAAACTCACAGAATAGAAAATGAATGGGCTATACATCAGGTAGAGACAACAGCTAATTTTGCTACAAACAATAAGTTGCTAAGTTGGTTGGTTGGTGGACTTAATTTTCAGATTGAGCATCATTTATTCCCCAAAATTTCGCATATTCATTATCCTGCAATAAGTAAAATTATAAAGCAAACCTGTAATGATTTTAATGTAAAATACGTTGAGTTTAAAAAAATGAGACATGCTGTTATTTCGCACGCTGTGTACTTACGTAAAATGGGTAGAAACCTGGCTTAATGTAATCTATTTAATATATGCCTTTGTACTTAGTTGTACAGAGGCATTTTTTATGTTGCGTATCACCATTTTATTGAGGTTAATCAACGTATTTATAATTTTAAGTAAAAACAGATTTTGTACATTGCAGCACAATTAAAAAATGATGACAGAAGAAAAAAGCCTGAACTTTTTAGAAGAATTAATTGAGTCGGATTTAAATAGTGGAAAGTACCTAAATATCCTTACCCGGTTTCCTCCAGAACCCAACGGGTATTTACATATTGGACATGCAAAAAGCATCTGCCTTAATTTTGGATTAGGGATAAAATACGGTGGAAAAACCAATCTTCGTTTTGATGATACCAACCCTGCTAAAGAAGAAACTGAATATGTTAACAGCATTAAAGAAGATGTGCAATGGTTAGGTTTTACCTGGGCCAACGAACTATACGCAAGTGATTATTTTACTCAGTTGCATGCTTATGCTGTAATACTTATTGAGCAAGGGCTTGCTTATGTTGATGATTCAAGTGCGGAGGCAATAGCTTCGTTAAAGGGTACACCTGGCACACCCGGTACAAACTGTATTTACAGAAGCAGGAGTGTTGAAGAAAACCTGCAATTGTTTGCAGATATGAAAGCCGGTAAATACCATGATGGTGAAAAGGTACTTAGAGCCAAAATTGATATGGCCGCTACCAACATGCACATGAGAGATCCTATCATTTACCGTATTAAACATGCTCACCATCACCGTACCGGAGATGCCTGGTGCATTTATCCAATGTACGACTTTGCTCATGGCCAAAGCGACAGCATAGAGCAAATCACCCATAGCATTTGCACAATAGAGTTTATTCCGCATAGAGAACTATACGACTGGCTGATTGAAAAACTAGGTATTTTTCCTTCTAAACAATATGAATTTGCCAGGCTTAATATGACGTACACTGTTATGAGCAAGCGCAAATTATTAGAGTTGGTACAAGATGGAAATGTAAATGGCTGGGACGATCCTCGTATGCCTACTATTAGTGGTATGAGACGCAGGGGATACACAGCCGAGAGCATTCGTAATTTTTGCAATAAAATAGGTATTGCAAAAAGAGAAAATATGATTGACCTTGGTTTGCTTGAATTTTGTGTTAGAGAAGATTTAAATGCAATAGCGCATAGGGTAATGGCAGTGCTTGATCCTGTAAAACTAATTATTACTAATTATCCTGAGGGGCAAACCGACGATTTAATTTGCGAAAATGGACCGGATGAAAGCTTCGGTAATAGAATTGTGCCATTTGGTAAAGAGCTTTGGATAGAAAGAGAAGATTTTATGGAACTACCGTCTAAAAAGTATTTTAGACTTGCACCGGGTGCAATGGTTCGTTTAAAAAGTGGCTACATTGTTCAATGTACTGGTTGCGAAAAAGATACCGATGGTGTAGTAACAACAGTACTTTGTAGCTATTTGCCAGAAAGTAAAAGTGGGCAAGATACCAGTAATTTAAAAGTAAAAGGTACCATTCATTGGGTAAGTGTAGCACATGCACTACAGGCAGAAGTACGAATGTATGATAGATTATTAATGGTAGAAAATGCAGGAGCCGAGGAGGGTGATTTTAAAGATTATATAAACCCGGCATCTCTGCAAATATTACCAACCGTTTATATCGAGCCATCTTTACAAACAGCCTCTGTAGGTAAAAGTTTTCAGTTTATACGCAAAGGATATTTTTGTATGGATAAAGATTCCACAACCGAAAAATTAGTTTTTAACAGAACTGTTACTTTAAAAGATGCCTGGGCAAAAGAAGTAATAAAAGCATGAAATGTGGTTGAATAGCTTCATTTACCAACCATTACAATTTTGCCGGTAAATGAAGTACTTCCATTAAAAATTTACTTGTTTCATTTTGTACGCCTTCAACATCTTTTGATTTTATAGGAGATGCTATTACATGATTTTCTGTATTTGGCAGTGCAACAGCCCGTTTTATATTTTCAGGGGAAGCAATTTCTGTAAACATTTGCTTCATGGCGCTTACTTTAACCACCTCATCCTGGTGTTGCTCATCTTTAAAATAGTATAGTAAAAGTAAAGGTTGGTTAACTTTTTTAAAAGTTTTTTCTGTCATGGTACTTTCCAGCATTTCCTCTAGTGTTACCGTAGCTTCAAGGCGATACGGTTTATTCCAATACTGTTTGTAAATTGCCCGGTCATCCGTTGATATAATTTCATTTGATCCATTTACAAGCCTCGCAATTTGCAGGCCCCATGGGTTATTTAATATCCATGCATTTGGATTGTTGATCGCAATGTTGGGAGAATACAATACCAATGCTGCCACTTTATCAGGATAGGCAGCAGCTAATTGCAATGCTTGTGAACCACCTGTGCTAGTGCCCATTAAAATAACTTTATTGCCTATCTGCCCTCCAATAGCCAATGCCTCCTGTACACTTCTCCAATAATTATCGGCTGTAAGATTCAGTAATTGTTCTATGGTATCTATGCCATGTTCCGCCAGCCTTGCCAAATACAAATTGCAGCCAAATTGTTTTGCTATATTTCTGTGTACCGGATTACCTTCTTCCTGCGAAGCAGAAAAACCATGTAGGTACACAATGGAATAGGCTGTTTTTTGTTTTACAGTATCATTTGCCCAAACTATTCTTGCCTCGTTATTGGGTCTAAGCTTGTGCATAGCTTCTTTTGCTGCAACAAATTCTTCCAATTTATTTATGCCAGGTACTTCAGGCATTTTAGTAACGTAATTTGGTGTGGAGGGATTTGGCCCTAACAAATAAACAATTATACACGTAACCACTATAATCAATAAAATTTTTACGTATCGCATAAATTTTTTTATGAAAATAAATTATTTATCCTTATTAATTGCTACTGATTTACAATTAGTAACAAATTTCCGGTTTTTCAAAAAATCAAATCGCTTTAAAGATAATTCCACAGCAAACTCAATATTGACCAAACTTTTAAAGAATTAAATGATTGCTAAACGCAACAGTAGTAATTTTTTACAATGGCTTATGAAGTAGTAACTATTTAATACGTTGTATTACATTAATTAACTTAACCCTATTTTGCAACCTTGTCTTCTAATAAAATTTATCATTTAATTAGTACGTAGGCACCTTTCGCATTTCATTAACGGTTATTTTCTTTTTTTAGTTTCTTTGCCATTTGTAAAGTATGCTTCAAAGATTTTGTATTACTCCAATCACCATGACCAATAATTATAAACTTTGCATTCGTACATTTTTTTTGAACGTTTTTTACTGTTGATGCATAAGCTTTTATGTTAGCATCACCTAAATACCCAAGGTCTTCATCTTCAGCCCCTTTTATTAAACAACCGCCATACAAAATTTTTTCTTTTTCAAACCAAATAACAATATTGTCTGCCGTGTGCCCCGGTCCGGGATAATAAGTTTCAAATGAGTATTGCGCTACAGTAAAAACAGTGTCTTTATCAATTAAATACGCTGCCCTTTTTTTACCATTCTTTTTGCTTAGCTCATCTGTTTGTGTTGTAGTATAAGTTTTTATTCCTTTTTGGCTATAATATTCAAGTCCAGCGGTTTTATCGTCATGAAAATGAGTTGCAATGCAAAGAACTACGTTTTTATTGTGCCTGTTTTTTATACTGTCAAGCAAGGGTTGAAATTGCGTCGTGTCCCAAGGTGAGTCAAACAATACAACGCCATTATTCGTTAACAGATACATGCCGTTTGAAGGTATAGGTTCTCCTTTATAAAAATTATACGTTGTAAAAACATAAAAGTCGCCTGTTAAATGAGAAATCTCCAAACTTCTAGTGGTAGTTTGCCCATAAATATTTAATAAAAATATGATTGAAGTTATAGTGGTTGTAATTTTTTGCATTGCGCTGTTTTATAACCGTCATTTAAAATTACTACTGTAATGAATACTCATTAAAACATTGCAGCAATTAATAGCCTGATTTTGTTGGATTCTTACATCCGGATTTTGTAGTTAGAACCACATAATAGATTTTAACTACAAATTTGGTTTAAAATATTTGGGATAGAAATTATTTACCCTTCACCCTCTTTTACATATTCTAAAATATCAGCAGGTTGACAATTTAATACTTTACAAATGTTTTCCAATGTGCTAAACCGAATGGCTTTTGCCTTGCCCGTTTTTAAAATGGATAAATTAGATAGGGTTAGCCCTACTTTATCAGAAAGCTCATTTAGAGACATTTTTCTTCTTGCCATCATTACATCCAGGTTTACTATTATGGGCATGGTTTAAACTGTTAAGTCGTTTTCAGATTGAATTTCTATACCTCTTTTGAAAATAGTGGCAATAATATAGATAACAGCCGCCATCAAAATAAATGCCTGACTATCGGCCCAAAACTGGTTTAAGTTTTCGGCTACAATCCCATGATGCATCAAATTTTTTGCTGACTGTCGGGCCAGGTAACTTACAAGACCAATAGAAAATGTATAATAACTAATTAGTAAAATTTGTGTTGAAACAAAACTATTAAACGGTTTTGACAAATCAATTTTGCTCACTAGTACGATGACTGCATAAAATAGAACAGCTTTCAAAATAGAGATAAACAGTATAAAACTATACATGCTAAAAAAAGCCCACTTACTACTTTCATACATTTTACTTAAGTCTAACTTTTGATAAAGATTTTGTACAATTTCAGGTTTGTAAATACTGAAAATAAAATTTACTAGTAAGCCACCAGCTTCAATACATAAACTAATAAATATCACCCAGGCAACAATTCTTAGGCCCTTAAAAACGAGGTTGTTTGTTTCTGACATAATTTTAAAAGTTTTAATTAGATTGCAAACGTAATAAAAAATTATTGATAAACAATAAAAATTAGTTTTATATCAAAATATTTTTTTATTATGCCTAGTCTTACAGTTTGTATTTGTTGTAAGCTATTCGCTTTTTATACCTGTATATTCACCAGTACAAATTTGTAAAAAGCACATACTTTAAGAGTAACTTTTTTATGCTCAATAGAGTTGGATTTATGTAGGCATCCTGTAAAAACCATGTTTTTGAAAAAGTTGGAAGCAGGTAATTTTTTTCAGCAGAACACGTACAACCTTGTAGGCTAAGCCTTTTTTTTTCAACTTTAAACCTTGCTGCCTAAGCTTATTTTTAACCCAACTTAAAAAGTACATTCAATAATACCGGGATAAAAATGCAAGTTGAATTGGCGAAACAAAAGGCAATTATTGAACACTTTTAATTGGTATCAATACATACATGAACTGCCCATCACAAAAAAAAGTTCTGCATATTAGTTTCAAATCTGAAACGTTTTATGCAGAATTTTTACAATTCTTTTGGATAAGTCAGTTATTTATATTCAATTAAAACCAGCGTTTACAATTCTATTGAAACTGAAAGACAATTAAATTAAACCACATAAATATTTCTTGCCTCCAACTAATTATTTGCTACCTTTTTTTGTGTATTTTTCCAGCCACTCCGTCATTTCCCAAAGCATGTGCAAAATATTTTCTTTAGAAGCATACCCATGACTTTCAAAGGGCAACTGCACTAATCTTACCGTGCCACCATGCCCTTTGATGGCGTTGTACAGCCGCTCACTTTGTATAGGAAATGTACCCGGATTGTTGTCTGCTTCGCCATGTGTCATTAGCAATGGTGTTGTTATATTATTGGCATAACTAAAGGGGCTCATGTTAAAATATACTTCGGGAGCCTGCCAGTAGGTGCGTTCTTCATTTTGAAAGCCAAAAGGTGTAAGTGTTCTGTTGTAAGCGCCGCTTCGGGCTATTCCGGCTGCAAATAGTTTGGTATGAGCAAGTAAATTAGTAGTCATAAAAGCGCCATAACTATGTCCGCCTACTGCAATGCGGTTACTGTCTCCAACACCCATATCGGTTATTTTTTTTATAGCAGCTTCTGCATTGGCGGTTAGTTGGTCAATAAAATTATCGTTGGGTTGTTTGTCTCCTTCGCCTACAATGGGAAACTCAGTATTGTCCATAATTGCATAGCCCTGCGTTGCCCAATATATTGCAGATCCCCAACCAATACGGGTAAATGTGTATTTACTGCCACGCACCTGTGCTGCATCGCCAGCGCTTTTAAACTCTCTTGGATAAGCCCACATAAATACCGGCAATCGGCCATCTCGGGTAACATCGTAATTTTTCGGCAGGTACAAATCTGCGGTAAGATCTACACCATCAGTACGTTTATAATTAATTTTTTGTTTGGATATACTCCTAAGGCCAGGTTGCGGATCGGGGAAATTTGTAACTGCCCTAGCGGTAGCAGCAGTGATGTTTCTAATAAAATAATTCGGTGGTTCTGTTTGGCTTTGTTTGTTGGTAATAATGAGCTGTTTATCAAAATTGAGAATGGCAGTAACCGTTTCATAGTAAGGTTCTTCGCAGCGCCATAGCGTTTTAATTGCCTTACTGTTAATGTCGAAACTATTGAGGAAGGGCAAGTCGCCTTTGGGAGAAGCACCGTTGCCCCTCATCCAAATTTGGGAGCCATTAATGAGTTTGATGCTGTTTTTGCCAAAACTGTTTTTATCTGTAACAGGTGTGCCTGGGTCGTTGTAGGCATCGTCTGTACTGCGATCGTATAGCTCAGTTAACTGTTGAGTACTTAATTGAAGTTTACTTAGTTTTTGGCGGTGCTTTGCACGGCTTGCTTCTGTAATAAAATACAAATCGCTGGTAACAGCGCTAATACCACTGAGCCGCTGAGCAGTTTTGATTATTTCTTTTGGGCTACTGTTAAAAGGTGCATTTAATGAAAAGGCAGCATCGTGAAATGGAACTTTCTTTTTAATAAGGCCACTGTCTAATGGTTCAATCCACATAATATTTGCAGCATCTGTAACAATCCATCTATGGCCACGTGGTGCATTTAGCGTATTGTCGTTACCAGTAGGCGTAAGCTCGCTGCTGGGTAATTTGGCTAGTTGTTTTATTTCTTTACCATTTATGTCGGTAATTAAAACGGTGCTGTTAAAGCCATTAGCCGTAACCAGGTAAGAAAACGGTTTATCAATTTTTTCGATGAGCAGGTATTTTTTGTCGGGGCTTGGGTCAAAGCTGTTGTAGATGGCAGGTTTGCCGATATTGGTTTCATTACCATTCACATTTTTTATTAATTGTGTAGTGGCGTAAAACTCAAATTGGGCTTCATCAAAAGGAGATTTGATGAGATCCTGGTAGGTAGGGCTTGCAGCTACTTTTCCAAGGTTTTGTTGTACCGTTGGGCCATTGGGTGCCAATGGTTTTACTGGTGCCATATTAAGCGGCTTGGATACTGCTTTGTAATAGATAGTATTGTTGTCTATCCACTCAAAAGCATTACCCAATATAAGGTTTACCTGCGCTTTGTTTTGTTTGCTTGCCTTATGTGTTTTAATATCCACTACATATAAGTCAATTCCCTTGCCATTGTTGTTGGTAAAGGCAATTTTATCTTCATCAGGACTCCAATCTACATTGGCTGCTTTTAAATTTGCAGGCAATCCGGTGATAACAAATTCTTTGGTGCCGTTTACTTCCTTTAAAATAAGTTTGGTGAAATATGTACTGCGGCTTGGTGCAAAAAGTAATGGGTTTATTCTAAGGCCGGCAATGCGAAGTTCAGGTTGTGCCAGTTCTTCGAGTGGTGGAAGGGCACTGCGTTCCATAATTAAAAGCCAGTTGCCCTTACTATCAAAGCTAACAGCAGGGGTGGGGTTGGCTAGTGCCAGATCTGCAATTGCTTTGGGAGGAGTTTGGTAAGTAATGGCATCCTGGGCTACCATTATCTTGTAACTGAAAAGGAGCAGGACGAGGAGTGATTTTCTCATAAATATTGAGTTGGTTTTTAGTATATAAATGTAAAGCAATATAGGGTTTAATTGGATGTTTAAAATTGCTTTTTGATGATTGGTTATCTCGAGGTTATATTGCCGGAAATTTACGCTCAAAATTGTTACCTGCGATTATATTGTACCACCCGGCTTTGCCCTATACCAATTAAATTTATCGGTTATCTAAACTTCCTCACGGAAATCAACATCCAGTTTTTCAACTGCTCGGTACATTGTCCCGGTTGCTTACTACCGCCCGATTACTCAAGCCGCAGTACCAGTAATTTACTACTCGTGGAAGAGTAGTTTTTTTGTTACAGATGCCCGTATAAAACAATCCAATCATGACCTTTTCAGGTCGCACAACAACGTCCTGCCCTGCTT
>Ga0136636_10001190_pt1 | contig 14943 bp, 13 predicted proteins | sample AntDrymUQ8522106_2_FD_104653 | JGI IMG/M metagenome (GOLD analysis project Ga0136636, IMG submission 104653) | Polar desert sand microbial communities from Dry Valleys, Antarctica - metaG UQ852 (21.06) | ecosystem: Environmental > Terrestrial > Soil > Desert | place: Antarctica: Dry Valley... | reverse complement strand
TGCGGTGCCGAATCGTAGGGTCGCAGGCCTGTGGCGACAGTCGTGATTCCTTGTGGGAGCTGCCATGGCAGCGACACGAGCCGCCGCAAACTGTCGTCGGCATGCCGGCTCCCACAATGCAGCAGGCAGGCCGGCGCAACGCTTGCGATGTCGAATCGCAGGGCCACAGGCCTGTGGCGACAGTCGTGATTGCTTGTGGGAGCTGCCATGGCAGCGACACGAGCCGCCGCAAACTTCGGGTAGCCCCACGCCCGCCCGGTGGGCGTCGATACCGTATCATCCACGGCCCATGGCCGCCCTTCCGCCTGTGCGCATCCGCCAGCTCCCCGAGCAGCTCATCAACCAGATTGCCGCGGGTGAGGTCGTCGAGCGGCCGGCCTCGGTGGTCAAGGAGTTGCTGGAGAACGCGCTGGATGCCGGCGCGCGCCGGATCGAGATCGACATCGAGGCGGGTGGCGCGAAACTCATCCGCCTGCGCGATGACGGGTGCGGAATCGCAGCCGACGAGCTGGCGCTGGCGCTGGCGCGCCACGCGACCAGCAAGATCTCCAGTCTGGATGATCTGGAAACCGTGCGTACGCTGGGCTTTCGTGGCGAGGCATTGCCCAGCATCGCCTCGGTATCGCGCTTCGAGATGATCTCGCGTGAGCGCGGATCGACTGTGGCGGCCGCGGTATCGGTCGAAGATGGCGCGGTCAGTGCCGTGCGCCCGGCCCAGCATCCCGAGGGCACCTCGGTGGTGGTGCGCGATCTGTTCTTCAACGTGCCGGCGCGGCGCAAGTTCCTGCGCGCCGAGCGCACCGAGATGGGGCATATCGAAGAGCTGCTGCGCGCGCAGTCGCTGGCCAATCCGCAGGTCGAGTTTCGTCTGACCCACAACGGCAAGACGCTGTCGCGCCTCAATCCGGTCGACGATCCGCTCCAGCGCGTGGCCGATGCGCTGGACGCGCAGTTCGCACAGCAGGCATTGGCCATCGATGCACAGGCCGGTGGCCTGGGTCTGCGCGGCTGGGTCGGTGCGCCGACCGCCTCGCGCAGCCAGGCCGATCGCCAGTTCTTTTTCGTCAACGGTCGCCAGGTGCGCGATCGCCTGATCGCGCACGCGGTGCGGCAAGCCTATGCCGATGTGCTGTTCCACGGGCGGCATGCGGCATTCGTGCTCGAACTGCGCATCGACCCGGCGTCGGTCGATGTCAACGTGCATCCGGCCAAGCACGAGGTGCGTTTTCGCGACAGCCGTCTGGTGCACGACTTCGTGTTTCGCAGTTTGCATGCAGCGCTGGCGCAGACGCGCGCTGGCGCGGCGGCGGCGACAACGGCACTGCCCACGGAAATCTACAGCGCCCCCGGCAACGGCTTCAGCGGACAAGCGCAGGCGCGCCTCGGATTGCCGCTACGCGAACCGATGGCAGCCTACGCGATGCTGTACGGCAGCAGCGCACGCAGTGAGGTACTCGCCGCGTCAGCGACAGGCGACGCGGCGAGCGATGCTTCGGCTGCATTCCCGGACGCGCCTTCCGACATGCCGCCGCTGGGCTTCGCACTCGCCCAGCTGCGCGGCATCTTCGTGCTGGCCGAAAACGCGCACGGCCTGGTGCTGGTCGACATGCATGCCGCGCACGAGCGCATCACCTATGAGCGGCTCAAGGAGTCGCGCGCCTGCGGTACGGTGCCCTCGCAATCCCTGCTGGTGCCATTGGCGTTGCGCGTGTCGGCCCGCGAAGCCGATGCGGTGGAAGCGCATCGCGAGCGTTTCGTGGCGCTCGGTTTCGAGCTGTCGCGTAGCGGCCCCGATCAGGTGCTGGTGCGTCGTATCCCCTCTGCGCTGGACGGCGCCGACGTCGAGCGGCTGGTGGGCGATGTGCTGGCCGATCTGGTCGAGCACGGCTCGGATGCGCGGCTGGTCGAATACGAGAACGAGCTGCTCTCGACCATGGCCTGCCACGCCTCGGTGCGCGCCAATCGACGCCTGACCGTTCCCGAGATGAACGGCCTGCTGCGGCAGATGGAGCAGACCGAACGCTCCGGCCAGTGTAATCATGGGCGCCCGACCTGGGTCCAGTTGACGCAGGCCGAACTCGACCGGCTGTTCCTGCGCGGTCGTTGACTCCGGAGTCACAGAATGCAGCTTCGCCTCGCAGCACTCGCCACTGCCATCGTCGCCGGCACCGGCATAGCCGCCACCACTGCGTACCCGGACGAGATCAAGACCTGGCGCGAGCAACGCACTGAGCGCCTGACTGCGCCCGAAGGCTGGCTGAGCCTGGTCGGCTTGCACTGGCTCGACAAGGGCACGCACAGCATCGGCAGCGCGGCCGATAACGACATCGTGCTTTCGATCGGGCCGCCCAAACTCGGCAGCGTCACGCTCGATGGTGCAATCGTCACGCTGGCACTTGCCGAGGGCGTCGAGGCAAGCATCGGCGATACCGCTGCCCGCACTGCACCGCTCGTGGCAGACAGCAGCGGCAGCCCCACTGTCGTGCGCATCGGCCAGACGTCGTTCAGCCTGATCGAACGCTCGGGTCGCTACGGCCTGCGCGTGCGCGATCCGCAGGCGAAATCCCGCAGCGGTTTCGTCGGCATCGACTACTTCGAGATCGATCCCGCGTGGCGTTTCGAGGCGCGCTTCGAAGCGCACCCGGCCGGGCGCACCATCGACATCGTCAACGTGCTCGACATGCTCGAGCCAACGAAGAACCCCGGTGTGGTGGTGTTCGAGAAGAACGGCAAGCAATATCGCCTCGAAGCCCTCGACGACACCGGCGATGGCCAGCTGTTCCTGATCTTCGCCGATCGCACCAATGGAAAGACCACCTATGGTCCCGGACGCTTTTTGTATGCGCCGCCGCCGGTCGACGGCAAGACCGTGGTCGACTTCAACCGCGCCTACAATCCGCCCTGCGCGTTCAGCGCGTACTCCACCTGCCCACTGCCGCCGCCGGAGAACCGCCTGGATGTAGCGGTGCAGGCGGGGGAGAAGAAATACGCGGGCGCGACGTACTGAGCGATTGCTGCGCGCAATACGGTGTCTTTGGGCCAGTGCAACGCTGATTCTCGACCGCCAGGGCACAGTGAGCGAATGCCCCCAGCGCAAGATCCTGATACTGACCCGTGGCTCCCACCGCGACGTGTAGCCTTGCGTCGCGCTGGGACTGGGACTGGGTCATTGCGAGTCATGCAGCGGCACTCCCGGGCGCAGCCCGTGAATCCCGACTGAAGCTTTTGCCGCGATGCGCGAAGCCGGCACGCAGCGCGGCGTGCATACTGCGCTGGAAGTCATCAGACGCGAGTGCCAATGACGATGAACATCCATGCATTCTCGGGCGCGGCAATGCTCGGCCTCGCGGTCGCGTGCGGCGCATGCACCGCGCAGATTCCAGCAAGCGCCGACGCCGACGCCGACGCCGATGCGGTGCAGGTGCGGCGCATCGGCGAGATGTCCGTGGCGCGCGCAACACACCAGGCCACGCGACTGCCGTCGGGCAAGGTGCTGATCACCGGGGGCTGCACTGGATCGTGCGAGACGAGTCTCGACCAGGTCGAGCTTTTCGATCCGGCCACGTCGACGTTCTCGCTCCTGCCTGCCATGGGGCTTGCGCGCAACAGTCACGCTGCGGTCGCGCTGACGGATGGCCGCGTGCTGGTCGCCGGCGGCTGGAGCGGATCGCAAGTCAGCGCCAGCGTGGAGATCTTCGATCCAGCTTCCGGCACTTTCAGCGCGCTGTCGGACATGACGCAGCCGCGTGCCGTACCCGCAGCGGTCAGGTTGGCCGATAGCAGGGTCCTGATCACCGGTGGGCAGACGGCGCAGCTCGCGCCGATTGCCACGGCGGAGCTTTTCGATCCCGTATCGCAACAGTTCGCGCAAACTGGATCGATGCTCGCGGCCCGCGTTGGCCACAGCGCAGTCGTGCTCGCTGACGGCAGGGTGCTGGTGGCTGGTGGCTTGCGGGTGCGCCGCGGCGAGGTGTTGCGCTCGGCGGAAATCTACGATCCCGACACGGGCGTGTTCGAGCCGACCGGCGAGATGGCCGCCGCGCGCCACAAACATGCGGCCGTGCGCCTTGCCGACGGCAGGGTGCTGATCATTGGCGGTGCTGGCAATGATCGCCGCGATGAGCGCTATCGCAGCACCGAAATCTACGATCCGGCCAGCGGCGGATTCTCGCCGGGTGCCGACATGCAGTGGCGGCGCTACAAGCTGCCGGACGCGGCGCTGCTGTTGCCTTCGGGCGAGGTACTGGTGGCCGGCGGGGCGGAACGTGTGGAACGCTACGATCCCGCTGAACGACGCTTCATGGCGCTCATTGGGGCGTTGAGCGGCGCGCAGGAATTCACCACCGCGACCTTGCTCGACGACGGCACGGTGCTGCTGGCGGGCGGCTACGACGAAGAGATCCGAAGCTCCGCATCGGCCTGGCGGGTGCGGCTGTCGGATTGATCCCGGCTCGCCACCCCAACGCGATCCGGCGACTCGCGCCCGGCGATTATTGTTTGCGAATCGGCGTCGCGTCGGTTGTGGCCTTGCCGCCAAACTGCGCGCCGCTGACTTCCGCATCGCTCCAGCCGCGGTCCACGCCGGTCATGTGCCAGGTGTGCGCATCGATACGCAGCGGTTCACGAACGCGCTCGTGGAAGCTGCTCGGCAACAGGTAGGGGCCGACCTGGGTGTAGGCGAGGAACGTGGTGTCGACGTGGGCACCCTGAGTGGTTTCGAATCCGTTGAGCGTCATGTGGACGCGAAACAGGCGTGCAGTATCCGCATCGATCCACAGCACCGCCTGGTCGCGCGCCGCCTCGCCGAAACCGGGCTGCAGTGTTGCCAGCAGGCGGCGATAGCTGCGGCCCTTTTCGCGCGTATCGGGCATGCGCTCCCATGCGATGGCGCGATGGCGCGATGGCGAAAGAACGATGGCCCGAAATGGAACATCTGGAATGCATCGTTGGTCATCGCCGTTGCGCGCAGCTTGACCGGGTCGGTCTCCGGCTGGCCGTTGTAGTAGACGCTGATGCCAGCCGGCGTGCCCACGACCTGTTTGGTGCCCAGCGGGCCATCGTGGCGCACCGCGTAGAGACCATCGCGCGGCCGATAGCGCTCCTGCGCTGTCACCCGGAACCCGGCATCGCTGACGATCGGCTGGATACGCTGGATCAGCGCGTACCAATAACCATCGGTAGAGATGTTGAAATCGCCCGGATACTCACCGATATCGCCGCCGTGCGCGGCCAGGCACTGATCGAACACCTGCTGTGCCGACAGGCCGTCGTCGAAGCGCGCGCTCGATCCGGCTTGCGGGAAGCTCGCACAGCCCGCCAGCACGGCCAGCACGAGCAGCAGGCCAATCGATGAAAGGTGTCGCAGATGAGTTCACAGCGAACGAGCACAACCGACACCAGGTGAACGCGCCGTGTTCACAGGCTGCCTATGTCCCGGTAAACATCGCCTTGCGCTTGTCCAGGAACGCCTGCGCGCCCTCGCGCATGTCGTTGGTGGACGCGCACACCGCGAAGGCCTGGCTCTCGTAGTCGAGCGCCGTCTCGAGGCTGGCTTCGCCGGCGATCAGCACCGCGCCGAGGATGCCGCGCATCGCATGCGGTGCGGCGGCCGCGAGCTGGCTCGCGACCTTGGCGACTTCGGCGTCGAGCGCAGCGGTCGCGACCACGCGGTTGACGATGCCGAGCTCGAAGGCGCGCTGCGCGCCGATCGGCGCGCCGAGCAGGGCGAGCTCCAGCGTTGCCGCGCGGCCGGCCAGTCGCAGCAGGCGCTGGGTACCGCCAAAGCCCGGCATGATGCCGAGATTGGCTTCGGGCAGGCCCAACCTGGCGCTGTCGGCGGCGATCCGCAGGCTGCAGGCCATCGCCAGTTCCAGCCCACCGCCGAGCGCGAAGCCGTTGACGCGGGCGATGCTCGGCTTGCCCAGTCGCTCGACTTCGCTCATCAGGGCCTGGCCGTGGCGCGAGAATGCCAATGCCTGGGTCGGTGTGGCGCTGGCGAATTCGGAAATGTCGGCACCGGCGACGAAGGCCTTGGCGCCGCTGCCGGTGAGCACCACCACGCGCACGGCATCATCTGCGCGGGCCTCGGCAAACGCCGCGCGCAGCTCGGAGATGGTCTCGCGGTTGAGCGCGTTGAGCTTTTCCGGGCGATCGATGGTGATCGTGCGGATGCCGCCGTCGTCGGCGAGCAGCAGGTTGCGGAAAGCCATCGGAGGACTCCTCGGAGGCGGGCAGGGCGCCGGATTCTATCTGCCAGCTGAACTTGTGGCCCGATTTGCGATCCATCGGGGGTGCCGGCGTGGCGGCTGGCGGGGCCCTTGGTTAGAATGGCCGGTCACCGGGCGCCGGTTGCTGCCGCCGCCGTAACGCATCGCTAACGTATACCCTCTGGAGATAACGCATGAGCTTCCGCTGGATGTTTGCCGTACTCGCGCTTGGCAGCGCCACTGCGGCGCACGCGCAGGGTGGCACGCCTGCCGCCAGGCCGGCGCCCGCCGCCGCCGCCACGCCGGCGCCTGCTACCGCTGCTGCACAGCCGGTTGACCGCAACAAGGTCAGCTATGCGATCGGCTACGAGATCGGCCGCGACTTCATCGAAAAGAAGATGGATGTCGACCTCAACACCGTGATCCGCGCGATCCAGGACGGTTTTGGCAAGCGTAATCCGACCGTGCCGGAAGAGCAGATGCGCGAAGCGCTCGGCGTGATGCGCGAGAAGATGCTCGGCGAGGCGCGGGTCAAGTTCGAAGCGCTCGCGCGCGAGAACAAGGTCAAGAGCGACAAGTTCCTCGCCGAGAACAAGTCCAAGAAAGGCATCGTCGTGCTGCCCTCGGGCATCCAGTACCGGGTGATCGAAGATGGCACCGGCAAGCGTGCCACGCCGACGGCCGAAGTGACCGTGCACTACCGCGGCTCGCTGTCCTCGGGCCTCGAGTTCGACAGCTCGTTTGCGCGCGGCCAGCCGGCCAGCTTCAAGGTCGACAGCGTCATCGAGGGCTGGAAGGAAATCCTGCCGATGATGAAGGTGGGCGACCATTGGCAGGTGTTCCTGCCGCCGGAGAAGGCCTACGGTCTGCGTGGCCAGGGTCCGATCGGTCCCAACGAGCCGCTGGTGTTCGACATCAAGCTGGTCGACGTCAAGTAAAGCGCTGCTGCCGCGCCCCGCCACAGCGGCGGGGCGCCATCGCGGGGTAGCGTGCCCCGCAACTTTTACCCGGACAGCATTGCCATGTGGGGCGAAGTCGCCAAACCCGTGTTGACCCCGTGCATCGGCATCTGCACGCTCGACTCTGGCGGACTGTGCGAGGGCTGCCACCGCAATACCCAAGAGATCGCTGCGTGGGCCTCGCTGGACGACGCCGAACGTACGCGGATCATGCTTGAGCTGCTGCCGCAGCGCGAGATCTTGCGCAGCGGATGAACGCGGATTCGCAGTTACTGGCGCAGCTGCGCCGGATTGGGCACCCACTGTGTTCCCCGCCGGCTGGCGAGGCATGGAACCAGCACGAACTCGACGACCTGGTGGGCCCGCAGGAAGCGCTGTGCAGTGCGGCCGTCCTGTTGCCGATCGTGATGCGCAACGCAGGCCCTGGCCTGATCCTGACCCGTCGCACCGAGGGTCTGCGCCACCACGGCGGTCAGATCAGCTTTCCCGGAGGCCGTATCGAACCCGGCGACGCGAGCCCGCTTGCAGCCGCCCTGCGCGAGGCGCACGAGGAAATCGGACTCGATCCGGATCTGACCGAAGCGCTGGGCTATCTGGATCCGCTGGCCACGATCACCGGATTCCGGGTGGTGCCGGTACTGGGCATCCTGCACGATGTACCACAGCTGCGCGTCGATCCATCGGAAGTCGCGGAAGCCTTCGAGGTGCCGCTGGATTTCGTGCTGGACCCGGCCAACCTGCAGGAGCACGCACGCGAGTTTCGCGGCCGCATGCGCCATTACCATGTGATCCAGTGGCAGCACTACGACATCTGGGGCGCGACCGCCTCGATGATCGCCAATCTCGGTCGCCGCCTGCGTGGGGAAATCGCCTGATGAACCTGCCCGTGGTGATCGCCCCGCACGCTGCCGCACAGGCGCTGGCGCACGGTGCGCGCGCAGTGGATTGCCGTTTCGATGTGGCCGCGGATGCCGATCCCGAGCGCGGCGAGCGCGATTGGCGTCAGTCGCACCTGCCGGGCGCGGTATATGCGCATCTGGATCGCGATCTGGCCGATCTTGCGGTCACTCGACGCGGTCGCCATCCACTGCCGTCGGAAGCCGCATTTGCGGCAACCCTGTCGCGCTGGGGACTGCGCCCTGCAGATCCGGTGATTGCCTACGACGACGGCAGTGGCGCAATGGCTGCGAGGTTGTGGTGGCTGCTGCGCCTGGCGGGGCACACCAATGCGGCAGTGCTCGACGGCGGGATCGCTGCGTGGCGTGCGGCTGGGCTTGCCGAAGATGCCGAAGTGCCCGCGCCCACGCCGGGCAGCCATGCAGTGCACTTCGACCTCGGCGCGATCGCAGACAGCGAACAGATCGAAAGCGTGCGTCAGGATCCGTCGAAGCTGCTGCTCGATGCGCGCGCCGCGCCGCGCTTTCGCGGCGAGGTCGAGCCGATCGATCCGGTGGCCGGCCACGTGCCGGGCGCGCGCAACCGTCCGTTCAGCGAAAACCTCGATGCAAAGGGCCGCTTCAAGGCCGCGGATGTTCTACGCGACGAGTTCGGCGTGCTGCTGGCCGGCCGCCAGCCCGCCGAGGTGGTGTTGATGTGCGGCTCGGGCGTGACCGCCTGCCACAACCTGCTGGCGATGACGCACGCGGGTCTTCCCGGCGCGCGCATCTATGCCGGTTCATGGAGCGAATGGATCAGCGATCCGCTGCGGCCGTTCGCACGCGGCTGAAGCCGCCGCGTTGCTGCACGGGCTTCACGCCACGTACGTCGATTCGTCATCTTCATCGGGCATGTTCACCGGCTTTGCCATCCATCGCCCCTCGCATGCCTCCGATCGTCCGCGCGTTTCTCCCCGCACTCCTGCTGGCCTGCCTGCTGATCCCCTGCCAAGCGATCGCGCAGGACCGCGTGCTGCGCTTGCACGGCTCCAACACGGTCGGCCAGCGCCTCGCACCGGCCCTGGCGCGCGCATGGGCAAGCTCAGCGGGCCTGACCGAAGTATCCAGCAGCAGCGCGATAGCCGAGGAAATCCAGATCGTGTTCGCCGATGGCAACCGGCGCACGGTCGTCGATGTGCATTCGCACGGCACTGGCACCGGCTATGCCGATCTGGTCGAGGGTCGCGCCGATCTGTGGATGGCATCGCGGCGAGTGCGCACCGATGAGGCAGCCCGCGCGGCACGGATCGGCAGGCTGGATTCGCCGGCCCAGGAGCACGTGATCGCGCTCGACGGGTTGGCGATCATCGTGCATCCATCGAATCCGCTGCGCGGGCTTTCGGTGCAGCGGGTGCGTGCGATCTTCTCCGGCAGCACGTCAGACTGGTCGAGCCTCGGCGGTCGTCCGGGGCCGATCACCCTGTATGCGCGCGACGACAAGTCCGGCACCTTCGACTCGTTTCGCAGCATGGTGCTCGGCGACAGCACGCTCAGCGCGCGCGCCGAGCGCTTCGAATCCACCGATGCGCTGGCCGCGGCAGTGGCGGCCGATCCGGGCGCGATCGGTTTCGTCGGGCTTGCCGGCGTTGGCCGTGCGCGGGCGTTGTCGATCGCGGACGTGGGCACGCGGCCACTCGAGCCCGGTCGGGTCACGGTCGGCACCGAGGATTATGTGCTGTCGCGCCGGCTGTTCCTGTACAGCGCGCGCGAGATGTCGCCGGCCGCCCGCGAATTCAACGAGTTCGTCAACGGGCCGGAGGGCCAACGCGTGGTCGAGCGCATCGGCTTCGTGTCGCAGGACGTCGTAGCGGTCGATGTGCCGCTGCGGACGGACGTTTCGAGCGACTACCTGAGTCTGACCGACGGCGCGCGACGGCTGTCGCTGAACTTCCGCTTTGGCGCCAACGCGGCACTGCTCGACACCAAAGCGCAGCGCGATGTCGACCGTCTGGTCGAGTTCATGCGGCGCGGCGAAAACCGCAGTCTCGACCTGATCCTGATCGGATTTACCGACGGTCACGAGATCGATACGTACCAGGCGATCAGTCTGTCCAACGACCGCGTCGATCTGGTCGCGCTGCGATTGGGACGCCTGGGCGTCGGCGCGCGGCGCGCACGCGGGATGGGCTACGCCGCGCCGGTAGCCAGCGATGACAGCGAGCAGGGCAGGGCGCGCAATGACAGCGGCTCGCCGGTAGCCGCAAGCAGCGCGCCCTGATCAGCCGCGGGATTTCGCCTTCAGCCGCGCCAGCATGCCCTGCAACGTGTGCTGGGCTTCGTCGCTGAACCAGCGTTCGATGAACTCCTCCACCGGCAGCCGCTGTGCACGGTCGAGCGCCTCGTGCAGGTCGGCGCGCGCCATCCGGCGGGTCTCGGCCATCGCTTCGGGCGGCAGGGCCAGATGCTGCGCGCACCACGCAATCGCGCGCGCCACCACCGCGTCGGGTTCGGCCAGTTCGTCGACCATGCCGATACGCTCGGCCTGCCCGGATTCGATCATCGCCCCGGCCACCATCATGCGTTCCGCACGCTGTGCACCGACCGCGCGGCGCAGCGCGAACTGGATCACTTCGGGCACCGACAGGCCGACTTGCACCTCGTTCAGGCCGATCCTGTATGCGCCGCGCGCCATCACGCGGAAGTCGCAGAACAGCGCCAGTACCGCGCCGCCCGCCGGGCTGTGACCGGTGATCGCGGCCGCGATCGGCAGCGGGCTGCGACCGATCGCGCCGCACAGCGCGTTGAAATCGCGCCAGAATCCGAGCATGCCGCCGCGGTCGAGCGCGAGCAGGGCGGGAACGTCGAGCCCGGCGGAGAACACCCCCGGGCTGCCGCTGAGCACGATGGCGCGCGCGCCCTGTCCCGGTGCGGCGATGATGGCTTCATGCAGGGCCTGGATCAGCGCTGGATTCAATGCGTTGACCGGCGGCCGCGCGAGGCGCAACTCAATGACCTGATCGTGGCGGGTAATCTCGAGCATGGGTGCTGCGGCCATTCGGTGCGGTGCGCGGATGCCACTATGATAAGGCGATTCCATCGACCGAGGTTCGTATGCGTATTCTGGTTGCTGCACTTTTCTTGAGCGTTGCCGGTGTCGCGTCTGCGGCAGACCTTTCAATCGATCGTGCGTGGGTGCGACTGGCGCCGCCCGGTGCGCCGGCGATGGCCGGCTTCATGGCGGTGACCGGGGGCTCGCGCGACGTGGTGATTCAAAGCGCCAGCAGCCCCGACTTCGGGCGGGTCGAGATCCACGAGATGACGATGACCGATGGCGTGATGCAGATGCGCGCACTACCCGCGCTGGATGTGCCCGCCGATGCGCGGCTCACCCTGGCGCCCGGCGGCGAGCATCTGATGCTGATCGATGCCAAGCGCGAGTTCGCCGCTGGCGACAAGATCGCCATCACCTTCGTGCTCTCGCGCGGCGAGCCGCTCGAAGTGGCGTTCACGGTAGGCAGTGCCGCGCCGGCGGCCGGCGAGCACGCGGGGCACTGAGCGGCGCGACGGCGGCACCTCAGTCGATACCAATCGCCTTGCGTACCGCCTCCGGCAGCGGCGTGCTGCGACCGGTGCGCCGGTCGGTCCACACCAGCACGGTGGATCCGTCGGCATACACGCGCGGCGGCGTTTCCTGCGACAGGATGCGGAAGACAACACTCACGCTGGAATTGCCGCCGCGCTCGAGCAGTTGTTCGACCACCAGGTCGGCCGGCCACTCGATCGGCAGCCGGTAGTTGATGCTCTGCGCTGCAACCACCGGGCCGATATCTTCATCTTTCCAGCCGCGATCGAAGGTGGCGAACCAGCGCAGGCGCGCTTCTTCGACGTAGGTCGCGAACGTCGCATTGTTGACGTGGTTGAAGGCGTCCATGTCTCCCCAGCGCACCGAGATCGGCACCGTCAACAGATAGCGTTCGTCGCTCATGCAGCCACCTTGCGTCGTTTGATCCCCAGGACCGGCGCCAGGAAGCGGCCGGTATGCGAAGCTGCCGTACGGGCGATTTCCTCCGGCGTGCCTGCGGCTAGGATACTGCCTCCGCGATCGCCGCCCTCGGGCCCCAGGTCGATTACCCAGTCGGCGGTCTTGATCACGTCGAGATTGTGTTCGATCACCACCACCGTATTGCCCTCGTCGCGCAGCCGGTGCAGCACCACCAGCAGTTGTTCGATGTCGTGGAAGTGCAGCCCGGTGGTCGGCTCGTCGAGAATGTACAGGGTTTGACCGGTGTCGCGGCGCGACAGTTCGCGCGACAGCTTGACCCGCTGCGCCTCGCCGCCCGACAGGGTGGTCGCGCTCTGGCCGAGCTTGATGTACGACAGCCCGACCGCCATCAGGGTTTCGAGCTTGCGCGCCAGGGTCGGCACCGGTTCGAACAGCTTGTGCGCTTCCTCGACCGTCATCGCCAGCACGTCGCTGATGTTGTAGCCCTTGTACTTGATCTCCAGCGTCTCGCGGTTGTAGCGCTTGGCCGCGCACACGTCGCAGGGCACGTAGACGTCGGGCAGGAAGTGCATCTCGACCTTGATCATGCCGTCGCCCTGGCAGGCCTCGCAGCGACCGCCCTTGACATTGAACGAGAAGCGCCCGGCCTCGTAGCCGCGCTGGCGCGACTCCGGCACCTGTGCGTAGAGCTCGCGCAGCGGGGTGAACAAACCGGTATAGGTCGCCGGATTGGAGCGTGGCGTGCGCCCGATCGGCGACTGGTCGATGTCGACGACCTTGTCGAAGAAGCTCTTCATGCCCTCGACCTTGCGGTGCGCGGCAGCCTGCTCGTTGGCGCCGTTCAATTCGCTCGCGGCGAGGCGGAACAGGGTGTCGTTGATCAGGGTCGACTTGCCTGAGCCCGACACGCCGGTCACGCATACGAACAGGCCGGCCGGGATCTCCAGGTCGACGTCCTTGAGATTGTTGCCGCTGCAGCCGAGCACGCGCAGGGTGCGCTTGGGATCGGGCGTGCGGCGTTTCTTCGGCACCTCGATGCGGCGTGTGCCGGACAGGAACTGGCCGGTGACCGAGTCCGGCGCGCGCATGATGTCGGCCATCGTGCCCTGTGCCACGACCCGCCCACCGTGCACGCCGGCGCCGGGTCCGATATCGACCACGTGGTCGGCCATCCGGATCGCGTCCTCGTCGTGTTCGACCACGATCACCGTATTGCCGAGATCGCGCAGGCGGGTGAGGGTGCCTAGCAGGCGCTCGTTGTCGCGCTGGTGCAGGCCGATGCTGGGCTCGTCGAGCACGTACATCACCCCGACCAGTCCGGCGCCGATCTGGCTGGCCAGGCGGATGCGCTGCGCCTCGCCGCCGGACAGGGTGTCGGCCTGGCGCTGCAGGTTGAGGTATTCGAGTCCCACGTCGGCGAGAAAGCGCAGGCGCTCGCGGATTTCCTTGACGATCCTGGCCGCGATCTCGCCGCGCCAGCCGTCCAGTTTCAGCTGCTCGAAAAACATCAGCGATCGCTCCACCGGCAACGAGGTCAGCTCGTGCACGTTGCGCCCGGCCACGAACACGTGCCGCGCGGAGCGATTCAGGCGCTGCCCGCCGCAGTCGGGGCAGGGGCGATTGCTGATGAATTTCGACAACTCCTCGCGCACCATCGGGGAGTCGGTCTCGCGATAGCGGCGCTCCAGATTGTTGACGATGCCCTCGAAACGGTGCTTGCGCGAATGGGTGCCGCTGTCGGAGGTGTACTTGAACGCGATCTCGTCTTCGCCGCTGCCGTACAGCACCGCCTTGTGGATCTTCGCCGGCAGCGCCTTCCACGGCGTGTCGATGGCGAACTTGTAGTGCTTGGCCAGCGAGGCGATCATGCCGAAGTAGTACACGTTGCGCCGATCCCAGCCGCGCACCGCGCCGGCCGCGAGCGAAAGATCCGGGTGTACCACGATGCGCTGCGGGTCGAAGAACTGCGTCACTCCGAGGCCGTCGCAGGTCGGGCAAGCGCCGACCGGCGAGTTGAACGAGAACAGACGCGGCTCAAGTTCGGTCAGCGAGTAGTCGCATACCGGACAGGCGTAGCGCGAGGAAAACAAGTGATGCGGCGCCTTCGGATCGTCGACATCGGCGACGATGGCGACCCCTTCGCCCAGACGCAGCGCGGTTTCGAACGACTCCGCCAGGCGCTGCTTGAGTTCGGGCTTGGGCTTGAAGCGGTCGACCACCGCTTCGATGCTGTGCTTGACGCGCAGGCCCAGCGCCGGCACCGCGTCGATGTCGTGCAGGGCGCCGTTGACGCGCACCCGCACGAATCCCTGTTGGCGCAGGTTGTCGAACACCTGCACGTGCTCGCCCTTGCGCTCGCGCACCACCGGGGCCAGCAGCATCCAGCGCCGTTCGGGATCCAGCGCCAGTGTGGCATCGACCATCTGGCTGACGGTCTGCGCTTCCAGCGGCTTGTCGTGGTCGGGGCAGCGCGGGGTGCCGACGCGGGCGAACAGCAGACGCAGGTAGTCGTAGATCTCGGTGATGGTGCCGACCGTCGAGCGCGGATTGTGCGAAGTCGACTTCTGCTCGATCGCGATCGCCGGCGACAGGCCCTCGATGTGGTCGATGTCCGGCTTTTCCATCACCGACAGGAACTGCCGCGCGTAGGAGCTCAGCGACTCCACGTAGCGGCGCTGGCCCTCGGCGTAGATGGTATCGAAGGCCAGCGAGGACTTGCCCGAGCCCGACAGCCCGGTGATCACGATCAGCTTGTCGCGCGGCAGGTCGAGGTCGATGTTCTTCAGATTGTGCGTGCGCGCACCGCGCAGGCGGATGAAATCCATGGGTTCGCGGTTGGCCGTAGACAAGCCGACAATGATAGCGAGCGACCGTGGGCGGGGCGTGGTGGCCGGGCGGGG
>Ga0136636_10001189_pt1 | contig 14953 bp, 14 predicted proteins | sample AntDrymUQ8522106_2_FD_104653 | JGI IMG/M metagenome (GOLD analysis project Ga0136636, IMG submission 104653) | Polar desert sand microbial communities from Dry Valleys, Antarctica - metaG UQ852 (21.06) | ecosystem: Environmental > Terrestrial > Soil > Desert | place: Antarctica: Dry Valley... | reverse complement strand
TATGCTGATTTTCTCTTTCAATTTCATCCTTTTGTATTTCTATTATTCAGGTCGTAAAGTTAAGTTTTTTAATGCCGATTTTATTAAAAGTTACATCCAAATTGTCAACCGTTTACTTGTCGGGTGGTGGGTGGGCTTTGGGTGCGTTTGGGCAAAATTTAATGTGCTTCAATTTGGGTCGGCTTGTGTGTTGGCATTGCAGCTCTTTTAATTTTGCGAAGTGTTGGCACACTGGTCGTTTTTTCTGACGGTTTATGTTAGCACTGTCGGTCGTCCTACACTTGCTTGTAACGGTTTGGCGCTTGGCGAAGAAGCGGATTTCGACTTGTGCTGACCGAAGCGTCAGTAAGCACTGAACTGTCTGCCAGCACTGAACTTGATACGAAGCACAAAACTTCATTTAACCATTGAACCCGCTTTTTTGCCAAACGCCTGTTAGCACCAGTAGTTATTTCCATTTTAGTCAATGTCAATATATGTTAGTCTCGCCATTTCAATCTTATTTTGCAAGTTGATGTCACTTGTCACCAAGCATACAGCCGAGGATGGATTGTCTCGTTGAATTTCTAATGCACTCGCAATTATTCTGTCATCGTTATTCTCTCTGTCAAGCCAAGAAAGGGTTCTGTCAAAATTTGGTTCTGAAGCAATCATTTTAAGTTTGATAGTTTTTTCAACTGTCACTCCGTCTAATAAGTTGCCTTGTTGCCTATATCCTTTCAATCTTGTGATTACTGATTTTACTTTTTTCTGAAAGTCGGGATTTGATGATTTAATTTTAAGTTCATCAAGTTCACTTAAGACTGTCGGCAAGAAAATAATTGTAATGTTCTCGGAACCTGTCAATTGTTTGTATGACTTTGGGTCGGGTTCTTGAATTAGTGCATTCGTGTCAGGAATAACAATTATTTCTTTCTCTCCATTATTTGCATAAAGATTTAATGTGTCATAAAAGAATTTAATCTCAATTTCAAACTTGGTTTTTGCTTCTGCTAATGTGTTAGGAATTCCCCAGTCGCTTTTTTTCTCTATCCAATTAATTACAAATTTGTCCGTTTGGTCAATTTTTCGTTTTGATGCTTCGGGTGAATTTTCTGTAAACAACTTGAATGTTTCTATCCAAAGTCCATAGGATTTTTTTAGTTTAATCTGTAATGTTTGTTCAATCTCGGTCGGACTGTCCCAGTATTGTGTCGGTGCAATTACAACTATGTTTGAGTAACGGTCGTCTCTGCGAAAATTAATTCTCGAATTGTCTAATAGCTCAAACATTATCTGTTTAATACTGTCGAGTTGAATAGTTAAATGCTCTACGAATGTCTTCATACTATTGGTGCTAACGGCAGTCTGTCTAAAAACTAACACAAGCCACCAAAATTAGCTTATTTTAGCTGATTTACAGGCGTTTTAAGCTGCTTTTTTTATTTGGCCAGGAATTAGGGCTTGAAATAATGCGTTCCTTGAAATGGATAAAAATAAGGTTGGAGAGCAAGGCATTTCAAAAACAAAAAGACGAGGTATATAAGACCGCTATGGTTTACAACCTCAAAAAACTCCTAAAATTTAACCGCAAAAGCCCAAAAATAATTGCACAAGCCATGCCAAAAAATGAATCAAGATTAGGAAAGCTTTTGTTTTTTTTGAAGCACCAATTCCTAAGCCCTACACTTCAATTTTAAGCATCCCAAAATTCAGAAACCAATTAAGCACTCAATAAAATTAGATGTCTTAAAACGACTTTAATGAAGCCGTTTTATGCTCTAAAAATCGAGCTTTTGTATTTTTATGAGGGTTGTGCAACAGCTACTGCTGTTACAAGCTAGCCTTCTGTCTGTCGTTGCTGTGTTGTCCATTGTTTACTGCTTTCTTTGTGCGTTGGCTTGGTGGCTCTTTTGGATTTTTTAGCATTGGTTTGTGCGTTGAAAAAAATACAAATGTGCCACCAAATGCTTTGGCTGATTTAGTATTCAAGTCTTGTCCGTTCTGCTTCTTCGTCCATTCTTTTTGCATCTTCCTCGTAACCCTTTGCAAGTTTTTCAAATATACCTGTTACCGAAGGAAACTTATTTTGGTGTGCTGTTGCAAGTTTTTGAAAGTAACCTGCTTTGGTTCTTTCAATATCTCCACCGTCAAAAGGTCCTCTTGATGAAAAACTTCTTTTATTAAAGGTCGCAGAAGAAAAATTTCGATTCACACTATCCGACTTTAAGGTTTCTATCAAATCGCAAAGTTCGTCAGGTGGCCACACTTTGTCTTGCTCTTCTGGATATTGAGCTAAAACCTGTCCGATATAAATATCTGCTGCTTCTACTCGTCCATACTCGGCTGCTAATTCCCTTACTTTATTCACCCAGTTTTTTAAAAAGTCATAATCAATTTTCCCAGTTTCATCAACTCCAGGAATACTTTTCCAAGAATGTAGTAGTTCGTATGCTTGTCTTGCCCTGTCTTGCATTTGCTCATCTGTCAAACCATTTTTCTGTTCTTCAATTTTGGTTTCATCATCTGGTTTGTAAATCCACTTCAAAACATCCATAAAGAAAACTGGATTTCGAGAAAGCTCATCATGAAGCCGTTTCAGTTTTTGATTGTTGCCGTATGAAGCCAATACAGGAAGAAACCACCATTCAAGTTGAATTAGAGTATTAGGGTCAACATCATTTCTTTTATCAACGGTTTCAAAAAGTCGGTTGACTTCATAACCGTCCAAACGAACTTGTTCTTCTGATTTTTCAGTCCCTGCTCTTTTAAGTATATCAACAATTATTTCGCTTGGGATTTCTTCAACGAAGTGAGAACAAATATGAATAGCACTAAGAAACCTTTTATGCTCAATAAGTTTTTTAAGTCCAAAGACTTTTTCGTCAGTTTTTATTCCATAAAAATGTGGGTAGATTTTTTTCCAATACTCATGAATAATTTCTTCGTTTGTTGAATCAACAAACTCCCAAAGTTGTTGTGTTTGATCTAACGGGATAAGAAGTTTTGATAGAGCTGAATTGCTGTATCCTAAGCTCTTCAATTTCTCAAATAAACTAAATACCCATTCAACATTATTCAAGAAAGATTTTCTGAATACAAAATTTTGTATGAACCTTATGTCAGAATTTTCCTTTGTAAGAAGTTCACATAGCTTTATTATTTCATCATCATCATTTACTATGTGGCTCAAGATGTCGCCTAAAATCCACGCTTCTTTAACGCTGTCTTTAAGTTCAATAATTTTACCCAACCCATATTTTTGATAGATACTTGTTAAACCTTCAATTCTTTTATCACGAATGAATTTTTCTTGTTTATCGTGTGAACCACTCTCGAATTTATACCCCTCTGGAAAATTTGGCCAATGGTCGTTGAACATCCAAATGGTAATGCCTATTTCATCAGTTGGCTTTAATGCTTCATAAAGTTTTTCAAATCTTCCTAATTCACTTTCAGGTAATGCCGATTGAGCATCAGGATGAGAATGATGATGAGAAAGAGTTTTTCGTGTGGTGTGCCATGCTGTAAACTCTGTTTGCTTTACTTTAGGTAAAACACTTTCTACAAAGGATAAAAGTTTGTCTCTGTCATAAAGAAATAAGTTTACAGATTCTTCAATAAGTTTTGCAAGTTTCGCCTCGGTGAAATCAAAAATTGAAATCAGCATTTCAACTACTGCTGAATGTGTTGAGTAAATCTCATTATATGTTATTGGTTTTTCTGTTTCTAATTCAAACATTCTCCACCGTGTTTTATGTGTCGGGTGTCCTATACCTCCTGATAAATCAGGAAGCATACGAATAAGAGTTGTCCATGCAATTTCGGGTTCTCGTTCTGAAATTAATTTCAGGACTTGCATTCTTTCGTCAAATGATGCAAGTGTTTGAAAGTGCCATGACTTAAATATTTCTGATAAACTATTGATGGGTCGGTTTGATAAATTTCCTCCCGGGTCTATTGCAGAAAGTTTTGCAAGAATTAAAGATGCCCTTGATAAGTATTGCGGAAACCAAGCAAGATTTTCTAATGCCCAAAGCAAACCAGTATGATAACTGTGTGCAGTGAGAAAACCAGGGTCTTCTTCAAACAAAGAAGCAATTGGAGATTTCTCAATTCCAAGGTGTTTTTCAACAGCATCTAAAAATGCGGTTGGGGATGCTTCTGCTATTAAAGGCAATTTACCTTCAAACGAATTCCACAATTCGGGGTTTTCTGTCCTTAACAGTTCAGCTACAATTCCGTCAACCCATAGTTCGGCTTTTAATGGTAAGTCAAATTTTAATTTGTCTCCGAAAATTGATGTGAGTATTAATGATTGAATTACTCCTTCTCTTATCCATGCTGAAAACTCTCTGTTCTTTCCATAAATAGATGCCATGTGCCTTTGTTCAGGAGCAAGTTGAAAAGCAGGGTTTATTTCTGAAAGAATTTCTTTTGCTGATTTGTATAGTAAATTAAAATCATTTCTGGTCAAATTTATTGAGGCGTTTGTCCACGCATCAAAAGGAGAAGTTAAACGCCAAGTGCTACCAATTTTTACAATTGGAGAATCATGAGTATGAAGCCATCTGGTTAATTTTTTGGAATAATTTTCATAGCTATCACCAGCAATTTGTGAAATTATATTTCTGTCATTTTCAAAATTTTCATCCCATCTGCCAACTATCAAAGCAGGAATAATTTCAGAAACATTTTCAGGTAAAGCCCATGTTGGTATTGTTCTTTCAAATTCAAGTTGTCGTCTTAAAATAGTAATGTTCCTTGCTGATTCCTTTGAAAACCTTTCTGCAAATTCTTTTGTCATGCCGATTTTTGTCAATGCAGAAACAAAAGATTCTCTATCTATTTGAGGTAGAATTATTTTATTAGTCCAGTTACTTGCAGAATCTGCACCTAATGGATAAATAACTGTATGTCCTTTTTGGGCTGCTCGGTTTGCAACGCCAATATCTTCAAATCTCGGAATAAGGATTAATGGCTTATCGTGAACTGTAAGTTCTCTAAAAGCTTCAACGCTATCAACTATTATGCTTCTTGAAAAAAAATCTTCTTCGATTTCAGGGTTATCTTTTACGCAAGAAATAATAAAAGCTAAAGATTCTTCTCTTGAAATTCCTTGAACTGCATAAATGAAAGGGCTTTTTAGCCCTTCCATTACTTTTTGTTGTTGTTCTTTTCTTCCTCCTAAAAGGATTTCTGCATTAAGTTTAAATTTTGTGCCTGAGGTCCATTCCTCCCAAAAATCGTCAGTTGGTTGAATGCCTTCTGATGGATATTTACCTATGTATTCCTTCTTGGCTAACCATGCACCAACAGTTGGTGCAAGTTCAATCCATTCCTCTAAAATTTCAGAGTTGATTACTTTAATGTCCTTCCAAATTCCGTCCTTCTTTTTTTCTTCAACCCAATCTGTTCCGTTTTGCCAAAGTCGTGGTGTCACAAAAATGAAAGTGGATTCGGCAGGGTTGTAGCCCAATGGGTTCAATGCTCTTTTTGCATAATCGTCATCAGCTTTTCCTTTCGGGTCTTTAGATGTTCCAAATTCCCAAAGTGAAATTCCAGCAGGTAAATAATCTGTTTCATCAGTTACCTCAAGAGTTCCGTCCCAGCCACCAAACAAAACACTTTCTCCCGAAGGAAATTTTATGCTTTGAATAGTTTTAGAAGTAGCTCTGATAAGCTTTCTTATTAATAGAGGAAGTGTTTCTTGGCAATCTCTCCTGTTTGCCCAACTTCTTAAATCTGTTGAATCAATCCACTTCATAATGTATAGTATTGTTGTGCGGTTGGGTAAAATTAAATGTGGTGTTTTCGTGTCGGCAAGTGCGATGGCAAAACACCTCTTTCAATTTTGCGAAGGGTTGGCTGTCGAGATGTTTTTTCTGTCGGTTCATTGTTGCTCTGTCGGTTTTTTAGGCTTGCTTATAACGTTCCGCCGCTTTGCGTCTGTTGCGAGCTTCGGAGCTGCTTATTTTCTGTTAAAAATAATATTTCTTGCGGAAGAAAAACATCCGGCTTGCACAAAATTCGCAATAGCGCAAAACGTATGTTAGCGGTAGTTTTTTTAGTCTTTATCGTTTCTTCCTAATTGTTGACACCAACTACACATTCCATCAATATCTTCTGCTCCTGACATTTCACACCAAGGAATATCATTTCCACATCTTTTGCAATCATCATAAATATAATGACTTATAGCTTTTTCAAACACAAATTTTTGTTTAGACGATAAAGATTCAAATCCTTTATCTATAACAAGTTTTGCAATACCTTCTTCAGAAGAATCATTAAGTCTTTTGTTATCAATAAGTTCTTGAATAAATTCGTTAAAGTCTTCTTCACCAAATCTTTTTGTATCCATAATGCTTTATTTATTTTCTAAATTTGTTAATTACTTCGTTAATATTTATTCCTATTCCTGCAATATTTGGTTTTAATTCAAGATTATCAAAATCAAAAATCTTATTCCATAAATTTTCTTTTTCTCCTAAATTCAATTTACGTTCTTTTTTTAAACTTCTTTTTATTTTATCAAGTTTGGCTTTATATTCTGGCGTATAGTTTGGTTTCTCAAGAAAGTTTTTTTCAAAATTTTCCATTTTTTCTATAAAAGTAAGATGATTATTTTCCATAAATTTTTTACAGATTTCCATTTGCAACCATATTGATAAATTATGCAATCTTGATTGGTAACCTGTTAATTTAATTTCTCCATTTTGAATCACTAAATCTCCATTTTCAATTAATAAATCATTTTCATCTTTTTTATCATTGTCTTTAATTAAGTAATAAATGTCTTTATAAAGAATTTCAATAAAGTTTTCATTTTCACTTATTATCGGTTTAAGAATTTTTTGTATGAATTCGTCAATTGATTTTTTATCAGTATTTCTGATTTCTTCAATTATTGTTAAGTAATCATCTCTTTTTATCATTTTTAAATATTGAATATGATTACTAAATTCATCATTTTTAGGTAAAATTACCACCAACGTCAATCTGTCTAAAAACTAACACAAGCCACCAAAACTAGCTTATTTTAGCTGATTTACAGGCGTTTTAAGCTGCTTTTTTTATTTGGCCAGGAATTAGGGCTTGAAATAATACGTTTCTTGAAATGGATAAAAATAAGTTTGGAGAGCAAGGCATTTCAAAAACAAAAAGACGAGGTATTAAAGACCGCAATGGTTTACAACCTCAAAAAACTCTTAAAATTTAACTGCAAAAGCCCAAAAATAATTGCAAAAGCCATGTTAATAAATGAATCAAGATTAGGAAAGCTTTTGTTTTTTTTGAAGCACCAATTCCTAAGCCCCATACTTCAATTTTAAGCATTCCAAAATTCAGAAACCAATTAAGCATTCAATAAAATTAGATGCCTTAAAACGCCTTTAATGAAGCCGTTTTATGCTCTAAAAATCGAGCTTTTGTGTTTTTGAAGGGGTTGTGCAACAGTTACTGCTGTTACCGGATGCCCTACTGTTTGTCCGAATCCGTGTCGTGTCAATGTCAGTACGAAAGTTTATTTTATGTTCCAATTATCTTCTGAGTTTGCCAAAAGTGAAAATTATACACCATACTTTTGCTTTAAATCAAGTTTTTCAATGCGTGAATTAATTGCTCCAATGTTTCGTTTGAAAATTTCTGATAGTTCTTTCGGCTTTTTGCCTTCGCAAAATAGTTTGGTAAGTTTTAAATCTTCTTCTTCAACCCAAGGTTTGTATGCGTTCTCAAACTTTTCTTTTGTCTGTTCCATTTTACTTTTATCATCCTTTTTGATTGATGGAAAATGTTTCAGCACTGTCAGCAATGCCTCAACTATTTCATTTATGTCTTCTTCAAAAAACATTACTCCATGTCGCTCGTAATTGCCGTCCTCAAGTCGTTTACTTTCGCTAATCTTTAAATACTTTGCACCTTCTCTTGTCAATTTTACATCAAGAAAATAAGTCCGCTTGCCAGCGGATACTTTTACACTTTCTATGTCTTTCTCGTTACTCATAATTTATGTTTTTAGTCGTTTATTTCTTGCAAGTAGTTTTAAGTAAGCGCCGTCCCCGATAATGGCACATAACGGCAGTCTGTCTAAAAACTCAAAATTAAGGCTCTGAGATTTCAATACAATTTTTTTTCAAAGATAGCTATCCGAATATGACACTCAAAATTGATAGCAAAATTTAGTTTTTAGACAGTCTGACGTTTTGCGGCTACAAGAAGTTGGCGATTTTTACCACAAATGTTGATGCGGAGAACGAATGTTTGATAAACCACAAATGTGTCTGCGGAGCACTGAACCGCCACTTTTGCCAAACGCCTGTTACCACCAGTGCTTGTTTGGCTGTCAAAGGTTTCAACCATTTTTTAACTGTCTGTTGTTCGCATATTATGTTCATCGGTATTTAATTATGTTTTCAATTAATTTATCCAATATTTTTCTAAGGATTGTATTTATATTAATCTGGTTTTTGAGGACGATTACGATTTTGGGTGATATAGCATAATATACCCTAACAAACAACTTTCCGATAAAAGAACTTAGTAAAACATTGTCTCTGAATTTTCTTAATATCAGAACTTGCGGATGTTCATAAGAACCGTATGCCATAGTTGCAATATAACAACCAGAAGAGTTGTTAACCCAATTAGTGTTTTTAGTGCTTTCAACAAATCTTATTTTTTCTATCCGATTTAATTTGAAAGTTCTTTTTTCATTTCTTAAATGACAATATGCTGATATATGCTCATTGTTATTACTGTTATTTTTTTGGAATTCATTAGAATATTCAACATTACTTATTTGCCTTAATGAACTTTTTCCATTATAATCTTTATAAGAAATTTCCAATCTGTGCTTATTAGAAATTGATTCTTTAATAACTTCATTAAATGTCATATATATTGTTTTTTTTATTGATGTATGATTTTAAATGCAATTTTTTTTTGGGTCGGCTTTGCAAGCTCTATTAAAAACTTTGGTCGTGTGTCGGCTTGTGCGGTTTTTAATTGTGCTTGCAAAATGCGTTGGCTCATTTTATAACTTACCATTCAGCTTCTTCGATCTGGTTAATTTCAATTTTTGTTGAAAGAGAGTTAAAGCGTTTAAAAATGTCAAGACTGTTTTTAATGTCTTGATAATCTTTATGGTCTTTTAATTCTTCATCTATGATGTCAAAAACTTTGTAATTAGCAATTACAATACATTTCTTAATTGCTCTGGTAATTGCAACATTTAATCTATTTGGGCTATAGAAGAAGTCCAACCGTCTCATTGATTCTAAAGGGTGCGAGTTAGCCATACTGTAAATTATGTAGTTTCTCTCTTGTCCCTGCATACTGTCAACCGTGTCAACAAATAAAGATTCAAATGGGTTGGATATTGTCTTTGGAATAATTTTTTTAATTTCTTTCTTGATTTCTCTAACCTGTGCCCTATAAGGAGACATTACTCCAATGTCATTAATATTTACTCCATTTTTTAGCAAGTCGGAAATCAATTCTGCAACTAGTTTAGCTTCAAAAGGTGAACGCCCCTGTGCATCAAAAACATTATGCTGCAATAATATATGAGAACCACTGTTTAGAACTTCAGTGTGATAAGTGCATAGATATTTTGCATTATCTATACTAGTGGTTGAATCTGAATGGAGACGATTTTCATAAAATAAAGTATTTGGAATTTTAATGAGTGTTTCGTTTAGCCTGTAAGAAGTATTCAAAAGATTAATCTCATTGGGATAAATTCGTGCTAACCTACTAAAAATTGATTCGGCAAACATTTCATTATTCGTGTTTTTTGGTATTATTGGGTCAAGTTGTTTGTGGTCGCCAACAAAAATATACTTACCTGTTCTACACATTGCTGCAATAGATAGTGGGATACTCAATTGAGATGCTTCATCAATAATCACAACATCAAATTTCCATCCATCTAGCTTTTTGCTCGCTGGGTAGCAAAGTGAATAAGCGGTCGCCCCAATTGCAATACCTTCTTGGCAGTAAATAGGATTGTTTACAAAGCTAGAATATGCTAATCTTGATTTTTTCATTACAGATTGATTTTCTAGAACTTCTTTGTTGCCGGCTTTCTCACCAATCTTGATAACTCGACTACTATCTTTAACTTTTGAAGCGATTGCGTTTAAACAGTTATTGATTGCTGTATTTGTGGGGGCAGTAATAAAAACGTTCAAGCCACTTTCGATAAGTTGCTTAGTAATATTACCAATAGTTTCTGTTTTACCTGTTCCTGGAGGTCCTTGTATTATACAAAAATCACTTGCATTTATCGCATTTAGATATGCTGTATTTTGAGATTTATTTAAGTAACCAACTCTTTGCGAATAATTTTCAAAACTATTCTTAGTTCTTTCGTTAAGAAAGCTGTCAATTTTATTAAGTGTTGAGCTATTGTCTATTAGTATTTGAGCAGCACTTAATAATAGCTTGGCAGTAATATTTACCTTAACTGCATTTATTTCCCAATTATTCTTAGGATAGTCATTAAAGTCAATGTAACAAGACTTTACATTAAAATCATTTGGTTTAAGAATAAAGTTTTCTGGACTGTCTTCGTCAATTTCCATTTCAAATTTATGCAGACCATTACTTAAAAGGACAGGGTTGCCTTCTTTAAATTTAGATATGTTGTTTTCGCATATAATTTTGGCAGAGAATATATATTTTTTTGAGGCAGGTAGATTATAACAATATTGATTTGGCAATCCATTATAAAATTCAAACTCAACTTTCAAATTAGACATAGTTACTCCTTTGGCAACTCTTTCATCCAAAGGCTGGTTCATTTGCTCGTCAAAATCTTCCGAATTTTTGAGGCGTTCAATTTCAATTGCGGCTTGAAATTCTTTTAATACATCCATTTTATATTTTGTGTTTTAGTGAATTTAAAATTGCGTTAGCTTCCTTTTTCATTTCTGGAACATTTACAACATAATAGTCGGAATAGTTTTCGTGTAAAACCACCAATTTCATAGAGGAGATATTTACTGAAAATTCGTTTTCAACTATAACCTTATAAATGTTCTGTTGAAGACAATACCGATGATAGCTTGAATTGTCTAAATGATTCAATTCGGACAAAGCATATCCATAGCCAAAAATTCTTGGACGACCATCTATGATAAGCTTCTTACTTCGTTTCCAGTCAAGCATTATATATTCGTCTCTATCATCTTTTTTAAAAAGGCAGTCAATTGTTCCAGCGACATTATATTTGTTTGAATAAATCATTTTTTCAGCATCAAAAAAAATTAAGTTTCTTTTCTTGATTTCATTATCGTGGAAATTATTAAACAATTTGAATTCTATTGAATCTGAATCAAAGTCTTTTCCTTTTAAGTAATTTTCAATTTGATTATGAAGAAATGTTCCTTTCTCTGCTGCTTCATCCCTAATCATCAAGTATTCTATCAATACATCTTCTTCTGTTCTACCTTCTTCAGTTGCCTTTCTCTCAATATATCTTTTTAGGTCGAATGGAAAGAATCGTTCGATTAGTGTTGTTACAGATATGTATTCAGCGTTGCCCGTTTCATCTTTTGGGTGAATATACTTGTGTGTTTCTTCATCAAACGCGATACTGCTATTCCAATTTTCAAACTTAAATCTTTTTGTTCGTTGAATTACCGCTTCTATACTTTCATTGACTTCGGTATTAATTTCTATTTCCTTGTAGTTATACTGTTTATGAAAACGGTCTATGCCTAAATACTTTTCTCTGTAAAATATCTTTTGCCATTGAATGCATTGGTTGTAATCCCATTGATTTTCTCTTTCACATTTCGCATCCGTAAGGAAGGCTCTATTGTAAATTGAATTGAGGACATTTTTGATGTAGTCAATACACTCGTTTGCTTGGCAATGGACTTGCTTTTCAGTGAATCTTATTACAACCCAACCACTTTCAGTAAAAAATAAATCTCTGATATTATCTTGCTTAACTTCTTCTTCCAAATTTATACAGTGTGTCGGATACCTGAAATAACCGTCATATGGTTCATCAATTTCAATGTCAAAATAGAGGTTCAGATTTTTGTCAAATAAAACTATGTCGGGTTCATATGGCTTATTGTAGTTTGGAATTACCATATGAACATTGTTTGTTAACTCAATGTCGGAAAATTGAAGTTTAATTTGGTTGAAAAAATCATTCTCCTTAAACCCTTTTTGATTAGTTCGTCCTGCCCTAGGAAGTTTTACACTAGAGTTAGGTTTAGGCATTTTTACAACAGGATATATGTAATTATCTTCTTGGGTAAAATGATTGTTTGGGGCAAAGAGAATTTTTAAATCGTCTGTCTGCTCTTGATTTGGCTCCGACTTTATTACTTGTTTGGCAAACTCCTGTTGTGGTCGTTCTTGCTTTTGACTTGGTGCTTTTTTATCAGTTTGATGATGTTCTTTTTCTTGATTGGATTGAACTGGATATTCCTTTCGAGGCGAATCATTTAACTTATGAATTGAATCATTTCTCTTTTGCTCTTTTGGTTTCTCTTCATATGTTTCTATTTGTTCTCTGACTTCTTTTTTGGTGTCAACTATATAAACGTCTTTAAGTTGTTTTTTTGATAGTTTGTTTTTTGCCCAATCCTGTTTTATTTCTATGAAGAATTCACTTTTTTTTTCTTTTGTTAACTCAGCAGGTGATTTTACACCATAAAGTCTCATCTTTTCTAAAAAGAAGGCTCTACACTCTTTCTGTAATTCTGATAGCTTTCGTTCGTTCATTGGACTTTGTTTTTTAAGGTAATTTGTATTTTTGAAACAAAGTCTAATGGTGCGTTGGCAAAAAGTGGCTCTTTTGGTTTTGCCGAAGCGTTGGTTTTGTGTGTCGGGGCAAAACCAAATGTGCCACTTGCGCGGCTGGTTAAAAGAAATATAAAAAAATGCGAAGGTTTGGCTTTTCCTTTCTTCCCTGTCAACTGACCTAATAGCAAAACACGGTCAGTTTGAAAGTCTGTCCGCTTGGTCGATATGGTCTGTATGTCGAGTCCATTTTTAGTCATTGTCTTGCTATGTCGTCTGTTTTTAGCATTGGTGGTAACGTCAGTCTGTCTAAAAACTCAAAATTAAGGCTCTGAGATTTCAATACAATTTTTTTTCATAGATAGCTATCCGAATATGTCACTCAAAATTGGTACCAATATTTAGTTTTTAGACAGACTGACGTTTTGCAGCTTGGCGAAGGTGGCGATTTTCACCATCCCGATAGCTATCGGGATTGATGCGGAGAACCAAACTTTGATTAACCATCCCGATAGCTATCGGGATCTGCGGAGCACTGAACCGCCAATTTTTTGTAGGTGTTGTTGGTGGCTGCCCTTCTGTTCGTCCTTATGTAAATTCTGCTAAGCAATTGCATATATTTCTGTCTTATATTGTCTTATTGTACTCACGAACCAGCCACCATAGTATCTTATAAAATTCAGTAGTTCTGAAGGAATAAAAGAAGCGATAACATAATCTGCTCCTTTGTCTCTGTCTTTGAATAAAATTCTATCAATCAGGAATTCATCACTTTTTGATTCAAAATGAATGTCAAAATGTGCAATACTATGACGTAATGCTATAACTAAAGTCCTTAAATCTGTTATATCTGAATTAAAACTAGAATGTTGAACTCCCATTTCTTTCAATAATAATTTTGTTATTCTGTCCTTTGGCAAAAAACTAATTGCACGTTCTTTTGGGAAAACAATTAAACCTAGTAAGCAATTAATTAATAAGGTGTGGTTAAACTGTTTCTCAAACTCATATCTATACAGGTTGCTTTCATATTGGGAAATTAATTCCAAGGTCCTTTCAATGAAATCTGTGTCAATGTTTCTATAATTACCCATTGTTTATACTTTTCTTAATTTGTGAACCAGCTTTTTAATTAATTCAATTAGTTCACTTACATCCTTTTCCTTAATAACAATCCGTTGTCCTACTTTGTAAGAAATGTTTTTTGTTTTGTTGATATATTTTTGATCAACAATACCTTCGGTATGTGCAAGTAAGTGTCTTTTTTGAAATATCAAGTTGAGCCTTATCATTTCATCAATTTTTAGCCAGACTTCATATGTTTCCCCTAAGATATCTTTCCAGTATGTCGCTCCAATTTCAATGTTTTGAAATGCGTTAAACTTTATATTTTTTTCTGGTGCTCTTGTCGTGAATTTTACTTCGCAAAATCGTTGAAAAGCAACAACACATTCACCTAAGCTTGTTTCAATTAAAGAGCGGCAAGTCGTTTCGGCTTCGTCCTTACTAACAGTTTCAACAGCTTTTCTAATGATTGGTAAATTCTTGATTTTGTCTTGAATTTTTTTTATTGAATTGTCAAAGGTTTCTTCTGCGGAATTATGTCCGTAACAAGGGCAGAAAAATGCACTTCCGATTACTGCGTATTTAGCATTACACACTTAGCATTGTATCTTTAGTTGCATTTCTTCCTCTGAAGGAACTGGCACTATGTAATGAATCGGTTTTGTGCCTGTAACCTTAACTGACATTTTAATAAAGGCACTTCTCGGTTGTTTTGAATTGAAGTCTTTTGCTCCTTGCTCAAGTGCTTTGTCAATCCGTCCGTGAATATGTTTAATAGCTTGTTCTTTTGCTTGTTCTATTTGTTCAGTTGTAAACCAAGATTTTGATTTTGCTTCGTGTCTACATAATGGACAAAATACTTTTTCATCGGTAAAGAGTTTTTCCCAGTCGATTTCGTCAACTTTAAATTGAAACAAACATTCTTCATTTGGGCATTCTCTGTCCAAGTAACCGTCTTTGTCGGTTTCAATTGGAACGGAAATTTGTTCAGCCCGCTCTAAGTCTTTCAATTCTTTTATTGGTCGCTCAAACATATTATTGTTTTGTCGTCATTTTAGGGTTGCACCTAACGTCAGTCTGTCTAAAAACTAACACAAGCCACCAAAACTAGCTTATTTTAGCTGATTTACAGGCGTTTTAAGCT
>Ga0136636_10001187_pt1 | contig 14975 bp, 11 predicted proteins | sample AntDrymUQ8522106_2_FD_104653 | JGI IMG/M metagenome (GOLD analysis project Ga0136636, IMG submission 104653) | Polar desert sand microbial communities from Dry Valleys, Antarctica - metaG UQ852 (21.06) | ecosystem: Environmental > Terrestrial > Soil > Desert | place: Antarctica: Dry Valley... | reverse complement strand
TGTCATAATATAGAAATTGAAAAGGCTTTCAATTTAGTTCATTGAAAGCCTTTTCCCTATTATGTCTTAAAAGATTCTACCAACCATTTTTGACCACATTGTCTTTTTCTTTAATTGCCACAAAAAAGCCCAGCATAGTTGCAGGGCTTTTTTTAATTTTTAATGTTTAAACCTTATGCCATCTCTGTAAAATATTTATGAAAATAAGGGATGGTTTCAATGCCTTTGTAATAATTTTCTATATTAAATTTTTCGTTAGGACTATGTAGATTATCGCTGTCTAATCCGAAACCCATAAACACAATTTTAATTCCTAATTCTTTCTCAAACAATGCGCAGATAGGTATACTGCCACCACCACGTACAGGTATAGGTTGCTTGCCAAAAGTAGTTTCAATTGCTTTTGCGGCAGCTATGTAACCCTTACTATCTATTGGTGTCATATATGGCTCCCCACCATGATGCAAAGATGCTTTTACCGTAACATTTGCAGGTGCAATTTTTTGCAGATAGTTAATAAGTATTTCTGTTATTTTGTCTGAACTTTGATTGGGTACAAGCCTTGCAGATATTTTTGCAAAAGCCTTGCTTGGTAAAACCGTTTTTGCACCTTCGCCTGTATAACCGCCCCATATTCCGTTTACCTCTATAGTTGGGCGAATGCCAGTTCTTTCATTGGTTGTGTAACCTTTTTCTCCCCACAATTCCTTTACGCCCAATTCTTCTTTATATGCTGTTTCATTAAAAGGTGCTTTTGCCATTAATGCTCTTTCTTCGTCGGTAGAATTCACTACATCATCGTAAAAACCAGGTATGGTTATGTGGTTATTTTCATCGTGCATGGAGGCAATCATTTGTGCAAGAATTGTTATTGGATTTGCAACTGCACCACCATATACACCACTGTGTAAATCTCTGTTTGGCCCAGTAACTTCTACTTCAATATAACTTAAGCCACGTACACCCACATCCATACTAGGCGTATCTAAACTTAGCATGGCTGTATCGCTTATTAGTACACAGTCTGCTTTTAGTAATTCCTTATTTTCTACTACAAATTTGCCAAGGTTAGGGGAGCCTACTTCTTCTTCTCCTTCAATACAAAACTTTATATTATTCCCTAGGGTATTTGTTTTTACCATTGTTTCCAATGCTTTTACATGCATATAAAATTGCCCTTTGTCATCGCAACTTCCTCTAGCAAAAATTTTACCATCAATAATAGTTGGTTCAAAAGCGGGACTGTTCCAAAGTTCCAGTGGCTCTGCAGGTTGCACATCGTAATGCCCATACACAAGTACGGTTGGTTTGGCTGGGTCTATTATTTTTTCTCCATACACAATTGGGTGCCCTTCGGTTTGATAAATGACAACTTTGTCTGCACCAGCTTCTTCCAGTCTTGCCTTTACTGTTTCAGCACATTTTATCATATCTGCTTTGTGCTCGCCCTTTGCACTTACGCTAGGTATCCGCAATAAATCTAACAATTCATTTAAGAAACGATCTTTGTTTTGCTCCTGGTATTCTTTCCATGCATTCATGTAAATAATTTTGGCTTTTTTGATAATTTTATAATACGAAAGTAATTTATTTTTTAGTAGTAAAATCTTATTGGCTTTAACAGTTTATTGTGAGAAATTTTATTGCAGAAATGTTTATTAATCAACCCTCCTTTATTACATTTGTTCCACGATTGCAATGTCAATTCATCAGCCTTTGTTCAGCTTCTTTTTTAATAGAAAAGTTGCTTTGCAAAGGCTGAGTCTATTTACAGATAAGTAACAAAATATTGAATGGTTAATTCTTTTTTAAGTAAGACCAATACCCTTTTCTATTTAAAACAGCATTACAAAATTGAATGCCTAAAGAGTTAAAAACAAAATAATTGTCAAGTGTGCTTATTGCATAGTGCCTGTCATTTATAGGATTGTATTGATAAGATTTAATTATAGCCTTTTGTAAATTACATATGTTTAATTTAGTTGAAATGCCGGTATTTAAATCAACCATATAATGAACAGGCATCACAGCTGAATATGATTGAGTAAAAAGTAATGGGTTATAGTTTACATTGCTTGTATCTGTTATAGAACCTGTTACATACAATTTATCTCCATTGATCGTTGCTTTATAACTTTTCAATTCTTGCGTGGGAGCACCTAATCCTGTTGTAAAATAACCAATAGCATGTGTTACCGGATTGTAATCAATAACGCTTAATTGATTTGAATAAATATTTCCTAAGACATAAATTATTTTTCCATTCCTTGCAACTCCCTGTCCTTGGTAAAAATATTCAGGTGAGGTTGCTGTTGATAATTCGCCCGACCATGTATTGGTTAACGTATTATACCGGTACATTTTTTTTGCATAGTTAAAAACATTGCTTGTGATAGTACTTGCACCTCTTAGAATATAAATATCTGTACCTATTGCCACTGTCATGTGGTCCAAATTTGTAACAGGCATGTTTGCAATTGGAGTCCAAATCTGTGTGATAAGATTATATTTTGCTGCTGTACTATAAACTACAAATGCAGATGTTACAAACCTGTAGCCTCCGGTTACATATACCTCATTACCTACAAGCGTAACGCCGCACGCAAATCTTTGGCCAAGTGGACAAATATTCGGTAATCTACTCCATTGCTGAGTTGTAATACTGTAGGCATGCAGGTATGAATCTGAACCATAATAAATAAAATTGTTATTGTAAATGAATGTTTCATTACTGGTAGAGCCAGCAGTAGGATTTGTGCCACTACTTAAAGGAAAACCCTGAAGCCAGCTTCCCTGAAAGTTTGTTGGTATTGTAATAAAAGAAGTATCCCAAATATCTAACTGCCTTAGAACAGAAAAACCTGCAGCTTTTAATGTAGATGTATCAGGCTCCTGCGCAATAATTATTGATTTAGATGGAAGCCCTTCTAATGTTTTCCAACTGATACCATCACCACCTTCAAATTTACCTGTATTGTATCTGATACTTCCCGCAGTATTAATAGTTGTAGTTGCAATTTTAATGGCACCAACCACCTCCAGTTTTTGTATAGGGTTTGTTGTGCCAATACCTACATTTTGCGCTTTTAAAAAATAACCAAGAAGCAACAAGGCAAAAAAACAAAAAACAGTTTTCATATTTATAATTTTGAGATAAAATTAAACGAACCAATAATAAAAAGAAATAACACAAAAGGGGGTATTAACTGTTACCAGAAATATTATTCTTCAAAGCCTTAGCCACAGCTTCTGTACCGCTGTTTACATGCAGCTTTGCGTAAATATGGTGAAGGTGTTTTTTTACGGTATCATGCGCTATCATACATTTACCTGCTATCATTTTATACGAATTACCTTCTACCAATAATTCTAAAATTTCTTTCTCTCTTTCGCTAAGATTAAATTCCTCGTTGGGTTTTACAGGTTGGTTTCTAAAATGCTGAAAAACTTTTTTTGCTACAAATGGGCTCATGGGGGAGCCGCCCAGCAGACAATCCTGCAGTGCCTGTATCAGCAAAGGGGGAGAGGTGTTTTTTAGTAAATAGCCATCTGCACCGGCGCAAAGAGATTCAAATATTTTATTATCATCATCAAACATGGTATGCATAATGATTTTTACCTGCGGAAAATAGGTTTTTATTTGCCTTACACCTTCTACGCCGCCAATGCCGGGCATATCAATATCCATTACTATTAAATCTACCGATGTCTTTTCTATATTATATAAAACTTCGTTGCAGTTTGCAAAAGAGCCTACTACATTAAAGTTTAATTCATCGTTCAATAAAATTTCCAAAGATTTTCTAAGACGTGTATTGTCTTCAAAAATCATTAAGCTATAAGGCATTTTTTAAAATTACAAATGATTTAGTCAGTTTTCAATAACCTAAAAGGGTTATTACACAATACTCATGTTTAGCAAAATTTTTGTTCCTTTTCCTTCCTTGCTTTCCATTATTAAATTTGCTTTTAAACTTTCTGCTCTGTGCTTCATATTTTCAATTCCGTTTCCGGGTAAGATGGTTTTTACATCAAAACCTTTTCCATCATCTTCAATATTTAGTATAAGTTTATTTTGCTGTATAGTAATGGAGATAACTGCATTGGCAGCGCATGAATATTTAATGAGATTGTTTACAGCTTCTTTAAAAATAAAATAAAGGTCTTTTCTTTTATTCATATCAATCTTCACATCAATTAATTTTTCAGGGAAATTAATATTATAAGAAATGTTTTTTCCATCCATCATATCTCCTGCATACCTTTTCATTCTTATAAAAAGATTATTTAAATCGTCGTATTTTGGGTTGATATTCCAAACAATATCATGCAAACCTTCACTTATATGTTGTATGTCTTCGGAGGCTTTATCAAGGTATTCATTTGCTTTGTATGCATTGCCTGTATTACGTTTTGCAAGCTCATTTAAAATATTTATGTTACTGAGCGATGCACCAATATCATCATGTAAATCTCTGGCTATGTCATCTCTTATTACCTGTAGTTTTCGTTGAGCCATGTGCTCTTCATCTGCCAAAATTTTATTTCTGTAAGCAAAGCTGCTAAAAAACATAACAGCTTCCAACACAGCACCAAGCTCTGTATAAAAAACCCAGTTGTTAAATGGAAAAATATTGGTGGGGTAATTAAAAATACCGAACGAAAAAATAAAACCCATTACAGAACCCACATAAAAAAATAGTGTGCCTATGCAAAGAATTATTACAATAATATTTTTTACTCTTTTAAATATTATAACAATGCCGGCTATACCAATTGGCATACAAAGCACTAAAAAAATCGTTCTCACTATTTCACCTAAAGCAGCGTTTGGCAAAATAAAATAGCTTATAATAGTAAGTGAAAAAAGTATTAAATATAGTTTACCAATTAAGCTGGCCCATTTATATGAAATAGCATCTCGCCATTTTAACTGTAAAAATGCGATCATAAAAAATGCGTAGATGCAATAAGAGAGCATAAGTAAAGGAAGCGACAAATAAATGCGTAATTCTTTAAATAGGCTATAGTATATTTCTTTGTTGCCCGATGTATATGAAAAGATAACAGAGAAATAAGCAAGATTTGTAAGTAAATATAAAACGTAGTAGAAATAGGTGAGTTCTTTAAAAAAAAGATATTGAATACAGGTTATAATAGCTAACATGTATAATATACTTGAAACTGCTATTTGCAAAAAAAACGATTGTGTTTCGGATGTGGCTTTAAAAAATGTTTGGTAGGAAAGAAAAATATTAACAGAAAAAAAAAGCAGTAAAGTAAATGTTGAGAGCCAAACTTTATTGCTTTTTTTAGGACTCATTTATAAAATTTTCATTTTTTATCAAACCTCATTTGTACGTAATTCCAATTTACAACATTCCACCAATTTTCAATGTACTCAGGTCTTTTATTCTGATATTTTAAATAGTAAGCATGCTCCCACACATCTAAGCCCAATATTGGAAATCCTTTAATATCACTTACGTTCATTAAAGGATTATCTTGGTTTGCTGAGCTTCCAATTTTTAAATTACTTGAGCCATCTACGTATAACCAAGCCCAACCGCTGCCAAACCTTGTTTTAGCTGCTTCGCTAAATTGTGTTTTAAAATTTGCAAAAGATCCAAATGTTTTGTCCATGTCAACTAATAAACTGCCTGTTGGAGCATTATCCGCTTTTTTTGGTCGCATACTTTTCCAAAACATTTCATGGTTATAATGTCCACCGGCATTGTTTCTCATTTTTGTTGAGTAGGAAGAAATTTTTGCCAATACATTTTCCAGTGGTTTAGCAATATCTACCCCTTCGGCAACCGAAGCTTCTTTAACTGCTTTGGCGTAAGCTGCTGCATGTTTGCTATAATGTATTTCCATTGTTTTGGCATCTATAACATTTTCCAATGCATCGTAACTATAAGGTAAAGGTTGTTGATCGAAACCTGTAATTAAACCTGCTCCCATCTTTTTTGATGGTGAACATGATTGTACAAGCGTACTTGCTGCCGCACTGCTTATGGTAACCACCGCAGCTGCTTTCACAGTATTTTTTAAAAAAACTCTCCTGCTGTTATTATTTTCCATTTTTTTTGCTTTTAAAAAGTGAGATTGCTTTCCTGTAAAAATTAAGGTATAAATCTTTATTAAAAAGCTGAGAATCGTTCATGGCTTTGTAAGTAAAAAATATACCAACCGGCGTAAGTACAATAATGGCAAGCCACATGCCAAGAAATGGAGAAAGTACTTCGGTTTTTACAAATTTTTCACCAAACATATTTAGTAAGTGAAAAATTAAAAAGAAAACAATAGCAACAATTAACGGCATACCCAATCCGCCTTTTCTTATTATAGAACCTAGCGGCGCACCAATAAAAAAAAGAACCATGCAGGCAAGTGAAAATGCATACTTCCGTTGCCATTCCAGTTTAAAATTTCTTATATCAACTTTTTTCTTTTCAAATTCACTGCCATTAAAAAACATAATATTTTTTATTTCAGAAATTTTGGTAATTGATCTGTCATATAAAATATCTGTCGCACTATCAGGGAAAAGTTTTTCGTTCTTACGGAATTTTACTGCACGTATATTTTTCCATTTTGATGACGTATCATTTAAATATTTTAATGATTGTCTTATGTTAGTAGTAAGATCTCTGGCTATGCTGTCTTTAAATTTTGAAAGCGAATCTATATTCCTGTTTAGTTGAACCGCACTTAGCATTCTGGAGTTATTTTTTAAATCGCTTTCATCTCCACTTTTTTGGTTAAACGCACTTAAGTCAAATAACTTTTTAAATGTTTTAAACTGAAGCCTTACATACTCTGTTGTGGTATCACCATAATTTCCTTTTTCCTGGTATCTGTTCCCATCAGTCAAATTAAATTCCAGGTATTGGTTATTTGCAGAAACCTCCATTTTGCCACCCTTTGCAATAATCGTATTTTCTTGTAATGGATTTGTTTGTTCGTAAATAAGAACGTTTTCAATTTTTTTACCGTCCTTATCTTTCTTGCCTACTTTTATGGCATACTTATCTATATCTGTGTAAAAAATTCCCTGTTTCATATTAAGGGCCGGTTTTTTAACGAGGATATCTCTGTAAAGTGTTACAAATTTTAATTGAGAATAGGGTATAACATAATTGGCAAATAAAAAGGTAATGATGCATAGCACAACTGTTACCCACACCAGCGGACGCATAAACCTAAGTAACGAAATACCGGCAGATTTTATAGCTACCAATTCAAAACTTTCGCCAAGGTTGCCAAAAGTCATAATGGACGAAATTAATATGGCAATTGGCATGGCAAGAGAAGATAAGGTAGCACTTGCATACCATACAAATTTTATAATAGTAATAAAAGGGAGACCTTTACCTACAAGATCATCAATATATTTCCAAAGCGTTTGCATCATCAATACAAAAAATGCTATAAAGAAAGTAACGATAAACGGTCCAAAAAAGGATTTGAGTATAAGTTTATCTAATTTTTTTATCATTACTAAAAGCTAAAAATTTTAATTTTATAAGTATATTTTCAATATGGGCGATATAACAAAAGTACTACTTTCAACCGGCGAACTGGCTATGGCAAGCGATAAGAATATTATTTTAACTAAGCTGGCCGTAACCGATAAAGCATTTTCATTGTTTGGTAGCGAGGTTCCCATTATCACCAATATTTTTAAACCTTTATTGGTACACAATAAAAATTTGGCCGGTAGTATTCCTAAAATATATAAGGGAGAAAATTACAATGGTTTTCCTTACGTTATGATGGATTATCCGGCCACTTTTGAAAAAGAAAATATTTTTGCCATAAGAACAATGTTTTGGTGGGGAAATTTCATCAGCATAACACTTCACATTTCAGGTACTCATAAAAAATTTTGGGAGAAAAATATTTTTACAAAACTAGAAACTTCGGAAGATTTTTTTATTGCTATGGGGGAAAACGAGTGGCAGCATCACTTTGAGGCAGATAACTATATTTTATTTTCTTTACTTACTGCAGAGCAAAAAAAATTTGCAGCTGAAAAAAACTTTTTAAAAATCTCCCTAAAATACGAACTGCATCATTGGAATATGATGCAGTCAATATTACCCAATGGGTATAAAGCAATAGCAGATTTAATTATCGGTTAACTTCCAATACGGTGAAAAAGATCTTTTACCTGATACTCCCACAATTGAGTCTGGTCTTTTATATCTTTCTTTTCCGCAAAATCAGCAATAATTAAAATGGTTTGGTTGGTAACTTCTGACTTTTCAATTCTAAATTCAAAATACTCCTCTTTAGGTCCGGCCAGCCATCTAAAACGAATGAACTTATTATCTTCTCTATCCAACACTTCCGCTTTTTCATCAGTGCCATTCCATCCAAAAGTATATATACCATCTCTATCGTCAACCTTATCTGCAAACCACTCTTGCAAAGCAGATGCGCTACTTAAAAAATCGTACAATATGCCCGGCGAACTACGAACAGGATACTCCAACGTATATAAAACTTTTTTACTCATTATTTTTTTATTAGATGCTTGATAATGCAATTATAGATAAAATATTAATGTGAATTTTTTTTTATTTTTTTATTTCAAATTGTTTCCATCATTTTACCAATATAGTAACGTATGCATAAAATTGTTAGGTGTGCATGTTCAAAGTGAAATGAATGGTTTTTTTAACCGAAATTCGCAAAAATTAAAAATTTTTTAATGGCAATTGAAATTAAAGTTCCGACCGTAGGTGAAAGTATAAGTGAAGTAACACTTGTAAAATGGCTGAAAAATGATGGTGAATATGCAGATAGAGATGAAGTAATAGCAGAGCTGGAAAGCGAAAAAGCAACTTTTGAAGTAAATGCAGAGCAGGCAGGTGTTGTGAAGCATGTTGCCAAAGAAGGGGATACACTGGCTATTGGAGACGTGGTTTGTAGCATAGATACTGATGCGGCAAAACCCGAGGCAGCTGCTACGGAAGAAGCAAAAGATACCATACCCGAAAAATCTGCTTCGCCGGAACTTAAGCCTGAACAACAAGATGAAACGCCTGCTACACAGAAACAGCCAAAAGAAGATGCAAAAACAGATGTGAAAGCCACGCCTGTAGCAGCAGCAATAATAGCAGATAAAAAAGTGGACAGTAATAAGATAACTGCCACGGGCGAAAACGGTAAAATAATAAAGCAGGATGTACTGGAAGCTTTGAATAACCCTGGTAGAAACCCTGCTGCAGCAATGTTTAGCAGAAATGAGCGTCCTGAAAAAATGAGTAATCTTCGTAAAACCATTAGCAGAAGATTAGTAGAAGCGAAAAACTCCACCGCCATGCTTACCACTTTTAATGAGGTAGATATGACGGCGATAATGGACATCAGAAAAAAATCGAAGGATAAATTTAAAGAGCAGCATGGCGTGAACCTTGGCTTTATGAGTTTTTTTACAAAAGCCTGTTGCTATGCATTACAAAAGTTTCCGGCGGTGAATGCATATTTGGATGGCGAAAATATTTTATACCATGACTACTGTGATATTTCTATTGCGGTTAGTGCACCAAAAGGGCTGGTGGTTCCAGTAATTAGAAATGCAGAAAGCTTGAGTATGGCTGGTATAGAAGCTGCGGTGGTAGAACTTGCTACCAAAGCAAAAAACAATAAGCTTACCATTGAAGAAATGAGTGGCGGAACTTTTACCATAACCAACGGTGGCATTTTTGGTTCAATGATGAGTACACCAATAATAAACATACCGCAGAGTGCTATACTTGGTATGCATAATATTGTGGAACGGCCAATGGCTGTAAACGGACAGGTAGTTATTCGCCCAATGATGTATGTGGCACTTAGCTACGACCACCGTATTATTGATGGCAGAGAATCTGTAGGCTTTTTAGTGTTGGTAAAACAGTTGTTGGAAAACCCTGCATTGCTGTTGTTTGGCAAAGACCCTGTAGATGCGTTGCTGGAATTGTAAAATATAAAGAAATTAAATGACAGGCTTTCTCAAAAAAGAGAAAGCTTTTTTTATAAAACTATTTTAATGGAAATAAGAAAAATACTACCTGCAGATAATTTGCAAATGGCGGCAATAGTAAGAAATGTACTGATGGAAATGGGCGCACCTACAATTGGTACCGCATACGCAGATCCTAATTTGGAAACATTACATGAAACCTACAACCATGCAAGGGCAGTTTATTATGTATTGGTAAATGGAGATACCGTTGTTGGTGGTGCAGGTGTAAGCCAATTGGAAAATGCTGAACCAACCATCTGCGAATTTCAGAAAATGTATTTCTTACCGGAGGCAAGAGGGCTGGGTTTTGCACGAAAAATATTAGATAAGTGTTTGCAAGATGCGATTAGTTTTGGCTACAAAAAATGCTACATAGAAACGATGCCCTACATGCATGATGCACAAAAATTGTATAAAAATGCAGGGTTTTACAATCTTGATAACCCTTTGGGAAATACCGGTCATACATCTTGTGAGGTATGGATGATGAAAGATTTGTAAGGAACTATTTACTTTTTTTAATATGGTTTTGGGCGTGTCCGCCGAAAAGCTGATCGGGCTTTCTTTAATCTTTTTCTCAAAGAAGAGCAATCCGCCGAATGGCGGGACGCTGCAATCCCTCACGCTTCAACTCGAATCATCATAAATAATAGTGTCGTGTAATTATATGGAAACTTTATGCTTCCATGTTCAAAGAAGGTAAACCGCCGAAAGGCTGCGGTGGACGAAGCGGTGTACGTATGTGAATGCGTGCCCGCCAGCGGCGGCATACGCATACACATACGTACGGTACAGCGCAGGAGACCGAACAAATGCTGATTGAAAAAGGTTGTTGAAAGCCCCAGAACATTTTTAATCCAAGTCTTCTTTTTTAAAGAAAAACATTTACCACTCATAAGAGTTTCTTTACCATTCATGAAAACGCAAGTCCCGTTCATCGTGAATGGATATGCAAAATTTTGCAAGCCAATATATCTTTACACTATAAAAATAAACGGAGCAATACTCTAAACTAAATGAACACTTTTACTGCGCACAAACTTTTTACTTTTCGCCAAAGAGTAAAGCCGCCCTCCTTTTAAGCAAGCGCAACAAACAGCACAAGGTGCATTTTTACATAAATTTTTAAATGAGAATTGTTGAAGGTTTATTAAAACACAACTAAGTGTTTTATACTTCTCATTTATTTAATTATTTACATTTTTTTTTAATTATTTTCATCAAACTAAAACCAAAACTAACATGGATTATCAGCAATTACTGGCAAGCTACTGGTGGGTACTTGTCCTTTTATTTTCACTTATTTTTTACAAATTTATTTTACGGGTGTTTTTTGGAATGGTAATCGTTCCAGAAAATAGATTAGGATTGGTGACAAAAAAATTCGTTCTTTTTGGCGCCAATAAAGAATTACCAGATGGAAGAATTATTGCTACAAAAGGCGAAGCGGGCTTTCAGGCAAAAACACTTGCACCGGGTTTGTATTGGGGAATGTGGCCTTGGCAATATGGTGTGGATATGCAAGCATTTACCGTAATACCTGAAGGTAAAATCGGATTGGTGCTAAGCAACGATGGTGCTGAAATACCCACCGGTGCTATACTTGCACGCAGGGTTGACAGTGACAACTTTCAGGATGCAGAAAAGTTTTTAGATAACGGCGGGCAAAAAGGTCGCCAGACTTCTTACATAACGGCAGGTACATATCGTATAAACAATTTTGCATTTACCATTACCATTACCGACATGATTATCATTCACGAAAACATGGTTGGCATTGTAACATCGCTTGATGGGCACCCGATAGAAAGTGGACAAATAGCCGGTAAATATATTATGGGGCACAATAATTTTCAGGATTTTGATACTTTTTTGAAGAATGATGGTAACCGTGGTTTGCAGCCTTCTATTATTCTTGCAGGTAGTTACAATATTAATCCGTGGGCAATTCAAATTGAAGAAGTGCCCATGACGGATGTGCCGATTGGCTATGTGGGTGTTGTAATTTCTTATATTGGTGAAGATGGTAAAGACCTTACAGGAGATGGGTTTAAACACGGGAATATTGTAACAAAAGGACATCGTGGTGTATGGATGGAACCTTATGGGCCGGGTAAATATCCTTTTAATAAATACATTATGAAAGTTGAACTGGTGCCTACAACAAACCTTGTTTTAAACTGGGCAAATACAAGAAGCGAGGCACATCAACTGGATAAAAATTTGAGTACCATTACGGTTCGTTCTCAGGATGGTTTCCCATTTAATTTAGATGTATCACAGATCATACACATACCTGCAAACGAAGCTCCGAAAGTGATTGCACGTTTTGGTAGCATGAACAACCTGGTAAGCCAGGTACTGGAACCAACGATTGGTAACTACTTTAGAAACTCCGCACAGGACAGCGATGTAATTGCATTTTTGAGTACACGTAAAGAAAGACAACAAGCTGCAAAAGACAATATGAAAGAAGTGTTGGATGAGTACAATGTAAATGCAGTGGATACTTTGATTGGCGATATAGTACCACCGGAAAGTTTAATGAAAACATTAACTGACAGAAAAATTGCACAGGAGGAAGAAAAAACATACAGCACACAAAGAATGGCGCAGGAAAAACGCCAGGGAATGGAAAAGGAAACGGCAATTGCAGATATGCAGAAAGAAATTGTGAAGGCACAGCAAAGTGTAGAAATTGCTCAACGAACTGCAGATGCTGCAGTAAAAAAAGCAGAGGGTGATGCGAACAGTTTACGCCTGCAAGTAGATGCAGAAGCGACCGCTACAAAAATGCGTGCAAATGCAGAAGCAGAAGCTACAAAAGCAAGAGCAGGTGCGCAGGCAGAAGCTACGAAATTAAATGCTAGTGCTGATGCTGAGAAAATTTCTAAAACCGGTTTGGCGGAGGCTGAAAAAATTATGGCAATTGGTAAGAGTACAGCCGAAGCTTACGAACTACAGGTAAAAGCTATGGGTGGCGATAACTTTACCAAATATAAAATAACAGAAGAAATTGGTAAAGGGCAGATAAAAGTAATACCTGATATTTTGATTGGTGGTGGAACCGGAACTGATGGTGGCATTAATGGTTTGCTTGGTATGAAACTAATGGAGATGATGGATATGAAAAAGATAGAAGAAGTAAAATAATAATCTATTTAAATTTAAAACCCTCAACAATTTTTGTTGAGGGTTTTTATTTTTATGAAAATATTTATCTTCTAAAAACCTACATTAGCATTCTTAATAAATGTTATTTGCAAAAAATATTTCATAGCATAAAAAAACCTTCGTTAACGCAGAAAATAGCTGCACCTGTTGTAGTCATTTTATTGCTTTCATTTTATTTAATACTTCCTGCAAAACTTTTTAAAACCCCCACCAGTTATGTAATAGAAGATGCAGATGGCAATCTTTTAAACGCCACCATAGCGGCGGATGGGCAGTGGCGTTTTCCAAACAATAAAAATGTAAATGCTCATTTTATAGATTGCATTACAACATACGAAGACAAACGTTTTTACAACCATGCCGGTGTAGATATGAACGCTATTGCCAGAGCGTTTATTGCAAATGTAAAACATACGAAAACTACACAAGGCGGCAGCACACTTACCATGCAGGTGATAAGGATGGCGGAGCAAAATACGAATAGAAGTATTTGGAATAAAATGAAAGAAGTGGTACTTGCCCTGCGGTTAGAATTTGGGTATTCTAAAAATGAAATTATGGGTTTGTATGCCAGTAACGCACCATTTGGGAGTAATGTTGTGGGACTGGATGCTGCGGCGTGGCGCTACTTTGGGCGTAGTGCAGGTAAATTAAGCTGGGCCGAAAATGCGATGCTGGCGGTGTTGCCCAATGCGCCATCGTTGGTACATCCAGGAAAGAACAGAGCAATATTATTGCAAAAAAGAAATAGGTTGCTGGATAAATTATTTGAAGCAAATAAAATATCTAAAGAAGAATGTGAGTTGGCCAAAACAGAATTACTGCCCGATAAACCTTTGCCATTACCACAAAATGCACCACACTTATTACAACGTTTTAAAAAGGAAAATAAAACAGGTTCAACAAAAATTATTACAACTATTGATGGTGTTTTACAGTTGAATATAAATGAAATAATAAGCCGGCACCAGCAGCAATTAAAAAGCAACGGCATCAATAATATTTGTGCATTGGTACTTGATGTAGAAACCGGAAATACATTGGCTTATGTAGGAAACATTTTTCAGCCACAAAATAAAAACCTTGAAAGTGATGTAGATGTAATAAGTGCGCCACGCAGCCCAGGTAGTGCATTGAAGCCGATTTTATATGCAGCGATGCTGAGCGATGGTTTAATATTACCCAACAGTTTAGTGCCAGATGTACCTACACAAATTGGCGGCTACACACCGCAAAACTTTGATTTGAATTACGATGGTGCTGTGCCTGCAGACAAAGCACTGAGCAGAAGTTTAAATATACCTGCAGTAAAATTATTACAGCAATACAAGTACCAGCGCTTTTATGAAACACTCAAACTAAGTGGCATTAATACATTAAAAAATCCTGCAGATTTTTATGGCTTAAGTCTTATACTCGGCGGCTGCGAAGTAAAGATGTGGGAGCTAGCAGGTGTGTATGCATCCATGGCGAGATCATTAAATCACCAGCAAAGAAATAAGGGAATTATTAACCCTAAAGATTTTCATGCTCCAAGATACGTAGGAAAGGAATTTGGAATTGGTAAATTGGGATCGGAACAAATTCCTAATTCGCAATTACAGATTCCCTTCGACGCCACCTCCATTTACTTTACATTTCAAGCTATGCAGGAAGTAATGCGCCCCGGCGAAGAGGGCTTATGGCAACAGTTTACTTCTTCAAAAAAAATAGCATGGAAAACAGGAACCAGTTTTGGTTTTAGAGATGGATGGGCTGTGGGCGTTACGCCAAAATATGTAGT
>Ga0136636_10001186_pt1 | contig 14977 bp, 14 predicted proteins | sample AntDrymUQ8522106_2_FD_104653 | JGI IMG/M metagenome (GOLD analysis project Ga0136636, IMG submission 104653) | Polar desert sand microbial communities from Dry Valleys, Antarctica - metaG UQ852 (21.06) | ecosystem: Environmental > Terrestrial > Soil > Desert | place: Antarctica: Dry Valley... | reverse complement strand
TAATCATTTTCTATTCTCTCTTAGCGATTGTTTTTAGCTTTTGACTTGCATTATATTCGACTTCTGTTTTCGTTCATCATAATTTCACTAAATCTCACCTTAACAGGGGTAGGTTATCAGACATAACCCTCAACTGGATGATGAAAAATGTTGAAAATTTAGGATTAGCCCTTGATCGCCGCTACGTCGAAGCAAAGCTTAATCCTCGTTTTGATATTCCCTTTGATAATCAGCCGACTGGGGTATTTAAACTAGACGGAAGGGTCAGCCGCACCATAAAAGGTGATGCTTCAATTCTGCATGAGAGCGTCAAGCAGCGTTGGCAGGGAGATCCTGCCTACAGACCAAAGAATCTATCGCATCTAGAGAAATTTCTCAATGCATGATTAATCATGCTGCAATAAGGAAAACTTAAAACCCAAAAAGCTGAGGCGCACGTGCAGCGTGCGCCTCAGCTTTTTGGGTTTATGCCTATCCCCAAAAGAGAGATACGGCGAAAGCTATATCTTCATAGTGTCTTTAGACACGAATTGAGCTTAGAGGCTTAGCTTATGCTAAGTTGTTTTCCCAAACGCGAAAAGTATTTGCAATATTTTGGTGGAGTTAAGTTTATGAGCGCACAGAATCGCATTCCCGTTGGTATCATTGGCGCATCGGGATATGGCGGTATCCAATTGGTTAGACTGCTCCTAGAGCATCCGTTAGTAAGCATTACTTACATGGGTGGTAGCGGTTCTGTGGGTCAAAATTTTGCCGATTTATATCCTCATGTAGCTCACGCCGTAGACTTGCCAATTGAAAACCTAGAACCTGAGGCGATCGCCGATCGCTGCAAAATTGTATTTTTATCACTGCCCAATGGTTTAGCTAGCAAACTTGCACCGAGGCTTTTGGCTAAAGGTTGCAAGGTCTTAGATCTATCCGCAGACTATCGGTTTACGGACTTACAGGTATACGAATCTTGGTATCAAGAGACGCGGACAGATCAAGAAATTAACGCCAAAGCTGTATATGGTTTGCCAGAAATTTATCGCGATCGCATTGCTACTGCTGATCTCGTCGGTTGTGCCGGTTGCTATCCGACGGCTAGTTTGTTAGCATTGCAACCTCTACTCAAACAAGGACTAATCGAGCCGAATACGATCATTATTGATGCAAAGTCGGGAACTTCGGGTGGTGGTCGTCAACCTAAGACTAATCTGCTGCTTGCCGAAGCTGATGGTTCGCTTGGAGCCTATGGTATTGCTAGCCATCGTCATACCCCTGAAATTGAGCAAATTTGTAGCGATTTGGCGGGGCAGGACGTGCTGGTTCAATTCACGCCACACTTGATTCCGATGATTCGCGGTATTCTCTCAACGGTGTATGCCAAATTGCGCGATCCAGGGCTAGTTAAAGAAGACGTTCTAACAATATATAAATCTTTCTACCGTAATTCTGAGTGGGTTCAAGTTTTGCCAAAAAATATTTTTCCTCAAACCAAGTGGGCTTTAGGGACAAATCTTTGTTATCTAGGTGTAGAAGTAGATGGACGAACGGGACGTGTGATCGTTGTTTCCGCGATCGATAATTTAATGAAAGGTCAGGCGGCTCAAGCTTTGCAATGCATGAATATTATGATGGGCTGGGAAGAGTCACTGGCTTTGCCTAGACTTACTTTCTATCCCTAGCGAAAAAATAGCAGTGCGTGGCAAAGCCACGCGCTGCTATTTTTTCGGTAAAACCCAAAGAAGCTGATTCGCCCGCGAAGTGGGCGAATCAGCTTCTTTGGGTTTTAGATTATGTCCTGCTACATAGTGCTATCTGTGCGATGATTATTCATATATATTTTGTCTTTAGGTTTTGTTGACTGTGAATACCGTCCGTACTGTTTCAGATACTAAAAAAGATTTTTATCTTGCTTTCCCTAAGCCAGTCAATCAGGTCTATCGACGGGTTGTAGATGAGCTTTTGGTGGAAATTCATTTACTTAAAGTCAATCAATCATTTGTTTATGACTCAATTTTTGCTTTAGGGGTGGTGACTACCTTTGATCGCTTTACAGTTGGTTATAAGCCCGAAACTGATCGCTTTGCGGTATTTCATGCCCTTTGTTCGGCACTTCAGTTTGATCCAGATCGGATTCGCCAAGACGCAACGACATTGAGCGATCTAGCTGTGCGATCGCCCAATGAAGTAAAGACTCTGTTGACTACGCTAGAAACAACGACTGACCTAGAGCCACTAACAGAACAACTCAAGACGGTTTCGACTAAAGAGAACTTTAAATATAGCCGTCTATTTGGTGTGGGACTTTATGCTCTGCTAGAAATTAGTGACTTTGAGGCGATCGCAGACAGTACTAAGCGAGAAGAATTAATCAAATTAGTGGGAAATATTCTCAAATTTGGTAATGATCGCCTATCCAAAGATATTGACCTCTATCGCTCCAATCTCGACAAGATTGAACAAGCCCGTCAAATGATTGCGGACATGGTAGAAGCTGAGCGTAAAAAACGTTCTCAAAAAGAAGCTGCGGCTGCTCAAAAAACTTCAGAAACAGTTGCCAGCAACCCAGAAAATCAATAAAAAAGGCAGTGCTATGCACTGCCTTTTTTATGGCACATAAAGCGGTCGATCACGTTGAGTATCAGCCAAAAATAATTCTAGTTCTTCCCACTGTTTATTTTTGATTAAATCAATAGTTAATTGCAGAGATAGTTGATATTCTTGCAGCGATCGCAATATAGCCTCCTGATTGTATTCTGCCATCAGACGACCAAGCTCAGGGTTGCCCCCACCCACGCGACTAGTATCGCGGAACCCAGAGCTTGCCAAGTTTTGAGCTAACTGTAAAACCCTTTGATCTTCTTGTTTTTGGCAGGCGGCGATTAAACTAGCGCTGATCATTACTGGAGCATGGCTAATCATGGCTACGGCGCGATCATGTTCTTCAGGAAGGCATTCGTAAATACGCATCCCTACCGATTCCCACAGCGATCGCACCTTTTCTACAGCCGCTATATCGTCATTAGATGTAATTACACAAGGGCGATCGCGAAATAAGTTAGGCTCGGCGGCAGCAATACCCTGAAAAGAGGTACCCGCCATCGGATGACTACCCACAAATCGTTGATTATATTTTTTGCAAATTTCTGACGCTGGTTCTACGATCAACTCTTTGACTGAGCCAACGTCAGTAATAATTATCTTGGCTGGCAGTTTAGGAGAAAGCGCGGCGATAGTTGGCAAAATAGCGGCGATCGGTGTGCAGATTACGACAATATCGGTTTGCTCAAGGATTTGATTGGGAATATCCTCAATGTTAGGGCTGGCGATATTTACAGAAGCGATCGCTTCAGCTTGTTTGCAAGTCTTAGGACTACGACTGATCCCCCAGACATAGTTGTCATTTGGCGCTGCGGCAAGCAAATCTAAACCTAGTGAGCCGCCAATCAAACCTAATCCAACGATACCAATATTCATAAAAGCCTCCGACATCATAAAGGGGTGCGATGCACCCCTTTATCTTCTAGAACTTGCGAAGATCAATTCCTGCTTCTTTAGCAAATGCTGCTAGTCCTTTCTTTTGCAAGGTTTTGATTGCTTTGGTAGAAATTTGTAATTTTACAAATCGCTTTCCTTCTTCCCACCAAATTCTCTTATCTTGTAAGTTTACTTGTTGTAAGTGCTTGTGGCGCTTATGTGAGAAGGAGATCGATACGGCATTGTTAGCTTTTTTGCCTGTTAGTTGGCATACACGACTCATGATACTAGTCTCCTATTTTTAGTCCAGTCAAGTATAGTACAGCCTTAAAGCATACTTCGACAATACCTAGAGCCAAAAATAAACCCCAAAGGATTTGATGCGATCGCATCAAATCCTTTGGGGTTTCAGGAGTAGTTAACGGTGCTTTTACTATGTCTAAGTAGGTAGGCGTAAACCAAAAGCCAAAAGCTGAGGCGCACGCACAGCGTGCGCCTCAGCTTTTGTTTTTTTAAGTTTTCTTTTGCCTACATACTTACTATGTCTAACTTGTGAGCTAAGCTCAAGACTATGTACTTTCTAGATTTAATCCATGACTGATAAGGCAAAAATTCCTGTCGTCGTCTCTGGGGCGACAGGCAAAATGGGACAAGAAATTATTAGAGCGATCGCACAATCACCAGACATGAACCTCGTCGGCGCGATCGGTCGGAAGCATATCGGTGAAGACATCGGCGAAATAATCGGCATTGGTGAATTAGAAATACCTGTGACCAACAATCTGGAAGTTGTGCTTGCTCAAGCCGCCCAAGAGTCACAGTTACCCGTGATGATTGATGTAACGCACCCCAGTATTATCTATGACAATATTCGCTCAGCGATCGCCTATGGAGTCCGCCCTGTAGTGGGAACAACGGGGCTAAGTGAAAAGCAAATTGAGGAGCTGGCGATTTTTGCGGACAAGGCAAGCACAGGCTGTATCATTGCTCCCAATTTCTCTATTGGCGTAATTTTGATGCAACAAGCGGCGATCGCCGCCGCTAAATATTTTAATCATGTCGAAATAATCGAACTGCACCACAACCAAAAGGCTGACGCACCGAGTGGTACAGCCATTAAGACGGCGCAAATGCTCTCAGAACTTGGCAAATCTTTTAATCCGCCTCAAGTTGCAGAAAAAGAACATCTAGCAGGTGCAAGGGGAGCTATCTGTGGTGAAAATATCCGCATCCACAGTTTGCGCGTCCCTGGTCTAGTGGCCCGTCAGGAAGTAATTTTTGGGGCGATAGGAGAAACATTAAAGATCGAGCATAATGCTAGCGATCGCACTTGCTATATGGCGGGAGCACTGCTTTGTATCCGCAAAGTCTTGGCGCTCAAATCGCTTGTTTATGGTTTAGAAAAGTTGCTTTAGTCAAAATCAAGATATCTCAGCAGTTTTTATAGCTGTCGCCAAGTGAAATACAGCGCTTTGCGCTCAAACCCGAACCAGTAAAATTCGTAGTACATATCAAAACTAGTAAACGAGTTGCGGCGCAAAGTGCCGCAACTCGTTTACTAGTTTTGATAAACAAAAAAAGCCTTTGCTGTGCAAAGGCTTTTTTTGTTTATCAAGAATACCCCCAGGGGAATTCGAATCCCCGTCGCCTCCGTGAAAGGGAGGTGTCCTAGGCCTCTAGACGATGGGGGCGTGTTCTTGACCTTTATTAAGATACATACTTAAGTGAAACTTTGTCAACACTTAAGCCAGATTATTTAATTTTTTTGTTAATCTGTCACTTACTCCCTTCCCAGCATAGGACTAGACATTAAACCCAAGAAATTATCGTTGCGGCGCTCCGCGCCGCAACGTCTAATGTTTCACTGGGAAGGGAGTATATAGGCTAGGGCGAATCCCATAGTTGCGATAGCGCCAGTAGTCCTCCAAAATTTGGGCGTGATCAAAACATAACTCGATTGGGCTTTGCCATGCAGTAAACAGACCAACAGATTTAGCATCATCGGCAGCTTGAGGCTCGCCAATCGCTTCAGCAAGGTAGACGGCGCTGATTGTATGCAATCGGCTATCGCGCTTAGGATCGGAATACAATCCTAATAAATCAATTAATTTCACTTCCAAGCCAGTTTCTTCTTTAGCTTCACGGATCGCCGCATCTTCTAAACGCTCTCCATAATCGACAAATCCACCCACGATCGCCCAGCCATACGGTGGATTTAATCTTTCAATGAGGACGATTGGTTGATTGGGGCGATCGCGCAGAGAAATAATGATGTCAACCGTTGGAACTGGATTTCGATAGGTCATTTGGAGGGTAATTACAGCTACAAAATTCAGTTTAACGCTAGGTTATGATTAATTTTAATAATTTAAATCTATATAAATATCTCTAAAGGGAATAAAACTCCTAAATTTATAAATCTCTATTAGGTATATAGATTTGGGTTTTGCTAACTCAAAGATACGTTATAAGCGTTAATCGGCATTACTCGGCAGGAGATTATTTCTTTGATTCCGATCAGTATAGAAATTGTGGAAGGTAATCCGAATCTTGCCTCTCTCTTGGGTTGGCATTTGCAGCAGATTGGCTATTCGGTATTTCAAGCAATTAGTTGTCAACAAGCTAAGCTCGTCTTTCAAAAGCAGCAGCCTAGCTTAGTGATTTTGAGTACTGATTTGCCCGATGGTGACGGAATAGAGCTATGCCGTTGGCTTCACAAACAGCGAAGTTCTCTAATATTTATCGTATCTTCGCGCGTCAACGAATCTGACATTGTGGAGGGCTTAAAAGCGGGTGCGGATGACTATTTGACCAAGCCTTTTGGAATGCAGGAGTTTTTGGCAAGGGTGGAAGCTCTCACACGCAGACTGCGTACTTCAGCACCGCTAGCCTGTCTAGACTATGGCGTACTAAAAATTGATCTGGTGCAGCGCCAAGTAAGGCTGAAAGGCAGTGCGATCGACCTTACACCGCAGGAGTTTAGCTTGCTCTATGTGTTGGCACAGTCTGAGGGGCTAGCTTTGAGCCGTGCTGAGCTTTTACAAAGAGCATGGCCAGATGAAATCAATAATCCGCGTACTGTTGATACCCATGTTTTGTCGTTGCGAAAAAAACTAGAGGTTGATCCACAGCAACCAAATTTGATCCAGACTGTCCGCAATATTGGCTATCGATTTAATCCTGAAGCGCTAATACGATCGCCATTACGTCCAAATCCTCAAAGCCCAAATATGAGTAATAGCGATCGCCCACCACAATTTACAGCTCCGCCCAGTCGTTCTTTTGCTAAGTACTAAAATAAAGTGAGTTGTATGGCGAAGCCATACAACTCACTTTATTTTAGTTTTGATGACTTTATGGCGACTGTGACGATTATTGGCTGCGGCGTAGTTGGCGCAATGTTAGCGTATGAATTACGCAGCACGGGTCTTGATGTGGAAGTGGTGGAAGCTAATTCTCGTCCTGCGATGGTTTCGACAGGTGCGGCTTTGGGTGTCCTGATGGCAGCCTGTAGCTCCAAAGCGAAGGGGGATTTGGTAGATTTACGGTTAAAAAGCCTGAGCAAATACGATCGCCTAATCGCAGATCTACGGCAGCAAACTAATTTAAGTATTCTCTACAATCGTAAAGGGATTTTGAATTTGTATCGATCGCAGGCAGCCGAAACAAAATCGCGATCGCTAATTGAGATCCGCAAAGAGCAAGGCTTTGAGCTGCAATGGTTGGAAGGTATTGATATTTCGCAAAGATTTCCCCATTGGCAAGCCGATGAAGGCTTATTTAGCCCCTGCGATCGCGCGGTACATCCGACTCAATTAGTCAATGCGTTGGTGGCGGCAGCTAGCCTTGATGGGGTTAAGTTCTATTGGAATACCCCAATAAAAAGTTTGCAAGATATATCTAGCGATCGCATCGTAATTACCGCAGGTATGGGTGCTAATAAATTGCTGACTGAGGCTCTGGGGAAATCTAATTTATTGCAACCAGTTGGTGGGCAGGCTTTGTTAGTGGAATGTCCCGATCTTAATTTGTCTGAAGTTGTCCATTTTGAGAATGAGGATGGCTCAGATGTGAATGTTGTGCCACTGGGTAATGATCTCTATTGGCTAGGTGCAACCGTAGAATTTGAATATGATCAATTGCCCTCTGTTGCCAATGAGAAGCTACTTTTAGATCAAGCGATCGCATGGTGTCCTTTATTTAAGGATGCGAAGGTCTTGGAAACATGGGCTGGCAATCGACCCAGACCACAGGGAGCGCGAGCGCCAATCTTGGGCTTTGTTCCAGAATATCCGCATATCTTAATTGCTACAGGGCATTATCGTAATGGGGTGCTAATGGCTCCTGTGACCGCAGAGATTACTCGCGATTTGCTCCTAAATGGTGATAGCGACTTGCCTTGGCGACCTTTTTCTCTTTGAGGTTTTCAGCGCCTTCGGCGCTGAAAACCGAATCAGTAAAATTTGTAAAAGGGTTGCGAAGCAACCCTTTTACAAATTTTACTGTGGTTCGCTTGATCGGAAATAGCTGTAAGTAGTTACGCAAAAGAAAACTTAAAACCCCAAAAGTTATGGCGCACGCTGCGCGTGCGCCATAACTTTTGGGGTTTTATTTGGAGACAGATCTCAAGCTAGAAGGCTGACCCCAAATGATCTTTTCATGGGTATAGACAACCATTCCTGGCTTCGCTCCTTTTGGTTTAAATACATACTTAGGAATAGTACAAACAATCGGAACTTGATCACTCTGCCTAGCGCGACTGTAATAGGCGGCATAATTTGCCGCAGTTTGTAAGTCTTGATCGTCGGCGATCGCCCCCGCAGGTAAGCGTAGTAAAACATGGCTGCCTGAGATCTCTTGCGCGTGTAGCCAAAGATCGTATTCTCCTGCAATGCGAAATGAGATTAAATCATTTTGATAATTATTCCGACCTACCCAAATTTCAAATCCATTGGCGGTTGTAAAGCGATGGCAATCGGGAAGTTCTTCTTGTTTACTACGATTACTTTTGTTTTTGCTACCTTTGCCATGATTTTTGATGTTCTTTTGACGTGACGCATATTCAGCACTAACTTTGAGATAACCCTGCTGCGTAAGTTCGGCGCGTATTTCTTGTAAAGCTGAGAGTTCGATCTGTTCCAATAGGCTCACAGTTGTCGAAACTTGCTCTAAATAAGCGATTTCCTGCTGTACTGATTCTAAAAGTGGCGCGATCGCGATCGCTGCTCGTTTTTGTTTTTGATGTTTTTTATAAAAAGATTGAGCATTTTGGGCTGCGTTTAAAGTTGGGTCAAGGGGGATTTTGATTAGCTCGCCTGAATGGAAGTCGGGCAGCATGATATCTTTCATGCCAACTTCCCAAAGATGCAAATGTGCCATTAATAAATCAGCTTTATTCTTAAATTCATCGGCTTGCGCTGATAATTTCAAGCGATCTAGAAATTCATTCTCTTTAGTATTTAATTTGGCTAGTTGATTGAGAATTGCTTGGCTGATCTGTTGGTGTAATTGTTGGAAAGCGATCTGTCCAGTTTCTTGAGAATAATAGCGATCGCAAAATTCATTAACTAAATAAACATCTTCTTTTTGGCTCTGCACCTTATCTTTTAGAGAGCTGGCAAGGCAGTTTTGTGAAGAGCGAATTAGAGTATAGCCTTTCTCTTCTAGGTATGGATGAAATTCTTTTTGCTCAATAGAGGTTAACCAAACTTGCCAAGCATCATATAGAGACTTCCATTCACTTAGACTTAAATCTGCCACATTCTTCTCACCACCCACTTTCGCAATCGCTAATAGCGATCGCACCAGAGAAGAACTAACACCTCGATAATTACTTAATAAATTACGTTTAATTTCTTTGGGAATAAGGATTAAGCGATCGCGCCATGAGTCAAAAGATTCATTTAGGCTAGGAATTGCTTCGAGTAACGCGGGTGGTAATTCGTAGCGATCGCCAGTTTGGATCGGGCGAACTCGCGACTGTTTACTACTGACTTGGTGCGCGGCGGTAACAATTTCACCATTAGCATTTACTAAAATCGCATTGCTATACTTACCCATCACCTCTAGATACAAATGCCACTGCACCTGATCGTCTGGTCTAGTCGCAAATTGCAAATCGACTACGCGCTCCCAAGGACTGGTGAGTTTGACCGAGACTAGGGCAAATCCTGCAACTTGATGCAAAATCTGTTGACTAAAGGTGAAGGTGTCAGGCTGCTTAGGAGGAGGAGCGCATAAATGCAACCTTGCTGACTGCGGATGCCAAGATAGCAGTAGCCATTGTTTTCTTTCGAGAGTGCGTAACTGTAAATGAATAGTATGGCGATCGCTCTGATGCACCTGCTCCAACCTCGCAGGCACGCAGGCGTTATTTAGCTCATGGGTCAGAGCCACAAGTGTTGTTAGGTCGGCAGGTTGCATTTTTATTACTGTACTGAAAGGTACTTAAGGTGAAAAAAATAGAGCGAGCGCTCTGCGCTCACTCTATTTTAATTAATGGACGCTTTACGTCTTACAAACTAGCTTGGAATTACTTCTCTGGCTCAGTGCGAGGACGGATTTGCTCAGCTTCTGGGCAATCATCAGAAACAGGAATATCGTGGGATGACATCCCCGCTTTTGTAAAGGAAGACAATCTCTGGGTCACCGCACCTATGCTCTCCAGCCTGACCATTTCTTCCCAAGAACAAACTTCTTCGTCATCTTCAGTTTCATAACGAATTGTTACCACGTCTCCCTCAATATCTAATATTTTGGCTCTTTCTAGCCAACGTCCCTGATCCCTCAGGTAAATCCAAACATCGCTCTTGGCTTCACAAAGTTGATAAATTTTGCGATGTAGCATTCGCTTATGTCCTCAGGGTTACATAATTTTTAAGATTAGAGCATACCTCAAAGGGTAAAAATCCTAACCTTTTCTATTGTAAACGACTATACAAACATTTGAATAAAAAAGTCATTTCTCATATTTTTAGACCCATAAGGCTAGAAAACGCAAAGATTACAGACCTCGACTTCGCTCAGACGACGACTGAGCTGCTGCCTGATCGGAGCCGAAGCCTCTCTCATTTCTAAATCCTTTACTTGTCTTATTAACTGGTTGATTTTGTTGTTTAAAACTATCTGACCTTTGCATCAAAATTGCAAATGCGATGAGCGTACCGATAAAAGCAGCACCAACCAATATTCCTGCCCAAAACTTCCATGAATTGTTTACAGAATCTTCAACCTGATCGCCTTGAAGATCTAAAGCTTCCTGACTTTTAGAATGTTCTGTGTTCAAAGCATTGATTTCAAAGTCAAGTAATTTCTTTTTAGGTAATGGCGCAATTAGATTGTTAGCGTCAATAACTATAGACTGACGAATACGCCTACCCGACACATCAAGCTCAAACCACTGTGAATCATGGCGCATGGTAAATTCTAATTTTGCTGGTAATCCATTAAAAGACTTCACACAATTACCTGCATCATCATAAATAGAACCCTGTTCAGCAATGATTTGATTTTCATTGACTACCTCTGCAAAAATCTGCGTCAAATTAGTCATTTCACTGGCAATTTTATAGTCCCAAATATCAATATCTAAACCACTATCAAAATCATCCAATTCTTGAAGCTGATAACGGTCAACATCATTGCCAATACCAATTAATACTAATTTTAAATAGTTTCTTTTACCTATGGCAATCTCTAAAGCTAATTCTTTGGTATATGTTTTTACCTGTTCTAAGTCATCAATCCTGCCATCGGTTAAAAATATATAAATACCCCGTTGAGCCAAGTTATGCTGATTTACAAAATAAGCGATCGCAGGCAAAAGTTTAGTCGTCTTGCCAAGTTGAAATGTGGCGGGACCAGAAATTAACAACCGCTGGCAGCTAAGCGCATCAAACTCGCCTAAAACTTGGATTTCTTCACCCTTGCCACAGCCCCAATAAATTAATGCGGTCTTACCTGTTGCATCTAGATTTTCTGCTAAGTATTTAGTAAAGTCCTGAACTAAAGGCTGCAAGATATTTTCTGTAAAATTAACTGCATAGCCGCGATCGCACATCTCCGCGAATGCATCACGTTGGATCTTACGGATTGGCTCTCCGTCTTCCATATATGACTTCAATCGACCTTGCTTGATGTAGTCAGTCAAAAGATACGGATCAACCCTCGCCTCCACCTTACGTCCATAGGCTCGCTTCATTGAGGCACTAGCATCTAGAGCTAGCCCTGTACGCCAACCTTCAGCAAATTTTCCTTGAGGCTCCATCGCGATCGTTAGCTCTATCCGACATTGCGAAGATCCAGTTGCTTCTCGAAAGATATTTATCTCTCCAAATTCCGCTTCTACTAAATTAGAAGGCATTTGGAAGCCCTTTATTTTATTTTGCATATCGGTCTCGTTTGTTAAGTCTCGTGATTGCTAATCGATTCCAGTAGATCACTCAAAATCTACAACATCTTGCCATTCCTCAGATTTTTGTATCTCATCGCTAGCGAGCAATGGTTCTTCAGAGCTTCTAGGGAGAGCTTCGGTAATATCTTGGGTTACAGTTCCTCCCGAAAATTCTAAAGTAAAAGCAGTCGAACTCGCAGGTAAATTAAAGCGCATCAGTGCAGGCACACCAAAGTTATACTCTTCACAAACTGTCCCAACCTGATTGAGAATGCGACCATAATTGGTGACAATCGTTTCGGCGGACACAAATTCCTTGAATATTTGTTCCAAAATATTAATATCATCTGCAATTTGGTAGTCCCACAGATCAATATCTCGCCCTGCATCATCCCTAATAAAACTACCTTCAAACATATTGTCTAGCTGTTCGAGTTGCTTTTCGTCAATCTCTTTGCCAACACCGATTAATAGAAATTTAACAAAAGGCTTTAGGTTGTCTGCAATCTCTAAAGCGTACTTAAAGCAATATTCCTTTACATCTTCAAGATCTTCAATAATGCCATCAGTAATAATTAGACAGATCGCCGCAGGTTGTTTACTGCCGATCGCAGGAGCATTGCTGTATTTGTTGATGAAGTAGGTAATTGGGGGCAGCAATTTGGTTCCTGTCCCCCAAGAAATTTTCGGTCCCGTGAATGCGAATTTTTCAATCTCATCTCCACTAAAACTACCAAGGTCTTCAATTAATTCGCCTGCTGCACCACAAGCCCAGTTAATTAACTCGACTTTGCCTGTAGCCGAGAAGTTAGCCAGATATTTGACCATCACTCTTGCCACTGGCTCAACGACATTACTAGTAACAGATGCGCTAGCAAAAAAGCTACTGACAACGCCACTAATGCCATACATTTTTTTCATGGAAGCGGAGCCATCTAGGGCTAGACCAACCCTAGCACCCTCAATATCTGGAACCATGAGAATAGTTGCAACGATGTCAATCTCTCCATTGTTTTGAGGATAGACATTAATTTCACCAAAGGGTTGAACGACATTTTTTAATTGCATACTCGGATTCTTTGATATTTCACTCTCAAATAGTAGTACCAAAACACGAAATGGTATTGCCATTTTGGATTTTGCCTAGCTGTTGCCATCATCTCAAAACCCAAAGAAGCTGATGCGCCCGCTTCGCGGGCGCATCAGCTTCTTTGGGTTTTACGTTCACTTGTTGTTCACACTTTTTAAGATGGCGATCGCTTCTTGCTGATTGCCGTCCCATGCCCACATCACCGCTGTCCATCCATTACGGTCTTGGGCGTTTAATCTTGCACCCCTAGCAATTAGCGATCGCACAATTTCGCTATCACCTTGACCCGCTGCCCACATTAACGGAGTCCAGCCATATTTATTGCGTGTGTTAGGGTTTGCCCCCGATGCTAATAAAAACCTTGCCACGTCAGTGTGCCCATTCATCACTGCCCATAGCAAAGGTGTCCATTCATCTTGATCCTTAGCATTGACATTTGCTGATTGAAAAGTTAGCGATCGCACTTTCAGAAGATTGCCATTCTTCGATGCTGCAAGTAATTGATTATCTAAATCTTGTTGGCTTTTTAACGATCTAGCTGAACTACTTACTTGATCACCGAAAGGAGTTTCTGTCGCAAGACTTTGTGGTGCTTCTTGAGCATAACTATTACTGCTGAGGGATAAGGCTAAACTAGCTGCCAATAAAAATGTGCAACTCCTCATTAATATATGCATATCTATACCTCTATCTCAAGATCGAGTTAGAGTCTATGCACATAGGTAAAGATAAACTAGCGCAATTCTGCGGAGGTTTAGCAAGCCATGGCTTGCTATTGCTTTACATTCCCAAAAAGAAAGGCAATGCGATCGCATTGCCTTTCTTTTACCCTTGACGAGCTTTGAACTTAGGATTTGACTTACAAATGACATATATTCTGCCGCGACGACGTACAATTTTGCAGTCCTTATGGCGAGTTTTTGCCGATCTGAGGGAGCTAACGACTTTCATGGATTAATCCCTAACGTTTACTTACTAATTAAAATTTTTCACACGGCTTACAACTCTAACATCATTGCTAGTTTAAAATCCACACTTTTTAGTAATTTATAGCAGTTAGAGCTGTCGCCAATTGTGTCAGGACAAAACGGGTGACAGCTATAAAACCTAGAGAAATTTTTAAAAGTGCCGCGAAGCGGCACTTTTAAAAATTTCTCTAGGTTTTATAAAAGCGCAAAGCGCTGTAAGTAGATACATCAGCTTATTGTGAAAGCCTCTGTTAAATTGCCTATAAGGTTCAGGTTTAGCCAATCCAATGCTATGCTTGCAAGCATAAATTCGCCTAATTCCAATACTTAACTTTATTCATGTAATGCTGCATCCAACTGCCATTCCTTACTTGGTCGCCTTTGCCGTTTCTGCGATCGTGGTCTGGTTAGGCACACCGATTATTCGACACTTTGGACTAAAAGCGGGATTGGTCGATCAACCCAATAGCCGCAAGATGCACACAACCCCTGTAGTTAGAGTTGGGGGAGTGGCGATCTTTTTGGGGAGCGTCACTGCATTGTTGCTGGTTTGGGGTGCTGGCTGGTTTGGTATCCTGCCACAAACCAGAGAATATGAAGTTTGGGGCGTAACTATCGGCGGAGCCGCCTTTTTCTTAATCGGATTTGCCGATGATTTGTTTAACTTGCCGCCACTGCCACGATTGATTGCTCAACTGGCGGTATCCGCCGCCGTGTGGCGTGTCGGCGTAAGAATTGACTTCATATCTGTGCCTTGGATTGGCATTATCAAGTTTGGTTGGCTGAGCTTGCCAATTACAATGGTCTGGCTATCGGGTATGGCAAATGCTATTAACTGGATCGATGGACTGGATGGACTTGCCGCAGGCGTAACGACGATCGCCGCTGCGATCATTTTGATTACTAGTTTGTTTATGCAGCAGCCAGCCGCAGCTTTAATTGCCGCCGCGCTTGCAGGTGGTTGTTTGGGTTTCCTGCGCTACAACTTCAAGCCCAAGAGTTCTGCTGAGATATTTATGGGAGATGGTGGGGCATATTTCTTAGGGTTTACTCTTGCGGGGG
>Ga0136636_10001185_pt1 | contig 14977 bp, 13 predicted proteins | sample AntDrymUQ8522106_2_FD_104653 | JGI IMG/M metagenome (GOLD analysis project Ga0136636, IMG submission 104653) | Polar desert sand microbial communities from Dry Valleys, Antarctica - metaG UQ852 (21.06) | ecosystem: Environmental > Terrestrial > Soil > Desert | place: Antarctica: Dry Valley... | reverse complement strand
TCTCAGCCACCACCAAAGGAACAATCGCGAATGACTTTCGCCGCGAACGCTCTTTCCCAATCCTCCACCAGCCATAGTCTATCAATACCCGCATCAATGTGATCTCAAGCAAACGCACCGGACATTCTCAGCGATCGCCCATCCCAGACTAATCCTGCTTCCGCGATCGCCTGTGTCCATGCCCCAAAAGTTTTTTCCGTATTCTCAAACCATGAGTCAAAACCTGCGCCCAGTTGCCATGCCCGATATAGCACTTTACCTAAACGGCGATCGCCCCGTCCCACAAAATCCTCCATCGCACTAATCCGAACATCGGTATAGTTAACTTTTACTCCACTCAAGCGTCGAAATTCTCGGCGTAGCAACTTCTGTTTCTGCACAAAGTCACCACTAGAAACAGTATGCCATTGGAATGACGTGTGAGGTTTGGGGGTGAAGTTGGAAATCGTGAGATTGAAAGAGATTTTCTTTCTTCCCTTTTGCGAACATTCATTTTGCAACCATTCCACTGTATTGACGATGCCAACCACATCCTCATCTGTTTCCGTTGGTAAGCCAATCATGAAATAGAGTTTGACTTTATCCCAACCTTCGACATAAGCAGTTTTTATGCCCTGCAATAGCTCATCATCGGTCAGTCCCTTATTAATTACATCCCGCAAGCGCTGTGTCCCCGCCTCTGGCGCAAAGGTCAGTCCCTGCTGCTTGCCATCACCACTACGGAGCATATGAGCAATATTCTCATCAAAGCGATCGACGCGCTGACTGGGCAAGGAGAGCGTAATATGTTCATCCTTAAAGCGATTCTTAATCTGCACGCCTACCGATGGTAGGGCTAGATAATCAGAACAAGAAAGGGAAAGTAAAGAGAATTCGTTATATCCTGTTTCACGAATTGCTCTCTCAATCGTATCAACAACTTTTTCTGGATCGACATCACGGGCAGGACGAGTCAGCATTCCTGGTTGACAGAAGCGACAGCCGCGAGTGCAGCCGCGCCGAATTTCGATGGTGAGGCGATCATGCACAGTTTCTACTAATGGAACTAAGCCAATACTATGCTCTGGCATTGGTGTAGCAACACGGCGTAAAGCGCGCAGCGAAACATCGGTACGATTAGGAGTGATTGCTCCTGTTTTCTCATCCATGTCATAGAATTCAGGAACATAAACCCCATTAACCTCATTAGCAAGAGCCAAGAGGGTTTCGCGGCGAGTTTTACCTGTTAATTTAGAATCTTTAAGAACTTCGCCAATTTCAGGTAACAACTCTTCCCCATCACCAAGAGCGAAGAAATCAAAAAAATCTGCATAGGGTTCAGGATTGGAAGTCGCAGTTTGCCCCCCTGCAAATATTAACGGACATTCTTCAATACTTAATTCGCTACGCTCTTGCCATGTCATCGGAATATGAGCAAGGTCGAGCATTTCCAATACATTAGTTGCGCCTAGCTCATAGCTGAGACTGAAGCCTAAAATATCAAATTCCCGCAGCGATCGCTTGGACTCCACGGCAAACAAATCTGTATTAGTTTCGCGTAATTTTGCCGACAGATCAGGTGCGGGTAAATAGGCGCGATCGCAGAGTTGTCCTTCCTTAGAGTTAATAATGCTGTAGAGGATGATATGCCCCAAGTTTGACGCGCCCACCTCATAGATTTCAGGATAGGTCAGCGACCAGCGCACGATCGCCTGATCCCAAGGTTTATGCACTGCGCCAAACTCGTTACCTAGATAACGAGCAGGTTTGAGGATATCGGCGTTAAGTAACTGTTCTACGGGTACGGGCATAACTGAGATTAATTTTAGGGTTTGCTAGCAGCTAAATGTTCAGCGAGGGTGGTTTGAGTAATAGTTTGAGGCGTTACAACTAAATGGTGTACGAACGCTTCATTAAATTCTAATTAATTCTCATATTGGTATTCATTATTCATCAATACCAAGCAATTAATGTTTTTTGAGACGCAATAAGTAGATGGGCAAAAGAAACCTTAAAGCCCAAAAAGCTGTAGCGCACGCGCAGAGTGCGCTACAGCTTTTTGGGCTTGATTATGCCTACCTACTTATTGATTAGTTATAATCATCTTATGATCAATTTTTAGGAGGCGATCGCATATGGTTGTAGCAACTACTAAGCGATATACCGCAGCAGAATATCTAGTCCTAGAGGACAAAGCAGAATTTAAGAGCGAATTTATTAACGGAGAAATTATCCCGATGGCAGGTGCTTCCGCAAATCACAATAGAATCGCTTTAAATTTTTGTCGGCTAATACCTCTAGTAATTGACGATCAAGCCTATGAAATATTCATGAGTGATATGCGGCTATGGATGCCTGAATACAGCCGTTATAACTATCCTGATGTGATGGTTGTTGCGGGTGAGCCAGTTTTTGTAGATCAAAGACAGATGGAAGTTACTAATCCTTGTTTGATTGTGGAAGTTCTATCTAGCTCTACTCAAATGTATGATCATAATAATAAATTTCGCCAGTATCGCTCTATTCCAAGCTTTCAGGAATATATTTTGGTTTATCAAAATAGCTTTGAAGTTGATCACTATGTCAAAGAGTCAGAGGATCGATGGGTATTGACTACTCATAAGGGAGAAAATGCTGTGATTAAACTTGTCTCAATGCAGCTAGAAATCGGTTTGCGAGATTTGTACAAGCGGGTGAGATTTGATTAATAATTACCCTAAAATCTTGCTCTCTTGATCGCTACCTTGCTGCACTTCTTGAAAATAGATAATGTCCTTGCGTGGCTCAACTTCGCCAGTCTTAATTCGCAAATTATCGCCAACCTGAATCTGTCGATTAATTCGCATTGGCAACTTCAAGCCCAAGTCTTCAATCAAAATTAAAGCTAGCTTCTCATTTTCGCGCAACCAGTCCAGCATTAAGGCTTCCCAAACTACATCCTTATGACGGCGCAGATATTCCAAGCTCCAATATCTTACTGACTGCTTCTCAACCTGATTAGCATCCCAAATCGCAGGATCGATCGCCTGCAAAATAGATGTGAGCATTTCGGCAGTAAAAGGTAAAGCTTGATCGCGCAAAAAAGCTTTGATTTGCCAATGTGCCAGCAAATCACTATAGCGCCGAATCGGTGAAGTTACCTGTGCATAGGCATCCAGCCCTAAACCAGAATGTCGAGAAGCGTAAAGTCCTAATAAGCCTTTAGTCATACATCGGCAAATTGCAAACTCACGTACTGGACCTGAAGGCAACAGCATCAACGTATCGAGGGGTGGTAATTCGGGCTGATCTTGATAACGGTAGGGGATGGGAATATTGTTTGTTTGTGCAAATCTAGCGGCAACCTCTCCTGCCAAGATCATCATTTCCGCTACTAGCTGACGCGAGAAACTATCTTCCATTAGTTCTAAGGTTACGCCACCGCCTTGATCTTCAGGGCGAGGATCAACCTTGACCGTTGTATCAGGTAGATGAATTTCGATCGCACCCTCAGCAACACGCCACTTTTTACGCAACCGCGCAAACTCAGCAAGGCGATCAAGATCGTCTTCTACGCCAAGTTGCAGCATTTCTTCGACATCTTCATAGGTGAGTCGATAGTTAGGCTTCACCAAGGATGCCATAATTTCATAATTAGCAACGGCTCCCAACTCATCTAAGTCAACGGCAAAAGATAGCGCATGGCAAACCTTACTTTGAATTAGACTCATTGGTCCCGCCGCCAATTCAATCGGAAACATCGGAATTACGCCTGTAGGCAGATAAACACTCGTGCCGCGCTTCCTTGCATCGCGATCCAAGAGACTTTCAGGATCCACCCAACGGGTAGGATCAGCGATATGAATCCAAATTCGTTTACTGCCATTTTCCAGAGTCTCAACGCTCAAGCCATCATCGATTTCGGTAGTACTAATGTCATCGATTGTATAGACGTGCAGGTGGGTAAGGTCTTTGCGCAACTCCTGCATACTATCGGGGATCGGCTCAGCGAGACAGGCTTGGGCAGCCGCAAGCACCTCATTTGCAAACCGAATCGGAACTTGGCTACGGAGCAGATTCAGGTTTTCATGTTCATTCCAAATACCGAGGTCAACCAGCATTTGAAAAGCTGCTTGCTCATTTTTAGAACGTTTCGCAAAGCTTAACAGCTCTTGGGCGATCGCCTTGTCCGAAGTCTCATCACCATGCAGTGCGTAACGTTCTAGGCTTTCCAATCGAGTGCGATCGCTTACTGTCCATGTCACATCGCCACCAGCTAATTTGTCTGTCAACTTTTGCTGAAATTCTTCTATTAACTTAGCCTTTTGACTAGCAGCTTCGGCTTGGTGTTTTAGTTCTAATATCTGTGCGCTAGAGCGCGGCTCGTAGAAATTACCCTTTTGCTTAAAATAAATTTTGTCATCACTCAGCAAACAGTAGGCGGCGTAGGAGGTGACTGGTGAGATTTCTGAAAAGAGCAAATTTGCCAAATCATTAGGGTCAGTAGTTTGATTATCTTCAATCAAAATTTCCCAAGCAACTTCAAGACTAGATGGATCGAGGAAGTTTTGAATTTTTTGCAAAAATGTAGGGATTTGCATATGGGTAAAGCTAAAATTTTCGGCATTACCCTTGACAACATAATTAATTTCGCGAGGATGGATAGTGTGACTGTTGCCATTTTCATCGATCGCTTGAAAATGTTTCTTTCCTTCAGGACGATCAATTACGACAAGGCGGCGATCGCCATGCAATTTCACTTCGACTAGTGTACCTTTTTCCAAAATTGCCCCTTGTCCAGTCAAGCCAAAAATTTTCCTTAATATTCTACCTTTTTACAGCGCTTTGCGCTTTTGTAAAACCCAGATAATTTAATGAAAGTGCCGCTTCGCGGCACTTTCATTAAAACCAAAACCCCAAAAGCGTTAGCGTGCGCTAACGCTTTTGGGGTTTTGGTTTTAATTTGCCTATCTACTTAGGATACAAAAACAAAAGATGGTTGCTTTGCTCAGCAAAGCAACCATCTTTTGCGTTAACGAATTTTAAACTAAACTTTTAAGCTAAACAATTCTGTCTTGGATGACACTAGCGATCGCGCCAACCGCAAAGGCAGCGATCGCAGGTTGATAATCACTTAGTGTGACCAATGTTGATGTTACTGGTCGTTTGGGAGAAGCAAACATCGCGACTCCTAAAACAAGCAAAGCAATACTAGATTTAAGGCTAAAGTTGCTATTCATCATCATATTCCTCCAATGGGCTTGTGCTGACGGAGCCAATGACTAGAAGCTACGTCTTTTTGTTTCCTAGTCGCTTACTATCTCACTTTCACAAATGATTTAGATTTTTTATATCTGCTTCATCTTATTCGCCAGAATCATTTTGGAATGTAACCTAGATTCCTAAACTCAAGTGATTCCTATCACATATACAGCGCTTTGCGCTGTTATAAAACCCAGAGAAATTTTTAAAAGTGTCGCCAAGCGACACTTTTAAAAATTTCTCTGTACCCTTTAAAGTCTCAATGGGATGTAGCTACTCCCTTCCCAGCATAAAAATAGGTATTAAAACCCAAGAATTAGCGGTGCGGCGCTTCGCGCCGCACCGCTAATTCTTCACTGGGAAGGGAGTAACTGCTAGCTGATATTACTAAACCCATAAAGTTGCGCCCCGCAGGGGCGCAACTTTATGGGTTTGGGTTTGTTCGCAAAGCGCTGTAACTTTTAATTTTGCGGATAAAGTCTTTTGATGTAACGGTTGATTTGGGATTGAGCAAATGCCTTAGCCTGTGCAGAGTTTGCTGTAGCAAGCGTAGAAATATCTGGCACAGATGAATTTGAATCCTCTTCATTAGATTTAGAAGGAATTTGTTCACTAGCTTCACTGACAACTGGCTCAACTGCACTCACATTAATATGCACATGAGTTTCAGTTGTAAATTGTTCAATAGTTTGACCGCTAATCGGATTAGGAGTTTGCTTAAAATAACTACCATTCTTGCCATTTAACTCCTGCGCGATCGCAGGGCTTACCTCTTTTTCAATGGCACCCTGAGCCAATCCGCTAATTAAAGAACAGGGAGGAACGATTACCCCTTTACCAACTACGGCATGGACAATCGAACTAGATGCACCGATACAAGCACCTTCACCAATTTTACTGTTTCCATAAACAAGTACGCCTGCCCCCAAATTTGCTCCAGCCGCAACTTCCAGCAATCCATCTTGAGCATGAAGTACTGCTCCCATACCAATACAAACACCAGCCGCGATCGTGATCTGACTACCTTGATCAGCTTGAATTAACACACCTGCGGCGATCGCCGCAGTTTGATCAATCACTACATTCCCACAAACATAGGAGCGAAAATCTCCAATTGGCTCTAGAGGTGGTAGGTAGTTTGATTGCATTACCGTAATTACTAATTGATGTTACGCAGAATTTCCCAAGACCCTCACCCCTAGCCCCTCTCCCATTGAGGGCGAGGGGAACCAGAAAATTAATCTTGCTCCCCTCCTCCCCACGTGGGAGAAGGGGTTGGGGGATGAGGGGGCTATCTTCGCTCTGCGTAAGGTGAGTTACTAAATTCTCTAAATTCAAAAAGAAACCTCGCAGAGCGAGGTTCCCAACCAATTACTTGACAGGACGTTGAATGATTCCTTCAAATACACGACGCTTCGCTTTAGTATCAATACCTAGCAAGCGGACATACTCATCACCATGCTCATCTAAACAAGCCTCCAATGCTCTAATTACTTCCGATTCATTAGACGCTGGGATCGGTGAGCAACTATGCCAAGAGCTAGTGCGGAAGTGCCGTTCATCTGCGTGTTCAGTACCGATACGATAGCCTTGAGCTAGAAGTTGACGAATACGTGTCACCATATCGCCACTAATCCTACCAGCAGTTCCCCCGCCGTAAGAACCATTACTAGAGCTATTTACTTTAACCGCAGTCCGAGTTGCTGCTGTGGGCTGACCGTCAGGACGATTTATCAGTAACTCCATAACGCGCCGCTTCATTTTAGGATCAACTCCCACTAAGCGGACATACTCATCGCTATATTCTGAAATGTAATTTTCTAAAGCGGCGATCGCGGAAGAAGCATCACTTGCTGTAATCGCTGGCAAGGTTTGCCAAGAAGTAGTCCGAAAATGGCGCTCATCAGCGTGTTCAACACTAATACGATGACCTTGAGATAGCAGTTGACGGACATGGGTAGCCAGATCATTAGCTCCATTGCCATTAGCCGGATGGGGAGACTTATAGCTGGCATTGGCAGAACTGGTCAAAGATTGGCTAACTGTCACAGGCTGGCTATCAGCACGTTGAATCACAGTTTCAACTACGCGACGTTTAGCCTTGGGATCAACCCCTACCAAACGCACATATTCTCCTTGATGATCTGCAAGAATACTATTTAGAGCAGAGAGGACAGTAGATTCGTTGGAAGCATCTATGGAAAGTCCAGTTATCCATGAAGACGAACGAAAGCGTCTTGCATCGGCATATTCAGTACTAATGCGATAACCCTGTGCAAGAAGCTGACGAACTTGGGTAGCGATGTCAATGCCGTTGCCGTTAACAGCAGGCTTTTGCGCCACGTAAGAGCCATTGCTAGAAGTAGAAGTAGGAGGAGAAGTATTAAACACAACAGGTTGATCGCTTGGACGCTGAATAATCGTCTCAGTAAGACGACGTTTTGCCTTGGGATCAACACCAAAAAGGCGAACGTAATCACCCTGATTCTCGACCAAAGCTTTTTGAACAGCAGCAATCACAGTAGGTGCTTCAGAGATATGTGGAATGGCATAGGACTGCCAAGAGCCAGTGCGAAATCTTCTTTCATCGGCATATTCGACTGCAACATGGTAGCCCTGAGCTAAAAGTTGTCTTATTTGCTGCGCTAAATCCCCATTCATAGGTTCATTCCTCTGTGCGTTTGTATTTGAGCTTGTAGAATTTATATTGATCTGATTAGTTTGATTAAAACTTTGCTTATTAAATTGCCCACTAGGACTAGCATCGGCAGAATTATTAATTGGTAATGGGAGATCCTGCTGTTGACGAATCGGAGTAATACAGGCAATGTCAGCAGCACAGCGATACCCTTGCCTCAAGGACTCATTGATACCTACAACATGAACTGCAAAATTCTGCTCTGACTCCCTTACGTTTGGTAGTAAATCGGCTTGTTGCTGCGTTGTAATCACGGCACCAGAAGGAACATATTTGCCCGCAGGAATTTCTACATCTTGGACAAGAGCGTGTAGGGCAATAACGCAGCCATCACCGATGCGCGCGTTAAAAACAGTGGAACGAAACCCAATAAAGCAATTATTTCCAATATACGCTGGCCCATGAATCAGCGCCATGTGTGTAATTGAGGTACTGTTACCTATCCAGACAGAATATTCTTTACCGTCTTCACCTAGCACACGTCCGTTCTTTAATCCATGAATGACTACGCCATCTTGAACATTAGTGCTAGAACCAATGTAAAAAGGACTGCCCTCATCAGCTCGAATCGAGGTTCCAGGGGCAATCAAAACATTGGCTCCAACGTAAACTTCACCAATCAAATTAGAGAAAGAATGGACATATGCAGAGGCATCAATTTTAGGCTCCGCCAGACCCCTAGACCAAGGCGTAGGGGGAGCAGCAAGGCTACGAACTACCATACTAAATTCGCACTTCTAAGCTTTACGCATATCTAAATAACAAGTTAAAACATGGCGATGCTGTCTTTTAACTTGCAAACCCTCACTGGGCTTAACTTTCAATTCGCAAAAGTGTTGATACAGTATTGTGAATTAGAATGACTAAATAGAATTAAAAATATAAGAGCTTAGAAGCACTCCTCCAAATAACAAATTAAGCTACAACATCGGAGAAATATTTTTGACTAGCGCTATTTAATTAGCTACAGCATTCTTTCACTGTATTTCTTGCTGTAAAGATTGCGATCGCTTAGATTCACTGTGTCAATAATCGCGATCACCGCCGCATCAATAGGGCGGTTTTCGCTATTTGTGACCTGCCTTGCACCACTGCCTCGGCTAAACAATACCCACTCATCGACTCCAGCACCCACAGTATCAGCAGCAACTTCATAATCTGAGAGCATCTGTCCTTCCAAATCAACGAGTTGTAAAAGCAAGAACTTAGTACCAGATAAATTGGCTTCTTTGTACGTACTGACGACCGTACCGCAAACTCTAGCTATTTGCATATTGTTATAAGTACGTTATTTGAGTGGTAAATGCTAACTGAGTAAGCAATACATTCAGTTATTTAAAGCGATCGCAATCTTAGCTTACGCTACTAGCTAATAGGAGCTAATTACGGACGGTTCATGGGGCGAATGGAGTTAACATTGTCACGAAATTGCTCGACTTCTTCGGTGTAGCGAATAGGTAGAACGTATTCGAGGTTTTCGTGAGGACGAGCAATGATGTGTGTGGAAAGTACTTGTCCGCCATTTACACGCTTTACGGACTCAGTGCCAGCAGCGACTGAAGCTTGAACTTCAGATACATCACCACGGACGATTACCGTAACACGACCACTTCCGATCTTTTCGTATCCAACTAAGGTTACGCGAGCTGCCTTGACCATGGCATCTGCTGCTTCTACAACGGCAGGGAAACCAAGGGTTTCAATCATTCCAACTGCGATCGCCATAATTAATGCTCTCCTAAAAAACGAATAATGAAAATAATGAAAATGTGATTATCTAATACTTTTTTGCAAAGATCTTTTTGAGACAATTACAAGCTAGTAAGGTTGTTGAGCTTGAAAGCCACTAGAACGCAAACTGTTCTACTTCTCGCGTATAGCGAATTGGCAGTACATACTCTAGGTTTTCACTTGGTCGAGCAATGGTATGGGTCGAAACTACTTCGCCCCCATTGACTCGATTTGCAGCATCAACGCCAGCATCAATGGAAGCTCTCACCTCAGAGATGTCACCTCTGATAATGACAGTTACCCGTCCGCTACCGATCTTCTCGTAACCCACAAGGGTAACGCGAGCCGCTTTGACCATGGCATCCGCCGCTTCTACAACTGCGGGGAACCCTCTAGTCTCGATCATTCCAATACCAATTGGCATAATTTAAGCCAGTATCCTTACGAATCTCTAAAATTGAAGTTCTCGCGATTTATCTATCAATCATATGTAGATGCACGAGCGCAGCTATTGATCCTAGCCACGATCAGTTCGAGTAACACATCAAATTTAAAGTTCTTAATATAAAACAAAAATTTAGATCAGGAGTCTCTTACTGTGTTCGTCTTCTTTTGGAAAACGAATCTTGTGGCTAACTTATCGGAATTAATGCTGAAAACTTGCTGCAAACAATTAACTTAAATCATTACTAAGAAAGTAGCTTATAAGTATTTATTACTACAGAAATAACTTCAATAAATCCGAATAATCAGAGAAAATGAATAGTATTGATTGATTCAAATCTATCTATATATATACGATAGCTAGTGGCGGTACATTTGACAATATAAGTCGCCATCATAAATGTAAATGACCTATATAATCTGGGCTTATTTACAGCTAGAAAATTCCCAAAAAATAACATCCTGATGGTGGGGGTTTAGCATTTGCGCCACCATATCTCAACTCATCACCAAAATCTCACTCCGCAAATGCTAAACCCTCTTCGCCTCAAACGATGAATTGTCCCTGCGTTGCGAGGTTTGGGCGAAGCATTCCCAAATAAAGGCATCTTAGAATTTATAAGTATCAGTGGGAATGCTTCGCCCCTACGCATATTGAAAAATTGTCAATTTTCGGGGCGCGATAATTAAGGGCGATCTGTGGGTTTACAGTTCTCTTTTACTTATTTAGCAGACTCACCTGCTCAACCGTTAACCCAGTCACCAATGCCACTTGCTGAATATCCATACCAGTTTTAAGCAAATTTATGGCTATTGACGCGACTTTTTTACGCCTCTTCTGCAAGCTACTTACTAAGCCCATTTGTAAGCCTCGCCGCATTCCTTTTTCTAAACCTTCCTGCAAAGCATCTTTGTATACTCTGGTATTTTTTAGATCGCTAAGTAAAAACATCGCTTCAATCTCCTCTCGACTTAGGGTTTTAAATTTTGATAGAAGTACCGTTTCAACTAGTTTGATTATATCTGAATCTAAGTTTTGCCGCTTCAAACTTTCGACAATTTGCGGCGCGTCTTTTTCGGGGCGCGTGATTAGCTGAATTATGGCGATCGCCACCGAATCAGGATTTTCTAACTCATTAAGATAAATGGGAATTAACCGATTATTGGCAATTAACTCCTGTTGAAAAATTGTCAATTTTCGGGGCGCGATCGCGCGATCGGCAAACAAAGCAACTGCTTTCCAATCATTTTGCGGTTTGTATTGGTTAAGATACAACAAAATTTCAGTCAAAAATTCCCAATAGAAGTAAGAATTTTTTTGAAATTGGACTTCGATAAAATAAATCGGCTTATCAAGATTTGATTGAATACTCTCTGGAGCAAAGATGCCGTCAAATCGAAATGCTTTTTCCTTCACCTCCACAGAAATGAACTGGTAGCCCTCTTCAACTGGTTGATTAAGTAGTTCAAACAGCAGCGTGTCAAAGGTTTGAAAGAGTTTGTAAAATATTGTGTCGGTTCGCAAGTGCAGTTATCCTAAAAGTTCATGTATGCATCGCTTTTGGATATTTTACGATTTAAGGGCGATCGCCGATAGAAATGGTTTCAACTTCGGCAATTTCTAAATTAGGTAACTGGACTAATTCTCGTTCTTGCTCTTGCAGTTCTAGCATCGGAATACTTACAGGAGTCGGGGTCTCGATCCAATATTCTGAAGTTGGTAGCGTTTCTTCGAGATCGTCAAGGGGGCGAGGGATAATCATCAGGGTGTGAAATTCGCCGATGCGCTCGGCTTCATACATACCCGCTTCGATCGCGATCGCCACATCCGCAACATTGCCTCGGATAATTGCGGTACACAATCCTGCCCCGATTGTCTCGTAGCCTGCTAAATGCACATCTGCTGATTTCAACATCATATCTGCAGCGCCAACCATAGCAGGAAAGCCCCGTGTCTCTAATAGACCGATTGCTTGATTACTCAAACGACTGTAGCGACCGTCGGTAAGTTGGCTTAGCTTAGTACTAATCGGGAGAATAGCTTCTAAATTAGGATAGGGACGAGGAATTACGATTGTAGAGACTAGCTGACCGAACTCTCTGGCTGTCTCAGCTCCTGCCTCTACAGCCATCCGCACATCGGTAATCTGACCCCGCACAATTGCAGTACAAAAGCCGTTGCCAACTTTTTCATACCCGACTAGTCTCACAGTCGCGGATTTAAGCATCATATCTGCTGTTCCCACGATCGCAGGAAAGCTAATAGTCGAGACCATGCCCAAAGCGCTTCCTGACAGATCGATTCTTTGAGATGAACTACTGGACATTAACTAACACTGTGGCAGTATGGGATGAAAATAGAAGTAGCTGTAAAAGCTTGACAGCAAATAGTTTATACAAGGGTAAAATTAGTCTTTAGAAACCTAAATCGTTTTTATTTTTTGACTTTGCTAAGAAATGTATACTAAGTAAAATATTCTTAGCCTATTTATTTATATTAGCGCGAGTTCGACAGAAGGCAGAATTGCTGGGTTGCGCTGTTGCAATTTATAGTTAAACAACCAAATTGGCTGCTTAATCATTTAGAATTTCGGTTAAATCATTTTGAAGATGTATTGAAAAGATAGGAAAATGCAATCTCTCGAAGCCATCCCTAAAAATGATTACATCTTAGTCGTAGACGATACTCCGCATAATTTAAACTTGTTAATCACAATGTTAAATCGGCGGGGGTATAGCTCTCATGGCGTAAACGATAGCCTGATGGCACTATCAGTGATCCAGAATGAAAAGCCAGATCTGGTGCTGTTGGATATAAATATGCCTAATATTGATGGATTTGAAGTCTGTCAACAGCTAAAGGCTAGCGAAGTAACCCGTGATATTCCAGTTATTTTTATTAGCGCTCGCGATGAAGTGATTGATAAAGTTCAAGCCTTTCAAGTTGGAGGTGTGGACTACATCACCAAACCTTTTCAAATTGCTGAAGTTATCGCAAGAATTGAGAATCAACTAGCTTTACGAAGATTGCAGCGACAATTGCAAGAACAAAACGAGAAGCTTAAGCAAGAAATCAATAATCGAATTATCGCAGAAACGTTGCTACAAGAGGCTAATGATAAGCTAGGACGGCTTGCTAATTTAGACGGCTTAACAGAGCTAGCTAACCGACGCTGTTTTGATGAATATCTGGAACAAGAATGGCAAAGGCTGGCGAGAGAACAACTGCCTTTGTCACTGATTATGTGTGATATTGATTTTTTCAAAAATTATAATGATACCTACGGGCATATTGCGGGTGATGATTGTCTACGCAAAGTCTCACTTTTGATTAAGCTGTCAATCAGGAGACCTGCGGATCTCGCGGCAAGATATGGTGGCGAGGAATTTGTGTTAGTTCTGCCCAATACTGATATTGACGGTGCGATCGCGATCGCAGAGATCATTGAAAATGGGCTTTTAGAATTAGCGTTACCCCACGAGGACTCCTTGGTAAGCGAGTTTGTCACCCTTAGCATGGGCGTAACTTCCCTGATTCCTAAAATTGATGCGCCTCCTTCGGCATTGCTTACGGCAGCAGACTATGCGCTGTACCGTGCCAAGGAGCTAGGACGTAATCAGACCTATCAGATTGGCTAGGCAATAAAACTCAAAAAACAGGTTGGCGGCGCGGAGTGCCGCCAACCTGTTTTTTGGTTTTTATTGCCAATCTTCGTTTTGGATAATGTTCACATCGCGCTTTAGCAAATCATCAATCTCCTGCCAATTGACCTCCCTAGCTTCAGATTCTTGAATTAATTCTCCTTTATGCAGGCAGATCAGGCGATCGCACCATGCGGATACCAGATCTAGTTGGTGGTTAATCATGACAACTGTGACAGGCTGTGATAACTCGGTTAGCTCGGTCAAAATATCTAAAAGCAAATGGGCTAAACCACGATCTAGGGATGATGTTGGCTCATCTAATAAAAGTATTTCTGGCTCCAAGACTAAAGCTCTAGCAATCGATATCCATTGCCTTTGCCCTAGAGATAGCTCCAGTTCTTGGCGATTGAGTAGTTCGCGATCAATTTGTAGTTTGTCTAGCCATTTTTGCGATCGCAGGTCAATTTCACTTTGTGAAAAATTTTGCAACTTTGACGGATAGGCGATAGCCTCAGCTACAGTCATACCCAGCAAACTTGATTCCTGTGGCACTAGCAGCACTCGCCGCCGCAAGGTTTGGATCGGTATTTCTTGAATATTTTTGCCATTTAGCAAAATGCTACCCGATGACGGATCGGCAAGGCGATTGAGCAGTCGTAAAAATGTAGTTTTCCCCGATCCTGTTGCGCCAATTAGCGCAGTTTTGCTTCCCTTCGCGATCGTCACCGAAATATTTGTCAATAGTGTGCGAAATTTAGTCTGGTAATTAACTTGATAGGCAGTGATCATCTCAGTATTGGCGGCTACATAAGATGTTAAGGAAACCTTTTGCATGATGTAACTGTCTCTAGCGATCAGTAAAACAAGGAGAATATTTAAAAATGCATTCAGAAGTAAGTTTACAGTCTCTTTTTAAACGACCACAGACATACCATCAGCTTGCTGTTGTCTTCACAAGTGTATGTGTTTTTGGCGTAACCACTGCTCACATTGCGCCCGCCTCCGCCCAAAGTAATCAAGCCACTGTTCAGGAGATCATTGACGGCAATCAAGTATTTATCCAAAATAAGCAGGCTACTCTCAATGATGTAGCTAGACAGAGGCAGCAGGTGAGAACAGGGCAGTCAAGAACTGCATTACTCTTTAATACAGGTGCAGTAGCTAGACTCTCCGCTAATTCTGTTTTAAATATTGGGCAGTGCGCGAGACTAAGGCGCGGAACTATTTTAATTAATGGTG
>Ga0136636_10001184_pt1 | contig 14989 bp, 15 predicted proteins | sample AntDrymUQ8522106_2_FD_104653 | JGI IMG/M metagenome (GOLD analysis project Ga0136636, IMG submission 104653) | Polar desert sand microbial communities from Dry Valleys, Antarctica - metaG UQ852 (21.06) | ecosystem: Environmental > Terrestrial > Soil > Desert | place: Antarctica: Dry Valley... | reverse complement strand
CTAAATCCCCCAATTCTGGGGGACTTTGAAAGATCTAAATTTTCTTGTCCCCCCAGAATTGGGGGCTAGGGGGCGCATTGGCATTGACTTGGCTAGGTTTGAGACTTGTGTGTACACGGTAGCGTTAGTCGGGAGGGCTTAGCTCAAAACTAAATTAAGATTACTTCAGCAAATCAACGATAGGAGTTCCTGCCTTAGCATCGTGGAAGGTTGAACCAGTCTTGCCAGTCTTAACGCGCTCAGCAATCAAGGCATCAGCTTCACTAGGAAGAGCTACATAGCCAACTTCCCTAGCAAGCTTAGATTGATTAGCGACATAAAAATCAACAAATGCCTTGGCTTCAGGACGTTCCATCGCTTTCTTGCTGATGTAGATCAACAGGGGACGAGACAAAGGACTGTACTTGCCAGTGTTGATATTCTCAGTAGTTGGTGCAACACAACCAGCACCACCATCAATTTCTACGGCATTTAGAGTTGCTGCATTTTCTTCAAAGAAAGAAACGCCAAAGTATCCTAATGCATTCTTATCGCCCTGCACACCCTTAACGATGATGTTGTCATCTTCGCTAGGCTGGAAGTCGGTACGGCTGACCTTAGATTTGCCATTAACAGCTTCAGTGAAATAGTCAAAAGTACCAGAGTCAGCACCAGGACCAAAGAGAGCAAATTTCGCATCAGGGAAATCAGGGCGAACTTGATTCCAGTTGGTGATTTTGCCTTGAGCATCAGGAGACCACATGGTCTTTAGTTCAGCAATAGTTAGACATTTAGCCCAAGTATTTTCTTTGTTAACAACAACGGTCAAACCATCAACAGCCACAGGAATTTCAACAAACTCTACGCCGTTCTTCTTGCAATCTTCTTCTTCAGCTTTCTTGATAGGACGAGAAGCATTGGCGATGTCGGTATCACCAGCACAGAATTTCTTGAAGCCACCGCCAGTACCGCTAGTACCAACAGGAACTTTCACTCCAGGATTTACCTTAGCGAATTCTTCAGCAACAGCCTTAGTTATAGGCGCAACTGTACTAGAGCCATCAATGGTGACGTTACCAGACAGGTTAGAGGCAGCAGGAACAGCATCTGTTGTGGCGGCAGGAGTTGCACCAGTAGTAGTTGCGGTGGGGGTTTCAGGACCACTACATGATGCTAGTACTGCTGTAAGTGCAACGCCAGCTACAAACAACGCGACATTACGATTGATATTCTTCTTGGACATCATAATAATTCTTATTTAGATTAAATCTGTTACGGTTGACTAAGCAATCACAATGAGCAATCACAATGAACAATTACAACAAGCAATTACAACAGGTAATTACATTAAGCATTTGAATGAGAAATCAAACTAGACAAGATCGATACTAAACTGCTTGTGCAAAGCCAAGGTTAAGACAAGTTAAAGAGAAAGTTAAGTTTGGACTTATAAACGGTTACTTATGTTACTGAATTACAACAAATAGTAAACAAATGTGACTTACTCCCTTCCCAGTATAAAAATAGGCATTAAAAATCAAGAATTATCTGTGCGGCGCGAAGCGCCGCTAATCTTTCACTGGGAAGGGAGTATCACTAAGTAAGAATACTTATCAAAATTGGGTTAACTACTTCAGGGGCTTCATCTTGAGGACAATGACCCACATTGGGGATTGCCACAAACTGCTTTACACAACTAAAAGTCGTAAAAGACGCTTTACCAAGGGCAATTGGTTCCCAAGGATCGCGATCGCCCCACAGCACAATCGCCTCGCAAGGTAAAATCGCCAGCAAATCCTCAGGTCTTGGCCCTTGAGAGTAACGGACAAATGCCATAAACACATCAACGGCATTAGCGTTTTGAGCAGGTCTAAGTAAGATTTCTACTAATTCATCAGTGATTGCTGACTTATCGATATATGCCTGTGACAAAATTTGACGAACGGCACGGGCATTTTTAACTTGATTGAAAAATATTTTGGCGATTGATCGCACTCCCAGAAGGTTCTGGACTGATCTTACCCCTGCGCGGCGATACCAAGGTAGCTGCAACTGATTCTGTTCTTGAAGAAGACGTAGCGAACAGTTAATCAAAACAGTTTTTGTCACAAGCTCAGGAGCATAGATCGCGGCTTGCATAGCCACTACTGCACCAATCGAGTTGCCAACCAGAATTGCGCGATCGCCAATCACCTCCCGCACAAAATCCGCCACCTGTTGCCCCCAAGTCTCAAAGGTGTAGGGCAACTCGCTAGGCTTAGGCTGATCTGACGAGCCAAAACCAATTAAATCGATCGCATATACCCTTGCCCCCTCCGCCAAGACAGGCATATTTTTGCGCCAATGTCCCACCGAAGCTCCAAATCCATGAATGAGAAGAACGGCGGGCTTGTGATTGGGTTGATTTGGAGAATTTGCATCTAGGGCTATGTCTAGCCCATCGGCGCAGTAACCAATCTGATATCCACGCCATGTCCAAAAGCGATCGGCAAACTTACGATATTTAGGGGTAGCAACCATGAAAAAGAGTAAACTTATGTGAAGCAATTAGAACTAGCTAATTTCGCCTATCCTATCATTGACTAGAGATTAGCCTCTCGTAATTATATTTACCTTATTTAGCCCCAAGCTCATTTTGCCGTAATTCTCGAAATGACCTCGAAGTGAGTATGGGAATAAGTATTTTTTATAACTTTTCAATAATTTTTTGGAGATTTAAACGTGGCGCTTCCCTTATTAAATTACGCTCCAGCATCACAAAATACTCGTGTTGCTGGCTTTACAGTCGGTAACGATGATACCCCTCGTATCTATAGCAGCGCAAACCTGCTCTCCACTACAGAAATGGACGAGCTAATTGCTGCTGCTTACCGTCAAATTTTCTTCCATGCCTTCGCTAGCGATCGCGAGATTTTTCTAGAGTCCCAACTACGCTCTAGCAATATCTCAGTTAGACAGTTTGTGCGTGGATTAATTCTTTCTAAAACCTATAGAAGCAGTTTTTACGACAAAAATAGTAACTATCGCTTCGTTGAGCAAACTGTACAGCGTGTCCTCGGTCGCGATGTTTACAGCGAGAAGGAAAAGATTGCTTGGTCGATTGTCGTAGCAACCAAGGGCATCGAAGGATTCATTGATGCATTGCTTAACAGTGACGAATATCTTGAAGCTTTTGGTGATGACATCTTGCCTTACCAACGTCGTCGCATTTTGCCAAGCCAAAGAATTGGCGAAATGCCCTTCAACCTCAAGTCTCCTCGCTACGATGCATACCACCGCGCGCAGTTGGGCTTCCCTCAACTCATCTGGCAAAATACGGTTCGCAGTTATGTTGCGACCGACAGAAAGCCCAAGAATGGAGATCCATCCAACTTCTTGAATATGGCTCGCAGCATCAATCCTAGCCCTGTCAATTTACCACCAGTGTCGGCTCAAAACCTTGACTACGAGCGCCTAGTTCCTCGCCGTTAAATTAATATCAAGCAAAGGGGTGCGCAGCGAAGCCGCGCACCCCTGTAAAACGCAAAAGAGGATGACGGCGCTCTGCGCCGCCATCCTCTTTTGCGTTTTGATTTGTCCTGATAGCAAGTGGCGACAGCTATATGTATGATTTAAATATATTTTTTAGTTTCTCGCTAATCTTTCATAAATGGATATTTATCAATTTCTTGAGCTTTTTGTCGGTCGTTGGCGATCGCAGCGCAGCGATCATCAATTTAGTCAAGAAGATGGCAGTGATACCCGTGCTGTGATTGAAATTACCGCCTTGAGTGCGGACAATCCTGCGGTATTGTCTATCTGCCAAAAATATGACGTTGAAGCTAGCGCTCTGACTCAACCAATGCAACTGTCATGGGAAGAAGAATCTCTGAGTAGCATTAAGCCCAAGGGGAGCAATTTATTTGTGCCAGTTCCTAATGCGCTAAATGCTAATAAGGGTATGATTTTAACGGATCGTGCCAAGGGTATCTATGAGTTTGCTGAAGACGAGTCTCTCAGCATTAAGACGATCACCGAGCAAGGATTAATTGAGGAACGGGTTTGGTATGGCAACCCCAATCTCAGGTTTCGAGTCGCCACATTAGTCAAAACTAATGCTCTGTCAGACTCACAAGCCAGTGAAAGAAGCGATCGCGTTGTGAGTTCTTCTAAGTTTTATTCAGAAATCCGCGTTGCTCCACCGAAGCCTCAAGAAACCTAAAAAGCTGAGGCGCACGCGCAACGTGCGCCTCAGCTTTTTGGGTTTTATTAAGCTTACGCCCTTCCCAGTGAAAGATCAGTGGTGCGGCGCGAAGCGCCGCACCGCTAATCTTTCGCTGGTAAGGGAGTATCTACTTCAAAAAATGGGCGACTAGATTCCAGACTTCTAGACCGATAAATCCTGCTAAAACCATAAAAATCAATATATTCAAACCAGCCTTAACTTTTTCCATAAATTCGCTACTCTTACTCTTAACTAAAGTTACAGCGCAAAGCGCTGCGAAGATCATAAGTTTCCCAAAGCAATATTCAGGGTTGCGCCGCAACCCTCAATAAGTAGGCAAGCACAATTAAACCCAAAACCCAAAAAGCTGTAGCGCACGCTGCGCGTGCGCTACAGCTTTTTGGGTTTTAAGGTTTCTTTTGCCCACATACTTATTACTTTGGCTTACTAAATGAGATTGCACAAACAGTCATTTATATGGTTAACTTGCTCAATAAAATTGTTGAAAGTATCTGTCGCATTCCCAAATCATTTGTATATTTTTGGATTTGTGGAAGTGCAACCCGAAGAGTTGCAATTTCACAAACTACTTACAGTTTATTGGGGCTTTAAAAGGTACAGAGAAATGTTTAAAAGTGCCGCTAAGCGGCACTTTTAAACATTTCTCTGGGTTTTACAAAAGCGCAAAGTGCCGTAAGGTATATACAAAATAGTTTGCTCAGAAAAAACATCAATTTGTCCAGTTGCGTTAAACTTAACCCTTATTACATTCAATTGTGGGGATGTACTGCTATGAATTGGCTCAAAAGTTTTAGCATTCTTGGATTTGCCACGATCGCATCAACAGCGATCGCGCAGTCTGCATCAGCTCAGTTTGTGGTTTTTGTTGCTGGCAATGATCCCGCAACAATACAAAGAGTGCGGTTAGTTTCACCAGATGCTTTTCCGACCAGGCTTAACGACCAACCAATTGTTCAAGCAGGGACATTTAACTCTGAAAACAGCGCTGATACTCTAGCGATCGCCTTGCAGCAGTCTGGACTGTCTGCCCAAAAATATTTTAGATCCTCAGGTGGCAAGGGAAGCAATGTTCAAGTTCCTTTCCCTGAGACTTCATCAATAATTACGACCTTACCATCGCCTCAACAAGTCGTCATTCAGCCATTTCCCAGTAATGTAAGTATTGAACAACAAGTAGCACCGCAGTCAAGTCAAAGCTCAGCCTTTCGCTATGTGGCAGCAGTGCCATCGACGGCAAATAATCAATTCTTGCTATCGAGGGTTAGACAATACGTTCCTGGAGCATTTTTTGCTAACTCTGGCAGAGGAGCTTATATCAATGCAGGAGCTTACCAAAATCGAGACTCAGCCGAATCTATCTCTCGATACTTGCGATCGCAAGGACTGGACTCACGAGTCCTCTATTTTTAATCATGATTAGTCACGGCTACAAGTAATTATGACCGCAGATAATGTTAATGAGGCTCCAAATGATGGTGAGCAGTCAGCAAAGATCAAGTGGCTTGAGCCTTTCGCCATACTATTTCCGAGTGGCTTTTGGCTAGTTACATTTTTGATTATCCCCACGATCTTTATTTTTATTCAGAGCTTTGTACCGATCGGCAAAACTGAATTTGGTCTGGACAACTATCAACAGGTGTTTAGGTTTGTTGGCGGTAACTTTATATATCTAGTTGTCGTTTGGCGATCGCTCCTGTATGCCATGATCACCACTGCATTTTGCGTGATACTGGGTTTTCCTGTCGCCTATTGGCTAGCGATCATAGCCCCAAAGTCTTGGCGCAATATCCTGTTATTGCTGTTTGTATTGCCGCTATGGACATCATCTCTTTTGCGATCCTATGCTTGGATTACTATTTTGCGTCCCACGGGCATATTAAATACTTTTCTTAATCTAATTGGCTTGTCAGGAATAAATTTTTTAAATAAAGCTGAGGGTGTAATTATTGGCATGATCTACACCTACCTGCCATACATGGTATTGGTGCTATTTACATCCCTTGAGAGGCTGGATTTACGACTCCTCGAAGCTGCCGCCGATTTAGGCGCTAATGCTAAGCAAACTTTTTGGCAAGTAACCATTCCACAGGTTTCTTCAGGTATTATTGCTGGCGCAGCCCTCGTATCAATCACCAGCTTTAGCGACTATATCAATCCACAGCTATTGGGGGGGCCTGGAAGCCGCACGATCGCCTCAATTATTGAGCTACAGTTTTTAGGTGCAGGAAGCAATAAGGGCTTTGGTTCCGCATTGAGTATGGTGCTGATTTTGGCGGTGAGTATTGTGATAGCGTTGTTAATCAAATATGGCGATCGCAGAGTGGTAAGTGATGGCTAATCAAACCAGTTCTATAAAGTCTCCAATAATTAAACGTTGGCAAACTTGGTATACCTTCGTTGCCTTTTTGTATATGTACTTGCCGATCGCAGTACTAACTATTTTTAGCTTCAATGAATCGCCTTCGCCTTCACAGTGGACAGGGTTTACATGGAGTTGGTACGCCAAGTTTTTACAAAATCCCACACTCCTAGCCGCCCTATGGAATAGCTTGAGCGTAGCTTTTACTGCTGTGTCCGTATCAGCCGTACTAGGAACTCTAACAGCAGTCGGTCTAGCGAAATATTACTTCCCTGCAAAGAAAATCTATCGGGGCGCAACTTACTTACCTTTGATCATTCCAGACATAGCGATCGCCGTAGCAACCCTTGTATTTTTTGCTGCCATAAAGCTGCCTCTAAGTCTTGGCACGATTGTGATCGCCCATATCGTCTTCTGCTTAGCTTATGTCTCTGTAGTTGTGTCCAGTCGCCTTGCAAATATTGATCCCAAATTAGAAGAAGCTGCTCTTGATCTTGGCGCAACTCCCATTCAAGCATTCATGCGGGTCATGCTGCCCCAGCTATTACCAGGCATTGTGTCTGGCTGTTTACTTGCCTTTGTTTTAAGCATGGATGATTTTGTAATCGCTTACTTTACGGCAGGAGTTGGCGCAACAACTTTACCAATCGCCATTTTTTCATCCCTGCGTAGTGGCGGAGTCACCCCCGAATTGAATGCTCTAAGTGTATTACTGATTATTGCTTCAGCCTCTATAGCAGCGATCGCCGAAGCAGTGAGAAGCTGGGGCAATCGCAATTAATAATGTTGAAAATATAAGATTGCAAATAAAAATTAATTTGTTTTGTAAGTATCGATTAAGCACGTGTGGTATATTACTTTTGGCAAAGCTATTTAAAGCTAAAGAATGACTCCCCATGAGTGAGAAGCCTCTAGAGCTGCGAATCTCAGTTCCACCCGTTGAAGGAATCGAGGACATTCCCATCGCGGCGATCGAAATGCTCGCTGTAAAAATGGGGTTTAGTCCTGATGCTGTTCAAGATGTCGTACAAGCTCTCACGGAGGCTTTGGTAAATGCGATTCTATACAGCACATCTGATTTTGACGTGGAAGTTGCAGTTTTTGCAGCGCAAAATAGCCTGATTGTCGAAGTTCGTGATCGCGGATCGGGCTTTGACGTTGATAGTGTGCCACCGCCAGACTTTGATTTGATATCTGAGATTGGTGTCAAAAATGGTGGTTTCGGTATACATATGATCAAGGCTCTTGTAGATAAGGTTGAAATCGAGTCTACAGATCAAGGTACAACCGTCCGTATGAGTAAGTTTCTGTCTATTCCCAAAACCATTCTCCAATCATGACCCACTCCTCATTTTTACAAGATGAATTAAAGATCGTTGAACAGATTGATGGCGATCAGGTTGTTCTCAAACTAAATGGTGCTTTGAGTGTAACTACTGTTCCTTATTTCCGACAAGCTGTGCAGCCTTTTATTGATCGCAAATTAGCCGCGATCGTGTTGGACTTTGAAGGAGTGACTAAAATCGTCAGTAGGGGTGTAGGTGCAGCAATTGACATGGCTGTGCAGGCAAAAAAACAGGGTGGCAAGCTACGTCTAGAAAATGTCGGCAAGTATGGTCGCTCTCTCTATATCCAAGGCGTACACCTAGTTGCTGAAGTGCCTGAACTTGAAGGATTTGAGCCTTAAAATCTAGCTTGATTATAAGTAATCTTTAAACCCAAAGAAGTGTCGCGCCAAGTGCGACACTTCTTTGGGTTTAAAGATGATTTTGAGTCTCAATCACCCACGAAACCATAAGATGAGTTGCGGCGCTCTGCGCCGCAACTCATCTTATGGTTTTATGTCCTAAGCAAATTGGCATGAGAAATGAAAATTGTTAGTCGTAAATCGTTAGGGGTACTGCCTGTTTATGACATCGGTTTGGCAAAAGACCATAATTTTTTGCTGGACAATGGTTATGTGGCTTCAAATTGCTTTAACAAATCCCATAGCGTTGCCTATGGATATGTCACCTATCAGACTGCATATCTAAAGGCTAACTATCCTGTGGAATATATGGCAGCCTTGCTATCCTCCGTTAGCGGCGATCAAGACAAAGTACAGCGATATATTGCCAACTGCCGCAGCATGGGAATTGCAGTGTTACCACCTGATGTTAATAGCTCTGGAGAAGACTTTACCCCAAAAGATCAGCAAATTCTGTTTGGATTAGCAGCGATTAAAAATCTTGGTGCAGGACCGATTGCCGCAATTTTACAGGCAAGACAGGAGGATGGTGTACTTACATCTCTTGCCGATCTATGTAGCCGTCTTGATTCGCGATCGCTAAACAAAAAAGCGCTTGAAGCTCTAATCCAAACTGGAGCGCTAGACTTATTAGAGTCAAATCGCCATCAGTTGATGAACGATCTAGATATCACGATGGAATGGGCCTCGCGGCGTGCTAGAGAAAAAGCTTCGGGACAAGGTAATATTTTTGATTTCTTTGGTGAGGCTAACAATATAGCAACTGTAGATGTTGCACCGACAACCACCAAGGTACAAGACTATTCTTCTCAAGAGAAATTAAGGCTAGAAAAGGAATTATTAGGATTTTATATTTCTGATCATCCTCTGAGCGTGGTCAGCCGATCAGCGAGGCTAATGGCTCCCATTAGTCTCTGTGACATTCCCGACTCGTTTGAAACAAAGGTGGTGACTGCGATCGCCCTAATCCTTGATATTAAGGAAGTTGTGACTAAAAAGGGCGATCGCATGGCAATTTTGCAACTTGAGGACTTAACTGGCAGTACGGAGGCGGTTGTGTTTCCCAAAACCTTTGATAAGGTAAAACATTTACTCGAAAAAGATAAGCGCGTGATGGTGTGGGGCAAGATTGATCGGCGCGATGAGCAGACACAATTGATTGTGGAGGATATGCAACCGATCGAGTCTGTAAGAATGATCAGAGTAGAGCTTACTCGAGAGCAGGCAAGCGATCGCCAAGTCTTGCAGCAACTCAAAACTGCTTTAAATCCCAATCCTAACTATGGAAACTCTAGTTATGGAAAAAATGATTCCGAGGGGTCTGGCAAAATCCCTGTAATCGCTGCCATTGAATATATGCCAAAGTTAGTTAGGCTAGGGAATCAGTTTTGGGTACAAGATGAGGAAAGTGCCGTGCAAGCTCTGCAAAAAGCTGGATTTAAAGCTAGTTATGATGCATTGCTCTGCTCAAATTGAACAAATAAAGTTAAGCATTATTGCTGGTATATTTTGCGACATGAATTTATGAAACTAGTAAGTAGCTAACCCAAAGCCAAGAAAGCTACAGCGCACGCTGCGCGTGCGCTATAGCTTTAAGGTTTCTTTTAGTAGAAATTATGACTACAAAATCATTCTTTTGAAAGACTGACTACAGGTGGATTTCAAAGACTGACTGCTATAATCAAAGCTGCAAAATTAGTAAAGATGGTGGGCTTTACTAGTTTCTAGGGTGGATTGTTGTTTAGTATGTTGCTAGATTAGATATTGCAATTTTATGAAAAGACTGTCGTACATAAGTACTTTTTCGCGATCGCTTAGCAAGAGGGAAGTTGAGAGCATTGGTAAAGTTTCTCAAACAAATAATTCTAGGGATGGCATTACTGGGGTACTGCTTTGCTGTGGGGGTATCTTTTTTCAGATCTTAGAGGGAGAAGAAGAATGTATAGATGATCTCTACAAAAGAATATTAAGTGATGCGCGACATAATCAAATCCTTTGCCTCAAGTCTGAGCGAGATGTATTACAACGACAGTTTCCTGACTGGTCAATGCAAGTAATCGATCTTGACGAAAATAACGACATTCTTTTGCAGCCGATTAAGATTCTTTTGCAAACTTTAGGAGAATCCCACCGCATCTTGGCAAGCTATACGCCATCGGAAGTTTTACAGGCGATCGAGAGTGGACTCAATCCCCTTGCCTTAGAGCCTCGGTATACAGAGAAGATAATCTTCTTCACAGATATTATTAGCTTCACTAGCATCACCGAAAAATTACAAGTGACTGAAGTTGTTGATTTGCTAAATGCGTTTTTTACAATTTGTACTAAGGCGATCGCTGGTCGGGGAGGAGAAGTTACTAAGTTTATTGGTGATTGTGTGATGGCTTATTTTGATGGCGACTGTGCTGACGCTGCTTTGGATGCAGGTTTGGATATTTTAGCGGAGCTAGAAGTCTTAAGAAATGAGTCTCCTCTTAACAGTCCTTTGCGTGTTTTGTATGTTGGCATTGGTTTATCAAAAGGAACTGTCTTAGAAGGAAATATTGGCTCCTATATCAAAAAAGAATATACGGTGATTGGCGATGCCGTTAATGTTGCTTCTAGAATTGAGGCGATGACAAGACAATTAAATCGGTTTTTGGTGTTTTCTGACTCGGTGCGATCAGGACTAAGCGATCGCTGGCGACCTGTGAGGCTCGGCGACTTTCACGCGAAGGGAAGAGATGAAATTGTCGAAGTTTATTCAATTGATGATGTTTTAACTTTACACAAGTCAGACTTTCACAAACTCAAGCATGAGATCAAACAACATCTAGAACTGATCGGCAGTTCAGAACAAGTTCTTGTTTAACCCAAAAGCCAAAAAGCTGTGGCGCACGCGCAGCGTGCGCCACAGCTTTTTGATTTTCTCTTGCCCACTTACTTACAGCAAATCAGGTCGGCGTTGTTTGGTTCTCAAAAGTTGTTGTTCCTTCCTCCATTCTGCGATTAATTTGTGATTACCCGATCGCAGTATTTCAGGAACTTCCCAACCACGAAATATAGGCGGTCTTGTGTATTGTGGGTAATCTAGTAATCCATCTTCAAAGCTCTCAAACTTGAGGGAATCTTCCTTCCCAACTGTGCCTGGGCGCAAACGCACAACTCCATTAATTAAGGCTAGCGCAGGGATCTCGCCGCAGGTCAGCACAAAATCACCAAGGGAAACTTCGCGAGTGACGAGATGTTCGCACACTCTTTCATCTATTCCTTCATAACTGCCACAAATGAGAACTAGCTGATCGTAGTTGACTAGCTCCTTAAAGAGTGACTGCTTCATTGGTTCACCCTGAGGTGTGAGATAGATAATCTCGCGCTTAGGCAAACTAGGCAAAGATTCCACGGCTGCGAAAATTGGATCGGGCTTCATCAGCATTCCCACGCCGCCGCCGTAGGGTTCATCATCGACCCGATGGTGCTTGTCGATGGTGAAGTCACGAGGATTGGTGAGATGTACTTCCGCGATTTGATTGGCGATCGCTTTACCGAGCAAACTCGTCTGCAATGGCGAAGTAAAAAACTCTGGAAACAGGGTGACAATATCTATACGCATAGATAAATTCTATAGTAGAGGGCAGCGCTAGACGCTACCCTCTACTTTTACAGCAATCACCGATCAAAAACCAAGAAACGAGTTGCGGCGCTTCGCGCCGCAACTCGTTTCTTGGTTTTTTGGTTTGTCATACAGCAGATTGAGAACAAACCCATCGCTAAATTTTTTGTAAAAGCCCCGCTTCGCGGGGCTTTTACAAAAAATTCGGGTTAGGTTTGATCGGGATTTGTCATAGTACATTTGGCGGCAGCTATAAAATGAATAATTAGAGGTGCGCGGCAAAATCGCGCACCTCTAATTATTCATTGAGAAGGAAATATGCTATCTGTCTCTGAAGCCGAAAAAATAATTTTAGATTTGATCAAACCTTTTGATCCTGAAGTTGATAGTGAAGTTCTGCCCTTAGCACAAGCGATCGCTCGAATTTTAGCAGAAGACATCACCAGTGAATTGGACTTTCCTCAATGGGATAACTCGGCAATGGATGGCTATGCGCTTTGCTACGCAGACCTAGAGGAATTGCCAGAATTAAAACTAGCGATCGCCTCTCAAGAAATTGCCGCAGGTGGAAAAGTTACGCAAGCACTAGCCAAAGGCGAATGTATGCGGATCTTTACGGGGGGAATGCTGCCCGATGGCGCGGATACGGTGATCATGCAGGAGGATACTGATCGCCTTGGTGACTCTTTGCAGCTCAAGACTAAACCTCAAAAGGGCGAATATGTCCGCCGTAAAGGTGAATTTATCCAAGCAGGAACAAGGCTAATTAACTCAGGTACAAAAATAGGGGCAACCGAAATTGGCGCGATCGCTTCAGCAAGATATCAGCAAGTCAAAGTCTATCGCCAGCCCAAGATCGCCATTATCTCCACTGGAAATGAATTAGTCAGCCTCGCATCTTCACAACCACTGCAAGCAGGACAAATCATTGATTCTAATCTCTATGCCCTGTCCGCATTGATTAGTCAGGCTGGCGCGATCGCCATTCCCCTTGGCGCAGTCCGTGACGATCCTCAAAAACTAGAATTGGCGATCAAACAGGCGATCGCCCAAGCCGATATGGTCATCTCTACAGGTGGCGTTTCGGTTGGGGATTACGACTATATTGATGAAATACTTGCCAAGTTAGGCGCAGAGATTCATGGGCGAGCAGTTGCGATCAAACCGGGGAAGCCCTTGACCATTGCTAATTTTGGTAAGGTTTTATATTTTGGAGTGCCTGGCAATCCTGTCTCAGCAATGATGAGCTTTTGGCGATTTATCCGAGGAGCGATCGCTAAGTTAAATGGCGCAAATGCAACTCACTGGTATCCCCAATTTATCGAAGCTAATACCACTGACGATCTGCACTCACAGGGACGGCGCGAGACTTATTTATGGGGAAATTTGACCTATCCCAAGGGAAAACCAATCTTTCGACCTGTCCCCAATCCTAGTTCGGGCTATAGCTCTGGCAATCTCATCAGTACAATCGGGACAAATGCGATCGCGGTAATGCGAGTACATCAGACCTATGTTCCTGCTGGCGATCAAGTGCTAGTTATGCTGATTTAATGCCAATTCACAAAAGTGTGCCATCACTTTTGTGAATTATAACTGCCGTCAAGCAAACCCAAGAAGTGAGTGGCGGCGCGGAGCGCCGCCACTCACTTCTTGGATTCACGTTCTAAAAAAAATGGCGTTGCCATTTTTTAACTTGGTATAAGCTCCTAGTTTTTTTATACCGCGAGGGTTAGCTCAGCACCTAGAGGAAATCCTAGAGCTTCACGCTGGGCATAGTAAAGTTTGGCGACCTGTCGCGCTAGATTACGGATGCGCCCGATATAGCGAGTGCGCTCAGTGACAGAAATTACGCCCCTTGCATCTAATAAATTAAAGGAATGCGAACATTTCAGAACATAATCAAAGGCAGGAAGTACCAACTCAGACTCTAATAAATGTGCTGCTTCCTTTTCGTATTGCAAAAATAATTGGAATAAAAGGTCAGAATCTTGAGGCTTGCCACCAAAATTGCCAAAATTATAGCCACTATATTCAACTTCGCCTTGGTGATGTACCTGCCCATATTTGATATCACCTAAAGTGGAGTGCGATCGCCACACAATGTCATAGACTGAATCGACACCTTGCAAATACATGACTAGACGCTCTAATCCGTAAGTAATCTCGGCAGAAACAGGACGACAATCTAAGCCACCCACCTGTTGAAAGTAAGTAAATTGCGTGACTTCCATACCATCAAGCCAGACTTCCCAGCCCACGCCCCAAGCGCCGAGGGTTGGCGATTCCCAGTCATCTTCGACAAACCGCACATCATGATCGGCGGGATCGATACCTAAATGCTTGAGACTATTGAGGTACAGATCCAATACATCATCGGGAGAAGGTTTGAGAATTACTTGAAATTGGTAATAGTGCTGTAAGCGATTAGGATTTTTGCCATAGCGACCATCGGTAGGGCGACGACAAGGCTCGACATAGGCGACGCTCCAAGGCTCAGGCCCGATCGCACGCAAAAAAGTATGGGGACTCATTGTACCCGCGCCTTTTTCGATGTCGTAAGGCTGAGCAATCAAACAACCGCGATCGCTCCAATACTTTTGCAATTCCAAGATAACCGACTGAAAATCCATGCTTCACAGCGCCATAACACTCTAATTTTTTATCCTATCAGCGATCGCGCTCTCTTATAGCTAAACCCAAAAGAGAGAGGCGGCGCAGAGCGCCGCCTCTCTCTTTTGGGTTTTAAAGAAATTCACGAAAGTGATGGCACATTTTCACGCATTGATCTAACTGGCTCTGGCTTACCACGAGTTGCACCGATAATCCAGTTACCGAGGGCGGGAATGCTCTTACAGAGATTGACACCCGCGTTGGCAAGGTTCGGCTGCACAAAGCAGTTATGGATCATCTGCCCTAGCTGTAAACGGATTTGAAATTCTTGCTTCCACGCGATCGCATATTGCTTTTTAAAAGTATTGATATCAATTTGCTGCTCCAGAAAACTACTGACAAAGGGAACGGCGATCTCCGCAGAACGTAATGCCATCGCCATGCCATCACCACAGAGCGGCGTGATCATGCCTG
>Ga0136636_10001183_pt1 | contig 14994 bp, 16 predicted proteins | sample AntDrymUQ8522106_2_FD_104653 | JGI IMG/M metagenome (GOLD analysis project Ga0136636, IMG submission 104653) | Polar desert sand microbial communities from Dry Valleys, Antarctica - metaG UQ852 (21.06) | ecosystem: Environmental > Terrestrial > Soil > Desert | place: Antarctica: Dry Valley... | reverse complement strand
TGAAGCACCGCCAGATCGCCTGCGACAGCATCGTGGTCGAAGAGGGCTCGATCCCCTGCATGACGGCCAGCCTGATCGGCAATGTGTCAAGCTTAAAGCCGCTGAAGGCGGCCCGGTTGGAGGACGTCGGCATCCCGGAGGCCTGCATCAAGACCTTCCAGGGCCTGCCCACCGGCGTGGTTGTCGAACGTGACCGGCCGGACAAGTTAGGCCGCCCGCTGCTGGGTGTCACCGCCAAACCCAGCCTGCACCTGTGCTTCCCGGGCAAGCCTGGCACCGGCAAGACCACGGTGGCCCTGCGCATGGCGCAGATCCTGCATCGCCAGGGCGGTGCGCGACATGGCGATGTGCGACAGGGTGATGTGCGACAGGGCGATGTGCGACAGGGCGATGTGCGACACGGCGGTTTGTGAAGTGGCCATGTGGTGCGTGCGGCGCGTGACGACCTGGTCGGCTACAAGGACCGCATGGACACCTTCTTCCCGAGCAAACCCGGCATGCGCAGCCGCATCGCCCACCATCTGGACTTTCCCGACGATTTCGACCGCGACCGGCCAGTCGGCGCCGACGACCTGAGCACCATGGCCGAAGCCGACATCCGCGCGAACAGGATGTCTGCTGCCGCCCCCTGATACAACCGCCCCGACCCGGAAACCTCGCCATGCATCTCGGACGCACCACCCTCTCGAAATTCCTGATCCAGCAACTGCACGACGTCGACGACCAAGGCAGGCTGGCGGCGCTGCTGGTGGACGTGGCGGCGGCTGTCAAGGCCATCTCGGCGATGACGGCCAAGGGTGCGCTGGGCGGCTACCTGGGCGCCGTCGGGCAGACCAATCTGCACGGCGGGCAGCAGAAGAAGCTGGACGTGCTGGCCAACAACGCGATGGTGACAGCCACAGAATGGGGCGGCCTGGTGGCCGGCCTGGCCAGCGAAGAGCTGGACGAGCCCTATGCCATCCCCGAGAACTTCGCCCGCGGGCCCTATCTGCTGGTCTTCGACCCGCTGGACGGTTCGTCGAACACCGACGTGAACGTGTCGGTGGGCACCATCTTCTCGGTGCTGCGGCACGGCAGCGAGGCGCCGCCCGCCACCACCGACTACCTGCAGCCCGGCACGCGGCAGGTGGCCGCCGGCTATGCGATCTACGGCCCGGCCACGATGCTGGTGATCAGCGTGGGCAAGGGCACCCACGGCTTCACGCTCGACCGCGAGGTCGGCAACTTCATCCTCACCCATTCCGACCTGGCCATCCCAGAGGACACCAGTGAATTCGCCATCAACACCAGCAATGCCCGGTTCTGGGAGCCGCCGGTGCACCGCTATGTCACTGAATGCCAGGCCGGCCGGGCCGGCGAGCGCGGCCGCGACTTCAACATGCGCTGGATCGCCAGCAAGGTGGCCGAGGTGCACCGCATCCTGATGCGTGGCGGCGTGTTCCTGTACCCCACGGACACGAAAGACCCAGCCAAGCCCGGCCGCCTGCGCCTGCTGTTCGAGGCCAACCCCATCAGCATGCTGATCGAGCAGGCTGGCGGCGCCAGCAGCACCGGGCGCGGCCGGCTGATGGAACTGGCACCCGAGCAACTGCACCAACGGGTGCCGGTGGTCCTGGGCTCGAAGAACGAGGTGACGCGCATCGAGCGCTACCACGCCGAGCATGCCCGCGGGGACGACCGGCCGTATGAATCGCCGCTGTTCAACGAGCGCTCGCTGTTCCGCGCCCGCGAATTCTTCTGATCTGGAGCCTGCCGTGTCCCAACGCCACCCCATCATCGCCGTCACTGGCTCGTCCGGCGCCGGCACCACCACGGTGATGAAGAGCTTTGCCCACATCTTCCGCCGCGAGGGCATCCATGCGCAGGTGATCGAGGGCGACTCATTCCACCGCTACGACCGGGTCGAGATGCGCGCCAAGGTGCATGCCGCCGCCCACGGCGAGGGCCCGCAGATCAGCCACTTCGGCCCGGAGAGCAACCTGCTGGCCGAACTGGACGCCACCTTTGCAGGTTATGCGAAGAACGGCGGCGGCCAGGTGCGACGCTATGTGCACGACGCGGCCGAGGCCCGGGATCTGGGCGGTGAGCCCGGCTCCTTCAGCGACTGGCAGCCGATCGCCCAGAGCGACGTGCTGTTCTATGAAGGCCTGCACGGCGGCTTCGTCGGCCCGGGGGTGGACGTGGCGCGCCATGTCGACCTGCTGGTGGGCGTGGTGCCCATCATCAACCTCGAGTGGATCCAGAAGCTGCACCGCGACCAGAACCTGCGCGGCTACAGCCAGGAGGCGGTGGTCGAGACCATCCTGCGCCGCATGCCCGATTACGTGAACCACATCTGCCCGCAGTTCAGCCGCACGCATGTGAACTTCCAGCGCGTGCCCACGGTGGACACCAGCAACCCGTTCATCGCCAAGGACATCCCCACCGCCGACGAGAGCATGGTGGTGATCCGCTTCGCCAAGCCCAAGGGCATCGACTTCCCCTACCTGATGTCGATGCTGCATGGCTCGATGATGACCCGGCCCAACACCATCGTGATCCCGGGCGGGAAAGTGGGCCTGGCGATGCAGCTGATCTTCACGCCGATGATCCTGCGCCTGCTCGACCTGAAGCGGCGCGCCGGCTGATCCGAGCCGAGGGCCCAGCGATGCTGCGCGTGATCCTGTACGACCTGGACGGCACCCTGATGGAGACCGCGCCCGAGATCGCCGATGCGATCAACGACACGCTGCGCCGCCGTGGCCACCCGCTGGTCCCGGCCGCGCTGGTGCGCGGCTGGATCGGCGACGGCGCGCAGGCCTTGCTGGCCAGGGCCCTGGCCGATGCAGGCGAGCCGGCCAGCGCTGTCGATTCGGCCTGGCCCGCTTTCTCGAACGACTATGCCGGCCGCTGCGGCACCAACAGCCTGGTGCACGACGGCGTGCGCGCCATGCTGCAGCGGCTGCGCGCCCAGGGCCTGCAGCAGGTGCTGCTGACCAACAAGGAAACCGCATTCACCCAGCGCCTGCTGGTGCGCCACCAACTGCTGGCCGACTTCGACCTGATCGTGGCCGGCGACACCCTGCCGGTGAAGAAGCCGCACCCGGGCATGGTGCTGCATGCACTGTCAGCGCTGCAAGCGCGGCCCGACGAGGCGCTGCTGGTGGGCGACAGCACCACCGACGTGCGCACTGCCCGCGCCGCCGGCGTTGCGGTGCAGTTGGTGCGCCACGGCTATCCGCAGGGCAGCCTGACGGGCGCCGACGCGCCCGACGCCTTCATCGCGCACTTCGACCAGTTCAACCCGCTGGCGGCCACCCGCCTGGCCATCGGCTGAGCCACCCTCGGGAACCCGACGGGTCTCAGTCCCAGTCGACGGGGTGGTGCTGGCGATCGCCATTGCCACCATCACCGCGCCCGGGAATGTGCCGGCCCTGCTGCAGGCCACGCCGACCTGGCCGACCTGGGCGCTGTCGATCTGGCGCAACTGCGCGCCTGGCATGCGCGGGCTGCTCAGCCCTGCGTGCCTGATGCCCTTTGCGTCGCCTGCGCCCCTTGCGCCAGATGGCCCAGCGGCAGTTCCCGACCGCTGCGGATGCTGCGCAAGGCAAAGCTTGTCTGCAGTGCAGACACACCCGGCAGGCCGCCCAGCCGGTCGAGCATCACGTTGGCATAGTCGTCCAGCGTGGGTGTCACCACCTCCAGCATGAAGTCGAAGGCGCCGGTCAGCACATGGCAGGCGATGATCTGAGGGATGCCCTCGGTGGCGGCGATGACGGCCTGGGTGGCGGCCGGGCCGTGGTTGTCGATGTTGACGTAGACGAAGGCCGTCACCCCCAGGCCGATGGCGCGGCGGTCGAGCTCTGCCCGGTAGCGGGCGATCAGGCCGGCGTCTTCCAGGCGTTTCACACGCCGCAGGCAGGGCGTGGGAGACAGCGCCACCCGCTCTGCCAGCTCCACGTTGGAGATGCGGCCCTCGGTCTGCAGGATGGCCAGCAGCTTGACATCGGTGCGGTCGAGCCAGTCGGTGGGCATGCAGGAGCCTATGTGTGGTGGCAAACCCGGATCATGCACCGCCATTGGCAGGATCCGCTCCGAACGGCATCTGGTTGAACGGAACGTGGCGTGTCCGCCGGAAAACCAGGCTCAGAACGCAATCACCCGCCGCCGTCGCCCGCCTAAACTAGGTTGCATCACTGGACGCGGGAGACTGGCGATGCGCTTGACGGATGCACAACTGCAGCAACTCGACCACGACGGCTTCCTGGTCCTGCCGGGGGTGTTCTCTGCCGCAGAGGTGGAGGCGCTGCGCGCCCCGGTGCCGGCGCTGATGGCCCAGGACTGCCCCGAGAACCCGCGTGAGTCTGTCGGTGGCGTGGTGCGCAACCTGCTGTCGCTGCACCGCCGCAGCGAGATCTACGCCCGCCTGGTGCGCCACCCGCGCCTGGTCGAGCCGGCGATGCAGATCCTGGGCGACGATGCGCTGTATCCGCAGCAGGTCAAGATCAACCCCAAGGCGGGCTTCGACGGCGCCGGCTTCGATTGGCACACCGACTTCGCCACCCACCACCGGCGCGATGGCGTGCCCAAGCCGCTGGCGTTGAACCTGCACATCCACCTGGACGACGTGACCGAGTTCAACGGGCCGCTGATGTTCGTGCCGGGGTCGCACAAGCGCGAGATCCCGCTGCAACGCAGCGTGGACGGCCAGAAGTGGGAGCTGTGGACGGTGCCACGCAGTGCGGTGGCCGACCTGGTGACCGAACTGGGCATGGTCTCGGCCCATGGCCCGCGGGGCACCGTGCTGATCTTTGGCGACCGGCTGCTGCATGTCTCGGGCCAGAACCTGTCGCCATTTCCGCGCTGGATCTTCTCGCTGATCCTCAACCCGGTCAGCAACGCCGCCACCAACGACGTGCCGGAGTTCGCCCACGAGCGTGACCGCCGCCCGGTGCAGATGCTGGCCGACGACTGCCTGCTGCAACCGCTGGTCGGCTGAGCACCGCATGCCCGCCGGCGCCTTGCATCCACCGTCGCATCCGCCCTCGCATTCGCCCTGGCATTCGCATTCGCCCGGGCCTCTGCCCTGGCAGTTGCCGCTGGCCGAGGCCGACCCGGCGGTGGCCGCCTGCATCGCCGCCGAGGTGCAGCGCCAGGCGCAGCGCCTGGATCTGGTGGCCTCCGAGAACACCCTGAGCCTGGCGCAGCGCGAGGCCAGTGGCTCGGTGCTGGGCGCCATCACCACCGAGGGCTACCCCGGTGCCCGCTGGCTGGCGGCCTCTGCCGAGGTGGATGCGCTGGAGCGCCTGGCCATCGCCCGCGCCTGCCAGCTGTTCGGTGCCGCCCATGCCAATGTGCAGCCGCACTCGGGCACCCAGGCGAACCAGGCGGTGTACCTGGCGCTGCTGGCGCCGGGCGACTGCGTGTTGTCGATGGCGCTGGGCGACGGCGGCCATTTCAGCCATGGCGATGCCGACAACCTGTCGGGCAAGTGGTTCCGGCACCTGCACTACGGCGTGCGCGCCGATGACGGCCTGATCGACTACGACGCGGCGCAGCGCCTGGCACAGCAGCACCGGCCCAGGCTGGTGATCGCCGGTGCCTCGGCCTACCCCCGCGCCATCGATTTCGAACGCCTGGCGCAGATCGCCCACAGCGTGGGCGCCAGGCTGATGGCCGACATCGCGCATGTGGCGGGGCTGGTGGCCTGCGGGCTGTTTCCACACCCGTTCCCGCATGCCGACCTGGTGACCACCACCACCTACAAGAACCTGCGCGGCGTGCATGGTGGCCTGATCCTGTGCAATGACGCCACGCTGGCGGCGCAGATCGACGCCGCCGTGTGCCCGGGGGTGCAGGGCACGCCGCTGCTGGGGCTGATCGCCGGCAAGGCGGTGGCGCTGGGCGAGGCCCTGCATCCGGCATTTGCAGGTTACCAGCGCCAGGTGCTGGCCAATGCCCGGGCGCTGGGCGCCGCGCTGCAGGCCCGCGGGCTCAGGCTGGTCACCGGCGGCACCGACACGCCTTTCGTGCTGGTCGACCTGCGCGCCCTGGGCCTCAACGGCCGGGCCGCCAGCGCCCGGCTGGACGCCATCCAGATCAACGCCAGCCCGGCACCCGTGCCCGGCGACGCCGACCTGGCCGGCGCCAGCGGCCTGCGCCTGGGCGTGTCGGCCATCACCAGCCGCGGGCTGCGCGAGGACGATTGCCGCCAGGTGGCCGAACTTGTGGCCGACCTGGTGACCGACAACCTGGGCCCGCCCGGTGCCCAGCGCACAGCACACGCGGCCAGGCAGGTGCGTGCACTGTGCGCGCGTTTTCCGATCGATCCGCAATGTGCCACCCCGGTGGCATGAGCGGCTGTTTCCCCCGCCTGTGCCCCGCCGGGGCCGGGCTTCAACCCAGGAGGTTCTGATGCTGCTGCGATCATGGATGGGAATGTTGTTGGCCGTTGGTGCGGCTGGTGGTGTGGCTGTCGGCGCCCAGGCCCAGACAAAAGTGCCGTATGTCGCCTTCACGGCCATCGTCGAACACCCGGCGCTGGACGATGTGCGCAAGGGCGCCATCGAGGAGCTGGCCCGGCGTGGTTTCGTCGACAAGCAGGGCCTGCGCACCAGCTTCGACAGTGCCCAGGGCCTGCCGGCCAACGCCGCGCAGATCGCCGCCAAGCTGGTGGGGCAGAAGCCGGATGTGATCGTCGCCATCTCCACGCCCTCGGCCCAATCGGTGCTGGCGGCCACCAAGGATCTGCCGATCGTGTTTTCGGCCGTCACCGACCCGGTGGCCGCCAACCTGGTGCGTGATGCAGCCCGCCCCGGTGGCAACATCACCGGCGTGACCGACATGGCGCCGGTGGCCGAGCAGGTGGGCCTGGCCCAGCAGCTGGTGCCGGGGCTCAAGCGCCTGGGCGTGATCTACAACCCGGGTGAATCGAACTCGGTGGCGCTGGTGGCGGTGCTGCGCCGGGCGACCAAGGCGGCGGGGCTGGAGCTGGTGGAATCGGCCGCCAACCGCAGCACCGACCTGAGCGCCGCCGCCGAGCGCCTGGTGGGCAAGGTCGAAGCCATTTACCTGCCGACCGACAACGTGCTGGCCAGCGGGCTGGAAGCGGTGGTGGCCGTCACCCGCCAGAACCGCATCCCCACCGTGGGCGATGCGGCCTATGTGCAGCGCGGCGTGCTGTTGGGCAGCGGCTTCGACTACCGCGAACTGGGCGTGATCACCGGCCGCATGATCGCCGACATCCTCAAGGGCGGCAGCCCGGCGACCATGGCCGTGGCCAGCAGCACCAACCTGGATGTGGCACTGAACGTGGGCGAGGCCAAACGCATCGGCTTCACCGTGCCGCCTGCGGTGCTGGCCCGCGTGAAGACCCGGGTCGAGTAAGGCCGCAGCGCCGCATGTCGGGTTTCGCCGCGCTGGGCGCACTGCAGCTGGGCTTTGTCTATGGCCTGGTGGCGCTGGGCATCCTGCTGTCGTTTCGCATGCTGAACTACCCCGACCTCACGGTCGACGGCAGTTTCCCGCTCGGCGCAGCGGTGACGGCGGCGGTGGTGGTGGCCGGTGGCAACCCCTGGCTGGCGCTGCTGGCCGGTGCGCTGGCGGGGGCGGCGGCAGGCGCGCTGACGGCGCTGCTGAGCGAGGGCCTGGGCATCCTCAACCTGCTGGCCGGCATCCTGAGCATGACGGCGCTGTACTCCATCAACATCCGGGTGATGGGGCGGCCCAACCTGCCGCTGCTGGGCGAGCCCACGGTGGTGGACACCGCAGCCATGCTGGGCCTGGGGCCGCAGGCGGCCAAGCTGGTGGTGGCTGCGGCGGCCTGCGCACTGGCGGCGCTGCTGGTGGGGCTGTTCCTGGCCACGCGCTACGGCCTCAGCCTGCGCGCCACCGGCGCCAATCCGCGCATGGCTGCTGCGGTGGGCGTGCACTGCGTGCAACGGGTGGCCGTGGGCCTGGCGCTGTCGAATGCGCTGTGTGCCCTGGCTGGCGGCCTGTTTGCCCAGCTCTACGGCTTTGCCGACGTGTCGATGGGCGTGGGCACCATCGTCATCGGCCTGGCGGCACTGATCCTGGGCGAGGCGATGCTGCGGCGCTGGTCGCCGGCGGCTGCGGTGCTGGCCTGCGTGGCAGGCGCCATCGCCTACCGCTTCACCATCTCGCTGGCGCTGGAGACCGAAGCGCTGGGCCTGACCACGTCCGACCTGAACCTGATCTCGGCCGCCGTGGTCACGCTGGCCTTCCTGTTCAGCCGCCACGGCCGGCGCCTGCGCCTGCGTGCCAGGGCCGCGCCTTGATCGAGATCAGCGGCCTGCAGGTGGTGTTCCATGCCGGCACCGCCAACGAGAACCTGGCGCTGCGTGGCCTGAACCTGCGCATCGCCGCTGGCAGCTTTGTCAGCGTGATCGGCTCCAACGGCGCCGGCAAATCGACCCTGCTGAATGCGCTGGCCGGGGATGTGCCGGTCAGCGCCGGGCGCATCGCCGTCGACGGCCAGGACATCACCCGGCTGCCGGCACACCAGCGCTGCCACTGGGTGGCGCGGGTGTTCCAGGACCCGCTCACCGGCACCAGCGGGACGCTGACGATCGAAGAGAACCTGGCCTTGGCCGATGACCGTGGCCAGCCGCGCGGGCTGCGCCTGGCGCTGGGGGCAGGGCGCCGCGCACGCTACCGCGACCTGCTGGCGCCGTTGGGTCTGGGCCTGGAGCAGCGCCTGGGTGACCGCATGGACCTGCTGTCGGGCGGCCAGCGCCAGGCGGTGAGCCTGTTGATGGCCACGCTGCAGCCCTCGCGCATCCTGCTGCTCGACGAAATGACGGCTGCGCTCGACCCGCACATGGCCGACTTCCTGATGCAGCTGACCGGCCGGCTGATCGCCGAGCGGCAACTCACCGCGCTGATGGTCACGCACTCGATGGCCCAGGCGCTGGCCTGGGGTGACCGCACGCTGATGATGCACCGCGGCCAGGTGGTGCTGGACCTGCAGGCGGCGCAACGCCAGCGCCTGTCGGTGGATGATCTGGTCAGGCTGTTCTCCCAGGCCCGCGGTGGTGCGCTGGACCAGGACAGCCTGCTGCTGTGAGGAGTTAGGCATGTTCATTCGCCAAGCCTGGTACGTGATCGCCTGGGCGCACGAGATCCCTGCGGACGGGCTGTTCCACCGCACCGTGCTGGGCGAGCCGATCCTGGTCTACCGCCTGGCCGACGGCAGCCACACCGCGCTGGCCGACCGCTGCTGCCACCGGCTGGCGCCGCTGTCGGCGGGCAGCCGCGAGGGCGACAGCGTGCGCTGCGGCTACCACGGCCTGAAGTACGACGCCAGCGGCCGCTGCACCGAGGTACCGGGCCAGGCCAGCGTGCCGCCCAAGGCCTGCGTGCGCCGCTACCCGGTGGTGCTGCACAACAACTGGCTGTTCGTGTGGATGGGCCGGCCCGAGGCGGCCGATGTGGCCCTGCTGCCCGACAACTTTTCCTGCGACCACCCGGATTGGTGCCACCGCCCCGGCTACATCCACTACAAGACGCCGTACCAGCTGGTGTGCGACAACCTGCTGGACTTCTCGCACCTGAGCTATGTGCATGCCAAGACCCTGGGCGGCAGCCCCGAGGTGGCGCGGGCGCAGCCTCTGATCGAAGAGATCGACGGCGGCGTGCGCATCACGCGGCACATCCGTGATGTGCCGCCGTCGCCCTACTACCAGCGCTTCCGGTCCTTCGACACCCACATCCACCGCTGGATCGCTTACGACTTCATCCTGCCGGCCACGCTGCTGATGCACTCCGGTGGCCGCCCGGTGGCCGATGCCGACGACGACCTGCGGCGCGCGGTGCAGCTGCACAGCTGCCAGGCGCTGACGCCCGAAACCGCCCATTCCACGCATTACTTCTTCCAGGAGTCGCACCGCGCCGACCAGGGCGATGCCGACACCACCGAGGCCATCTACCAGAGCCTGCTGCAAGCCTTCGAGGAGGACCGCCAGATGATCGAGGCCCAGGCTGCCAACATCGCGCTGGACCCGACGGTGCCGATGCTGCCGCTGGCGATGGACGCGGCGCTGCTGCGCTTTCGGCGGTTGGTGGACGCGCGGCTGCGCGCCGAGCAGGCGGGCTGAATCAGCGCGCGCCGCGCTGCGGTGCCAGCGCGGTGCAGGCCCACCAGGCCAGCACCACCAGCGGCAGGGTGATGCCGAACGACCAGCGGATGCCCAGGCTGGTGGCCACCCAGCCCAGCAGCGGCGGGCCCACCAGGAAGGCGATGAACGAGATCTGCGCCAGGGCGGCCACGTTCACCGCTGCCGGCCGGTCGGTGGCCTGGGCGGCCGCCGACATCGCCAGCGGAAACATCGCGCTGGTGCCCACGCCCATCAGGCCGAAGCCCAGCAGCGCCAGCGCCGGGTGCGGTGCCAGCAACACCAGCGCGGCACCGGCGCCTAGCAGCACCTGCAGTGTGCGTGCCACCCGCAGCGGCCCGTGCCGCTCAACGAAGCCGTCGGCCACCCAGCGCGCCGCGGCCTGTGCGCCGGCACCGACGGCCACCGCCATGCCCGCCAGGAACGGCGGGGCGCCGAACACGTCGCGCATGTAGATGGCCGACCACTCGATGCCGGCACCTTCCAGCACCATGGCCGCCAGCGTGGCCGCCACCAGCACCAGCGTCGCGCGGGTGGGCCGCGCCCAGCGCGGCGTGCTGCCGGCATGGCTGTCGGGCCGGTGGTCGGCGGCCTCGAAGCCCCGCAGCGCCCAGCCGAGCGCCACGGCGATCAACACCACCACGCCCCACAGGTGGGCCTGCACCGGCACACCCAGCTGGGCCGCCGCTGCACCCAGCAGCCCGGCACAGAAGAAGCCGATGCTCCAGAACGCATGGGCGCGGCTCATGATGCGCTGGCCCAACTGGTGCTCGATGCGGTCGGCCTCCAGGTTGACGACGACCTCCACCGCGCCGATGCACAGGCCCGCCGGCACCAGCAGCAGGTACAGCGCCAGCGGCCCGCTGGCGCTGCTGGCCAAGGCGTAAGCTGCGGCAATCAGCGGGATGCCGGCCAGCAGCACCAGCCGGTGGCCCAGCCGGTCCAGCCAGCGGCCGGCCAGCGTCAACGAGATCAGGGTGCCGCTGGCGGTGCCGATCAGCGCCAGGCCCAGCGTGCGCTCGCTCAGGCCCAGGGCCTGCTGCAACTCGCCCAGGCGTGGAAACAGCCCGCCGATGGCCATCGCGTACAGGAAGAAGGCGGCGTACAGCCGTTGGGGCGGGCTCAGGCGGGTACCAGCGGGCATCGGCGGCGGGGTGTGGACGGGCGCCGGATCATCGCATCCGACGCCAGGTTGGCCGCGACCCTGACACGGGAGAGAACAGGCCATGCCGCGATGGAGTCCAGGATCGATGCCGCCCGGGGAACCCGGGGCTCCGACGGGCAGGCGCCGGTGCCGATCACGCTGGAGATGGTGGCCCACGCGGCCGGGGCGGAACGTGTCAATCACGTTGCGACACCCCGGGGACGGGCAGTGGGTGCTGGAGCGGCCAGAGGCGCTGCCGGTCGGTGCCTGCGGGCCGACCTCGTCAGGCCAGCGGCGTGCCCTGGCGCTGCAGGGCCAGCAGCACCTGCAGGGCCACATAAGCGTCGTTGGCGGCATACAGCAGTTGGCGCGGATCCAGGGTCTGGTGGGACCAGTTGCTGGTGGTGACCCGCTTGGACTTGACGAACCGCTGGCCGAACACCACCGCCACCGCCGACCGGATGCCCAGCGTGCGCGGATAGCCCATGCGGTGGAACGCCCGGGTCAGGTCGAGCAGCGGTGCCACCTCGGTGCCGAGCCGCCGCCGCAGTTGCGCCAGGTCCTGCTGCAGGTCGAAGCCGACCTTGACCACGCTGTGCAGCGTCAGCAGGCTGCGCGCCAGTGCCTCGCAGCCCGGGTGCTGCAGCTGCAGCACGTAGGCCGTGGTGGCGGTGGCGAACTGCACCACGTCCGGGCCGGTGCTTTCCTGGCCTTTGCTGAAGATGGGCCTGGCCTCGGTGTCGAAGCCGATGTGGGTCTGCGCACCCAGGTCGGCCATCGCCTCGGCCAATGCGGCATCGCTGCGGGGCAGCCGCACACTGGACAGCGCGATGCCCGGGTAGGGCGCCAGCGCCAGCAGGGCTGTCTTGGTCGGTGGCAGCAATCCGGGCATGGCTGCATGCTATAGGGCAGCGCGGCTGGGGCCGGGCTGTCTTACAGGCGCTCACAGGCGCTCACAGGCGCCCTCGGGCATTGTCAAGCGGCGGGCTTCAGGATGCCGCGCATTGCATAGTCGGCCAGCACCTGCGCCAGTTCGTCGATGGACTCGGCGCTCTGCAGCCGGCGCGGGCTGTACCAGACGGTGGCCCAGTTCAGCACGCCGAAGAAGGGCTTGGTGGCCAGGCGTGGCGGCAGGTCGATGAACACGCCCTCGCGGATGCCGTCGTCGATCACCTCGGCGAACATGCGCTCGTAGTCGTCACGCAGCTGCACCACCGCACGCAAGCGCTTCGACGTCGGCGCATGGCCGCCGGCGCTGCCGAGCAGCTGCCGCTCCAGCCCCTGCACCGCCACCTTCTGCATCGGCAGCTCGTTCAGCAGGATCCGGGCGTGGCACAGGGCCATGGCCTCCAGGCGGCAGGCCGCGCTGCCGGGCTGCCTGGCGATCGGCTCCACAGCCTCGGTCACCCGGGTCATGGCGGCCACCTGCACGTCGAAGTAGAGATCGGCCTTGCTGCGGTAATGGTGGTGGATGCGGCCCTTGGTGGCGCCCAGGCGCTCGGCCACCGCGTCGATCGAGGTGGCGGTGTAGCCGTAGGCCATGAACAGCTCGGCGGCGGCCTGCAGGATTTCCTCGCGCGAGCCCATGGCCGCTGTGGCGGCGGGCGGCGGGGTGCGGCTCATGGCCGGGCGGGTGGGCGGCGGCGCAGCAACGCCGCCAGCGGCCGCACCAGCCCGGCCAGGCCCTGCGGGAAGAAGCCCAGGATCAGCACCAGCACGCTGCCCAGGATGATCTTGTCGACATAGCCGCCCAGCGAGAAGAACTTCTCCTGCACCAGCACCATGGCGGTGGCCAGCAGCGGCCCGAGCAACTGGCGCCGGCCCACCAGCACCACGGCGGTGAGCATCAGGATCAGGAAGTAGTTCTCCAGCACGTCGGCGCTGACATAGGCGCGCTGGTAGGCATACAGCCAGCCGGCGGCCGCGCTGATGGGTGCCGACACCAGGAACACCTGCAAGCGCACCCGGGCCAGGTCGATGCCGCTCATTGTGGCCAGGCGCGGGTTGAGGTGGCTCATCACCGCCGCCGCGCCCAGGGCCGAATGGCGGAAGCGGTCGACCAGGTACAGCGCGGCCACCAGCAGGCCGAAGGCACAGGGCCACAGCGTGCGGTCGTCCTGGGCCTTCAGCGGGATGCCGGGCAGCGACAGGTCGAGCAGCGGGATGCCGCGCACGCCGTCGGAGCCGCCCATGAACTGCCAGTTGGCGGCCACCGTCATCGCCACCACCGCCACCGCGTAGGTGACCAGCGAGAACACGAACTCGCGCAGCCGCAAGGTCACCAGGCCGATGACCCCGGCCAGCAGCAGCGCCACGGCGATCGACCCGGCCAGCGTGGCCCAGCTGCCGACGCCGGCGCGGGTGGCCAGCAGCGCGGTGGTGTAGCTGCCCGCTGCAAAGAACACGGTGTGGGCCAGGCTCACCTCGCCCAGGTCGGACACGATGGTGTCCAGCCCGTAGGCCATCACCGCGAAGATGGCGATCAGCACCGCCGCGCTGTAGGCTGCGCCGCTGCCGCCGGCCAGTTGCGGCGCCAGGTACACCGCCACCGCGGTGGGCAGCAGCGCCCAGCGCGACCAGGCTGTGCGCGCCATCAGTGCACCCCGCCGGCGGCGCCGGCAGCCAGCCCGCCGGGGCGCAGCACCAGCAGCGCGATCAGCGCCAGGAAGGCGGCCGCCGCGGTGTAGGCCAGCGAGACCAGGGCGCCGAACAGTGCGGTGAACAGCCCCAGTGCCACGCCGGCCACATAGCTGCCCTTGACGCTGCCGATGCCGCCGAACACCACCACCACGAAGGTCATGATCACCTCGTCGAAGCCCATCGAGGTGAGGATGGGCGTGCGCGGCGCCACCATGCCGGCGGCGAATGCCACCGCCGCGCCTTCGAAGGCGAACACGCCGTAATACACCCGGCGCACGTTGACGCCGCTGAGCTGGGCCAGCTTCGGGTCTTCGGCCACCATGCGCACCAGGCGGCCCACGCGGGTGCCGTCCAGCAGCCGGCGCAGGCCGATGAACACCAGGATGGTGGCGACCACGATGGCGAGGTCCTGCCCGGTGAGCCACAGCTCGCCCAGGTTGATCTCGTGGCGCGACAGCGCGGTGTCCAGGATCTGCCCGGTGGAGCCGAACACCAGCGCCGCAGCACCGTGGATCAGATAGCCGAAGCCCAGCGTCATGATCATGATCGACACCAGGTTCTGCTCGAAGGTGGCGCGCAGCATCACCCGCTGCATCAGCACGCCCAGCAGCGCGCCGCAGGCCATCGCGATCGGCAGGGCCAGGGCATAGGGCACGCCGGCCTTGACCACCGCCCACCAGGTGACGAAGGCGCCCAGCATGTACATCTGGCCATGGCCGAAGTTGACCAGCCGGGCCACGCCCAGCAGCAGGGTCCAGCCGATGGCCACCAGGGCATAGGCGTGGCCCATCACCAGGCCGTTGAGCACTTGTTGCATCAGGTTCATGTCGCCCCCTCGTTCGACGGGTACGTCGGCCGGTCCCCCGGCCCGCCCGCATGCCTTGCGCTGTCCGGGGCGGACGCACCCAGGTAGGCCTCGGCGATGCGCGGGTCATGGCCCACGGCCTGGGCCGGGCCTTCCAGTACCATGCGGCCGCGTTCGATCAGCACCAGGCGGTCGACTACCGCCATCGCGGCGCGCACGTTCTGCTCGACCAGCAGTATGGCCAGGCCGGCGTGGGCCAGGGTGCGCAGGGTCTGCAGCACCTGGTCGACCAG
>Ga0136636_10001182_pt1 | contig 14996 bp, 18 predicted proteins | sample AntDrymUQ8522106_2_FD_104653 | JGI IMG/M metagenome (GOLD analysis project Ga0136636, IMG submission 104653) | Polar desert sand microbial communities from Dry Valleys, Antarctica - metaG UQ852 (21.06) | ecosystem: Environmental > Terrestrial > Soil > Desert | place: Antarctica: Dry Valley... | reverse complement strand
TAGTCGAGCAGTTTTTGTCCGTCGACGATGGCGAGGCGGCGTTCTTCAGCCTGCGTCGCGTTGATCAGCATCCGTTTCATGGGTAGCGTTCCTTCAATTCAAATATCTACAAACAAGCTCATAACGAGCTTTTGATACACAAACTGACGCTTTGAAACGAGGAGGAAACAGCCGGAGAACGCAAACTCACACAGTGAGTCTGGGTATGGGCGCGTGGAGGGGAACAATCGGGTTTGAAACGGGCTTTGCCTTTGTTTTGACAGCAAACTGCGCCTGTTTGAGGGGTACGGATGTTTGATGCACGCCCACAAGCGGCGCATCGGTGCGCTGCAGGCAGTGGCACATCAAAGACATCAATACAAACATATTGTTTCTTCCATTCACAGCACAAGTCTGTGAACTTTGGGTATTCCGAATCAGAGTTTCAAAACGTCGTTTTAACCCTTTGTTGAGCCTGCCATGGACGCCATTAGGGCAGTCATTTGCAGATTTAACGTCAGGCGGTACCGACTTTTCCAGCGAGGCCGGTGGTGTGTGAACTAAACTTCACCGAAGTACTGAATCAACATTCAGTTAAATCAACCACTTACAGCACAACGCTAGTGAAAGTCATTATAGGGGGCAAACCTGCCCCACCGCTTGTCGAGGTAAAAACCGTTTGTATTGACGAAGACTCATGCGGGCAGCGCGTGGACAACTTTCTGATGCGCCACCTCAAGGGTGTGCCCAAGACCCATGTCTATCGCATCATTCGCAGCGGCGAAGTCCGGGTCAACAAGGGGCGCGTCAGCGCAGACACCCGCTTGGCGTCTGGCGACGTCGTTCGCATTCCTCCGGTTCGCATTTCTGAACGGGTTGCGGAAAAAGAGCAGGCGATGGCCAGTCTGGTAGCGACGTCTGCACCAGCGCGTGAATTCGTGGTTTTGATGGAGGACGATCATCTGATTGCCATCAATAAACCGGCGGGCGTGGCCGTGCACGGCGGCTCAGGCGTGAGTTTTGGCGTCATCGAGCAGTTGCGAATGGCGCGGCCTCAGGCCAAGTTTTTAGAGCTCGTGCACCGGTTGGACCGTGAGACCAGTGGGATTTTGCTGGTGGCCAAAAAACGCAGTGCCTTGAAACACCTGCAAGATCAGTTTCGCGAACGTCAAACCGGAAAGACTTACCTGGCCATGGTGCGTGGTCAGTGGTCCGCCAAACTGAAAGTTCTGGACAAGCCTCTGCACAAATATCTATTGGAAGGTCATGATGCCCAGGCGGGAGAACGCCGGGTCCGCGTGGTTTCCCGAGACGATCCAGATGGCATGCCTTCCGTGACCTTGGTCAAGGTTCGCCACGCATCACCCGAATACTCGATGTTGGAGGTCACCATTAAGACCGGACGCACACACCAGATTCGCGTGCATCTGGCCAGCGAGGCGCACCCAATCTTGGGCGACGACAAGTATGGAGACTTTGACCTGAATAAAAAACTGGCCAAGGCCACTAGCCACCTTAGCCTCAAACGCATGTTTTTGCACGCTTGGCGCTTGCAGTTCAACCACCCGTTGACGGCCGAACGGCTTGAACTGCGGGCTGAGTTGCCGCCAGAACTCAATCAGTTGGTAGCGGCAACATGGCCGAACGCCACAACACCTACATCACCATGACGAACCGACGATTTGACCTGATAGCCTTTGATTGGGATGGCACCTTGTTTGACTCCACCGGAATCATTGCACGCAGCATCCAGGCAGCTGTGCGCGATGTCGGCGGACGTGAGCCCACCCGTGAACAAGCCTCTTACGTGATTGGCATGGGCTTGATGGAGGCTTTGGCGCATGCCGCGCCGGATGTTCCGCAGGCGTTACACGGTCAGTTGGTTGAGCGCTATCGCCACCACTACTTTGCCAGCCAGCATGACATCGTTTTGTTTGATGGGGTGCTGCCGATGCTGCAAGCGTTGAAGCGGCGCGGTCATTTGCTGGTCGTCGCGACCGGCAAAAGCCGTCGAGGCCTAGATGAAGCGTTGGGCAATGTGGCGCTTGCGAGAGTGTTTGATGGTTCCCGCACGGCAGATCAGACCGCGGGCAAGCCCGATCCGATGATGATGCACGAGCTGATGGCTGAGTTTGACGTGACACCACAGCGCTCGTTGATGATTGGCGACACCACCCATGATTTGCAAATGGCGCTGAACGCAGGCTGCGCCAGTGTGGGGGTGAGTTACGGTGCGCATGAGGCGCACACCTTTGATTTGTTCAATCCCTTGTTTGTCGCGCATGACGTGGCGCAGTTGCAGGCTTGGTTGTTGAGTCATGCCTGAGCATCTGTTAAACGCAGCCGCGTCATCGCAGATTTACCTGTGTGCGTCGGAAGAATTGGTGAATGGCGCCAGCGCTGTACCGTTCGAGGTGCGCTACTACAGGCAGAGTTGTGCTGCATTTGCAATTCGCTATGCGGGCAAAGCACATGCCTATCTGAATCGCTGCTCCCATGTGCCCATGGAAATGGACTTTCAGCCCAATCAGTTTTTTGACCACTCAGGCCAGTGGTTAATCTGCGCCACGCACGGCGCTTTGTATGCGCCCGATTCGGGGCGCTGCAGTTTGGGGCCTTGCCGAGGCGGACTGGTCAAAATTGACGTCACTGAGGCCGATGGCAAGGTGCACTGGCATACTTCCGATAAATTCCAACCTGAGTACTCTGTATGACAGCACCTGTCGATGATGGCACTGAGAAATCACCAGCCCCCGAAAAAATCTTGAAAACCCCAGCTGCATCCCAGGCAGACCCATCGTTAGGTGCTACTGAAAAAGTAGTTAAAGACGGCCGAAAAGCGGTGATCTGGGAGCGCGATGTGCTGGAAAAGCTGGCATTCGCGAGTTTGCATGAACAACGTTTGGCGCGCCGCTGGCGCAGCGCCATTCGGCTGGCATGGCTGACGTTCTTTGTCGGACTGGTCTGGTACGGCCTTCATGAAGGGCACTCTGCGCAGAGTGCCACGACGCGGCATACGGCCGTTGTGGAAATCAAAGGTGAGATCGCATCCGGCACCGAAGCCAGCTCTGAACTCATTGTGTCTGCCTTGCGTGCCGCTTTTGAGGACCCAGGTTCTCAGGCGGTGGTGATGTTGATCGACTCACCCGGCGGCAGTCCGGTGCATGCAGGTATCGTTAACGACGAAGTTAAGCGGCTCAAGGCACTGCACCACAAGCCTGTGTACTCGGTGGTTGAGGAAACCTGTGCCTCCGCGGCTTACTACATTGCCGTTTCAGCCGATGAGATTTTTGTGGACAAGGCCAGCATCGTCGGCAGCATTGGCGTGCTGATGGATGGTTTTGGGTTTACGGGGCTGATGGAAAAATTTGGCGTGGAGCGTCGACTCATGACTGCCGGAGCGAACAAGGGATTTCTTGATCCGTTTAGCCCGCAAACCGAAAAGCAGCGTGAGTATTCACAAATGATGCTCGATCAAATCCACCAGCAGTTCATTGACGTCGTCAAAGCTGGGCGTGGCAAACGGCTGCAGGAAAACCCCGAGACCTTCAGTGGTTTGTTTTGGACCGGTCAGCAAGCCGTGGAGATGGGTTTGGCCGACAAACTTGGCGGTGTTGAGTTCGTGGCGCGTGAAGTGGTCAAGGCCGAGGAGCTGATTGATTACACCCGCCGTGACAACGTGGCAGAACGTTTGGTGAAGCGTTTTGGTGCCGCCATCGGCTCGGGTTTTGTGAGCGCAATGAAGTCGTCCGTCACTGTGCGATGAAACCAATAGGGCGAAGTCAGCGTGCACGGCGTTCACCAGCACGCCGATTGACCTGCCCGGTTAGCGTCCTATCGCAAACACGGCGGGCGTGGCGTTGTCCAGCGGCGTGGGCTGGCTTTTCCAGGTTTTGACGGTGTTGCAGGTGATGCGGGCGCGGGCCAAGGTGAGCCCGCTGCTGATGGCCACACGTGTGCTGGGTTGCAACGTTTGCACGAGCGATTGGAACATGGCCAGATTGCGGTAGGGTGTCTCGATGAATAGCTGCGTTTGACTGGTTTTGAGGGCGGTCGACTCCAACTCCCGAATTCTGACAGTGCGCTCTGCCGAGTCTTGTGGCAAGTAGCCGACAAACGCAAAGTTTTGCCCATTCAGGCCACTGGCTGCCAATGCCAATAGCAAAGACACGGGCCCCACCAGCGGAATCACCTCGATGCCCAAGTCATGCGCAGCGCGCACGACGGATGAGCCCGGGTCGGCCACCGCAGGCATGCCAGCCTCACTGATCAGGCCCACATCGTGGCCCATCAGCGCGGGCGAAAGCAGGGGTCGTGCATCAAAATTGCCTGTGTGGTCGCCCTTTTTGTGTACTTCCCTTGGGAGTTCCACCAGTGACATCTCTTGCAGTGATCGGCATAAGGGCGTTACCTCATGAATTCTCTTGAGGTAGGCGCGGGTTGACTTGGCGTTTTCACAGACCCAGTGACTCAAGTGGGACGCAGCCTCTAGCGTGCCTAACGGCAAACTGGCCTGCAGGTTGCCTGGCGCATCACAGCCAAAATCCAATGGTGCGGGCACCAAAAACAGCTTTCCAAGAGTTTGTGTTGCGTTCATGGTTGCAGCACCTGTATTCCGGCGGCTTCCAGCAACTGGCAGGTGCGTATCAAGGGTAGGCCAATCAAGGCGGTGGGGTCGTCGTTGTCGATGCGTTGCAACAGGGCAATGCCAAGTCCTTCGCTTTTGGCGCTGCCTGCGCAGTCATACGGCATCTCGGCATGCAAATAGGCTTCGATTTGGGCATCGGTCAGATCTCGGAAAGTCACCCTAACCTGCGCCAGTTCCGTTTGCGAAAAACCGCTTTCAAGGCATAGCACCGACATGGCGGTCTGAAAAACGACGGTTTGACCGCGCATGGTGCGTAGTTGGGCAACGGCGCGTTCGTGGTTACCGGGCTTGCCCAGTGACTGACCATTCAAATCTGCGACCTGGTCTGACCCAATCACCACCGCTTGTGGAAATTGCATCGCAACCGATTCTGCTTTGGCTAGCGCCAGTCGGCAAGCCAATTGAGGTGGGGTTTCAAGGTGCAGTGGTGTTTCGTCTACGTGCGATGCCACAACGTCAAAAGGCAGGCGCAGGCGTTCCAGCAGTTGACGGCGGTACACGGACGTGGATGCGAGGATGAGTTGTCGATGGGGGGTGTGGGTCATGTCGTGATTCTCGTACACTGCCCACCCATGAATGCACACAAGTCCCTACCAAAATTAGATGTCAAAGCCGCAGCACAGGCGAATCAAACCCTAAGCGGCACAGTTTTGCTCTCGGATTGCGAGCGTTTGATTGAAGAAACCCAAGGTCTTGGGGCGGATCATGTTGTTTCTTGGTCTGCGGTTGCGCAGATGCGCGATGACCAGGCCGGGCAGGTATCGACGTGGCTGCATTTGACGGTGGACGCTGTTTTGCCCTTGGTTTGCCAGCGCTGTCTGAGCACGGTCGACGTTTCTGTACAGGTTGATCAAGACTATCGCTTTGTAGAAACCGAAGCCTTGGCTGAAGAGCAAGACGATGACTGTGAAGAAGATTTATTGGTCATCAGTCGCGAGTTTGACCTTGCCGCCCTGATAGAAGATGAGGTGCTGATGGCGCTGCCTTTGGTGCCACGCCATGAAATCTGCCCGGTTTCCGTGAAACTGGCGGCCGTCGATGCAGATTTTGAGGATGTGCCCGCCAAGCCCAGTGCGTTTGCTGCTTTGGCCAAGCTAAAAGGATCGAATTCGCTGTAGGCTTGTCAGATGCCTTTGCGATGGTTTATACTCTACAGCTTTTGCGCATGACAGTTGTGCGCTATTTAACAATCCCTAAGCTGCCCAATTTGGGTGGCCTACAGTCTTAAGGAGCGGAACATGGCCGTCCAACAAAACAAAAAGTCACCTTCCAAGCGCGGTATGCACCGTTCACACAATGCACTGGTTGTGCCAGGCATTGCTGTTGAGTCAACCACGGGTGAAATACACCTGCGTCACCACATCAGCCCCACCGGTTTTTACCGTGGTCGCAAGGTGTTGAAGACCAAATCTGAAGCTTAATCCAGCTCCGGCATCCAAAGCCCGAGGCTACCTCATTGTGTAGCCTCGGGCTTTTTCGTTTGTGAGCCCCGTTTGGAGTGGCTTTTTTTTGGTTTGCTGGTTTGTAACTGATGATCACTATTGCTGTTGACTGCATGGGGGGCGACCACGGCCCCTGTGTTACTTTGCCTGCGTGCACTCGTTTTTTAGACGAACACGCAGATGCACAACTGATTCTGGTAGGTTTGCCAGAAGCGCTGACGGGCTATAGCCACACGCGTGCGACCGTTGTGCATGCAAGTGAAGTCGTGGGGATGGACGATCCCTTGGAAATTGCCCTGCGTCGCAAGCGCGATTCTTCCATGCGCGTAGCGATTGCACAGGTTAAAAGCGGTGCTGCGCAGGCGGCTGTATCGGCCGGTAACACCGCAGCGCTCATGGCCATTTCGCGTAATCTGCTCAAAACACTCGAAGGTATTGATCGTCCGGCAATTGCTGGACAGATACCCAATGCAAAAGGATTGGGTACGACAGTGTTGGACATGGGTGCCAATGTGGACTGCACGGCAGAACATCTGGTTCAGTTTGCGGTCATGGGCTCTGCCTTGGTGTCGGTGCTCAGTGGCAATGCGAACCCCACGGTGGGCCTTTTGAATATTGGCGAGGAGGCCATCAAAGGCAACGAAGTGATCAAAAAAACCGGTGAACTGCTGCGAACGGCATCTAAAACCGGTGACCTCAACTTTTTTGGCAATGTTGAGGGCAATGACATTTTCAAAGGAACGACCGACATTGTGGTTTGTGATGGGTTTGTTGGCAACGTCGCGCTAAAAGCCAGTGAAGGGCTCGCGGGCATGATTGTTGACTTTCTTCGCAAAGAGTTTGCGCGCAATATTTTTACAAAATTGGCTGCAATTGCCGCTTATCCGGTGATATCGGCACTTAAAAAACGTATGGATCACCGTCGGTACAATGGCGGCGCCTTGCTGGGTCTGCGTGGGTTGGTGTTCAAGAGCCATGGGTCAGCGGATGCGGTGGCGTTTGGGTTCGCTTTGGCGCGAGCGTATGATGCGTCCCGCAACGATTTGTTGGAGCGGGTCCGGGTTCGCATTGCTCATGCTGCGCCACTGTTGGCACGGCCACAAGCCGCGCCGGAGCCGCAACTTGCGCTAATTGGCTGAGATTTAACATGTATTCACGTATTACAGGTACAGGCAGTTTTTTGCCCCCCCGGCGGTTGACCAATGCCGATTTGGTCGCTGAATTGGCCACCAATGGTATTGAAACCAGCGATGACTGGATCGTGGAGCGAACGGGCATTCGTGCCCGGCACTTCGCAGAACCGGGTATGTACAGCAGTGACATGGCGCTGCATGCGTCCCGTCTGGCCTTGGAGGCTGCGGGTGTCAGCGCGCAGGACATTGATCTGATCATTGTGGGTACGTCCACCCCCGACATGGTGTTCCCTTCTGTAGCCACCATTTTGCAGAGCAAACTGGGTACCTGTGGCGGCGCAGCATTTGATGTGCAAGCGGTTTGCAGCGGGTTTGTGTATGCGCTCACGGTGGCTGACGCCATGATCAAGTCGGGCGCCGCAAAAAAGGCGTTGGTGGTTGGGGCAGAAGTTTTTTCACGCCTTCTTGATTTCCAGGACCGCACCACCTGTGTGTTGTTTGGCGACGGCGCTGGTGCCGTGGTGTTGGAGGCCTCGGCAGAGGCGGGCATTTTGGCAACTGATATCCACGCCGATGGCAAGTACACCGACATTTTGAGTGTGCCCGGGCATGTGTCAGGGGGGCAGGTTTCTGGTAGTCCCTTGTTGCGCATGGATGGTCAGGCGGTGTTCAAGCTGGCCGTGGGCGTGCTTGACGAAACTGCCCGTGCGGTGCTGGCCAAGGCGGGTAAAACCGAGGCCGACATTGATTGGTTGATCCCCCATCAAGCCAACATTCGCATCATGCAAAGCACCGCGCGCAAACTTAAATTGCCGCTGCACAAAGTGGTCGTGACGGTTGATCAACATGGCAACACGTCAGCTGCATCGATTCCGTTGGCGTTAGATGCTGCTGTGCGTGATGGTCGGGTCAAGCCCGGTCAGACGGTGTTGCTCGAAGGGGTGGGCGGTGGTTTCACCTGGGGTTCTGTGCTGCTAAAAATGTAGTGTGAAGCCATGCATTTGCATGGGCTATTGCTTGTTTTGTTGAAGTAAATTGTGTGTTTATGAAACCTTTTGCATTTGTTTTTCCTGGTCAAGGGTCCCAATCGGTTGGCATGCTGGATGCTTGGGGTGATCACCCGCAGGTGCGTGAAGCACTCGCCGAGGCGTCGGATGCTGTGGGTGAGGATTTGGGTCGGCTGATTAAAGATGGCCCTAAGGAAGCGCTCGCGTTGACCACCAATACTCAGCCAGTCATGCTGGTTGCAGGTGTGGCCGCATACCGTGTTTGGATGGTCGAAGTGGGTGTTGCTCCGCAAGCGGTGGCCGGGCATTCTTTGGGCGAATACGCCGCCTTGGTGGCGTCGGGCGTTTTGAGTTTGTCTCAAGCTGCGCCCTTGGTTCGTTTTCGAGCGCAAGCCATGCAAGAAGCCGTGCCCGTCGGGGTAGGTGCCATGGCGGCGGTTTTGGGTTTGGATGCTGCGAAAGTTATCGCGGTTTGCCAAGAAGTTTCCGCGGCTTTTGGGGTGGGGTCTTGTGAAGTCGTTGAGGCGGTCAATTTCAATGATCCCGGACAAACTGTTATTGCTGGCTCCAAAGCGGCGGTAGATCAAGCCTGCGTCGCCGTGAAAGAGCATGGCGCTAAACGTGCCTTACTTTTGCCGGTTTCTGCCCCGTTCCATTCCAGTTTGATGAAGCCTGCGGCGATCAAACTGAAAGCCAGGCTGGAATCCATAGTGTTTGCCGCGCCACAGATTCCCGTGATCAACAACATCGATGTCGCCGTCGCCAATGATGCAGATCAGGTGCGTGACGCACTGTACCGGCAGGCCTTTGGGCCCGTTCGTTGGGTTGAGTGTGTGCACGCCATGCAAAGCCGTGGGCTGTCGACCTTGGTTGAATGTGGCCCCGGCAAAGTGCTTGCGGGCATGACCAAACGTATCGCGGCCGACATGCAAGGGTTGGCCATGTTTGATTCAGCCAGCTTGGCTGAAGTTAGAACTGCATTGACGCAGGAGTAAAGATGAGTAATGTTCAGTTGGAAGGCCAAGTGGCTTTGGTCACAGGTGCCTCACGCGGCATTGGTGCTGCAATTGCGCTGGAGTTGGCGCGTCAGGGTGTGAAGGTTGTGGGAACGGCAACTTCCGCTGATGGCGCCATCAAATTGCATGAAACATTGTCGGTGTTTGCGGGGTGCAGTGGGCGTGTTCTTAATGTCAATGACGCCGCAGGTGTTGATGCGTTGATTGACGGCATTGTCAAAGAACACGGTGGCTTGCAAATTTTGGTGAACAACGCTGGCATCACGCGCGACAACTTAGCCATGCGCATGAAGGATGATGAATGGGATGCTGTGCTAGACACCAATTTGAAAGCCGTGTTTCGCATGAGTCGCGCGGTGATGCGTACCATGATGAAACAACGTTACGGTCGGATCATCAACATCACGTCAGTGGTTGGCGCTTCGGGTAATCCGGGGCAAGCCAATTACGCGGCAGCGAAAGCCGGCGTGGCTGGGATGACCCGAGCATTGGCGCGGGAATTGGGCTCACGCAACATCACTGTCAATTGCATCGCGCCAGGATTTATTGCAACCGATATGACCGCCGCGCTGCCAGAAGAACAGCACAAAGCCCTGTTGGTTCATATTCCGTTGGGTCAGCTGGGTAAACCCGCTGACATTGCGCATGCTGTGAGTTACTTGGCTTCACCTGGGGCCGGGTACGTTACAGGTCAAGAACTTCATGTCAATGGAGGCATGTTCATGGCGTAAGCCTGAACCGTGTAAACTATTTTAAATAAAGCCGCATTATCCGCACGGCAGTCGGATTGGGGAACCTCCTCAAGCCCGGTTAAAATTGCGGTTCCATTTACAACCCTTTGAGGGAACTCATGAGCGATATTGAAGTACGCGTTAAAAAAATCATTGCCGAACAACTCGGTGTTGAAGAGTCACAGGTCACCAACGAAAAAGCCTTTGTGGCAGATCTGGGTGCAGATTCCCTGGATACCGTTGAATTGGTGATGGCTCTGGAAGACGAGTTTGGCATTGAAATTCCAGACGAAGATGCTGAGAAAATTACCACAGTTCAAAACGCCATCGATTACGCCAACACGCACAAAAAAGCGTAAAGGCTCAATTGCGACGCTCTTGGCGTCGCTACTCTCTCCAGATCTATGGCGTTTCATTGTCCTGATGGTCTGGGGACAGAATAAATTCACAGCTTGATCCCCGTCGGGATTAGCTATTCTCAGACGAACCACTGACTGTTAAATCCTATGTCCCGTCGTCGCGTCGTTGTTACCGGTTTAGGTTGCATTAGTCCTGTTGGCAACTCGGTCGATGCCACTTGGGCCAATCTTTTGGCCGGACAGTCCGGTATTGGATTGATCACCAAGTTTGATGCATCCACTTTTAACTGCCAAATCGCAGGGGAAGTCAAAGGATTCGACATCGAGTCCTACATGAGTGCCAAAGAAGCGCGCACCATGGACGCGTTCATTCATTACGGCATTGCGGCCGCTGCCCAAGCCGTCGCTGATTCTGGTCTGCCGACAGGGGAAGCCCTTGGCGATGAACTCGCGACCCGCATCGGGTGCGTCATTGGTTCTGGTATTGGTGGTTTGCCCATGATCGAGACAGTGCACGGGGAGTTTGTGGCGCGTGGTGCGCGCCGAATTTCTCCATTTTTTGTGCCGTCCACCATCGTGAACATGATTTCGGGTCATGTGTCGATTCGATTTGGTTTTAAGGGGCCGAATTTGGCCATTGTTACCGCGTGTACCACCGGTTTGCATTGCATTGGTCAGGCAGGTCGCATGATCGAGTACGGTGACGCCGATGTGGTTGTCGCTGGCGGCGCGGAATCCACAGTATCCGCGTTGGGCGTGGGCGGTTTTGCCGCCATGCGTGCGCTGAGCACCCGCAATGACGATCCGGCCACGGCATCTCGTCCTTGGGACAAAGACCGCGATGGGTTTGTCCTGGGTGAAGGTGCTGGCGTGATGGTTCTGGAAGAGTACGAACACGCTAAAGCCCGTGGCGCCAAAATTTATGCGGAACTGGCCGGATTTGGCATGACGGGGGACGCTGGGCACATGACCGCACCGAACATGGACGGACCCCGCCGTGCGATGGTCAATGCGTTGAATAACGCGGGTGTGAACGCCGACCAAGTCGATTATGTGAATGCCCATGGAACGTCCACGCCCCTGGGCGACCTGAACGAGTCCAATGCGATCAAAGCGGCTTTGGGTGATCATGCCAAAAAAACCGTTGTTAATTCAACTAAGTCGATGACGGGGCACTTGTTGGGTGGCGCTGGAGGGTTGGAATCGGTTGTCACCGTTCTGGCACTGCACCACCAAAAAAGCCCACCGACCATGAACATCATCAACCAAGACCCCGAATGTGATTTGGACTACTGTGCCAACGCAGCGCGGGACATGAAGATTGATGTGGCGTTGAAAAATAACTTTGGGTTCGGGGGCACCAACGGTTCTTTGGTGTTCAAGCGGGCCCCCTGAGCCCAAGCGCTGGCGGATGCCTGCGCTGAGTCACAATCTAAGTTGTATGCGAAGCGCCCCAGCGGTCAGTTATCCGGTGGGGCGTTCCTTTTTTCACGTCAGTGTGGCGGCTGGTGTATCGGCCCTGGGTGCTGTGGTTCTGACGGCTTGGGGGGTACAGACGGGTGATGTGCGCGGTCACGTCTTGATTTGCGCCGGCGTTTGGCTCGTGTGTGCCACGGTTGGTTATTGGGGCTGGGTCAACACGCCCTGCGGCACGCTCTCGTGGGATGGCCAAGTTTGGACATGGGGGAAAGCTGGCGATGTATGCCACGTATCGATCGAATTGGTGCTGGACACCCAAAGCAGCCTGCTGCTGCGCTTGGTCGGCGAGGCGCAACGGCCGTTTTGGGTCTGGCCCGAGCGCAGAGCTCAGCCCCTGCGTTGGCTGGCGCTTCGTCGCGCGATCTACGCACGGCCGACTGCGAGCAACTCCCCACACTTGGATGTGCTGTCAAACCGCTCGAGCTCAGCCCCACCATGACGCTATCGCCGCAAGATTCGTCAGCTGACGCGTCACTGGTTGAACGGACCCTGGCAGGTGACTCGCGGGCGTTTGATCTGTTAGTCATCAAGTACCAGCGTCGGGTGGAGCGACTAATTTCGCGAATGGTGCGTGATGTGGACTTGGTGGAGGACATCGCTCAGGAAACTTTCATTCGTGCCTACCGCGCTTTGCACCAGTTCAGGGGCGATGCGCAGTTTTACACTTGGCTCTACCGGATAGCCGTCAATACAGCAAAGCGTTTTTTGCAAGATGCTAAGCGTGATCAGCGGGTTTTTCAGACGCCAGCTCACCACAATGACGACGACGAGGGAACTTTTCACCGAAAACTTGAACCAAGCACAGACGAAACCCCGGAGTCTGCGCTGGCAGCTCGGGAAATCGGATGGGCGGTCAATGCGGCACTGGATGCGCTACCCGACGATTTGAAACAGGCCATAACGTTGCGTGAAATGGACGGATTGAGTTATGAGGAGATTGCCGTGGTGATGAATTGTCCTGTGGGTACGGTGCGTTCACGCATTTTTCGTGCGCGTGAAGCTGTGTCTGCGAAAATCAAACCCCTGCTTGACAAGCAGACCAGCAAGCGTTGGTGAACCATGAAGCTGCGCAACCCTGTTTTCACGCGCAAGAGCCTTGTCGGCTTGCCTGTACTGGGCAAGGAGGTGGTAATTGAACTTGCATGACAGCCCAAGTCAGAACCAGGCGCTGATCTCCGCGCTGATGGATGGCGAATTGCGCGGCCAGGAGCTGGACCAAGCGTTGTCGCAGTTGGACGACGACCCGATAGCGTTTGAGGTCTGGGACGCCTACCACCGTGTGGGTGACGCCCTGCGATCAACGCAGGCACGTTTGTCGCCTCATGACCCGCAGTTTCTAAACAGATTGCGCGCTGCGTTGCATGAAGGCCCGACTCAGTCAATCGTTTCTACCTCAATCGCCAAGCCAGACCACAGCCATCTTGGTGCGAAAGTTGAGAGCGCCAATGACGGCTGGTGGAAGCAAGCATCGTGGGTGGCGTCCGTGGCTCTGGTGTCGGTTTTTGTGTGGCAGGCCTACGGGGTGTGGGGGTCGTCAGCCGCATCGGGTGCCACGCCTGTGTTGGCGCAACGGCCGACACCAATGATGGCCATTGCGGCGTCAACACCAGAACGACCAGCGACAGCGGTGATGATTAGGGACGCACGGCTGGACGCTTTGCTCAGCGCCCACCGTGAGTTTGGTGGGACGTCTGCGCTGCAAATGCCGTCTGGATTTTTGCGCAACGCGACCTTTGAGGAGGGGCGTCCTTGAGCTCGTGGCGTTTTGCGTGTGCGTCGTTCTTGGCCATGTGCCTGAGTTTGCCCATCTGTGCGCAAATCGCGCTGCTCCCGGGTGCGGTGCGCGAACAGGATATAGATCAGTGGCTGACCCGTTTGCACGCCGCGTCGCGGGGACGGGCTTACGCGGGCACGTTTGTGGTGACTTCCGGCACGGAGATGTCGTCCTCCCGAATCGTGCATGTCAGTAATGGCCAGCAACAGTTGGAGCGCGTTGAGGCGCTGAACGGGACGGCACGCTTAACCTTCCGTCGCGACTCAGAAGTGGTAACTTTCTTGCCGCAGAGTCGCTTGGTGGTACAGGAAGTGCGTGCGTCTTTGGGAATGTTTCCTGATGTACTTAAACAAGCCGATGCGTCGGTTGCGCGGTATTACCAACTGAAAAGTGGAGGGCGTGATCGGGTTGCGGGTCTAGACGCCGACATGGTGCAACTGGTGCCATTGGACGCCTTGCGTTTCGGCTATCGAATCTGGACGGAGCAACGCACGGGCGTGGTGTTGAAGCTGCAGATTCTGGACGCCCAACAAAGGGTGTTGGAACAGGCAGCATTTTCAGAGTTGCAACTCGATGCACCGGTGCGCATGGCCGATCTGAACGCGCAGATGGACAATCGAACCGGTTACAAAGTGCGTACGCCTGAAGTTAATGTGACGAGTTCCGCGCAAGAGGGCTGGCGGCATAAGCCAATTCCTGGGTTTCGTCAAATCAGCTGCCATCGGCGTTTGGCGTCCCGGTTGATCTCTTTGCCTCGGGCCACTGTGCAATGTGTTTTTTCAGATGGTTTGGCCTCAGTGTCGTTGTTCATGGAGCCGTACGATGTGTCACGGCATCGCGCTCCCAAGGATGGTGACACCCTGGCTCAGGGTGCCACACACATGCTGATGGGTCAACGCGGCGAGTGGTGGCTAACGGCTGTAGGGGAAGTTCCGGTGCGCACACTTGAATTATTGATGCAGGGTCTTGAGAGACAGAAGTAAAGCCCAATGTTGTGGTCGTGATTTTTTGGAAAGGAAGAAAATGACTCGATTTACCTGGAAACGTGTAGGTTCTTTGGCCTTGGCAGGTCTATTTGTGGCGGTCACATCGACCGCGCTTTTGCCGTCCAAGCCCGTTGGTGCGCAGACACCAGCGCAGCTGCAAGTCCGGGGCTTGCCGGACTTCACCGATTTGGTGGACCAAGTCGGCCCGTCGGTGGTGAACATTCGAACCCTTGAGAAAGTGCAAATGCGCCCGGGCGGGGGCAACCTGCCGGACCAAGAGATGTTTGAGTTCTTTCGGCGCTTCGGGTTGCCCATTCCCAATGTGCCCAATGCACCGCGTCAAGCGCCACGGCGTGACCCGCAGCAAGAAGAAGGGCAACCTCGCGGCGTGGGGTCTGGGTTCATTCTGACCTCAGACGGCATGATCATGACCAATGCTCAT
>Ga0136636_10001180_pt1 | contig 15002 bp, 12 predicted proteins | sample AntDrymUQ8522106_2_FD_104653 | JGI IMG/M metagenome (GOLD analysis project Ga0136636, IMG submission 104653) | Polar desert sand microbial communities from Dry Valleys, Antarctica - metaG UQ852 (21.06) | ecosystem: Environmental > Terrestrial > Soil > Desert | place: Antarctica: Dry Valley... | reverse complement strand
TTTGTCGCGGCCAAGATGATTACACCGCTGTCCGTTGCAAAACCATCCATTTCTACCAGCAATGAGTTTAATGTATTCTCACGCTCATCGTTTGAGCCAGGCATTTGCCCTCTTCCGCGCGAGCGGCCAATGGCATCGATCTCATCGATGAAAATAATACAGGGAGCTTTTTCTTTTGCTTGTTTGAACAAATCGCGTACGCGAGCGGCACCTACGCCCACAAACATCTCCACAAAGTCGGAGCCTGATAGTGAAAAGAAGGGAACACCTGCTTCACCAGCCACTGCTTTTGCCAACAACGTTTTACCAGTTCCGGGAGGGCCAATGAGCAACGCTCCTTTCGGGATTTTACCTCCTAATTTGGTGAACTTTTCAGGCGTTTTCAAAAAGTCTACAATCTCTTTTACTTCCTCTTTGGCTTCTTCGAGTCCCGCTACATCGGCAAAGGTGATTTTCACTTTGCTTTCTGCATCGAAAAGAGCCGCCTTGGATTTGCCAATATTAAAAATCTGGCCACCGGGGCCACCGCCACCGGTCATCCTGCGCATGAGCATCCAAAAGCCAAAAACCAGCAAGAACAAAAAGCCTATGTTAAAAATGGTATTAGTGTAATCTACCCGATCTTCTTTTTTTAAATCGATTTTATCGTTGACACCCAATCCTTTGGTCAATTCCTGATAGCGATCTTCAAATTTTTCAACTGATCCAATTTTTAATTTATAATGTGGGCCATTTGCATTGAAACCCATCGGGCTGCTGGTTCTTTCTATTTCTTGTTTGTACTTAGCGTTTTGCAACGCTTCGGCTTTTAAGGTAATTTCAACAACTTCTTCATTTTTGATGAGCACCAACTTTTTTATGTCGCGTGATCGCACCATCTCTTCAAAGCGGCTATCAAGAACTTCTGTCAATTCACTGTTATTGAAAACTCGGCTAACTCCAAAAATCACCACAATCAATCCGAGGATGATCCATGTTTGATAATTCGTTTTGGGAAGTTTCGGAGGTACTATTTTCTTTTCTTTTGGTTTGTCTGCCATTTTTTCTAATCTAAAATTCAAACTACTAACGTTTACTTTCTATTTAAGTTCTTTAATCTTCAATTTCTGTAATCTTCGCATCGCCCCAAAGCCTTTCAATCGAGTAAAACTGGCGTCTATCTTTGAAGAAAATGTGAACAACCACAGAGATATAGTCGAGAATGACCCACTCTTTATTGCTTCGTCCTTCAATTTGCCATGGGTTTTCTTTCATTTTTTTATAGACCTCATCGTCCACGGATCCAGCAATGGCATCCAGTTGCTTGTCGGAACTACCAGAACAAATCACAAAAAAGTCTGCCACGGCATTCTTTATTTCGCGCAAATCCATGACCACGATGTCAGACGCCTTCTTCTCTTGCATTCCGCTTACAACCGCTTTACTGAGTTTTTCTGAATCTGCTTTTGTCTTTTTTTTGGCCATTCTACTATATTCGAATTTTTGTGAGGGTCACAATCAGCAAAGCTAATCAAAATACCTTGTATAAAATCCCTGCCAATACCTTGTTCTTGGGTAAAAACCTTGTTTTTGTGCCAGAATGTCACTCGACCAACAGCCTGTTGAACGAATTAGTCCAAATGGCGCAAACTTCGGAGGGAACTTTGGTAATCACTGCCAACCAAACCCGCGGAAGAGGGCAACGTGGAAATGTTTGGGAGACAGTGGCTAACCAAAATCTGACTTTCTCTTTTTTAGTAAGGCCTACGTTTCTGGATGTTGGAAAGCAATTTAGGTTGACAGTAGCGGTCTCATTAGCTATTTCAGATTTTCTTACGGATCGAATTCTAGATGAGGTAAAAATAAAGTGGCCAAATGATTTGGTGGTCAATGGCAAAAAGATGGCCGGGATACTCATCGAAAATGTCCTTGCCGGCAATCAGCTTCAGCATAGTGTTGTAGGGATTGGGTTGAACGTAAATCAAACCCATTTCGCGATCGGCTCGGCTACATCGATGCAGTTGGTAGCTAATAAAGAGTTTGATTTGAATAGTGAGCTAAATGGGCTGCTGGAGAAATTAGAGAGGAGATATCTACAATTACGAGCCGGAAAATTTGCTGACTTAGAAAGAGATTATTTGAACATTCTTTTTCGGAAAGGACAGGAGCATTTATTTTTAATAGAAGGAGAGACGCTGCCGGGCGTCATCGAAGGAGTAGATGAGATTGGAAAATTGAAAGTAACTATTAGTGGAAGAGTGCGGGCTTTTGGGTTAAAGGAAATTCAGTTTGTAGAGTAGACGCCAAGAAAAATCCGTACATTTCATTTATCAATGAATCGATTGAAAGCATGGATTAGAAGTTTCTTTGCGTTTTCGCGCTCAGAAACTAATGCCTTCCTGATTTTGCTTCCATTGTTGGTTGTCATCATCTTTTTAGAACCGGCTTATCGGTATTGGTTTGTGCGGCAGAAGCAAGATTTTTCAAATGAGCAAAAGAAGTTAGATAGTTTGGTAGCAACTTGGAAATGGGAGGAAAAATCGGATAGCACACTAGCCAGGCAGCAGTTGTTTACATTTGATCCCAACAAAAACTCAAAAGAAGAATTGGAAAAGTTAGGGTTCATAAATTCAATCGCCAACCGGATTGTTTCTTACCGGAGCAAAGGAGGAAAATTTTTGATCAAATCAGATTTGTTAAAAATTTATGGCATGGATTCTACGTTATATAAACAATTGTATGCCTACATCAATCTGCCAATTGAAAAGCCAAACAAGGAATTTGCAAAAAGCGAGAAACCCGAGTCATTAAAGAAAAAGCCCAAAGTAAAACTGGATTTGAATTTAGCCGACACTGCTCAGCTGCTAAAGGTGTATGGGGTAGGGGAAAAACTTTCGGTGCGGATTGTAAAATATCGCGATAAGTTAGGTGGCTTCAATTCACTCAACCAGTTGAACGAAGTGTTTGGTCTTGATTCGATTGTTATAAAAGAAATTGTCAGGGATTTTTTCGTTGGGGATAATTTTCTGCCTACACAAATCAAACTTAATTCAGCCTCGGAAAATGAACTGGCATCTCATCCCTACATCGGACGTTTTTTGGCGAGGGTTATAGCAGCCTATCGTTTTCAACATGGTAAGTTTAGTGAGATAGAAGATCTTCGTAAAGTCCAAAAAGTCACTGAAAAAACTTTTGAAAAACTAAAACCCTACCTAACGCTAGAATAGTGGCTTCTGAGAAAACAAAAAAGGTATTGACTAATTACTTGCGGAAGCTGACAAACCTTTCTGGAAGAAACCGTTCCATTTTTTTGCCGCGGCTAATGGCTGATCAGTTCTTGGACTTGCAACAACTCAGTCAGTTGAATGGGGAGAAAGCGTTTACCATTATTGAGTCGTTGATAGCAGGAAAGAAAAAAGTGATTTGTTCAGTACTCGATCCGCGGATGGAAACCGTAAACGAAGCAAGTACTAGACTCAAGAAAATTCAACGAGTAGATCATTTTATTTTTGAGGAACGCGGCTCACGCGAACTGCATGTGGGCTGGCCGTTTGTACGCGGCAAATTTTCTGACGGAACGCTGGTGCGTTGTCCTTTGCTTTATTTTCCAGTTGAGCTTAAAATCGAAAATGCCTCTTGGGTATTGACGATGCGCGAAGACGCTGAAGTGGCATTTAACAAATCCTTTTTGTTGGCCTACTCTTCTTACAATCAAGTAAAAGCAAATGAAGAATTGTTGGATGAAACATTTGACGAGAGCGCCACAGACAGCACGGTCTTTCGAACACAATTGTATCAGCTTCTCCAAAAGGCAAATCTGGCTATTCAATTCAACCCAGATAATTACCGCGATGAATTGATTCCGTTTGCTACTTTTAAAAAGGAAGAGTTTGAAGAAGAGCATCAAACTGGTGAATTGAAATTATTTCCCGAGGCGGTGTTGGGTATTTTTCCACAAGCCGGATCATTCTTAGTGCCTGATTATTTACGGCTTTTAGAAAACGATTCGTTTACCGACTTAGAAGATTTTTTTCATTTACGTTCACCCAGTCAAAGTAATTCTTTGACCCCAGAAATGTTGAGCCAGGTGAAAGAAGAAAAAGTGTATTCTATTTTTCCAATGGATATATGGCAGGAGAATGCATTGAAGGCATCCAAACTGGGCTATTCGTTGGTGGTGCAAGGTCCACCCGGCACTGGCAAGTCGCAATTGATTTGTAATTTGATTTCCGACTCTATTGCCCAAGGGAAAAAAGTATTGGTGGTTTGCCAAAAGCGTGCAGCGTTGGACGTAGTGTATATGCGCTTGCGTGAAAAGAATCTAACTGATTTTGTAGCTTTGGTTCACGATTACAAAAACGATCGCAGAGAAATTTTCGAGAAGACTGCCCGACAGATTGATAGAGTCGAAGAATATAAAAGTAGAAACATCAGTTTAGATGCGATACAACTCGATCGGCAATTTTTTCATGTGGGAAAGCGAATCGATCAAATTACAGAGGAACTTGAATCTTTTCGTTTAGCCCTGTTTAGCGATGCTGATTGTGGGCTAAACATCAAACAACTGTATCTTATTAGTGATCCTACCGAGCCATTTATTAACCTTCGGCAAGAGTGTAATCAATTTAAAGCAAAAGAGATAACAGAGTTCGGTCGAATATTGAAATCGTATTGCTTTTATGCGACCCATTTGGAAAATCCTGATTACGAGTGGCTGGAGCGAAGATCTTTTTCTCATTTTCAAGCGACTGACCGACAGGCTCTCGCAGATTGCTTACAAGAGTTGCCTATTTATTTCAATCAGGTAAAAGAGAATTTCTCGAAGCACTTCAATACACAGTTGGATTGGGAACAATGCGAGGCGTTGATTGATAGGCGGTTGGATGCTATAACCATCAAAGAGTTAATGGCGTCCGATTCTCGCTACGGTTACTTTCAGAAGATGATGCCGGAAAGTGTAGAGGAAACAAGTTCGCTTTGGCTGGCGAATATCGAACGCGTTGTGATGGATTGTTACGAAGGTGTAGGAATTGAGTGTTCCGTACCAGCTGCGCAGTTAGGTCAATTGCAATTGGCATTGCACCGGAATGCAAAGGCTCGGAAAAGTTTGTTCGGTCTAATTCGTTGGGAGCTATTTTCCAAAGATAAATTTTTGGTCAAGCGTGTATTGGTTGCGAACAAACTTGAGAGCACTAAAGAGGGGTTCAAGTTGTTAGAGCAAAGGCTTGATCAACGGCTAAATCTTGAGCACAACTTGTCGAAACTAAAGACAAAAAGCTGGTTGCTTCAACTACCTGACGGACTTTCAAAAGCTGAGATGGTGAATTGGTTTGCCGACCAGCAAGGTGCAATCAAAGCAAAAACAATTTTTAGTTCAATTCGTGGAATCAAAAACTTGATTTCTCCAATTGCGCATTCGAAAAAGGAATTCATTAGAGACCTAGATACCTTGTTCAAGTTAATCGCACAATTGCCAGGCAAAAAAGACTATTGGTTGCATTATCTGTTGTCATCGCAAATTAGTTCGCTCACTCAAAATAAAGGAAGAAGTGATCAATTGCTTACTGTTTTGTTACGCGACTTTGATCTTTTGGTGGAGTTTGACAGACTGAAGGAAAGTCGATCAGACGCAGTCCGGGATGTCACTGCAAAACTTTTTGATAGACTTCAAAATTGGGACCAGGCGCAGATGGTCAAATTGTTTGAGAACAGTATTTACTTGGCGTGGATCGAGAACATGGAAAACAAAAACCCTCAATTGCGAATGGCTTCATCCGGCAAATTGCTCTTGTTGGAAGAAGAGTTGAAGGAACTGATCTCGCAGAAGCAATCCATCAGCAATGAAATTTTGTTGCTTCGTTCGCGCGAGCGCGTTACGGACAATTTGGAATTTAATCGATTAAATAATCGTGTTACGTATCGAGATCTATTACATCAGGTGACCAAGAAGAAAAAGATTTGGCCACTGCGCAAAGTAGTCACAGAATTTGAGGAGGATATTTATCGATTGTTGCCTTGCTGGTTGGCCTCGCCCGAATCGGTCTCTGCCATCTTTCCGATGAAAGAGATATTTGATCTTGTCATTTTTGATGAGGCCTCACAGTGCTATGCCGAGCGCGGTATCCCAGCACTCTTTCGTGGCAAACAAGCCGTAGTAGCGGGTGACTCGCAGCAATTAAGGCCAGGCGATTTTTATCAAACTCGTTGGCAGGAAGATGATGACGAACCTGATACCGAAGTGGATTCATTACTGGAATTATGCAATCGCTATCTGGCGACCACCCGATTGCAAGGGCATTACAGGAGTAAGTCAATGGAGCTTATCGAATTCTCCAACCGATATTTTTATCAGGGCAAACTGCAAATGTTACCTGAGTTGAAGATTGCTAACCGAAACGAGCCTGCCATTGACTTTCTAAAAGTAGAAGGTGTTTGGGGGAATTACGTCAACGAGGTAGAAGCAGATAAGGTAGTTGACGTGCTAACAGATTTGTGGAAGACCCATCCTGAAAAGGAAATTGGTGTGATTACATTTAATGCGCCTCAACAATCGCTGATACTCGATAAGCTGGAGGATAGTTTGGCCAAGCTCGGAAGGGAGATACCATCAAAATTGTTTGTAAAAAATATTGAAAATGTTCAAGGCGATGAACGCGACATCATTATTTTTTCGGTTGGCTATGCGCCTGATAAAAAGGGAAAAGTGTCTGCCCAGTTTGGTAGTTTGAATGTGAGTGGGGGAGAGAACCGACTGAATGTGGCAGTCAGCCGGGCGAGGGAAAAAGTAATTGTAATCACCAGTTTATGGCCCGAGCAGCTTGCTGTTGGCGAAGCAAAAAATGATGGACCTAAATTGCTAAAGGCCTATCTACAATTTGCATTGGATGTTTCAAAAGGAGAGTTTAAGACAACCTCTAAATTGACCGATCCCAAAAGCATTTACTTGAAGTCAAAAATTAAAGAGTGGTTTGCCGGAAAAGAATTTAAACTAGAAAGTGATTTACTTCCTTTCCATGATCTAACGGCCAAGAAAAATGGACTACTGCTGGGTGCGATTTTAACAGACGATGATTTGTATTTCCAAAGCCCATCCGCGAAATCAACTCATGCATTAGTACCCCAAGTACTGGAAACCAAAAACTGGCCGTTCATTCAATTGTATAGCCGAAACTATTGGCAAGACAAGGATCGGTTTTTTAATGAGGTGGGGAAATTTTTGTTATCTAATTCATGAAAAAAAGCCTCAGGGGTTCAACACCTTGGAGTTTTTTTAATTTGATAGTTATTTATTGCTCCGCTCCTTTCTTCTCAGCGATCTTCTGCATGGCGACTTCTTTGGTCAATTTGCCAGATGAGTAATCTTTCAGCACACTGTTTTTTACTGTCAGCTCAAGCGTAGAAGGTATTTGACATCCGCGGCAGCGCGTAAGTACAATGTTTAGAATAAGACTTTCATCATCTTTTAAACTTTTCAATGTGCGGCCATACTCCAACATATCTTCTTTGATGCTTTTAGCAAACTGGGGATATAGCTCTTTCACTTTTTTGTCTCGCGTTTCCTGATCCACTTCATTCAAGCTAACCGTTGGCATCGACCAAAAATCTTCGCCTTGCTGATTGCTTGAATACACTTGCATATAGTAGATCACTCCAAAATCTTTTAAACGCTCATAGTATGTGTTTTCTTGTGTGAAAAACGTTTTGGACAAATCGCTCCGATAAAGTCTGTTGAAAATACTTGCCAACAATTCCAAATCAGGTTGTAGCTCACTTTCTGATTTAGTGTTTACCACTTTGAGTTTAGTAAACAATTGATCACGAGTTAATTTGCCCTGTCTATATTGGCTCACATCACCTTTCGTTGACTCTATTGATAAAAAGGTCGATTCATTTTGGTTGTTAAATTGTCCAAACCACATTCTGCCGTCTTCAGCTCGGTTGGTAATGATAATCCTTTCGTTGGGTGCCAGTTGCCCAATCAAATCGCCATAGTCAGCAATAAACTCCTTGATGGCCTTTACCGTCTTTTCGTTCGACTCTTCTTTTAAACTATCGCGATTCGCTTTTGAACTCTTCCGCGCCTTGGGTGTCCTCGCGGCAGAGCCATTGATTACCCGCGATTTATTTCTTTGATCCTCCGCGATCTTTTCTGCGGATTCCTTTTGTTGTGTAATGCCATTTCTATCGATAATTGTAACGCCTTCAGGATCCGTATTGCTGTAGGAGTAGGAAAAACTACCAGGTCCATCTAACCACGTAAGAGCAGGGACGTTGAATTGCTCAAACAAGAACCCGGATTGCAAATTCGGAATAGTGAACGTTACACCGTAACCTGCACGGTAATTTCCATTCACTTCGATCGGAAAAAAACTACGCTTGTCAAACTGTTGTTTCAACATGGTGCTGAGAATATTCTCTGCCACTTCAATATCGCGCTCCATGCGATCTTCGTCAAATTTGGTTTGGCCCCACGCACCTGCCTTTGTGATTGCTAATATGACAATCGTCATCAGAATTCTTTCTACTCTTTTCATTTTATTTTGTTTTAATGTTGTTATCCACAAATAGCATCGTTGAGTTTATCAGTGCATTCGTGGCTACTAATTTTAATAACTGGAATTACGCAAATCAACTAAGTTACTGTCAGGCTGAGCCAATCGAAGCCTAATTGGAAACTCTAACAATCCGTTTCCGACAAGCTCAAACTGACAGCATTTTAAGTTTTGCACAACTCTGGTCAATAGCTATTTTTATTACTCTTACCCACCGGGTTTGAAATAATACTCGCCAATATCTGTTCGGTCTCCTGCTTAAACTGATCGGTGGTTTTTTCAATGCTCGTCACACGCGTTTGCAACATCATTAAATCCTGTCTACGTTGTTCCTTCAAGTATTCTGAGAAATCGACCAGCAAACCTTCTGTGTATTTCCTTTGATCCGCAGTTGAAAGCTGAAAATAGTCCTTCATCAATTTCAAGTTGTCGTTTTGTAAACTAGCCACAAACCCACGCACCTGATCTCGCGAGGCATCCGAAGCCGTTTTCATTAGCGCATCTATCTTTTTCGAGTTCTGATCTAAGTTTTTGCTGATCGATTGACTAAGTTGCTTTTGATCTTCCGTAAAACGGGTGGTAATCACCTCATTGTTTTTTGCCAATGAGGATTGGATCATCCCGCTCACTTTTTCTTCTGTTAACGAAGGCCCGGCAATTTCTTTCGGCTGTTCCTTCTTTCCACCAAAACTGATTTTCAATTCGCCCCCCGCATAGTTTATTTCTGTGCCGAGTAGTTTTCCTGCCACCATAATAAACAGCAACGAAGCCGCAATACTCATTACAGTCTTAAAGTAACTGTTATGCCAGAAGGAAACCACCTTTGTGTCATCCATAAAAATTGGTGGGGCAATCACCTCTTTGTCTTGCACGTTACTCAAAATATTTTTCGTTTCGCCCAGCGCCTGCAATTTTCTCAACGCATCGGGGTTGGCTTGCAAATACGCTTGCACGCTAGCGGCTTCATCGGCAGGTAGCTCACCATACAGGTAAGCGATCAACGTGCCTTCGTCTGGTTTATAGTTCATAACTTATAGTTTCTTTCGTAATGTTTTTTGCTTCCAAAATCTTTTTCAACCCCTCTAGTCCGTAATACATTCTAGACTTCACTGTATTCTCCGAAATGTTCAGCGTCTCCGCTATCTCTCTAAACTTCAACCCTTCATACTCTTTCATAATCACCACCTCGCGCTGCTCCACGCTTAGTTCTATCAGGCATTTCTGCAGAATGTCCGACAGTTCCGATTGCTGAAGTTGTCGCTCGGGGTTTTCCCTTCGGTGGTGGCTTTCCTCCCAGCGATAACTCTCTTCTCCTTCTCCCGCCCGCAGGTCATCGAGCGACAACACGCGGTTTGTCTTTCGCTTGCGAGCCTCTTCTCTACAATAATTTACGGCAATGGTGTAAAGCCACGATTTAAAGCGCGTCACTTCCTGCAAGCCAGCAATATTTTTGTGCATGCTGATGAAAGTCTTTTGGCTCACCTCCATTGCCAAGTCATGGTCAAAGAAAAATTTATAGCCGAAATTATAAATCCTCTTATACCACAGTTGCACCAATTTGCCTTGCGCGTTCTTGTCCCCTTCGCGGGCCCGGGCGATGAGGGAGTCAGCGTGCATCATAGCAATGTCGAGTAGAGTTTCGGCCACAAACCGGGGTTTTCAGGTTTCTGCTATAAAGATGGCGGATTGTGGGAAATAGTTTTAAGCGCGAGGCAAAAATTTAGTAGGCTATGTCTCCGATCCAGATGGCTATAAAGAGGCAGGAGCAATCAACCCAATGTTATGTTAACTATAAGCTGACGGTTGCGTGAGGGATTGAAGTGGAAAGACCGCAGTGGTGCGCCTCGCGCCACGAGGACCTGTCTACCGGACAGGCAGACTTGAAACGAAAAGCCTGACCCGAAGGGGCACGCCCGCCTGATTGACACAGTTGGGTAGGCCAAGATAGATTTAACATAGCACTAGTTTGCCTTGTCTAGTTTTTGTTTTCATGAGCAATGGCGCGGCAGATCGGCTATCTGCTAGACTTTATACGTACTTTTTTCAACTGGATGATTACCATTACGCTAGGTTTTAAGGTTTGATTTATCGCGATTCAGGCCTCCAAGAGGAAATTATCTCGTTTCGTTACCAGTACTAAAGTGTCTGCTACGCCATATTCACTCATGTCGATGACTACGAGTATCGCAATGTTGGCAACGGGTTATTTTAAGCTGGGAACAAATACCAAATTTATTGCTGAAAAACCCTTGGAGAATTTGAATTAACGTTATTTGTTGTGACCACGGCTTAGGTATGTTTTTCACTAACGAGTTAATGTATGACTTTTGTATTTATGAAGAAAAATTGGGCCAGTTTATCCAGAAAAGAATATTGCCACTATGCTCAACCGCACTGACTCTTCCCGCTTGCGAGAGGAATTCTGGACTACGTTTGGAAAGTACATGAATCCCGTTCCATCAGTTGAAGGAGCGAAGATTAATTGGGTTAATTACCGCACGGGGTTTAAGGACGTGCGTTTTCGTATGGATGCGGACAATCGGTCGGCCATTATTGCTATTTCGCTCGAGCACACAGATGAAGGTGTGCGTGAATTGTACTTTCAGCAGTTCAAAGAGTTGAAGACGATGCTACTTACTACCCTGCAAGAAGAGTGGCAATGGCAACCAACTTTATTTGTTAGCGAACAAAAGGTGTATAGCCGAATTTATAAAGAGTTAGCCGGTTTCTCGGTATTCAAAAAAGAGCATTGGCCTGAATTGATTTCATTCTTTAAACCAAGGATCATCCTACTAGATCAATTTTGGGAGAATGCCAAGTATAGTTTTGAAGCACTGAGATGAGCAAATTTTTAGATAATCGGTGTTCAGGATTACAAATCCTGCAAATTCGGCATTCAGAAATCAACATAACTCTCTATTAAACCATACAACCTGTTTGGTTGCTGGCCGTTCTAGCGAGCCATTGACTGTTCATAAATAACGAAACTAAACTACTTGTAATTATGAAAACAACATTTACGAAAAGGTATGGAATGCTGCTGGTATTTTTTGCCATAGGCAGTTCAGGGTTTGCACAAATGCTTCAATTGCCCGATTGCGGGTTCAATCTTAAAAGTGACGTGAGCCGCAGAGTGCGAATGACCGATATTGAGATCCACTGGAATGCACCGAGAGTGAAAGAAATTTTCAGGCATATTGATTTTTTCTGACAAAATAGGGTAACATTTTTGTTGGTAACCTTCTTTCAATTAAAAATCCTATATTCGTTTGTAGTTTTTTAGTTTGTTTAAAAAAGACAAGCCTCAGTAAAAAGTAGATTAGCAATTATGGAAAAGCAGTGTTTTGTTATGATGCCCGTCAGCGATCAGGAAGGATATGCACTCGGGCACTTCAAAAGAGTTTATGAATATATTATTGTGCCAGCCTGCCGGGCGGCCGGGTTCTGGCCTGCCAGAGCAGATGAGTCGATAGTCGATCCGTGGGATTTAACAAGAAACATTATTGATAGCGATTTAGCCATTTGCGACCTGAGTGCACGCACGCAAAATGTTCTTTATGGACTGGCGATTCGACAAGCATTGAGCGTTCCCGTCACTATTATAAAGGATATTAAAACTCAAAGTGCGGACATACTCGAATTTGGTGCAGTAGAGTATGATGAATCACTCCGAATAGATACCGTACAAAATGCTATTCAGGCGTTGAGTGAAGCCTTGAAGAGTTCGTTCGACAATAAAGGCGAGTACAGTACCATTTTGAATCGCTTGCGAATCGGTCCTGGGCAACTAGCGCTCGCCAATCAGGGGCAGTCAACAGACTCGACAGCACTAGCCCACACACCAGAAGGTCAAGCGGAGAATATTTCTATGCAGGAGAGTGCCTTGCCTATTATATCACCTCTTCCTGATGATGTAGGAGATGTCATTACACAAGGTGATATCGACAAAATGAAAGTGGGTGATTTTCTCTTTCACATCAATTATGGAAAGGGAGAACTAAAAAGCGTAAAAGTGATGGGCAAAGACAAATTGGCAAGCGTTCACTTCGAGGCAGGCTCGAAGACGTTGGTTTTGGCTACCGCTGGATATTTCCGGAGAATTAATAAAATTTCATAAAGGTGCTAGTATTTCTAGCTATTACTTTCCCATACTCCGCTAGGGGTCGTGGTGAAAAAAATACCTAGTAGCTGGTTGCGATAATTTTTTCTCGATCAATTCAAAACCGTGTGTACCGAAATTTTGGAGTTGCTGGATTTGAGTACATGTAGTTGAACGAAAGAATTGTATTTTTTTAGCGCATCAATATCCTCCATCCTGACGGATATAAGTTATTGACACGATTACCGAGTAAGTTTACCCAACCAAGTGGAGTATTTTGGTAGGTAACTAGCGTAAATCCTCTTTCACCTTCACCAATCATCAATACATCTTTCCTTAAATAGGAGAGGGCTTGTTCCAATGTTAACTCAATTGTCTTAAAATAGGATTTGTTCAAATGAATCGACAAAGCCAACGAATGCTCGGGAATAAATTTATCATGCTTTTGTGTGGCGATGGCCGTGCCTTTCAAAACGGTTTTTAATGATCGCGAGAGGAAGTCGATTTCAGTGATGTATTTGCTCGGAAGCGAGACTATCAATTCATTTAACATTACCAACTCCGCTTCGTGTGGCAGCAGCCAATCGGAAAGTGCTTCTTTATTTTTTTTAGTTGCGCCTTGAAATGAATTTTTGGATCGAATGCTCAATGTTTGCTCAGGTGATTTTTTTCTGGTTGCGGAAATAAAGAAGCCTTCGCCATTTACTCGGTGAGGATAACATTGATAGCCAATAATTCTACCTTTTTTTACTTCCTCAATTCCCCAGCTAGCGTCTAGCTTCAAAGGAACAAAATCAACATCCATCTGTTCATCTAACCAAAGGAGATTGTCTTCGTTTTCTTTTTCGTTGTAGGTGCAGGTACTATAGATCAGAATTCCTTCTTGTTTTAATGCCGGCCATACATCTGCTAGAATCCGTTGTTGACGTTGCGAACACAACATCACGTTTTCTTCCGACCACTCATTTATTGCCTCGGGCTCTTTGCGAAAAAGTCCCTCACCGGAACACGGAGCGTCCACCACGATCAGATCAAAAAAACCCGTGAGCTCATTAAAATCTTCGGGATCATTATTGGTAACCACCACATTTTCATAACCCCACTTCTGAATATTCTCCGAAAGGATAGAGGCACGCGAGCGGATGACATCATTGCTGATCAACAAAGAGTCTGCATTCAACAAGCTCAATAAGTGTGTTGACTTGCCACCGGGTGCCGCGCAAAGGTCAAGGGCGATCAAAGGTTGGGTAAGGTCAACGGATTGCTTTACCGCCTGCTCAAGCAACATGCTGCTTGGTTCTTGCACATAGTATGCGCCCGCGTGGATCAGCGGGTCAAGCGTGAATGAAGGACGTTGATTTAGATAATAGCCATGCTCTGCCCAGGGTATTTTGCTTTTTAGTGTTTGGGTTTGATCTCCCATGCTCTTTTTGGGATTCTGTCGGATGCTGGTGCGCACTTCCGCTTGGCTATGAACTTCAATAAATTTTTCCCAGTCGGGAACTGAATTCTTAATTCTTGATATAAAATCTAATTTTAGACTCACGCGTTGCTTATCTAAATTTTAATGGATTCGATGGTTGAAAGATTGCTATCATTTTTGCAACAATTATTACCAAATAGCGCTGCTAATTCTTCATTTGTTTTGAATACTCGTACACATATTCATTCAGTTTTTTTCTTTTGTACTGCATTATAAACCGGGGATGAGGCAATGGAATTATTTTATTGAAAAACTTGTGCTCAGAATTTATCTTTTGTAAGAAGTCAAAATTTTTCCCTTCGCCTAGGCAAAATACAACTTCACGATTGAGACCCCAACCCAACTGTGTTTGAAGACTTGCAATAATAAAGGACATTAACTTTTCGGGCAAACCTTTTAAATCGTAGTAGTTGAGGTTCTTACCGTCTTTTGCGAACCCCAACGGTGAGATTGAGCCAAAATAGAATTTTTGGTAAAACAGTTCCACTCCACCAAAAGCGTTGATCACGTGGTATATAAACTCTGACGACAGCTCATGCTTTTTCGGAAGATTGTTTTCGATGCCACAGAATTTTTCTAGGTTGATCGGATCAGTGAACGGCACTCCGGTAAGTCCCGAGCCAAATCTTCCAGGATTGATTCCCAGAATGAGTGTCCTTGCTTTCTGGTCATTATAGTATTTTTTATAGAACAACTCACTTAAATAGGACGTTGCAGGATTTCTAAAGGGATTTAACACTTCAATGCCTTTCGGCAAACTGACCGGAATAGAAAGATTTTGATTAAAGTGATTTATACGGTTAGCTAGCATGCATACTAACTGTCAACGTTTCCATAACCGTTCAATTTTCTTCTGCAAGCCGGCAGAAGCGCTTACGAGCGGTAAGCG
>Ga0136636_10001178_pt1 | contig 15013 bp, 12 predicted proteins | sample AntDrymUQ8522106_2_FD_104653 | JGI IMG/M metagenome (GOLD analysis project Ga0136636, IMG submission 104653) | Polar desert sand microbial communities from Dry Valleys, Antarctica - metaG UQ852 (21.06) | ecosystem: Environmental > Terrestrial > Soil > Desert | place: Antarctica: Dry Valley... | reverse complement strand
TAGGGGATAGCATTACAGATATTGGCGAATGGGAAGAAATATGGGGAAACAAAGCAGTAAAGAACAGAGGTATTTCCAGCGACAATACTTTTGGTGTGCTTGCCAGATTACATGAAATAACAGAGGCAAAACCGGCAAAGGTTTTTATTATGATAGGCATTAATGATATTGCCAAGAATACGCCGGACAGTATCATTATTAGCAACTATAAAAAGATAATCACCAATATTAAAATGGCTTCTCCCTCTACAAAAATTATGGTGCAAAGTATTTTGCCTACCAATAATAATTTTACGGCGTTTAAAAATCATCAGAATAAAACTGAACACATTTTATTTGTAAATGCTGCCTTGCAAAAATATTGTGCGGAAAATAAAATTGTTTATGTAGATCTGTATGATGGTTTTATTGATGGCGAAAATAAGCTTGATAAAAAATATACCAACGATGGTTTGCATGTAAATGGATATGGATACATAAAGTGGAAAGAAATTTTAATGGAGAGAAATTTGATGAAATGATTTTTTGCCACTGAAGGTACAGAAGAACAGAAAACGTAGTTCTTATACGATGAATAATTTGTGAAAATTTATTATCCCATACTATTTTAAATTTCATTTTCGAACTTAGTATTAAAAAAAATATTATGCTTTCAAATTTTGATGTGGAAGAATATCCTTTGTAGGAAGAAACAAGTGAAAAAATAAAAGTTTGCTATGAAGTACACAGAGAGCTTGGTACAGGACTTTTAGAAATAGTTTACAAAGATGCGTTGGAGTATGAATTTTCTGAACAGGATATTGGTTACAGCAGAGAAAAGCAATATGATGTGCCATACAAAAACATAATTTTAAAGCATCAATTTTTTGCAGATTTTGTAATTTATAATAAAGTGATTTTAGAAGTGAAAGCAAAGCAAGGCGGTATATCAGATGATAATTATGCAAAGACGATAAATTATTTAAGAATTTCTGGTTGCAAAGTTGGCTTAATTATAAATTTTGGGACAAGTAAACTGGGCATAAAAAGAGTAATATTTTAAAAAAATATAACAACAGCATTTACATTGAAACTTAAATTAAAAATAACCAAACAGTGCTTCTGTGTTTTCTGTGGCAATTAAATTGCAAATATTACATAAATACAAAAGAATTTAAAATAACCAAACAGTGTCTATGTGTTTTCAGTGGTAACAAAAATTAAAAAGAAATCTTCTCATAAATAAGCCATAAATAAATTAAAACCCATGCTAATAACCGGCACTTTTATAGATGAAATAAGTCACGATATTCCCCACCAAAACTGGGGGAAAAAAGAGTGGGAGCAGGATTTTCTACACATGAAAGCTGTTGGAATTGATACCGTTATTTTGATAAGATGCGGATATAGAAAATTTATAACTTACTCTTCAGCATATCTGCAAAAAAAGTATAGTTGTTATAATCCACCGATAGATCTGGTAGAATTATATTTATCGCTTGCAGATAAGTACAACATGAATTTTTATTTTGGATTATACGATAGTGGTCATTATTGGGACACTGGAGACCTTACAAATGAAATAGAAGACAATAAATTTATTATAGAGGAAGCCTGGAAAAAATACGGTCATCATCCATCTTTTAAAGGATGGTATTTAAGCATGGAAATAAGCCGCAGAACGATTGGCGCCGTGGAAGCTTTTAGAACATTGGGTGTACAATGCAAAGCCATCAGCAATAATTTGCCAACATTTATTTCGCCGTGGATAGATGGAAAAAAAGCGGTGATGGCATCGTCATCAGAACTTACAAAAAGTGATGGGGTAGAAGTTGCAGCGCATGAAAAAGAATGGAATGAAATATTTAGCGGCATTGCAGGTGCGGTAGATGCTGTGGCTTTTCAGGATGGGCATATAGACTTTAATGAACTCAATACTTTTTTTGCTGTAAACAAAAAGCTGGCAGATAAATATGGTATGCAATGCTGGACAAACGCCGAAACTTTTGACAGAGATATGCCAATAAAGTTTCTTCCAATAAAATTTGAAAAACTTCGCCTTAAGCTGGAAGCAGCACGGGCGGCAGGTTACGACAAGGCAATCACTTTTGAATTTTCGCATTTTATGAGCCCACAGTCTTCTTACATACAGGCGCATCATTTATACAACCGTTATCAGGAATATAAAAATAATTTAAATCAGTTATGAAAAACACCATTCTCTTAGTACTCGTATTTGTAAGTTTTACAAAAGGAATTGTTGCACAAAAAAAAACAGAACCAGTCCGTGGCGTATGGGTAACCAATGTGGCGAGTGATGTTTTAAAATCTAAAAAAAATATTAAAGACGCTATTCAACTTTGCAAAAAAAACAGCATCAATAATATTTATGTGGTGGTATGGAACAATGGTGTAACCATGTATCCCAGTAAAGTAGTGGAAGAATACATAGGTATAAAACAGTCTAAAGTTTATGGTAAAAGAGATCCAATAAAGGAAATTATTGAGGAAGGTCATAAGGAAGGAATTAAAGTGCATGCATGGTTTGAGTTTGGTTTTTCTTACAGCTACGGCGATAGTAATTGCCTGTGGCAAAAGAAATATCCTGAGTGGGTTGGGAGAAATGTGAGTGGCAACCATCTGCAAAAGAATAAATTTTTCTGGTGGAGTGCTTTTAACCCAGAGGTACAAAATTTTATGAACAAACTTGTAATGGAGGTTGTAAAAAAATACGATATTGATGGTATACAGGGTGATGATCGTTTGCCCGCAATGCCAAGCGAAGGTGGTTATGATGATGCTACAAAAAAATTATATGCTGCAGAACATGCTGGCGCTTTGCCGCCTGCAGACTATAAAGACAGTGCTTGGGTACAATGGCGTGCAGATAAGTTAAGCAGCTATATAAAAGGTTTATATGCTAAAGTAAAGAAGGAAAAACCTGGTTGTACCGTTTCGTGGGCACCGAGCATTTACCCATGGAGCAAAGAGCAATATTTACAAGATTGGCCAGCATGGTTAAATGGCGGTTACGCAGATTATATTTTGCCACAATTGTACAGATATGATTTGACCGCTTATGAAAAAATTTTAAAAGAATTAAAAAGTCAGTTAACAAACAGGCAGCAAAAAAAAGTGTTCCCAGGTATATTAACTTCTTTGGGCGATGGTTATAGGATTAAGGATGATATGCTTAAAAAGACAATTAAGCTAAACAGAAAATACGGTTTTGAAGGAGAATGTCTTTTTTATTTTGAAACGCTTCGCAGCAACAAAGTTTTTTATTGAATATAAAAGGAGTAAAGTTTTTTAGTAGAGAACCTTAAATTTTATAAATATTTTATGCATAAAAAAATGGATAATTGCGAAAGCGATTATCCATTTTTAAATTTTATTATTATTATTTTATCCTTTTACTCTTTCTACGTACTCACCTGTTTTTGCAAGTATTCTAATTAACTCACCTTCATTTACAAATAGCGGAACGTTTACTGTTGCACCTGTTTCTACTGTACAAGGTTTTAAAGTTTTTGTTGCTGTATCACCTCTCATACCAGGCTCACTGTATGTAACCAACAAAACAATTTTATCTGGCAATTCTACCGCCATCGGCATGTCAGTTTCACCATTTATAGATACTGTTACTTCCTGTCCGTCTTTTAAAAACCTTGGTGCATCTATCATCGTTTCTGCAACGGTAATTTGCTCAAAAGTTTCTACGTCCATAAAGCTGTAACCTGTATCGTCTTTATACAAATACTGGTATGCTCTTTTTTCTACTCTTACTGGAAAAATTGTTTCGCCGGAGTTCCAAGTTTGTTCAATAGTGCGTGAGTTGTCTACACCTTTCAATTTTGCCCAAACTTTTGCGGCAGAACGGGCTGTTTTATTTTGCCCAAAATCAATAACTGTATATAAACTTCCATCTACTTTAATAATAAGGCCCGAGCGAATGTCTTGTGTAGTTGCCATTATAGCTGTTTTTTTGTTGGCTGCAAAAGTAGCGGAAAAAACTTGTATAGAGAAGATTTTGGCATAGGCTAAAACGAGAATATTTGATCTAAGGACATTAAAAGTATTTTTTATAACTAAGTAAATGGAACCATCAGGAAGAAATTTTTCCTTCTAAGTATGCTTCAGCCATTGTAGGTGTTTTTGTGCCACCAGCTTTTTCCAGCGTTACTGTAAAAGCTACTGCACCCTCCGGCACATTTGGCATTTCTATAAAACGATCTCGTATAGCATCATTTACGATACCCACGTTAATAGGTTTTCCATTTACTATTGCCCAAAGCTGGTAATCTTTTGTATCAGATGATTTTGGTAAGTGATGAATCATCACATACATTTTTTTTGTGTGTTTATCCCAAAACATGGTACACCGGCAAATAGCATGATAACCCACGCCATACATTGCTATCGGTGTAATAGTTGGATCTTTTAAAATTTTGTAATTTGATTGTGGAAGAGTGACGGGTAAATTTCTAGAATCATTTAATAACTCCGTTTGCTGTTTGTTTTTTTTGTACAGAAAATAATTAAAAGCTCCACTGATACCCAAAAAAATGAAAGCAACGGCAGCTATTCCCTTAAGCCAATTGTAATTTTTAAAAGAATTTTTATTTATAGGAATTACAAGTGTTTCGTTTAATGAAGTAAGTTTTGCTAGTATTTTAACATCCATTTCTGTAGAAGACATAACACCAGTGTTGATCATTTTTTGTTCAAATGATAATTCAAAAGCGGTAATAGCTTTTTGTAATGCAGGGTGTGTGTTTCGCAACAATTCAAGTTCTTTTTTTTCTTCGTTGCTGCACATACCCATTACATATTGCTCAATAATACCCGATGATATGTATTCCTCCATATTCATTTATACAAATTGTTTTCTTAGTTCAATTAAAGCATTTCTCAACCTTGTTTTTACAGTGCCAATGGGTATTTCTAATGATTGTGCTATTTCTTCCTGCGTATATCCCTTAAAGTAAGATAACTCCAATACTGCCTTATATTCTCCTCGTAACATCTGCACTTGTTTTCTTAATCCAATTATATTTATATTTTGTAAAAAAGGATCTTTTTGTTCGATATTATAAACGTAATCTGCTAAATTTTCGTTTTTATATTTTACCTTAAAATTTTTTGAACGCAATGTATTTATACTGGTATTGCGTGCAAGCGTATGAAGCCAGGTAAACAGCCTTCCCTTTGCCTCATCATATTTATCAACATTTTTCCATGCTGTTATAAATACTTCCTGTAGAATATCGTTTGCAGTTTCTTCATCATTAATAAAAGTTAAGATTACACTTAGGAGGGAGTTTTTGTAGTGCATATACAAATATTTAAACGCATCATTATCATGCTTGCGCATGGCCATTATTAGTCTATCTTCTGTATATATTACTTGATCTGGCAAACTATAAATTTGTAATACAAATATTAGTATTAACAGGCATTAAAAAAAATCTCAATTTTTAGTAAAAGTAGAAAACTAAATTTTTTTTTATTGTGTATCTGTAAGTTTAAAAAAATATTTTAAAAGAACTGAACTTTTATAATAGCTGATTAAATATTTATATTTTTGATTAAATTTTTATTTATATGGACCAGCTAACTTTAGGAATAGGCACACGTTTGCAACATACATTACACGGCCCGGGCGTTATTGTATCAATAAAATATGCTACTTATATCATTTCATTTATAGAGGTAGGCATTAAAGAAATAGATAAAGCCGATGAAAAGCTGGAAGAAATTATCCCGGAGAATGTAACTGCCGAAATAGAAACAACCTCCGAAGTTGAAAAATCGTTATTGAAAATATTAAAAATGTGGGGCGGAATAACTGAGTCGGTTCCACTAGGCGATAAATGGCTTGGCGGAACCCTGGTTTTGCAAACTGCGGATAAAACGCTTAAGCCAAAGGAAATTCCTATCGAAGATTTTTTTCACAAAATAGTAATGCTGAGAGATAGATTAAGGGTGCTGGAACAAAATATAAACAGCCACAAAAAATTAAACGACGAAGAAAAAGTAAACATACAGCAATACATTACCCGCTGCTATGGTTCGCTCACCACCTTCAATGTTTTATTTAAAAATAAAGAACAATATTTTGTCGGGGATAAGAGTGGTAAGGAAGATTGATTATTGCGTTACTTCTTCGCAGCTTTTCTTCGCATTTGCTGATTGTTTTCTAAACATAACTTTCAATTTGATTGGAATCAAGTATTAGTTTCTAAAGAATATATAAAAATTATTTACGCACCGTCCGGCAAGGGCCGAGACGTTGCTGCGAAGTAAGGACATTATTAATGAAGAAGATTTTGATCTATTCTTAGTGATGCCATACAAAAACCAAACTAACATCAATTCAATATTAGGTTACATAAACGAAAAAGGTAAGGAATTTTTTAAGTAGTGGTAACTGCAAAAAGGCATGGATCAGATATTTAACTACTGCAACAAAATTTCTTTAGTTGATCATAAGATAACATCCCATTAATGTAATATTACTCTATACTACAGAAATTTGCATTCTTCAAATTTCAAAAAGTAAAAAAAAATATTCTATTACCAATTAAAAAAAATATGAAAAAAGTTCTACCGGGTTTCTGTTTCCTTTTGTGTTCAATATTATCAAATGCTCAAAGTGGAGCTAAAACGACCATTTCAAGTTTAAATATAAACTATAAATACCCTGCTATTATCCACCCATTTACAAAAGATAGTTCATACCATTACAACTATCCCGCCGGGCTTACTTATCATACCGCTGCTGAAACTAACAATTACATTTTTACAGGTGGATCTGTATTTAATTTAAAAGGTAGAAACCTACCTGATGTTAGGGAAAACAATATTAATATAACTGTCGCTAGCTCTGGTATTACCAACCTTGAAATTAGCAATGTACATCAATTAGCAATTGACAATGGAACAAACCATCCTGATTTAAAAGGATGGCGGGCTAACCTTACATTTAATTTTCCTTTTGTAATAACGATTAGCAGAAAAGGCGAGCTGTTAAAAGAAATCACGTTTTATAGCAATTCATTTAAACGTTCATTCCTCTTAGAGAATACCATGGCCAACTCGCAAACTAGCAGCGTTCCAACGGTTGGTTTTGGATCTGCTATAGAAATTGAGAGTTTTTTTAAAAGTATGGTTGGTAAGAAAGCCATTGAAGCCAAAATTGCTGGAGAAACTTATTATAAAATACAAGAACTGGTTTTCCATCTTTTTGGTGCAAGGGAAGATAGAAAAGAATATGGATTTTACGGAAGTGTAAAAACAAAGGGCAGAGAATTTAATTACAATGATATAGATTCTCTAAACGAACAATACAAGGCTGCAATAAAGATGAATAACACTAATAATGATGTGGCAAGAGATAGTTTAATAAATACAGCTGCAGAAGGGTACTTAAAACTTTTGCAAAGCAATGATCCTAAAGTGGATAATAATGTGAAAGATATTTTAAAATACAACCTTGCCTGGTGCAACTATTTTAAGGGAAATAATGCTGAAGCAAGAAGCTATTTTAATGATTATGCAAGCAGTAAAGTCGCAAAGTATGAAGTAGAATCTGTTAGATTTTTGAGCTATCGGCTAGATATATTGGATTTGCGAAAAACCATTGCGGAAAATAGAATTAGTGTCATAGATAAATGACTAATCTCTCATTCATCAAACATGTTAAGTGAGGCTGATATTTGATATTAAATTTATATTTTATCCTGAATAATGTGGAAACCTTTAAAAACTGAGAGCAACCTTATTTTCACCCATTGGTTACATTTACAAGCTGTCGCAACAGACTCTAATATTTCTTAAAAATTTCCGTTATACATTCTTATCATAAACCAAACACAATTTACAAAATGAAAACAATCGTTATTTTATTCTCAGCCATGCTAATCTGCCAAGGGCTATCTGCACAATTAAATCCAAATATCGTGGGCGAAGATGGCTATGTTGTATTTGCAGATGTGGATACCGTTAGAGGTAAAGTTAGTATTGAGTTTAAAGAAAAGGAAGAAATTGGTACCACTACTATCAAGAGCATGGATGCTGGAAGAGAAGTATCAATACAGCCATATCCATACAATAACAAACCTAGGACAAAACAGAAAGTACTCTGCTTTTTTGCAAGAGGCACTCGTTACGAACCTATTTCAATTAAAGATGGCTCAGCCGTTGGATTTATGTCAAAAATGGCAAGTGGGAATGCAGGTAATGTACATTTCTTTAAATCATTTTACCAAGCCGGAAATTTCAGTGTTTTTCAAGATCCACTGGATGATTACAATTTTGCAGTTAAGAAAACGGGAGATGAAAAAGCCTTTTATTTTGGTGATATCTTAAAAAATAAAAAAGCAGCAAAAAGTTTTGTGGAAGCTTGCGAAGCTTTAAAGAGCCAATCGAAAGACGGGTTAAATGAATTAAGAGATGTGAAAGTGTTTGCTGATTATCTTAATGCAAATTGTAAATAACCAATTTTACTTAGATGTGTTTGATTAACATTGCACGATTGAAACCAGAATTTGTAACCAACCGTAGGAAGCTTATTAAAATAAAAAGGAACAAATAAATATGAGATTTAAATTAAACATTATCGTCTTAGCTAGTATTGCAATTTTTGGGAGCTGTAAAAAAGAAGGTGGAGTAGCTCCAACACCTACACCGCCTGTGGTTATTGTACCTATACCTACTACCATTAGTATTTCTGCAAATTCTGGCGCAAAAGGTACATCAATTACTATGACAGGCACGGAGTTTAGTTCAGATATTTCTCAAATGAAAGTCTTAGTAAATGGTATAAGCGCTACATTAATATCTGCTACCACAACTACAATATCTTTTAAAATACCAACCTTTTCTCCTGCACCTACAGTTGCTATTCCGATTATCCTACAAAAAAATGGCGTGCAAATAGGTACAGCTTTTAGTTTTACATATCTATATACTCAGTTATTAAAATCGCTTAATAACGGTACAGTAGGATTTTTAGATGGTTCATTTGCTACTGCAAAAATCGAAGAGATAAGTGGGATTACGATCGACTCCAGTGGTAACGTTTACAGTGCACAATTTCAAAACCCTCGTGTAAGAAAATTTGGAACGGATGGGCAGGTGAGTACCATGGCGGGCAATGGAACAATAGGCAGTTTGGATGGTAATGGTGGGGGAGCGACACTAAAGCAACACGATTACATAACAAGTGATTTGGTTGGTAATATCTATGTTGCGCAGTCGGATGGAGTTATCAGAAAAATAGACCCTGCAAAAAATGTAACAACAATTGGTAATATTGGCGGCTACCTACAAGGTATTAAATTATCTAAAAGTGGCTCTACACTTTATTTCCATACCGGCGATAAAGTAGGTAAAATGCCGGTAACAGGTGGAACTCCCACATGGATTACCATAAGCGCAGGTAATGGTGATGTGGACGGAAGTTTAACAACCTCTAAATTTTTTCTATACGGGGGGTTCGCAATAAGTGACGATGAAAAAATGATTTATGTTAGTGATAATTTCAATGGATTAAACAGTGGCAATAAAGTAAAACTGATTAATTTAAATACCAATACCATTACCACTATTGCAGGTAAGACCGGGCTTAGTGGTGGAGATGGTGCAGCACTTAATGTAGGCTTTAAAATAATGGGAGATCTACTATTAGATAATACAGGTGGATTATACATTACCGATATTTTTAATAATGCAGTGAAGTATTTAAAAAATGGAATGGTTACAACAATTCTTGGTGGTAACAGTGGTGATGTAGATGGAAGTTTAAATAATGCAAAAGTTTCATATCCTTTAGGGCTTGCTGTAAATAAATACGGCGAAATTTTTATTAGCTGTTCTAATCCATCAAGCCCAAAATTGAAAAAAATTACTACAGAATAGCTGTAAAAAACTTATCCCTTATAGTTATGAAAACTTTTATAATATTTTCTTTCGTGTCATCAAACGTTCGCTCCAAACACCGATTAAATGTAAAAATGCATATTAAATAATTAAAAAAGAGCCTGTAGCATTTCTACCATAGGCTCTTAAAAAAAAGATTAGTTAAGCAAACATAATCTGCTCATGCGCAGTGGTACTGCCGTAAGTAACTTCTAAAACATAATGTGCATGCGCAGCAAAACCAGGCACCCTAAAAGTTATTAAGTTGCTTACCTGTGTAAATCTGTTATAGTAAAGTCTTTCGCCTACCATGCTGTAAATACTTACATCTACAGGTGTGGTAGGCGTTTCAAAAAGCCTGATGTTTATTTTATTCTCTATAACCGGGTTTGGAAAAACACTTATCAATTGTTCCTTTGCATTATTGCGCAGCATTACAATATTTGAATATTTTAATGCTCCCTGGCTATCTCTGGCCACAACCCTGTAGTACATTTTTTTTGCGTTGATAATCTCCGTGTACAAATAACTTTCTTCACTGTTTAAACTTGTGTTTATTACTCTTTTTACTTCTTTAAAATTAATTCCGTTGGCAGAAAATTCTATTGCGTAAGAACTGTACTTAACATTTTCCTGCACTTTATAATTTAACCTTGCCTCCCCATTTATGTATTGCCCTGTAAGGCTAATATCATCTAAAGGCAACACTCCCTGCGTAGCAAAAATGGGCAGTCTTGTATAAGTGCTTCCAAGCACAGTATCTGTTTGTGCGGCCGAGAGGCAAAGCCAATCCTGCATAACGCTGGCGTATAATTGCCTAAAATCGAATTGCATATTTAGCAAAGTATTGTTATCTACAATGGTGGGTATTGTAGGAGATACTCCTATCATGCCTGCTACTGGGTGCGAAGTACTTGCTACTGTGGCAGGATTGGTATTTAATGCAGCACCAAAAAACATTACAGGTGCAGCGGTACCATGATCCGTACCAATACTTCCATTACTTTTTACTCTTCTACCAAATTCGCTAAACGTCATACCTGTTACTTTATCTGCCTTACCCATTAAGCCAAGGTCTGTTTGAAATGCACCGATAGCTTTAGATAAAACGCCAAGCATATTCGCATGTACACCTAAAGTAAAATTATTTACATCTACTTGTGATTCGTGCGTATCGTGAGAGTTTGGGTGGTTTACAATGTATATGGGCGTTTTAAGGCCACCATTTATAAGCCTTGCAACTATTTTTAACTGATCTGCTAAACTGTTAGATGTGGGGTAGGTTGCAGCTTGCGGTTGTGCAACATTGTAGGCATTTTGAATAACGGTCCTGTATGCATTGCTCTGGTCTTTCATAAGTCTTATAAACGACAATTCTCTTCCGTAATCATTATTAGGAGCAGGGTCTGTAATGCCATTTATTACATTTAATAATGTTGCAGGGTTGGTTACATTATAACCCATGTTTATGGCGGGCCCCTGTAAAGAAAATGGCAGGGTAGATCCTATTTGAATAGCGAGCGGATCTGGCATATCTGCATTTGGAAATGCTGTGGGAAACCCGGGATATTGTGTATCCAATTCTCTTCCAAGCCAGCCGCTGTCAAGGGTTGTGTTACTGCCTGATGCAGAAAACCATATATCTGTAGCCCTAAAATGACTAAAGCTCGGGTTGGCATACGATACGCCCTGCACAATCATCAGCTTGCCCTCGTTATAAAGATTTTTCATTTCCGGCATGGCGGGATGAAGCCCTGTGGTGCTGTTATTATTTAATGTAGCAATAGATGACTGCGGCATCAACATATTTGTTCTTGCTCCCAGCAACTGCGAATATTTATCTAATGGAAAAACAGTATTAAGCCCGTCGTTCCCGCCATTCATCTGTACAATTACCAATATTTTCCCGCAGCCATAAGATGCCTGTGCCAGCGCATCTAACATGCCATTGGCGGTTTTTGGTGCTCCTGAAACCGGAAACCCGTTTATAATTAATGGAGCCGCTAAAAGTGAACTTGTTTGTAAGAATGATCTGCGTTTCATCTGTATAATAATTTACCGGTTTGTAATGGAAAAATTGTTTTGAAAATTGTTATGCTACATTAACTGATACTCTGCCAGTTGAATAATGGTGTATAAAAGATTTTTAAGCCTGTCTGTAACCAAATTTTTAAAACTGGCATTTGTAGGCGCTGAAATATAATTGGCCCATGCGGTGCTCCAGTATGCATCAGTTATTTGTAAGTATAAAAGTGTTTGTTGTTTAAGTGCATTTTTTTGAGCCAAACTCAAATCAATTGGAAGTAAATATTTTATACATTCTGCAACGAGTTCATTTGGGTTGCCAATATTTATGTTAGTAAACTGTTGCACGTAAACTATAGGGTCTGTTTTTATAATAGTTGTAAGTGCATTGTAGGTTAAAGTATACCCGTTTGTGTTTGCAATTATTCGTTCCAGAAAAGAAAATCGTTTTTGTATGGTATTGGTATTTATCCAGTATTCATGGTAGGCAGGTGTTTGATAATAAGCATTCCAGCCAGATACGTTGGGAATGCTGCCCATGCGTTGTTCCATAGGTTGAGATATGGTTGTATTAAAATAATTCCACACTCTATATTGCGCTTCGTGATTGGTTGGTACCGCTACATTGTGTGATAAATTAAAATGCCTTAATGATCCAATAATCAAATCGAAAGGAGATTTAATAATAACACCCCTGTTTGCTGAATCAAAGAAATGCTGGCTTTTAAAAAGTTGTTGTAAAACCGGTAAAATATTCCAGTTGTTTGCAACAAATGTTTGTGCTAATGGTGTTATAATATTCGCTTCAATATTTGCATCAATATCGTAATAAACAAAATAACGATAAAGCCTGCGGCAGATGTATTCTGAGACGACCTGCGTTTTAGTAAAAATCATATTTATCAATGCATCTAGCTCAACCGCACCGTTTGCAAGGTTTGATGGTATTGGATTTTGTATAATGGTATTATTAAAGAAGGATGAAAACTGTTTGGGGCCGGTTTTGTGTTTGTTGTAATTATTACTTGGATCAAATACGGTAACTGGGTTTGCAACTGCTACATTGGTTACACGCCAGCCGGTAAGTACAGCTGCCGCCGAAACCACATCTGCCTGCGTATATTGGCTTAGTGGATCTTTACCTAATGTAAAAAGCTCCATTAGCTCTCTTGCAAAGTTTTCATCTGGCGATGTTGCTGTATTTGCCTGGTTATTTAGGTAATACATCATGGCAGGGTGCGTAGCTAAGTTTCTGATAAGTGTTTTAAAATTACCCAACGGATTATCTCTAAACATCTTAAAATAAGAATAGAAAACACGGGCACTGTTGGTACTAATTAAACTGTTGTTGGAGTCATCTATTGTTGCAAAATCTATTGGTAAAAAATGATAGTAAAACCAAACCATTTTTTCTTTTATCGTTATATCATGGTTTAATGCCTGCCCATACAACCATCCTCTTTGGGCATCCATTCTATACCTGTTGCTGGCTTGTTGCAAAGTAAAAGTTGCGGAGTTAATATATGGGCTTGGGTTGGCGGTCCAATCTGCGCCGTAAGCAACTCCTCCCGCATCTGCTGCTAAGTTATTGTACCAGTTTATAGGCGGGGCAGGTGCAGTAATATTAATGTTTAGCACAGCATTTACTGCATTCTCTGCGGAGCCTAAAGCCACCAGCGTATCTACATTGGTTTTTTTAAAACCCCATCCCGTTCTGTTTAGTAAATGAATGGCCTCGTTTATACCAAAATTTCCTGTATAGGGTGCTAATCCGCTTAACACATTGCCTACTCTCAAAGCGGTTGATTGCAAATTTTCGCCCCCATCATTATTATAAGATATCAATTCATTTGTATAAACTCTCGGACCTAAGGTTTTTCTTGAATACTTATCAAAAAGTGGATCTTCAGAGAATGTTTCTTTTTTAATCGTTAATGATTTAAAAAAATCTCTCCTGCTAATTGTAGGATTGCCCATAAAAGTGATTTTTGGAATACAAAAAATATTTAATTGAATTGGGGAATCGGCTTTTAAATTCTAATTAGGGTTAAAAGAAAAAGCTAATTTTATATAAAAATACGAAAATGAAAACATTATTCCTTGTAGTAATATGTACAATTATTTGTAGTGGTGTTTTTGCACAAGCTGCTTCAGTTGTAGAGCCCGCATACAAAAGAATACCCATAATACCGCCTTTTAATTTGTCACTAGTACCAGATAGTGTGCCTTTTACTAAGCAAAATTTAAATAAAAAAAGAGCGGTGATTGTGATGGTTTTTAGTCCTGATTGTGATCATTGCATACACGCAACGGAAGATTTAATTAAAAATATTAATTTATATAAGAAGGTAGATATTGTATTGGCTAGCTCATTATCGTATGTAAGTGTTCAAAAATTTTACAAAGACCTAAATATAGCAGCATACAAAAATATTAGCGTTGGTTATGACAGTCAAAATTTTTTGAGTTCATTTTATGAAGTGCGCAATTTTCCTTCCATTTTTTTATACGATAAAAAAGGAAAATTTAAAGAGGCTTTCACTGATCATCCAAAATTTGAAGAAATTGCAAAAGGTCTTTAAAAAATTATTTTATAAATCGCTGGTTCCATACCATCTCTGTTGCAATATAAATCCTAATATCATAAGTACCTCTTCCAATATTTGAAACAGGTATCGCTATATTTCTTGTAGTAGATGCGAGCCTTAATTTTGTAAAAACAGTACCCGAACTTACACTTTGTATTACAATTGTAATTACACCATTAATAGGTCCATTACCGTTGTATTGCAGGTTTAGAACGGCTCCTACAGGCACAGGGTAAATAACCCATGCGTTTTCTGTGTTGCCGCTTATAAGCATGATAGGTACAGTAGTTTCATTAAAATTTTTACTACGAAATATTTTTAAACGGTAATAATTTTTTCCATCAGCTGGTTTGCTATCAGCAAATTTTATAAAATCTCCTTTAGAAACAGTTATTGTTTTCTTAGAGAAAATATCATTGAAAAAGAGGTTGTCTTTACTGCTTTGTAAAGTATAAGAAGTTATGTTTTCATCTACATGTTGCCAGCGTAATTTGTTGGTG
>Ga0136636_10001177_pt1 | contig 15014 bp, 9 predicted proteins | sample AntDrymUQ8522106_2_FD_104653 | JGI IMG/M metagenome (GOLD analysis project Ga0136636, IMG submission 104653) | Polar desert sand microbial communities from Dry Valleys, Antarctica - metaG UQ852 (21.06) | ecosystem: Environmental > Terrestrial > Soil > Desert | place: Antarctica: Dry Valley... | reverse complement strand
TTTTACTTTCTTCTTTAAGATTAAATTCACTTTTTTGTTGACTTCGAAAATCTTACCTTTGCACAAATAAATAGTACTATGAAATTTTTTATCGATACTGCTAATCTGGCGCAAATTAAAGAAGCACAGGATTTAGGAATTTTAGATGGCGTTACAACCAATCCATCATTGATGGCAAAAGAAGGAATTAGCGGAAAAGACGCGGTTTTGAACCACTACAAAACCATCTGCGAAATTGTAGACGGCGATATTTCTGCGGAAGTTCTGAGCACCACTTATGAAGAAATGATTAAGGAAGGCGACGAGTTAGCCGCAATTCACCCCAATATCGTGGTGAAAATTCCAATGATCAAAGACGGAATTAAAGCCTTAAAATATTTTTCTAATAAAGGAATTAAGACCAACTGTACTTTAATTTTCTCTGCGGGACAAGCTTTACTGGCGGCGAAAGCTGGTGCAAATTACGTTTCTCCGTTCCTGGGTAGATTAGATGATATTTCTGTAGATGGAATGAATTTAATCGAAGAAATTAGAATTATTTTTGATAATTATCTATTCGATACCGAAATTTTGGCAGCCTCGATCCGTTCCCCAATGCATATTATCAACTGTGCAAAAATTGGAGCAGATGTAATCACTTCGCCTTTAGATTCGATTTTAAATTTATTAAATCATCCATTGACCGACAAAGGTTTAGCGCAGTTTGTTGCTGATGCGAAGAAAATGAGTTAAGAAGGATTTATCCTTTAAAATACCAAAACCGCCCGAAAATTCAGGCGGTTTTTTATTCGCTTATGATTTGCAAATCAATCTAATTTTTAATCAACTTTTTTGAAATTTCTCTTCCATTTTTCATTTTTATTTTCAGAATGTAATTTCCCCGCAAGAGATTGCTGATGTTTATCGTTTTATAATTCTTAGATGCCAAAATTAATCTGCCTTCTATATTGTAAATTTCAAAGCGTTCAGCATTTTCAACATTCGTTATGTTCAAATAATCTTTCAGCGGATTCTCAACCTCAATTTTTTTCAATAAACTGGTTTCAGTAGAAAGCTTTTCGTTAAAAATCAAATATTTTTCAATTTTTAATCGGACAAGATTTTGATCATCATCTGGTAAAATGGAGTTTATAAGAATGTAATTATCCTTCATCTCGATTTCCTGCCCAGAAAGAAGATCAAAATTTCTAACCTCATTAACCGTTAAAATAGATCCAGTTGCAGAAAATGCATTAAGTTTAATTTGATTGTATTTCTGATTTAAAACTAAAAAAATATTATTAGCAAAACCAGCATCTAAATAACGTTCATAATCCTCGGAGGTTACAAAACCGTGCCCATTAAAATGCGAATCCAACTGTTCCGCTTTAATAACTACCAATCTGCTAAAATCTGGCAGTGGAAAATTTTTATATTCAAAAAGGGAATAAACCATTCCGTCATGCGTATTTTTGGTAGAAATATTGGTCTTGTTCTGCAAATTTATGCCATTGTGTTGATGACAGCTGAGATTATCCAAATTCAAAATGGTATGATCTGCCACATCTTCTAAATCATAAAAGGAATATATAGAGGACGAAAGTGAATTGATATTACAGGTCGCAATTTTTCCATTTGAAAATTGCCCAATAGGAAAGTGATAATTGTAAATTATTTCTCCATTATTTCCGAAGGAAGAATCTAATTTCCCATCAATTGTAAATTTTTTTGGATAGGAATCAGAAGAATTTGTGACAATCAGACTTTGATCAGCAAGAACCAAAACACTCAGCGCTTGCGGATTTGTACTTTCAGTAACCTCATTCAGAAAACCGTTGTTTCCAAAGGAGGTGTCCACACTTCCATTGCCGTAATATCTAACGATTTTAGAATCATCATACATATTACTTTCAGTTGGTTTTGGACCGAAATAGACAATAAACTTATCGCCTTGCAAAACAACATTTAGAAAATTATTGACGCCGAGATTAAGCACTCCATTATTGGCAAAAGCAGGATCTAAACTCCCATTTGGCTTTAGCTTTAAAATAAAATCCATCTCATTAGTCTGCACAGTATACAAAATAGAATGGTCTGTCAAAATTAGCATTTTACTGTGCAGAATGGTTTGATTTGGCCCCATCTGCATGGTAAAAACACTGTTGTTCCCAAATGATTTATCGGGTGATATCGTTATCTGAGAGGAAATCTGAATACCGCATAGGATAAACAGAAAAAAAGTAAATTTTCTCATAGCTTTTGTGTTACTGCAAATGTAAAAAACTTCCTTGGTGTAATTTAGGGCGAAAAGACCTTATTTTTAAAAATTAGCAATAAATACAGGACTGAGAAATAGTTTTTATTCCTAAAAATAATCTAAAAATAATTATGTGATAGTTTGCCCACAATTAAATTGCAAACAATACAATTGTTCCCTATCTTTGCAATTCAAATACGTTAAAAAAATTACAAAATATGTCATTAATAGAAAATTTAAACTGGAGACACGCTGTGAAGGCTTATGATTCCACGAAAAAAGTATCAAAAGAGGATCTCAATAAAATTTTAGAAGTTGCCAGATTGGCTCCAACTTCTTCGGGATTACAACCTTTCCGAGTGATTGTTGTTGAAAATCAGGAACTGAAAGAAAAGATGGTTAGAGGCGCTTTGAATCCAGAAGTAATGAGGGATTGTTCTCAAGTTTTAGTTTTTGCTGCATGGGAGCGTTATTCTGATGAAAAAATTGATAAAGTTTATGATCATCACACCGATGTACGGGAGTTGCCAAGAGGAAGGTTTGGAAGTTATACCGATCAAATCAAAGAACTATATAACGGGCAAACTCCGGAAGAACATTTCGCTCATACTGCAAGACAAACTTATATTGCTTTAGGTTTAGCTATGGCTCAAGCCGCAGAATTAAAAATTGACAGTACTCCTGCAGAAGGTTTTAATAATGCAGTCGTGGATGAAATTTTGGGACTAAAAGAACTGGGTTTAAAAAGTGTTACGCTTCTTTATTTGGGTTACAGAGACCTTGAAAATGATTATTTATCCCACATGAAGAAAGTAAGAATTCCAATGGAGGAATTTATCATCAGTAAATAATTTATTCATTTAAAAAATATCCAATTTGAAAAATACCGAAAATCAAAACACCCCTAAATTAGGAGATCAACTCTGTTTTCCCTTTTATGTTATTTCCAAAGAAATTACGGGAATGTACCGACCTTTTCTAGAAGAATTAGACATCACCTACTCCCAATACTTAGTGATGATGGTCCTTTGGGAATATGAAAGATTAACCGTGAATCAAATCGGGGAAAAATTATATTTAGATAGCGGAACTTTAACGCCTTTACTCAAGAGATTGGAAGCGAAATCATACATCATTCGACATAGAAAGATAGAAGATGAGCGCGTTGTAGAAGTGTTCTTGACCGAGGAAGGTAATCAACTTCAGAAAAAAGCGTGCATAATTCCGCAACAAATGCAAGACAAACTTAACCTTTCAGAGCAAGACTTGATAGAGATAAAAACAACAGTCACTAAATTATTAAATAAATTAGGAAAATAGATCATGAAAACATTGTACACGGTTAGCGCAACTTCCATAAGCGGCAGAAATGGAAAGGTAAAAAGAAAATGGTGTTTTGGATCTGGAAGTTAGGTCACCAAAAGCGTTGGGAGGAGAAAATGATGATTACGCCAATCCAGAGATGTTATTTGCAGCGGGTTTTGCCTCGTGTTTTTGACAGCGCACTAAGTCTGGTTATTAATACGTCAGAAAAAGAAACTGGCAAAACTTCAGTAGAGGCAAAAGTGAGTTTAGGTCAAACTGAAAGTGGTAATTATTTGTTAGGCGTAGAACTGCTCGTTAATATTCCGGGGATTCCAATAAAAGAGGCGCAGGAATTAATGGAAAAAGCAAATGAAATTTGTCCATATTCCATTGCAACCAGCAATAACATTGAGGTGAAATTAGCAATATCGAATAGTTAATTTTTTTCTATTTGTTAGAAAAAAATTTCATTTTAGACAGAAATTAATTCGATTCTGAGATTTAATTAAAATTAAAAACGGCAAAACTAATAAAAGTTTTGCCGTTTTTGTGACCGCGACAGGGTTCGAACCTGTAACCTTCGGAGCCGAAATCCGAAATTCTATCCAGTTGAACTACGCAGCCAGTTTTCGATGGTCAATTTTTTCGCTGTCAATGGTCAATTCTTAAGATTCACCTTTAAAAATTCACCATTCACTCGAAGAAATTCACCTTAAAAAGAAATCTTCACTCCGCCCAAAATCTGCGCTCCCAAAACTTTATACCCTTTGTAAGTTTGATACTGGGTGTTGAGTAAATTATTTCCGAGTGCAAAAATACTGAAATTTTTGTGAACTTTGTACTCTGCAGACAAATTTAAATCAGCAAATCCGCCAACTTTGTCATTTTTGTTTTCTGCAGATACAAAAAGATTGGGATTTATACCATTATTGTTCAATTCAAAAGAATTCGTCGTTTGATCTGTGGCAAAAATGGCTTTCGCTCCCAAGTTCAATTTTTTATCTAACATGGAGTATTTTGCTCCTAAACTGGCTCTCACCAAAGGTTTGTTAAAAATATTTTCGTAATTATCAAGATTGTATTTCTCGAATTTTAATTCTCCGTCAAAAGATAAATTCGCTAAAGGGAAATATTGCACGCTGGCTTTTGCTTCACTCACCGTTCCATTATCGTAAACGGAAGAAAAAGTATTAGAAAAATCATAACCTGGTCGGTTATAATCAACTGTAGAATTAAATAAATCATTAGCACGGAAGAATAAAATATCATTCATTTTACCAAATCCTGCACTGAAATCATATTTGATATTTTGATCAATATCACCTCTCAATCCAAAGTAAAATTTATATTTCGTTTCTGTCGCCCGTAATTCCTGATCCGAAATCAAATATGGATTTTCCCCTAATAAATTAGCATACGTATTCAATTTTAAGCCTCCTGTAATTCCTGCATAAAATTTAAATTCAGCGGCTGCGGCAAACTGCAATTCTGCATTTGGAAACCAATAGGTTTTGCTGTTTTTAATTTGAGCTGCTAAAATTGTATTCGAATTTTTAACATTCAAAAATGAAAAATCAGACCCGATCATTAAGTAAGAATTCCCTTTGAAGAAAGTCATTTTCGGGGCTAAAGTCGCATTTAGAAATTGAGAAGAATTTTTATTGAGCAATTCAAAATCGGTTTTTACCGTTTCTAAATTAAGTCCCAAATCAGCATTGAAAGTCACGTCATCAAAACTCGGCAGCTCTACTCCATGTTTCGATAAGTTGACTAAAACTTCCGCCTGATTTTCTTTTGCGTTAAAGTGGTCACTCAAAAAAGATGATTTCACGCGCACATCATTTAAAATCTCATTGGAATAAAAATCATAATAACCATTCACTTTGATTCGGGTAGTTTTCTGCTTTAAATCGACATTATTTGAAAGTGGCGTAAAAGCATAAATTCCGTAATAATTATAATCGTTCAAACCATAATCCGCATTGATGCTGAATTTTCCTTTTTCTCCGTAAGAATTTAAAAACACTCCTGCATTTGCAGAATTTTGTTTAGAATTCCAGTCATATATTTTTTTTAGACCATCCGTAGAAAGAAAATGAACATCACCTCCTACTTCCATTCCATTTTCTAATTTGGTAGAAATATTTCCATCTGCGAGAATTTTACCGTAATTCCCCATTCCAAGCTGGAAGTAATTATTCTGATATTCTGCCTCGAACTTTGGGGAAATATCTTCACCTTGAATTATTGAAGTTTTAAAATCTGAAGATGCCGGAACATTGGTAATATCGTAAGTTGGCGGATTCGCAGCTTTTTCTTCTGGTGGATAATTTTTTTCTGCTTCGACGGACGTCTTCTTCTTCTCGATTTTTTTCACTTCCGGCTCCCGCTTTCTGTCCAAAATCAATTTTTCTTCTTTGATCTGGGAAAACGCAAACTGCGAAAATCCTAAAAATAACAGGGATAATATTTGAATTCGTTTCTTCATTAAATTAATTTTTTTCGTTTGGCGCTTCAATGGGCTTCACCCATTGCTATTGATTTCGCCACTTTGTGGCTTTTTGGATTTACTTCTTGATTTGTTTTTTTAAATCCTTTGCCTCTGTAATAATTTCTGGAAAATCACCATAATTGGCGATGATTTGATCCGCCGTATAACTCGCCTGATAATTATCTTTTAGGCCAATATAGTTTTTAACCATTAAGACCAAAGATTTTGCACCCCAATATTCTTCGGACGCATAATTATTCGCCAGTTTAAAAATGGTTTCATTCGAGGTTTTAAAGGCTTTTCCTTTGTTTTGATAGAAGGCTTTCGCATATAGAGCTTCGGCTGCAACTTCCGTATTTGAAGATTTCTCTAAAGAAATATACGCTGTTTTTGCATCGTTGTCTTTTCCATTATTCATTAAACTTCTCGCTTTTATCACTTTCGCCAATTCATTTACCGAAGCTGAATTTTTAGGATTTTGCAAAACCAGATCAGCCAGCGTTTCTGCTTTTTTGAAATCTTTTTCGTCTGCATAAATTTTCATTAATTCCACATTTGCAAAGTTTTGCACATTCATGTTCGTAGAATTTGAAAGCGATACCAAATATTTCTTAGCCTCATTACCATTGTTCTGGGCTAAATAAATCTGTGCAATTCGGGTTTGCGCATCTTCCTGATAATCATTTTGAACATTGGCAACTTCCTGTAAAACCAATAAAGATTTTGTGGGATTATTGGTTTGAAAATAACTTTCTCCTAATTCATATTGCGCCTGATACAAACCTTCTCCGGTGGGATTCTGCGTTAAATATTTCTCGAAAAGCGGTATTGCATTTTTGTAATCCTTACTTGCATAAAAAGTTTTCGCCCGGTTTAAGTTAATTTCCTCAATTTCGGAGGCATCAATTCTTACGCCTAAACTTTGAGCAAAACCTTGATAACCCGCAACATCATTATTTTTAAGAAAAATTGGCTTGGAGGCCAATACAATTTTACTTGCAAACGCCGTATTTTTATATTGATTTCCAAGCGACTTTAATTCAGATAAAGCTTTGGAACCGTCGTTTTGATCGATGTAATTTTGCGCCCTGTAAATTTGTGCATTCGCTATCAGATCTTTGTCCGCACTGGTTTTTATAACTTGCGTAAAATAATCATTGGAACTCGTAAAATCATCATTCGCTGCGTAAGCAGTTCCAATCTCATATTGTGCATCGTCGAAATAATCAGAATTTTTATCGAGAGAAAGCAATTTCTTCAATTCCGTGATTTTTGCTACTGTATCACCTTTAAATCCTAAAGCCATTGCTTTTTGAAATAGGGTGTAATCATCTGCACTTTCCGCTTTATCGTAAATTGCGATCGCTTCATTCAGCTCATTATTTGCATAGAACGTATCTGCCAATCGAAGTTCTGCATCATTTTTAAATTCCGGTTTTGGATCTTTTAAATAAGCCGTAAAAAATTCTTTGGCTTTGTCAAATTTCTTTGATTTGAAATAAGCGTAACCCAAATCATAGTTCAACTGCTGCTTTTCCGGAAAATTTTCATTTTGTATTTTTTCAAAACGGACGATTGCGGAAGGATAATTTGCTTTTTGATAATAGGTTTGCGCCAACCAGTATGTCGCTCTGGTGTTGAATTCCTTGTTAATATTAAATTCCAAACTTCGTAAGAAATATTTTTCAGCAGTATCTAAATTCCCTTTGTTAAATTCTTCCGTTCCAATTAAAAAAGAAACCTCTTGATCAACTTTATCGGTTTCCGGCGTGGAATTCGGCATTTTGTCAATCGCCGCCAAAGTTCCTTTATAATCGCCAGAATACAAGTATGATTTCACCAAAAGTGATTTCATTTCTTTCGTATCAGGACTGTTCGGATATTTTGAAATATAACTTTGAATCACATTTGAAGCCGATTCAAAAGGATTCCCCAGTTCGTAACTCAGTTTAGCATACTGTAAATGAGCCAATTGCTGAACTTTTGGATCATAAGTCATTTGATAAGCCGACCGAAACGCAGAAAGCGCTTCCTGCTTTTTGCCAACTTCTAAATAAGCATTTCCTAGTTGGTAATACGCGTTTTGGGATGTTGCCGAATTGCTGTTCAACAACTGGTTGTAATAAGAAACGGCTTCATCGTATTTTTTTAAATGCGCGGAAACAAATCCCATTTCGTAAAGATCACTTTCCGAGGGATTTTCTTTGCTTTCCAAATAAATTTTTAAGTGTGGATACGCCGAACTGTAATCCTGCTTCATGAAATAACTTTCGCCGATCATCTTGTGAACTTCGGCCTTATAATCGTCGGAAATTTCTTCGTTGAGCAAGGCATTTCCTTCTACAATCGCTTTGTCGTAGTCTTTATCATTGAAATACAACTGCACATAATACGGTTTTACAACCCGTCCATATTTCTCGTTGTCTTTGATCTGATCGAAAAAAGTAAAGGCTTCATCATTTTGTTTATCCGCATAATATAAATGTCCCAACATATAGGCAATGTCGTTTTTATCGGAACCTTCCGTAGTTTTATAGGCTTCTTCCAAAGCTTCAATCGCACCCTGAGAATCACCCGTCATGAATTTCGCATAACCGAGTTTCATAATATACTGCGTATTTTCTTCTTTCGAAAGTTGGTATTGATTCACATTTTTCAAGGTTTCCAAAGCTTTATCGAAATCTTTTTGAGCCAGATAAAAATCCGCTAAAGGTAAATTCGCCTGCGCAAAATAAGCGGAGTTCGGATATTCTTTAATGAAAGCAGCTAAACCTTCTTCCGCATGATTTTTTCGCAGAATCACACCGATCACATTATCGAAAAACTGAGAAGCTTCTTTTCTTGAATTTGACAGATTTTCGTTGTAGAAATACTGTCGGGCGTATTCAAACTGAGAAGCGTTGTAAATTTTATTTTGGTAAAGATTTTCTGCGAGGTTGTAGCGGTAATTTTCGCGGTCGCTAAAGTATTGAGATTGTTGAGCCTCGGATAAGCCGAAATAGAAAATCGCCGTTGCGATTAAGATTTTTTTTGAATTCATTTAATCCTGATTTTCGAAACGTTTTTTAGGGACTTGCGGAGTGCTGTTGAAGCTTAAAACTCTAACAGCGCTTTTCCACAATTAATCAACGAAAATAAAGAAAAGTTATTGCTTGCACAAGTTTTTTTGTTGGTTGTGGATAAGTGGATAACTTTAAAAATAATTGATTTTGAGAACCTTAGTAGAAGAAAATGAATCAATAAAAGTCCCAAAAATTTCACTATTTAATTAATGATTTTTCAGTGATCCGTGTATTAAAAATTAATCTCTATTTTTCAATAAAATCCAACCCTGTCTTTGCTCATTTTTTTGAGTCACCGCATCAAACCAGGATACAGAATACCAATATGTGGAGCTTGGAATTGCCCGACCATTATTTTTACCATCCCACTCACTTTTAGCAGGATTATTTGATTCAAATACCTTCGTTCCATTTCTGTCTACGATGATAATCGAAACCTGCTCCATTTTTTCCAAATTCTCTATGCTCCAAACATCGTTTATTCCGTCTGCATTGGGAGTGAAGGCATTGTTTATCTTGATAAAATAAATCGTTTTTGGCGGACCAAAACATCCGGTTGCAGATTCTACCTGAATTTCATAGGAAGATGCAGTTGGATTATTTAGAATATTTGAACTCTGCGGAATTCCATTAAAATAGTATCGATAAGGTTTTACGCCACCATTCGCAATGACTTCTATCGAGGTGTTGGTTTGGTTGATCACCTCGATCTTTGGCTGATTTTCCTCAGAAATAATAAAATTGTGCGTGTAAGAGCAGCCCTTATTATTTGTTAAGACCACGGAATAAGTACCAGATTTAGTAAAATCCAGGGTTTGGCTTGTATCACCTGTACTCCATTTCCACGAAATGTTTTCAGAGCCTGCATCAAGAGTAATCGTCTCACCGTAACAAAGAAAATATTTATCAATAAGGGTGGAAGATTTTGTCGGGATGTTTACTGCTAAATTAATTTTACCCAAAGTAGGACAGAAATTTGGCAGAGTAATCCGAACGTAAATTATTTGTGCAAAGGCAGTTTCATTCGTATAATTAGCGGAAATTGACTGGGATAAATTGGCATCTTTAAAATATTCGAAAGCTGCGGAAGAATCATTGGTGAAAACTGATTTTACGCTGTCTAAATTAAAAGCTGTCTTACCATCAAAATCTGTGTCACACTGCGCTATGCTTGCCTCGGTATTTAATAATGATGATTTTAAGCCTTTAATAAAAGTGACGGTTTGCGGATCAGAAATACATCCCGTTGAAATATCCTTAATAAAAAACTGCACCGTTTTCGGCAAAACAGTTACATCAAATTGAGCAGGAAGCGGATTTCCAATAATATCCGTAAAGGTATACTGAGCAGAATTTCCAATCGCTGAATTTTGAAAATTCTGTAACGAATAAGAAATTTCATCACAAATTAAAATCTCACTGGTCGTTGCGTTGGGTTTTTGATTATAGCTTAAACTATAAGTGACCAAATCATTACAAGTCGCATTATAGATGATTTTGATGTAGGGATTTGCCCCAAAAGTGGCTTCGTTATAATTCGTGATTTGATTTGGAGTTAATAATGTTCCGTTTGGAGCATAATATTCTAAATTCACAGTAACCGGAGCTTGCGCATCTGTGAGAGTAGCAGCGGTTTGCGTTAAATTAAAAATAACGTTTCCTGCACAGTTCTTTTTCGATAAGGAATTCTGAAGCAGTTTCGGTTTCAGATAGACCAATAAAGTAATTTCTGGATGATCATTGGAAACGCAGTTTAGAACAGTATCTACTACCCGAATGTAAAGTGTGGTATAACCCAATCCGCTCCGAAAATTGTTTGCAACTGGGTTTACACCGGTTTGAGAATCTTGAAAATTTTGGTGAAAGGTTACGGTAACATTCGGGGAAGAATTTATTTGCGGAATGAGGGACGCCAAATCGAAAGTTTCCGTAGCACTTGCACATTGTGGTGGCAAAGGTACTGTGGGTTTATTGGCGACTATTTTCGCGTTTTCACTAAGAACGATGGTGGAAACCGAAAAACAATTCGAAGCCGGAGAATTTTTTGGCAAAATCTTGATCCAAATTTTTGGAGTAAGCTTTGGATTAATGAGGGAATTGGTGGAATAATTTATACCATCTGTTGAATACAGATAATCAAAAGCTGCAAAATTAGATCCGGCAACATCCTGCAGATATTGTGAAATTTCTACAGAAGTTTCTCCAAAACAATATCTCTTTAACAAATTATTTATAGCAGCAGGAAGCGAATCAAATCGAATAACAAAATTTTGATTAATTGAGCATCCAGAAACTGGATCATTTACATTGATCGTAATTGTTTTTAAAGTGTTTGCAGAAATTACAAAAGCAGAAGGATTTGCGATGGGTTGAGTTCCATCTAAAAAAATTACCGTATAATTAGAACTTTGCGCATAATAATCATATAAATTTATTGTTCTGGAAAGTGCTGCGGAATTATCGCAATAGTTTAGCGTAACATTATTTACATTAAAAGCTGGAATCGTAGAATTGAGATTGACTGGAACCGGGGCAGAATCACCAAAACAATTAGGCAAAGTTTTTCGGGAAACCCGGACAAAATAATTCCCAGATTGTGTGGCATAATAGGAATCTCCCGTTCCCAAAACATTCGCATTTCCTACCATAAACCATTGAAAATTCAGATCTGCATTACTTGGAACACTCATCGTTACTCCAGTTACGCAGGCTGTAGAACTGTTGTAATTAATAACAGGAATGGGAATTTTATTGAAAGTGACCTGATCAGAAACCGTGGCTCCAACCTGCAATCCTAACGAATCGTAATAGGAAACCTCCACCTTTAAAACATCTCCTTCTGCTGGAGAAAAACTACTGAATGTATTGCTTGTTTCCGTTAATAAATTGCCGTTTCTAGTCCATTTAAATTGCGGAGTAAGATTTTGGTTGGGTACGAAAGTCCAGACAACCCCTTCACTTTTCCACGGTCCATTATTATAATCGTAAGCATTATTGCTATGAACTGGAACTTTAGATTTAGAAGCATCTTCATTTTGAATTCCTAAAATAGCATTATAAAAATCCTCGGTTTTATTATTGACGTAAATAATAATTCGCCCATCTTCTAATAATAAAATATTACTAAAATAGGCAGATCCAGAAATTCCACCGAGACCATTGGTACGAATTTGATTTTGATAAGAAACCAATAAACCATTTACGCCACCTACAGTAACATTTTTGTACAAATAAGTCACACTTCCGTTTTGGGAACTGGGTACTAAATCGGTATATCCAAAAAATATACTCGAAAAATTAAGCTGTTGCGGATCTGCGGTTCGGTAAATTCTGTTATAATCACCAGATGGCAATTTTGCGTATGTATTATATCCAGGAATTCCACTGAAAGTCCGGTCTTTAAAAACCGTATTATTTTTAAAGGTATCAAGCAGCGGATTATTGGTGAAAACTAATCTGCCATTACTTCCTGCGACGACTTTATTGTAAGTTTTGCCATAAAAACTGAAATCAAAACCAATGTTGAACGCTTCACTAAATTTATCTGTACCAGTTGCGGGGAAATTTATCGGTGTGGAACCTGCTCCCAAAGGATAATTTGAAGCTAAATCTTTTACCATTGCATAATCTCCCGTAGAAGTTGCTATGGCATCTACTTTTAAATTAAAAATTTCATTGGGGCAAAAATAAAGCTGAGACGGATAAAGAGAATTATCAGCGGGATTAAAAAGATTAACCGTTTGAGCATTAGTTGCAATGGTCAACAAAAAGAGAAACAGAAGATAAAAATTCCGCATTGATGAACTATTTAAGACAAAATTAAGGTATTATTTTAAACAGATTTACAGCCGATTTTAGTATGTCAACAGGAAAAAAAAATTACTTTTCTCAAATTTTCTTTTACATTTGTGTAAATTACTTATAATTATGAATCAGCTATTCAGAAGAAAAAATTACAGTGCAAACGATCATCCTTCGGGTTTAGCGCGCGTTTTAGGAGTTTGGGATATTGTTTTTTTTGGAATTGCTGCCATTATTGGAGCCGGGAGTTTTAGCAGTTTGGGCGAAGCCGTTTTTCGGGGCGGTCCCGGAGTAATTATCCTCTATATAATTTGCGGTTTTGCATGTGGATTTACTGCCCTTTGTTATGCAGAATTTGCCAGCAGGATTCCGACCGCAGGTTCTGCCTACACTTATGCTTACGCAAGTTTCGGGGAATTAATTGCCTGGGTAATTGGTTGGGCTTTAATTATGGAATATTCTTTTGGAAATATCTATGTTGCTTTTTCCTGGTCCGATTATTTTACGAGTTTTATGGGAAGAATTGGCGTTCACATCCCAGAATTTTTAACGGTGAGTTATCCGGAAGCGAAGAAAGCATTTTTCGGAACTTCTCAAAATGCAGAACTTTTAAATGCATGGAAAAATGCGCCAATAATCGGAAATTTAAAAATCATCCTAGATGTTCCTGCCTTAGTAATCAATGGATTAATTACGTGGTTGGTCTATGTAGGCGTGAAGGAATCCAAGAATTTCAATAATATTTTTGTAATTCTAAAACTATTTATCATTTTATTGGTGATCGCCATGGGAATCGCTTTTATCAACACCGATAACTGGTTTCCAAAAAGCTTGGTAACGGGTGAAACCTCTTTTATGCCCAATGGATTTACAGGGGTGATGAGCGCTGTTTCTGGAGTTTTCTTCGCCTATATTGGTTTTGATGCGTTGAGTGTTTTATCCGAAGAAACCAAAAATCCTCAGAAAAATCTTCCACGGGGAATGTTGATTTCCCTTGTTTTATGTACCGTAATTTATATTATTTTGACTTTGGTTTTAACCGGAATGGTAGATTACAGAAAATTTGATGGGATCGGAGATCCGCTTGCTTTCATTTTTGAAAAGTCTAATGCAAATGTAGCCTGGATGGAAATGGTTGTTTCTCTCGGAGCTATTATTGCGATCACTACCGTTTTACTCGTTTTTCAAATGGGACAACCCAGAATTTGGTATGCGATGAGTCGTGATGGATTGATGCCGAAAAAATTCATGGAAATTCACCCGAAACATAAAACACCCTCTTTCGCAACCATTATTACAGGTATTGTGGTGGGAGTTCCCATTCTCTTTACGGACAAATCTTTCATTTTGGATTTCACCAGTATTGGAACCATTTTCGCTTTCGTTTTGGTTTGTGGTGGCGTTCTTTTGCTGCCTTCCAAAGAAAAATTAAAAGGAAGATTTCATTTGCCTTATGTCAATTCCAAATTCATTTTTCCTGTCATATTTTTAGGCGGACTAACTTTCTTTTATTTTTGGCAACCCGAATTTTTCCATAATTTAATGGATTGGAGCGATCCTAAAGAGGGCGAATTTAGAATTTCCATGTTCTTTTTTATTCTGATAAATATTGGACTGTGTGGATTAACCTTGGTAAAAAATCTATCCTTGATCCCTCTAATGGGTCTAAGTTCCTGCCTTTATCTTTTAACTGGAATGACGCATAACAACTGGTTCTGGTTCTTGGTTTGGTTTGGAATTGGAATGGTGATTTACTTCTCTTATGGGTACAGACACAGCAAACTGAATAAAAATTTCAAGGAAGATTTAAGCGAAAATTAATGTCAGAGAGAATTAAAACTTTCCCGGAATTTTATAAATTTTATTTAAGGGAGCACCAAAATATCTGGACAAGGATTTTCCATTTCGTGGGAACTTTACTTATGTTCTTGGTAATTTTTTACGTCATCAGATCAGAGAAAGAAAGATTTCTCTGGTACGTTCCTCTGTTTGGGTACGGATTCGCGTGGTTTAGTCATGTCGTTTTTGAGAAGAATCGTCCTGCAACTTTCAAATATCCAATTTGGAGTTTATTGGCAGATTTTAAGATGTTTTTCGAATTACTCATTGGAAAGATAAA
>Ga0136636_10001176_pt1 | contig 15028 bp, 15 predicted proteins | sample AntDrymUQ8522106_2_FD_104653 | JGI IMG/M metagenome (GOLD analysis project Ga0136636, IMG submission 104653) | Polar desert sand microbial communities from Dry Valleys, Antarctica - metaG UQ852 (21.06) | ecosystem: Environmental > Terrestrial > Soil > Desert | place: Antarctica: Dry Valley... | reverse complement strand
GCCTGGAGCTGGCGCAGCTGCTGCCCGCCCAGCTCGGCCTGCCGCCGAACAGCATGGCGCTAGTGCAGCTGCCCGGCGGGTGCCTCTGCTTCCACTGGCTCGGCGATCGCTACGGGCGGGCGCTGCGCGATCTCTTGGGCCCGATCTTGGGCGCCGCCGACACGGCAGCCCCCGGCCTTGCGCTGCTGCTGCCCGAGGCGCCGCGCGCGCTGCCGCCGCTTGGCGAGGGCGAGCTGCTGCGCTACCTGCACGGCGCCTATCGGCAGTACGAGCCCCTGCTGGAGCTCGGGCCGTTTCAGCCCATGCTGCCCACGCCGCTGCGCCGCCAGGCCGTGATCGCGCAGTTCGGCGTGGCGCGCTTCCTGGCGGCCTACGCTGCGCTTACGCCTGTGGCTGCGCCGCCGGAGCTGGTGCCGAGCCTGGAGCTGCTGCTAGAATGATCAGCCGCGCCGCGCGAGCGCTGAGGCGGCCGCGAGCACGACGGCATCTTCAAGCAGGCCGGCAGCAGTGCTGGAAAGCCCGCCCCGCTCGCTCGCCAGCCGCCGCAGCTGGAAGCTGGCGAACGTAGCGGCGAGGGCGGCGGCCCCTGCCAGCAGCGCGGCGACGACGACCGAGCCGCCGTAGGCTCGCGCCGCCAAGGCGCCCGATGCCGCGCCGAGTGTGACGCGCCCCACCAGTGCAGGTGGGCTGGTGCGGTTCGGCACGCTCGGCAGCTTGTCGGCGGCCAGTTCCGCCGCCGCAAAGGCCATCAGCAGTGGGCGCAGACGAATTGCCAGCGCCACAAGCGGGCTTCGTCGTACTAGCCCGCGCGTTCACGCGCTGGGCGGGGAAAATCAGCTGGCAAACAAGGAGCTTCAGCATGGCAGTGCTCATTATCGCGGAGAACTCGGCCATGCTGTGGCTTTCGATCTGCGTGCGACGCGATGGCGTCGGGTATATCACAAGCGGCCGGTGCCGCTACCGGGGAGCCCAGAAAACCCCTATATTGCGCTCAGAAGTGTTGAAAAGTCAGTATTATATGCGCGAGTTGGTTATAACTGCGTGCTACGCTTGCTTCTGACGAGAGGCACACATCCTGCCAGGAAAGCACGCACGATTCATGCATACTCCGCTTCTTAGCGCCGACCTTCGCAGGCAACTCCAATCGCTCACCGTCGAAGCGCAATCTATCTCACCAGCTATTTATGATACGGCAATGGTACTCCGCTTCGCCCCGCCGTCGCCATTTTGGCCTGCTTTTTCGTGGCTGGTCGAGCAGCAGGCAGAGGACGGCGGCTGGTGCGATGCGGGTGCCGACGACCGGGCGCGCACCGTCCCGACCCTGGCCGCTGTGCTGGCACTCTATGAGCACCAGGAGCGCCAGAGCGTGCGCGCAGCGCTGCATGCTGGCGTGGCCTGGCTGCAACGCACCGCGCACACCTGGGAAGGCCCGCTGCCTGACGATCTGCCGGTCGGGGTCGAGCTGCTTTTGCCCGCGCTGCTTGCCGATGCGAGCCACACCACGTTGAGTCTGCCGCAGGCGCCATTTGCGGAACTGCTCGGGCTCGGCGCCCGCCGCCGAGCCAAACTTGCCACGATGCCCCCGCAGCTGCGCGCACAGACCACTGCTACGCACTCCTGGGAGTCGTGGGGCGTCGAGGCCGATCCGGGCCTCATCAGCGCCGAGCGTGGCGTCGGATGCAGCCCAGCGGCGACAGCGGCCTGGTGCCGAGCGTCGCACGACGAGCAGGCCCAGCGGCTCGCTCACGCCTACTTACAGCGCGCTACCGCAGCGACCGGGACAGGCATCGCCGGTGTCGTGCCAACCGCTTTCCCAATTGGTCGTTTTGAGCAGGCGTACAGCATGCACACGCTCGCCCAGGCTGGGCTCATCACCCATCCGCACCTTGCCGACCTCGTACAGCCACTCCTCGACAGCCTTGCGGCGGCCATCGGTGTCGATGGAATAGGCTGCGCTGACGGCTTTGTCGCTGACGGCGACGACACTGCTGCGGCGCTCGGTGCGCTCCTCGCAGCGGGGCGTAGCGTTGACCTTGCACCGCTCTACCGCTTTGCTGCGGGCGACCACTTCGCCTCGTATCGCGGCGAGCTACAGCCGTCTGTCATCACCACGGCGCGAGCGACTCAGGTGGCGCTCTCCGGCGGCGATAATGTGACACGGTTCCGCCAGTGGATTGTGCGCCGACAGCAGCCTGATGGACGCTGGCTGGCCGACAAATGGAATGGCCTGTGGCTCTACACCACCTGGCAAGCGATACTTGCGCTCCGCGACGATCCTGCTTCACTCGACGCGCTTCAGCTTGCACAGATGGCGATAGGTAACTATCAGCGCGCCGATGGCGGCTGGGGTGTCCGAGAAAGCACCTCAGAGGCCACCGCCTACGCGGTGCTTGCGCTCACCGCGTTCTCCCCAGTGCTGTCGGTTCATCGGGATGCTACGTTGCGTGGCTACCACTTTCTGTGCGCGAACTATCGGCCGCTCGTGCCGATGGCCGAGCGCCACTGGCTCGCAAAGGAGCGCTACACGCCATTTCGCCTTAGTCATATCATCATGCTGGCGGCAATGACGGTCGCCGAGCAGTTGCTATGATCTGGCGCAGCGCAATTGTGCGGCCGCTCGCGGATGTGCTCCGGGTGAGTCGCGCCTACTCTATTCCGTACACCGTGCTCTGTGGCCTTACCGCAATGCTCCTCGCACCCACGCCGCTTCCCTTACGCGCAGTGGCTATCGGTTGTGTGGTGCCCGCGCTCTTGGCCGTGGGCCTCGCCGCACTCAACGACTACACGCACAGGCAGGCCGACATAGCGGCGCAGCGCGGGCGCTCCTACCCGCCCTGGTTCCTGCTGGCCCTGGGCGTGGGTGGCACCGGCGCGGCGCTCCTGCTCGCCGCGTGGGGCGGCACAGGGCTCGTGTGGGGGCTTGCAGGCTGCATTGTCGCCGGGCTGGCCTATGGGCTGCTGAAGAAGTACCCTGGCGCGGGGAACCTCCTGCGCGGGGTGACAAGTATCCCGCTCATCCTTGGCCTGGGTTCGCTGGCCGGCAGCGATCTCGGTGCCATGCTGCCGCTGGCGGGCGGCATCGCGCTGCTCGACGCGGCTGGCAACCTGTACGGAGATGTGCGCGATGCGGAGCGGGATCGCCAATCTGGCACGCGCACACTTGCGGTCGTTGCCCCAGGCAGCGCCATCCCGGTCGCCGTAAGCCTGCACCTGCTGGCCGTGGTACTCTGGAGCCTTGCAGGCTGGCTTCTGTGGCCGACGCTGGCGGGTATCGCCTGGGTTATCACGCGCCAGCAGCACTGGCAGCATCGCGCGTTTTTGATGCTCAAATACGCCACGGTCGGCGTGCTTGCGCTCACCCTGGCACGCAGCCCCGGCGAATACGCCCTGAGCATGGCCGTGGCACTCGGCGGCGGTGCCGGGGCCTGGGCGATCTATACGTCTATTCACCAGGAACGAGGAGAGGAGCGCCACTATGCAGCTTCGCATTGATGAACGTCAGGCACGGCTCGTCGTCATCGGCATTCAGGCCGCAATGAGTCTTCTGGTCGGTCTCGCCGCCGTGGCACTCAACCTTGGCCCAGTTCTTTTGAGCGGTGCTGTCATCGGGGTTGTGATCTACACCATCCTTGGATACGCCTATTGGCGCGGAATCGAGCTTGCGCGCCACGTGGTTGTGGCAGTGACCACGCTCCTGACAGGCGCGGTGATCGTGCTCGACTCGCAGGTGGCGACCGGATTTACCCCCGCCTTCTTTGTGCCACTTGTGCTCGCCTTGATTTTGACCGACTGGATCGGTATCCTCGCAAGCGGCGTCACCATGATGCTGATTGTCACCGTTGGTGTTGCTGGACAAAATCCGTATGTCGAGCCGGTGCGCGTCGTAATGGTGGGTATTGTGGTCGCCGGCATGATCGTCGCCCGCGCCGTGCTAGACACCATGCGGGCCAAGGCGGAGGCGGCAGCGGCGGAGGCTCGCGCTGCGCAGATGCGCGCTGAGGGCGATGCAGCGGCGGCGATTGCGCAGGGTGAGCGGCTGCGACAGCAAAATGAGGAGCAGCAGCGTCTGCTCGGCCTCGTCGCCGAGCTAGAGACGCCAACGGTCGCCCTGGCTGACGGGGTGCTCCTAGCACCTATCATTGGCTCGCTGGACACCCTGCGCACCGCCCAGCTTACCGAGCGGTTGCTGCATCAAGTGGCCGAACAGCGCGCTCGGATCGTCATCCTTGATCTTGCCGGCGTGCGGCTCGTGGACACCGCTGTCGCCGCCTCGCTCCAGCAACTCGTGCAGGCGATCAAGCTCCTCGGCTGTGCGGTGACGATCACCGGCATCTCGGCCAGCGTGGCGGCCACACTGACCGACATCGGCGTCTCGATGCACGGGATCGACATCGCCCGCTCGCCCCAGGAGGTGCTTCAGCGCCACCTCCACACCTCTTCCTCGTCGGTTAAGCGGTTTGCCAATCTGCCCAGCTAACGCGCGAGCGCACCGCAATGCGCCATGTCACCCCGAGCCCTTCGCGGAGTTCACCCTGAGCAAAGCGAAGGGCTCGTGAGGTACACTCCGCAAGGGGCCTTCCCGCGCATCAGGACGGAAGCTTCCTCGCTGTGCGCGGAATGCCATGGGCGCGATTGCACGGCGTGTCGGCTGCTCCAGCGCACCTGGCCCGCGAGCGCATCCTCTGGGTCGAGCGCCAAACCGTGAGCCAGTCGGCGCGCTCCGACCGCTCTCTGGACTCCCCCGCCGTGCGCTTTGAGCGGATGCTCTAGCAGGTCTTGGCTCAGCTCCCAGACCGCATCCGTGCCCGGACGAGGCCACAGTCGGCCCTGCGCGCGGGCGTTGCGCCCCTTGTTTACGGGCGATATGCGCGCCAAGTCGCTCAAGCTGATGGCGATGATCGCGTTGCGATACACTCGGCAGCGGGGTATACTTGAGCCGCGCAGCAACACCGATGCACGAGGAGGGGCGACGATGGTGATCGATCTACGCCATGCGCCGGTTCACATGGTGCGCGAGGCCGACGGGCTCGTCATCGATTTAGCACCATTACAAGGCCTCTGGACAGCAGAGCAGTATCTCAAGCTGACCGACCACACGCGCCATCTCGTGGAGTTTACTGGCGGTCGAATTGAGATGCTGCCAATGCCGACACAAAAGCATCAGCTCATCTTGGCCTATCTCTACCGCGCATTTTGGGCCTTTCTCCAAACCGGCGGCGGTATCGTGCTCTTCGCCGCGCTGCGTGTTCAAGTGCGACCAGATACGTTTTGCGAGCCGGACCTGCTACTACTCGTCGACGCGAACGACGTTCGCGCACAGGACCGCTACTGGCTCGGCGCTGATCTGGTCGTCGAAGTGGTGAGCCCCGACGATCCTGCGCGTGATACGGTCGAGAAAGTGGCCGACTACGCCGAGGCGCAGATCCCCGAGTACTGGATCGTCAACCCGCTGGACGACACGATCACCGTGCTGGCGCTCGACAGCGACGCCTACGCCACCCACGGCGTGTTTCGGCGCGGCGACACGGCGACCTCGCGCCTGCTCGATGGCTTTGCCGTGAGCGTAGATGCGGTGTTCGACGCGCGCTAGTTCGCCCTACTCCACCCGCCTCACTGGCCCGCGCCATCCAGCTGGCAGTGCGTGCGCAGCTCGGCCGGGCCCATGGCGGCGTTGCTGTGCGCGTGCGCCAGCGGGAAGCGGCGGCTCTGGTGGTCGCGCGCCAGCTGCACGCACGCGCGGATGGCGGCCGACGGCTCGCCAAGCCGCATGCTCGTCAGCTTCTCGTAGTTCACGCGCGGCACCTCCACGTGGATGTCGAAGCGATCCAGCAGCGGCCCCGCGATACGCTTCTGGTAGCGTGTCACCATCGCTGGCGAGCAGACGCAGACGCGCTTGGCGTCGCCATACCAGCCGCACGGGCACATGTGCGGGTAGCAATCGGGGGTAAAAAGTGAGGGCGTTGCGCGGGGTACACGCGCCGCATAGATGTTGATGTAGCTCTGCGAGAAGCAACGCCAGCGTCTGTGAGCGCTTGCCAGCAACCCGCCGAAGACGTGGTCCGCTAGCCTTTCGCAATGCCATACGCGCGCTTCCGAGGCAATGCTGGCAATCATTTGAGGACCGACCACAATTAGGTCGAAGCCAGCACATGGACTGCGCCCACACTCAATACCCTGGGACAATCTGGCCTCTTTCTGGGAAGTGGCCGACGCCCCCGCAGCCTATACTGAGCTTAGAGGAGCAGGTAGCGCGGGCCGTACCAGTGACAAGGAGCGGTGGGATTGACTGACCACTGTAGCCTGGGGAGCGAGCACGACCTGGCGTGGCCTGCGCCTGAGCGCCGACAGCCACAACTTGGTGAACGGCATCCGCGAGTTTGTGCGGGCACAGGAGTATTCATGCTGTTTTACTCGAACCTTCGGCGCAGCGCTGCGCCCGTTGTTCTGACGCTCATCGCACTCATGTTGACGGCATTTCCCGCAAGCTATGCCGCCGACAACACGCTTTCGACCGAGACACTCGCACGCGTTCAAGCCGCCGACGGTGCGCCTGGCGACAATTTCGGTCATGCTGTCGCCATCGACGGCGACCTGATGGCGGTCGGCGCGTCTGCCGCTACAATCAACGGTGTAAACGGTGCTGGCGCGGTCTACCTATTCCGACGCGATACGAACACCCCAACGGGCTGGACCGAGTTCAAAAAGCTCATGGTCGTGCTCCCCGAACTCAATGAACTCTACGGAGCGAACGTCGCACTCGATGGCGACGTGCTGGCAGTCGGCGCGACGGCGCGGAATGTCGGCGCGAACTTCGATGTCGGCGTGGTCTATCTCTATGAGCGTAACCAGGGCGGCGCAGATAACTGGGGGCTGCGAACGACGCTCAGTGAACCGTTGGGAGGATTTGCGAGCTACGGAAGCGCTGTCGCGCTCGACGGCAACCTCCTGCTGGTTGGCGCGAAAGGCGCGTTCCAACTGCGCGGCGCAGCGTACCTGTACGACCGCAACGCCAATTGGGGCAAAATCAAAGAGTTACGAGATGTTGATGGCGTGATTGCAGACTATTTTGGTGAGGCAGTCGCCATCGAGGGCGACACCATCGTGGTCGGCCAGCCGATGCATACATTGAGCAGTCGCGCAGACGATAGCGGCGCGGCGTTCGTCTTTGGCCGCGACCAGGGAGGGCCAAACAACTGGGGCATTGTGAAGCGGCTCGCTGCGGACAGCCCCGAACCAAACAGTGGGTTCGGTAGCGCCGTGGCGCTCGACGGCGCTACCGTCGTGGTCGGCGCTTCGGATGCCAGTTCGGGAGGAAGCAGCCCAGTCCTTCTAACAGGCGCAGCCTATATCTTCGAGCGTGACCAGGGAGGTTCAAACAGCTGGGGCATCGTGAAGCGGCTCGTTGCGGAAGCTGGTGCTAGCGGGGATCGGTATGGTGAGGCGCTGGCACTCGTTGGCGACGAACTCTGGATCGGCGCGGCGTTCTCCGATGCGAGTGGCTTCAACAATCAGGGCAGCGTGTACCGCTACGGACGCAACCAGGGTGGCAGCGGAGGCTGGGGCGAGATACCAGGGCTGGAGGCGGAAGATGGGGTAGCTAACGACCAGTTCGGCAACGCCATCGCGCTGTATGGCACGACAGCCGTGGTCGGTGCGGTTGGACACCTCGACAGCCGTGGCGCTGTTTATGCGCCGGGCGCGAGCGAGCCAGCGCCCCCGCTGCTATCCCGCGTTTACCTTCCACAGATCAGCCATGTGACATTCAGGCCGACCGGCGTACTGCGGGACGGCGGCAGCGTCGCGGCGACGACTGGCGCACGCATCGGTGCGGTGGCAGGGACCTTTACTGAAGCTGTGGAGTTGATGATCGAAGCCGCACCCCCGCCAGCCGTGTCGATTGGCGCGAATGTTACAGTGATCGGCCAGTACCACGTCGTCGCGGCGGCACGGCGCATCGCGGCACCCATCGACAAGCCGCTGCTGATCGGTTTGCCGGTACCAGCTGGCGCGAACCCCGACGATATGGCGCTAGCTATGCTCGTGCCGCCAGACCAGAGCAGCGAAACCAGCGCAGATTTCAAATGGATTGCGCTGCCAGGTCGCTTCGACGCCGACAGCAATCTGTTTGTCGCAACCGTCGCGGCGCTGTCGTTAGACATCGTGAACATCGTGCTGATCGAACATCCGTCGCTCGACCAGTTGCCACTGCCTCCAACAGCGCGTGCAGGAGCGAGCGCTGTATCGTTGGCAATGCCTGCGCAAGCAACGCTGTTTATTGTGGGATGCGAGATTTTCATTTCAACCACGACCTGTACGCCAGAGAATCGCACCCTGCTTGCTAATGAGTTGCAGCTTGCCTACGCAGACTTCGTTGGCACGCATCGTTTCCGCGAGCCACGACTGATCCATGGGTTTGGTTTCTTCCAGGATACGAGCGGGCCACCCGGCTTGACAGTGACCACTGGATTTTATGGCATCTTCGTGGAAACTGCCCCTTGTGTGGATAACGGTAACGAATACGGTGGGTTGTATGCCTACCACACAACGACCTTGCATGTGTGTATGGATCTCGGAGCATCGAGCAGCGACACCAGAGTGGTCGTCCGTCACGAATTGTTCCACGCGATCCAGGCATCATACCCCAAGCTGTTCGAGGATATGACCGGCAACGACCGGGAGCGCGCCGATTGGACACTCGAGGGAACAGCAGCGGCGGCAGAGCTATCGTCGTCGTCCATGCGTGTTAGCTCGGATTTCCCCGCCCACACCATCAGCGACAGCCTAGTGGACACCGCCGACGTTCATGAGTACAGCGCTCAGGACTTCTGGGTGTACACAGGGGAGGAACTAGGTGCGAACCTGAGTTATCTGCGGACGATTTTCGAGGCTGGCGGCACGCCCGAAAATGTTGCCACGGTGCTTAACCTCGGCGATGCGTACTGGAGTTGGGCCAAAAACCAGGCGTTTGAAAAGGAGCGGCGTGTCCATCCCGCTATTCGGCTTCCCGCATGCGTTATCGAGCCAACGTTGACCGGCACGCATAGTATCGAAAGCTGGCCTGGTACGGTGCGCTCGACCGGCTCGTTGCCACCACTCACATCGGCGGTTATCGAGATCAACTTCACAGATACAATGGAGATCGGGAACCTTTCGGCGACGTCATCTGGTGGCGACGACGTTGTTCGCTACAAACTCTATTCCGGAGGCACGAACCCCGATTGTGCGACAGACCCGGAAGGAGAACGGCAGCTAGGCCTGATTCTTCGGAATAGCAAGAGGTACGTGCTCGTTTCCAACACGAGTCCTTCCGACACGCACACCTACACCGTCATTGTGCAGGGCGCTTAATACCGGGTATGGCTCGTTGAAAAGCGCGCGGGGCGGATGTCGGAGCGCCCGCGCACTGTATACCACAGCAGGTCGCCAGCCACAAACACGTCGGGCTGGTCGGCGAAGAGCGCGTGGTAGCCGTGCGCCGAGAGGTTCAGCTGGCGCACCGCGGCCTTCATCAGCGCCTGGCCCGCACCATCCAGCTGGCAGTGCGTGCGCAGCTCGGCCGGGCCCATGGCGGCGTTGCTGTGCGCGTGCGCCAGCGGGAAGCGCGTTGCACTGCCTAAACAAGCGGCGTATACTAGAGCCACAATAAGCAGACGCAAGCTGGGAGACAAACGATGGCTGTTGACACACATGCGCCGCTTATGGTCTTGCGCTTAGCCGGCGACGAGACCGATATTGATCTCGGGGAATTGCAGGGCCTCTGGTCGGAGGCGCAGTACCTCAAGCTCTCGGCGCAGACCAATCGCCTGATTGAGTTCACCGACGGCTATGTAGAGTTCTTGCCGATGCCGACCAAGTACCACCAGGCCATTTCGCGCCTCCTGTTCCTCGCATTGCTTGTTGTCGTTGAGCGGATCGGGGGTGATCTGTTCTATGCGCCGTTGCGCGTACAGGTGCGCCCAGGGAAATTTCGGGAACCTGATCTGCTGCTTGTGTTGGATAAGCATGACCCACGCGCACAAAACGAGTTTTGGCTTGGCGCGGATCTCGTGGTGGAGATTGTGAGCCCCGACGATCCTGCGCGTGATACGGTCGAGAAAGTGGCCGACTACGCCGAGGCGCAGATCCCCGAGTACTGGCTCGTCAACCCGCTCGACGACACGATCACCGTGCTGACGCTGCAAGGCGCTGCCTATGCGACGCACGGCGTCTTTCGGCGCGGCGCAACGGCAACCTCACGGCTGCTCGATGGCTTTGCCGTGAGCGTGAACGCGGTGTTCGACGCGCGCTAGGCGCGCAACGTGCGTGCGCTGAAGGCGCTGAGGCCGGCGATTCAGAAGCTGCCTTCTGCCTAGCGCTGGAACACTTGCTTTGCTGACGGCCTGGAATACTTCTATGGCCCACCTGGCGCTACGATAATCACATGCCGTGCCCGTGCCAAGCGGGTCAGTGTTCCCGCCCTCCTCAGGACGCGAGCCTCGTGACGGCGGGAAGCCACTGCACTATCCTGTATTTAGGCAACACGCCTACTATAAAGGAGACGCGGATATGGAAGCAGCTTCCCGTGTGCGAATGGCGGGCGTTGCCTGCCTGATCGGCGGCCTGTTATGGGCCGTGGTGATGAGTAGCTTTTCGGCGCTCGGCCTGACGACGCCAGCTACGCCTGCCGGATTCTATGTCTTTGAGTCGCTGTTTATGGTGATCCAAATTCTGCTATTCATCGGCGTCGTGGGGCTGGCATGGTCGGGTGCGGCAGGAAACGGCTGGTTTGGCAAGCTAGCCCTCGGCATTGCCCTGCTTGGGCGGACGCTGTTTGTGCTTGCCGAGGCGCATCTCCTGCTCAGTTTCAGTGATTTTTCGCCACTGCTGCCGCTTGGCGCGCTGGTCACAGCGCTTGGCATGGTGCTCACGGGCGTCGCCGTGCTGCGGGCGGAGCGCTGGCAGGGCTGGCAGCGCTTCGCTCCGCTACTAGCCGGACTGTACCCGTTCCTCACGATGTTTCCCTTGCTGGCAATCACGGGCGATGTGCCATACGTGCTGCTTGCAGGATGGGGCCTGTGCTGGGCGCTGCTCGGTGTTGCGCTCACGCAGCAAGCGCTAGCGGCGCAGCCGGTTATTGCGTCCGCAACAACCGCCTGAGAAGTGGCCTTACGCGGTACAGCATACAACGGAACCTGCCCCACTGCGTAAGCCCTGGCGTATAATAGGTCGCATCCAGTTTCCGCGTGTACAATGACGTGCGCCGCGCGGCTGGGCGCTTCCGCTTATTATGGCGTGGCGAGGCCACCAATGCATGAGCAAACCTGGAGCTAACGACGCCACGCCGAGCTTGGCTACTGATCGCCCGCACGGCGTGGCTCATGGGTGCCCTGTGCAACCTTGTGCTTTTTGCACTCGCCGTGCCTGCCTACAACGCACAACTTCGTGTTATCTGCACCGTCCCTACGCCTGCCGATTGCCCCTTTGCTCAGCTCACCGCTATCGAAGCGCAAACGCTCGCGCGGCTCGGCCTGAGCCTCGACTCCTTTGCGACCTATACACTGATTATCCACACTGCCGCCTCGCTGATCTTCTTCGCCGTGGGCTTGCTGATCTTCTGGCGCAAATCCGACGACTGGTACGGGCTGTTCGTGTCGTTCTTGCTCGTCACCTTCGGAATGAATGGTGTCTCGGCAGTACTCCTTGACGCATTAGCAACCACGTATCCAAACCTTGGCATCGTGTCTATAGTTATCGCGTGGCTCGTCTTCCCTGGCCTGGGCTTGTTTCTTACCACCTTCCCCGATGGCCGCTTCGTGCCGCGCTGGAGTTGGATTATTCCGCTGCTGTGGCTGGTGCAAGCCCTGTTCTTTGAAATTATTGTTCGCTGGCCCACGCCGTTGTTCGCGGCTGTACTACTGGTGGTGTGGGGCAGCACGTTTGCCGTTCAGGTGTATCGCTACCGTCGCATGTACAACGCGGTGCAGCGGCAACAAACCAAGTGGGTGCTGTTTGGCTTCGGCCTCGCGATCAGCTCTATTATCCTGATCGTTGCGCTGACTGCCCTGATGCCTGCACTCAACGCGCCCGATTCGCCCTATGCCCTGCTCGAAGGCACCTGGATCGCGATCTTGTTCCCGCTCGTCCCGCTGACGATTGGGATCGCGCTGCTGCGCTACCGGCTGTGGGATATCGACCCGATCCTGAGCCGGGCGCTGGTGTATGGCGGCCTGACGCTGGCAGTGATCGGCGTGTACGTGCTGCTGGTTGGCTATCTCGGTGCACTGTTGCGCACCGAATTGAGTCTAGCGATCTCGCTGCTTGCGACGGGCGTCATCGCGGTGCTGTTCCAGCCCTTGCGCGAACGCTTGCAGCGGCAAGTCAACCGCCTGCTCTACGGCCAGCGCGACGAGCCGGAAGCGGCGCTGCGGCGGCTGGGCCGCCGGTTAGAAGCGACCTATACGCCTACTGCCGTGCTGCCTGCGCTCGTGCAAACGGTGGCGGAATCGCTGCGCCTACCGTATGCCGCGATAGCTCTTCATCGGGATGCGGGAACGACCATAGCAGCCGCGTTTGGCACACTGCCCACCACGCCGCCGTACAGCCTGCCGCTTAGATACGGCGGCGCGGTGCTGGGCGAACTCCGCCTCGGCTTGCGCACTGGAGAAGCGCAGTTTAATGTTGCGGATCAGCGACTGCTCGATGATTTGGCGCGGCAGGCAGGTGTTGCGGTGCATGCCGTTCAGCTTCACGCCGATCTTCAACGCTCGCGCGAGCGCTTGGTGAACGCGCGCGAGGAAGAGCGGCGTAGGCTACGTCGCGATCTGCACGACGGCCTCGGCCCGACGCTCGCCAGCTTTGTACAGCGGCTCGATAGCGCTGGAAACCTGATTCGGGGCGACCCTGAGGCTGCGACGGCACTCGTCTACAGCTTGCGCGATGGTGTGCGCGCAACGATTGGCGACATCCGCCGCCTGGTGTATGCGCTGCGCCCGCCTGCGCTCGACGAGTACGGGTTGGTGGCGGCGGTGCGCGAGCAGGGCGCGCAGATTCTTGGTAGCGCGGTCGCGCTGAACGTCACAGCGCCAGACGATCTGCCCGCACTGCCCGCTGCAACCGAGGTTGCCGCCTACCGGATTGCGCTGGAAGCACTCACAAATGTAGCCCGCCACGCTGGTGCGCGCCAGTGCAGCGTGCAGATTATCTGCGACGATGGCTGGCTCCACCTTTCCATCACCGATGACGGGCATAGCTTGCCCGCAGCGTATACTCCCGGCGTCGGGATCACGGCCATGCACGAGCGGGCCGAAGAGCTCGGCGGTGTGTGCCGGGTGGAAGGTGCAGCACAGGGCGGCACGACCATTTGGGCACGCCTGCCACTGGGGTGAACAATGGAGCCAGTTCGTGTGCTGATTGTTGATGATCATCTTTTCTACCGCGAGGGCGTGCGCGCCATGCTTGCTGCAGTACCGGACGTTGCCGTGAGTGGTGAGGCGGCCACGGGCGCGGAGGCCATTACGCAGGCGGCTGCACTGCAACCGGATGTGGTGCTGATGGACATCAAGATGCCAGGCATGAACGGCATCGAAGCAACACGCCATATTGTGGCTGAAAGCCCGCACATCGGCGTGTTGGTGCTGACTATGTTCGACGACGATGATTCGGTGTTTGCTATGTTGCGGGCCGGAGCGCGTGGTTACCTGCTGAAAGACGCCGTCCTGGACGAGGTGCTACGCGCGATCTACGCAGTCGGTCGTGGCGAAGCGATCTTTAGCCCAGCCATCGCACGCCGTCTGATGCAGTTTTTTAGCGTAACCCCCACCGCAGTGCCCGCTTTCCCAGCGCTAACCGAGCGCGAGCGGGAACTGCTGGCGCTGATCGCACACGGGTTGAGCAACGAGGCAATTGCTGCGCGACTGGTGCTCAGCCTCAAAACGGTGCGCAACCACGTCAGCAACATTCTCAGCAAGCTCCAGGTCCGCGACCGGGCTGAGGCGATGGTGAAGGCGCGCGATGCGGGAATGGGCGGGTGATAAAGGCTACTCCACCCGCCGCGGCCGATACTGGATCGCCTCGGCGAGATGCGCCGGGCCGATCTGCTCCTGTCCCGCCAGGTCGGCGATGGTGCGGGCGAGCTTGAGCACGCGGTGGTAGCCGCGCGCCGAGAGGTTCAGCTGGCGCACGGCGGCCTTCATCAGCGCCTGGCCCGCGCCATCCAGCTGGCAGTGCGCGCGCAGCTCGGCGGGGCCCATGGCGGCGTTGCTGTGCGCGTGTGCCAGCGGGAAGCGCGTTGCACTGTCTAAACAAGCGGCGTATACTAAAGCCACAAGAAGCAGACGCAAGCCGAGAGACAAACGATGGTCACCGACACCGAAGATCTCGAAATCAAACTTATTCGGCGCTCGACTGGCATGGAGCTGGACTTACAGCCGCTCCAGGGGCTGTGGACTGAGGCGCAGTACCTTAAGCTCACTGATCAGAGCAACCATCTGATCGAGTTTACTGATGGCTATATCGAGGTACTGCCGATGCCAACCGACTCACACCAGGCCATCTCGCGCTGGCTCTTCCTCGCACTGCTGGCGTTCGTACAGCATCTCGGCGGCACGGTTTATTATGCCCCGCTCCGTATAGAAGTGCGGCCGGGTAAATACCGCGAGCCTGACTTGCTGCTGCTGCTGGATGCGAATGATCCGCGTCGTCAGGAGGCGTACTGGCTTGGCGCCGATCTGGTGGTGGAAATCGTGAGCCCCGACAAGCCGCAGCGCGACACCGAGGAGAAGCCGCGCGACTACGCCGAGGCGCAGATCCCCGAGTACTGGATCGTCAACCCGCTCGACGACACGATCACCGTGCTGACGCTCAGCGGGAACGCCTACGCCACCCACGGCGTCTTTCAGCGCGGCGACACAGCGACTTCCAAGCTGCTCAGTGGCTTTGCCGTGAGCGTGAACGCGGTGTTCGCCGCGCGCTAGTTCGCCCTACTCGATGCGCCTGGGCCGATACTGGATCGCCTCGGCGAGATGCGCCGGGCCAATCTGCTCCTGTCCCG
>Ga0136636_10001175_pt1 | contig 15037 bp, 15 predicted proteins | sample AntDrymUQ8522106_2_FD_104653 | JGI IMG/M metagenome (GOLD analysis project Ga0136636, IMG submission 104653) | Polar desert sand microbial communities from Dry Valleys, Antarctica - metaG UQ852 (21.06) | ecosystem: Environmental > Terrestrial > Soil > Desert | place: Antarctica: Dry Valley... | reverse complement strand
GCCCCTGGTGACCGAGGAAATCCTCGGCGCCTACAACATCGGCAGGCACACCCGGCTGCTGGACATCGGCGGCGGCGAGGGCGTGTTTGCCAGCGCGGCCGCGCAGCGCTGGCCGCAATTGCAGGTGATGGTGTTCGACCTGCCGGAGGTGGCCCGCCTTGCGCATGCCCGGTTCGAGCGGCTGGGTCTGTCCGGCCGCGCCACCGCCCACGGCGGCGACTTTGCCCGAGCCCAGTTGCCGGGCGGGGCCGACATCATCAGCCTGGTGCGCGTGGTGCACGACCATGACGACGACAAGGTGCTGGCCCTGCTGCGCGCCGCGCGACAAGCCTTGCCCGACCACGGCGTGCTGCTCGTGGCCGAGATGATGGCCGACACCGCCGGCGCCGAAGCCATGGGGGACGCCTATTTCGGCATGTACCTGTGGGCCATGGGCAGCGGCCGGCCACGCCGTGTGCAGGACATCAGCGCCCTGCTGCAGGCAGCGGGCTTCCAGGCACCACGCCGCATGCGCAACGCCACACCGCTGCAGACCCAGGTCTTGATCGCCCGGGTCGGCAGGCAGGGCTGAGGCGTTGCCGACGCCCACCCCCGGCAGCCCGATCGCGATCAAATTCAGTGTCAACCTGTCTTGACAGTTCATTCAGTCCTTGTACAGTGACACATCGAGAGCCAGTTCTGCACATGTCCCCCGCTTCCCCGACCAAGACCAGGCCCAGCCGCAGGGCCACCGCATGAACACCACCGCCGTCCTGTTGGAACAACCAGAGCGCATTCGCCTGGCACAACTTGATCTGATCGAGCCCACGCCGGAAGACGTGGTGGTCGAAGTGCAATGGAGCGGCATCTCCACCGGGACCGAGCGCCTGCTGTTCGATGGCAGCATGCCAGCCTTTCCAGGCATGGGCTACCCGCTGGTGCCGGGCCACGAATCAGTGGGCCGGGTGGTCGTCGCCGGCTCAGCCAGTGGCCATGAGACCGGCGAGCAGGTGTTCGTGCCAGGCGCCAACTGCTACGGCCTGCTGAACGGCCAGCCCGTGCGCGGGCTGTTCGGCGGCGCCGCATCGCGGCTGGTGGTGCCGGGCGAACGCGTGATCCAGGTCGACGAACGCCTCGGCGAGCAGGCCGTGCTGCTGGCACTGGCCGCCACCGCCTACCACGCGGTGGCCGGTGGCGGGCGCATCGCGAAGCCCCGGCCGCCGCAGCTGATCGTCGGCCACGGCGTACTCGGCCGCCTGCTGGCGCGCCTGAACGTGGCAGCCGGCTACACCGACACGACCGTGTGGGAAACCAACCCGCTTCGACAGTCGGGTGCCGAGGGCTACGTGGTGTGCAACCCGCAAGACGACCCGCGTCGCGACTACGCGGTCATCTGCGATGTGAGCGGCGACGCCACGCTGCTCGACAGCCTGATCGGCCGCCTGGCGCCAGACGGCGAAATCATCCTGGCCGGCTTCTACAACCAGCCGCTGCAGTTCAATTTCGCGCCTGCCTTCATGCGTGAAGCCCGGCTGCGCGCAGCGGCCGAGTGGAAGCGCCCTGACTTGCTGGCCGTGCAGGCCCTGCTGACCGAGCAACGTCTGTCACTCGACGGATTGATCACGCACCTTGCACCACATGCCGAGGCCGACAACGCGTACCGCACTGCCTTCGGTGATGCAGCGTGCTTGAAGATGGTTCTCGACTGGACACACTGACCCGACTGACCACTGGAAGCCCACCGCATGAACCCCAGCATCAACAGCCCCCAGGGCGCCCCGATCCAGATCCTGCGCGACCTGCAGTTGCGCGCCGAGGCGGCCATCGAGCCCGACGCGCCAGCCACCGGGCCGGTCACCAAGGAAACCCAGATCATCGCCATCTACGGCAAGGGCGGCATCGGCAAGAGTTTCACCCTGGCCAACCTGAGCTACATGATGGCCCAGCAGGGCAAGAAGGTGCTGCTCATCGGCTGCGACCCGAAGAGCGACACCACCAGCCTGCTGTTCGGCGGCCGGGCCTGCCCGACCATCATCGAGACCAGCAGCAAGAAGAAGCTGGCCGGTGAGGCCGTGGCCATCGGCGATGTGTGCTTCAAGCGCGACGGCGTCTACGCCATGGAACTGGGCGGGCCCGAGGTGGGCCGCGGCTGCGGTGGCCGCGGCATCATCCACGGCTTCGAGCTGCTCGAGAAGCTGGGCTTCCATGACTGGGGCTTCGACTACGTGCTGCTCGACTTCCTGGGCGACGTGGTGTGCGGCGGCTTCGGTCTGCCGATCGCCCGCGACATGTGCCAGAAGGTGATCGTGGTGGCCAGCAACGACCTGCAGTCGCTGTACGTGGCCAACAACGTGTGCAGTGCGGTCGAGTATTTCCGCAAGCTCGGTGGCAATGTGGGCGTCGCCGGCATGGTGATCAACCGCGACGACGGCACCGGCGAAGCTGCCAACTTCGCGGAACTGGTCGGCATCCCGGTGTTGTCCACCATTCCCGCCAACGACGACATCCGCCGCAAGAGCGCCAGCTACGAAATCATCGGGCGGCCGGATTCGCCCTGGGGTCCGATGTTCGCCGAGTTGGCCGACAACGTGGGAACCTCCCTGCCGGTGCGGCCCAAACCGCTGAGCCAAGACCAGTTGCTGGGCCTGTTCTCGGCATCTGCCGTCGGCCGCAACGTGGTGCTCGAACCCGCCACCACCTTCGACATGTGCGGCAAGCAGGACTTGGCCAAGGCATCGCTCGAAGTGGTCTACGACGAGGTCTGAAGCCATGGCAAGCACGACGATCCCGATCATCCCGGTGGCCAATCTGCCCACCGGCCAAGTGGCTGTGCCAGCGGCCCTGGAAGGCGATGGCATGGGCTGCCACTCCGGTGGCGAGGCGCTCCTGGCAGCCGCCAAATCGGCCGGCAAGTCCGAGGTGCTGGACCAGTACGCCCGCGATTACCCCCGCGACGCCAAGGCCGGCCCGCACGACCAGCCGCAGAGCATGTGCCCGGCCTTCGGCTCGCTGCGCGTGGGCCTGCGCATGCGGCGCACCGCCACCATCCTGTCGGGCTCGGCCTGCTGCGTCTACGGCCTCACCTTCACATCGCACTTCTACGGTGCCCGGCGCAGCGTGGGCTACGTGCCCTTCAACAGCGAGAGCCTGGTCACCGGCAAGCTGTTCGAGGACATCCGCGACGCGGTGCATGCGCAGGCCGACCCCGCCAAGCTCGACACCATCGTCATCATCAACCTGTGCGTGCCCACCGCCAGCGGCGTGCCCTTGCAGATCCTGCCCAAGACGATCAACGGCGTGCGGGTGATCGGCATCGACGTACCCGGTTTCGGCGTGCCCACCCATGCAGAGGCCAAGGACGTGTTGGCCGCCGCCATGCTCAAGGTCGCCCGCCAAGAGGTGCTGGCCGGCCCGGTGGCGATGCCCCGCGCAGGCCGCTCGGCCAAACCCACCATTGCGTTGCTGGGCGAGATGTTCCCGGCCGACCCGATGATCATCGGCATGATGCTCGAGCCGATGGGCCTGGCCGCCGGTCCCGTGGTGCCGACGCGTGAATGGCGCGAGTTGTATGCCGCACTCGACTGCGCGGCCGTGGCGGCGATCCATCCCTTCTACACCGCCAGCGTGCGTGAGTTCGATGCCGCCGGCCGCACCACCGTGGGTTCCGCCCCCGTGGGCCATGACGGCACCGAAGCCTGGCTGCAGGCCATCGGCCAGGCCACCGGCGTCGCCCAGAGCGCGATCGACGCAGCCAAGAACCGCATTCTTCCGGCCATCCGCAGCGCGCTGGCCAAGAGCCCGATCAAGGGCCGCATCACGCTCAGCGGCTATGAAGGCTCCGAGTTGCTGGTCGGCCGGCTGCTGGTGGAAAGCGGTGCCGACCTGCGCTACGTGGGCAGCGCCTGCCCGCGCACGCCATGGAACGAGGCCGACGCCCAATGGCTGCAGTCCAAGGGCGTTGCGGTGCAGTTCCGCGCCTCGCTCGAACAAGATCTGGCCGCGCTGCACGAGTTCAAACCCCAGCTGGCGATCGGCACCACGCCGGTGGTGCAGGCGGCCAAGGAACTGCGCACACCGTCCTTGTACTTCACCAACCTGATCTCGGCCCGGCCCTTGATGGGACCGGCCGGTGCCGGCTCACTGGCCACGGTGATCAATGCGGCCATCGGCAACCAGTCGCGCTTCGACGCCATGAGCGACTTCTTCGGCAGTGCCGGCACAGGGCATGCCAGCGGCGTCTGGGAAGCCAGCCAGGGCGTGCCCACGGACCGGCCCGAGTTCAAGGCCGAGCAGCGCCGCCAGGCAATCAAGCTGGCCAAGAAGCGCAAGTCCGAGGAGATGATCTGATGGGAGCCGCAGCATGCTCGTACTAGACCATGACCGCGCTGGCGGCTACTGGGGTGCGGTGTACGTGTTCACCGCGATCAAGGGCCTGCAGGTGGTGATCGACGGCCCCGTCGGCTGCGAAAACCTGCCCGTCACCAGCGTGCTGCATTACACCGATGCGCTGCCGCCGCATGAATTGCCGATCGTGGTGACTGGCCTGGCCGAGGAGCACCTGGGCCGCGAAGGCACCGAAGGAGCCATGCGGCGGGCCCATGCCGCGCTGGACCCCGACCTGCCCGCCGTGGTGGTCACCGGCTCGATCGCCGAGATGATCGGTGGTGGTGTCACCCCAGAGGGCACCGCGCTCAAGCGCTTCCTGCCCCGCACCATCGACGAAGACCAGTGGCAGTGCGCCAACCGTGCCATCTACTGGCTGTGGACCGAGTACGGCCTGAAGAAGGTTCCCGCCCGCAAGCCCTTTGCAGAGCGGCCGGCAGGCGAGCGGCCACGCGTGAACATCATCGGCCCCAGCTATGGCGTCTTCAACTCGCCCAGCGACCTGGCCGAGATCCGGCGCCTGGTGCAAGGCATCGGCGGCGAGGTGAACATGGTGTTCCCGCTGGGCAGCCACCTGGCCGACGTATCGCGCCTGGTCGAGGCCGACGTCAACATCTGCATGTACCGCGAGTTCGGCCGCATGCTCTGCGAAGCCCTGGAGCGGCCTTACCTGCAGGCCCCGATCGGCCTGCACAGCACCACCAAGTTCCTGCGCAGCCTGGGCGAGTTGCTGGGGCTGGACCCCGAGCCCTTCATCGAGCGCGAGAAGCACACCACCATCAAGCCGCTGTGGGACCTGTGGCGCTCGGTCACCCAGGACTTCTTCGCCACTGCCAGTTTCGCGGTGGTGGCCAATGAGACCTACAGCCGAGGCATCCGCCACTTCCTTGAAGACGAGATGGGCCTGCCCTGCCAGTTTGCCGTCGCACGCCGGCCGGGCGAGAAGACCGACAACGATGAAGTGCGCCGGTTGGTTCACGAGAAGACGCCGCTGGTGATGTACGGCAGCTACAACGAACGCATCTACCTGGCCGAGCAAGCGGCTTCGGCCACGGGCGGGCATGGCCTGAAGACCAGCTTCATCCCCGCCTCGTTCCCGCTGCCGATCATCCGCAGGCACACGGGCACGCCCTTCATGGGTTACTCAGGTGCCACCTACCTGGTGCAGGAATTCTGCAACGCACTGTTCGATGCGCTGTTCCACATCCTGCCGCTTGGCACCGAGCTGGACAAGATCGAAGCCACGCCCAGCCGCGCCCAGCGCGAAGACAGCCTGCCATGGGATGCCGATGCGCAAGCCCTGCTGGCCGAGTTGATCGACGCGCAACCGGTGCTGGTCCAGATCTCGGCCGCCAAAGGCATGCGCGACACGGCCGAGCGCGACGCCCAGGCAAAGGGCCATGACCGGGTGACTGCCGCCCGCCTGGCCCAGCTGTTCGGGCGCACCGCCCAAACCGAAGCAGGCGTGGCCGCATGAGCCCCGTCTTGCACACCCCAACAACGACGGGCTGCTCCGCAGCCCGCCAAGCACACGGTGCCCGGCTGTATCGGGCACCTGTACAGCGCGACCTTCGGGCCACGCTGGTTCATTGCGTGCCGCACCGCGGCACGCTTCCCGCCGCAAGGCTTGTCTGGAGGAATCACAAATGGCTTCAATCGTGCACCCGTCAGGGCTGACGGACGAAGAGTGCCAAGAGTTCCACAAGTACTACATCCAAGGGTACTTGCTGTGGGCTGTTGGAGCATTCGCTGCCCACAGTCTGGTTTGGGTCTGGCGTCCCTGGTTCTGACATCAACGGGTGGAGGCCACCATGGCATTCGACATCCCTGAAATCCACCCGGCAGCACGCACGGGTTCACTCGAAGGTTCTCACGCAATCTTCGTAGCGATCTTCGCAGCGTTCCTGCTGGTGGCCATGGTTTCCCTGCTCTTGGGTCAGAACTGGCGCTCTCTTCTGCCTGGTGCAGAAGGCGAGCAGACGGTGCTCGGCGGCGTCAAGTCCGCTGTCTACACCGTCATGTCCGAAATTGTGTAGAAAGGAATTGAACATGTGGCGTTTTTGGCGAGTTGTCGATCCCCGCAAGGCGATCATCTTGACGGGGTTTCTGATTGCCTTCGTCTCCACAAGCATCCACCTGATCCAGGTCAGTGGGGATCGCTACAACATCAACACCTGGCACCCCGACACGGTGAAAGCCGCCAAGGTTGCTCAGAACGCGGCCATGCCCGCGAAGTAAAGACAAGCCGCACTCGGCTTGCAAAGGTTGTGGCTGCGGCAAGGCCGCACCACAACCCCCCAATTTTCAAGCTGCGCAGCCGATCGGGCTGCGCAATGACAGCCCAAGAGCCAGTCGAAGGACAACCCCATGGCCATGCTGAGTTTTGAACGCAAATACCGCGTCCGCGGTGGCACCCTGGTGGGCGGCGACCTGTTCGACTTCTGGGTCGGTCCGTTCTACGTCGGATTCTTCGGCGTGACCACGGCCTTCTTCTCATTGCTGGGCACCGCGATGATCCTCTGGAGCGCCGCGATGGGGCCCACCTGGAACATCTGGCAGATCAACGTCGCGCCACCCGACCTCAGCTATGGCCTGCGCATGGCACCCATGATGGAAGGTGGCCTGTGGCAGATCATCACGGTCTGCGCGATCGGAGCCTTCGTGTCCTGGGCACTGCGTGAGGTCGAAATCTGCCGCAAGCTCGGCATGGGCCTGCATGTGCCTGTGGCCTTCAGCTTCGCGATCCTGGCCTACGTCACGCTGCAGGTGATCCGCCCGGTGCTGATGGGCGCCTGGGGTCACGCCTTCCCCTACGGCATCTACAGCCACCTGGACTGGGTGAGCAACACCGCTTACCAGTACCTGCACTTCCACTACAACCCGGCTCACATGGTCGCGGTGACGCTGTTCTTTGCCACCACACTGGCGCTGTCGATGCACGGCGGCCTGGTGTTGTCAGCCACCAACCCCGGCCGGGGCGAGGCGGTGAAGACACCCGAGCATGAAGACACCTTCTTCCGCGACTTCATCGGCTATTCGGTGGGCACGCTGGGCATCCACCGGGTGGGTCTGTTCCTGGCGCTGGCGGCCGTCTGGTTCTCCGCCCTGTGCATCGTGATCAGCGGTCCGTTCTGGACCGGCTCCTGGCCCGAGTGGTGGGGCTGGTGGTTGAACCTGCCGATCTGGATGTAAGCGGCAAAGCGACAACACGAAGAGGAGATCAACATGGCCGAATACCAGAACCTGTTCACCACAGTGCAGCCAGTGGGCCCGCTGCACGACGGCATCGCGCTGCCGCGCGGCGATTGGCGGCGCAGCGGCAAGCCCTTCCTGTTTCATCTGCTGGGACGGATCGGCAACGCGCAGATCGGGCCGATCTACCTGGGAGGCCTCGGGGTGGCCTCGCTCGTGCTCGGCACCCTGGCCTTCAACATCATCGGCTTCAACATGTTGGCCTCGGTCAACTGGAACCCGCTGCAGCTGGTGCGCCAGTTGTTCTGGCTGGCGCTCGAACCGCCCGCACCGAGCTATGGCCTGAGCATCCCGCCCCTGGCGCAGGGCGGCTGGTGGTTGTTTGCCGGCTTCCTGCTCACCAGCTCGATGCTGTTGTGGTGGGCGCGCACCTACCGCCGCGCGCGCCAGCTGGGGCTGGGCACGCATGTGGCCTGGGCCTTTGCTGCGGCGATCTGGCTGTACCTGGTGTGCGGCTTCTTCCGCCCCATCATGATGGGCAGCTGGGCAGAGGCGGTGCCCTTCGGCATCTTTCCGCACCTGGATTGGACGGCTGCCATTTCGTTGCGCTACGGCAACCTCCTTTACAACCCGTTCCATGCGCTGTCGGTCGTGTTCCTCTACGGCTCGGTGCTGCTGTTCGCCATGCACGGCGCGACGATTCTGGCGGTGAGCCGCTTCGGTGGTGAACGGGAGATCGAGCAGATCGTCGATCGTGGCACCGCCAGCGAACGTGCCGCGCTTTTCTGGCGCTGGACCATGGGCTTCAATGCGACGATGGAGTCGATACACCGCTGGGCCTGGTGGTTCGCAGTGCTCTGCCCTCTGGTCGGTGGCATCGGCATCCTGCTGACCGGCACCGTGGTGGACAACTGGTACTTGTGGTCGGTCAAGCACCATGTGGTTCCGTCGTATCCGAGCATCCTTCCCATTCCCCTCGACCCGGCGTTGATCGGAGGAGCCAAGCCATGAGCGCACCCAGGAGACTCTTCCAGGCCTTGTTGGCCATCTGCACGGTCGGCCTGCTGGCCGGCTGCGAGCGGCCACCCATCGACACCGTGCAGACCGGCTACCGCGGCACGGCCATGGAGCAGATCTACAACCCGCGGACCCTGGCTGCCCAGGCGTCCTTGAATGCGGCGCCCGCAGTGATCCCGGCGGCGAGCGACGAAGGCCCGAAGGCCAGGGAGGTCTACCAGAACGTGCAGGTGCTGGGCGACTTGAGCGTGGGAGCGTTCACCCGCCACATGCTGTCGATCACGCAATGGGTGTCGCCGCAGGAAGGTTGCGCCTATTGCCACAACGTGGCGAACTTTGCTGACGACAGCAAATACACGAAGATCGTGGCGCGCAAGATGATCGTGATGACGCAGACCGTCAACGCCAACTGGAAGACCCACGTCGCCGAAAGCGGAGTCACCTGCTACACCTGCCACCGTGGCAACCCGGTACCCGCGGAGGTGTGGTACAAGCCTGCGGACCGCAAGAATCCGCAGTCATTGATGGGCGACATGGCGGGCCAGAACATCGCTGCCAAGTCAGTGGCCTATTCATCGCTGCCCAATGACCCCTTCTCGCCTTACCTGCTGGACGCCTTGCCGATCCGTGTGAATGGCCTGGAGGCCATGGCCCAGAGTGGCGCGCAGGCCAACCGCGCGTCCACCAAGCAGACTGAGCACACATGGGGGCTGATGATGCACATGTCCAAGTCCATGGGCGTGAACTGCACTTACTGCCACAACACGCGCAACATGCAGTCGTGGGAACAGCTGCCACGCACCTCGGCCTGGCATGGCATCCGCATGACACGCGAGCTCAACAACGAGCACCTGGTGCCGTTGACCAGTACCTTCCCTGCCCAGCGGCTGGGTCCGATGGGTGATGTGGCCAAGGTCAACTGCGCCACTTGCCACCAAGGCGCCTACAAGCCGCTGTACGGCGCGGCCATGGCCAAGGACCACCCGGAGCTCTTGACGCTCGGGCCGAAGGTGGCGAGCCTGGGCACTTCGCTGCCAGAGACCACACGCTCAGCGCTTCAGTCTGGCGCGGGCTCCAGCGACAAGGCGGGCGAGCAGGCCTCAGGTGTTGACCAGCTCACTGCCACCATGACCGCCACCATGACAGCCACGCCGCCGGCAATCCTGGCCAACCGGGAGCTCGCCAGGAATCAGGCCGTCAAGGTGGGTGACACACTGCTGGCCGCAGATGCCTCGCAAGGCAAGGTCATGCTGGAGAAGCCGCTGCCGGCAATTGCGGCCAATCTGGCAGGCGGTGACCCTGCAGCGCGCCAAGCGGAAGTCAAGGTCAAGTAACCGGCCTTCTGACCGGCCGAACCACCCACCAGAACGCGCGCCATGTGGACGACCGAGGCGATCAGCACAGCCGATGCATCAACAGGCAACGGCGCGCCAGGCACAGCGGCTGCGGCTGTGCTGCTGGCGCAGCCGCGCGGCTTCTGCGCAGGTGTGGTGCGTGCCATCGACATCGTCGAGCGCAGCCTGGCCCTGTATGGCGCGCCGGTCTATGTCTTCCACGAGATCGTGCACAACGGCCATGTCGTCGATGACCTGCGCAGCCGCGGCGTGGTGTTCGTCGACTCGCTCGACGAGGTGCCGCCCGGTTCCCACACGGTGTTCAGTGCCCATGGGGTGTCGCAGGCGGTGGAGTGCCAGGCGGCAGAACGCAACCTGCAGGTGATCGACGCGACCTGCCCGCTGGTCACCAAGGTGCACCTGCAGGCCAAGCGCCACACCCGCGACGGCCGCACCCTCATCGTCATCGGGCACGCAGGCCATGAGGAGGTCGTGGGCACCATGGGCCAGGTGGCCGGTCCGGTGCATCTGGTCAGCGACGTGGCGGCGGTGGCGCTGCTGCCGCTGCAGCCAGACGCGCCGCTGGCCTATGTCACGCAGACCACGCTCAGCGTGGACGACACGCGCGACATCATCGCGGCACTCCGGCAGCGATTTCCGGGTATCGTCGGCGCAGAAACCGATGACATCTGCTACGCCACCCAGAACCGCCAGAACGCCGTGCGGGCCCTGACACAGACGGTCGACCTGATGCTGGTGGTCGGCGCCGCCAACAGTTCCAACTCTCGACGCCTGCGCGAGGTCGCTGCCCAACATGGCGTGCCCGCCCACCTGGTGCAGGATGAATGCGGCATCGACCCGCTGTGGCTGGCAGGTGCACGCCGCATCGGCGTTTCGGCCGGTGCCTCCACGCCTGAACTGCTGGTTCAGCGGGTGGCGCAACGCTTGCGGGAACTGGGCGCTGGGGAAGTGCACCAGGCCAGCGGGCTGGAAGAAAAGGTCATCTTCAGATTGCCCCTTGTGCTGCTGCGGCAAGCGGCTTGAGCCCTGGCGCCATGAGCCACCCGGCCGTGCCTGTGCTGCACAGAAGCACACCCCAACACCCGGCGTATCCGGTGACCGGCCCCTCCGCCCAGGGATCGGCGTTTCCCGGCCTGGACCCGCACCGGGCTGCGGCAGCGCCGACATCGGACCAGGTTGTGGTGGTCGTGCTGGCCGACATGGCCGACAGGTCCACCTTGTGGGGCTGGTCACGCCTGGTGCTGCAACGCTGGCCCTTGCGCCATGTGCCCGGCCTGTGCTTTGCCAAGGTGCTCGGCAGCGGCCATGGTGGTGGTTTCAGCCTGCGCCCCAGCCGCACGCGGCAGGGCCTGTTCCTGGTGTTCGCTGGCGAAGCCGCCGCGCTGCAATTTGCCGACAGCTCCAAGGAGATGGCTGGCTACAGGCTGCACAGCACCGAACTGCTGGTGGCCCTGCTGCGCCCCTTTGCCAGCAAGGGAAGCTGGTCGGGCACGCACTTGCAACCCAGCGCAGACGTGCCGACGCAGGGGCCGGTCGCGGCCCTGACGCGCGCAGCCATCCGGCCGCGCCGCGTCTGGCAGTTTTGGCGCATGCAGCCGGCAGCGGAGAAAGCGCTGGCCAACGCCAGCGGCTGCCTGTTGGCGGCGGGTGTGGGCGAGGCACCCCTGTTGCGCCAGGCCACCTTCACCGTGTGGCAGGACGCTGCGGCCATGGACGCCTACGCCCGATCGGGCGCGCATGGTCAGGCCATCCGGGCCGCGTACGGTGGCGACTACTTCTCCGAATCGATGTTCGTGCGATTCGCTCCGCTGCGGATCCAGGGGCGCTGGCAGGGGGTCCAGCATGACTGAGCCCGCCGCCCTGCGCGAGCCCCACGTGGTGGTGGTGGGCGCCGGTGTGGGCGGGCTGGTCAGCGCGCTGCTGCTGGCCCACCAGGGTGTGCGCGTCACGCTGCTGGAAGCGGCCGCCACGCCCGGCGGCAAGCTGCGCCAGCAGCAGGTGGGCGACGCCCGCATCGATGCCGGGCCCACCGTGTTCACGATGCGCTGGGTGTTCGACCAGATCTTCGACCAGGTCTCGCAGTCGCTGGACCAGCATCTGCGCCTGCAGCCGCTGCAGGTGCTGGCCCGCCATGCCTGGCGCGGCCATGATGCGCGGCTCGATCTGCATGCCGACCCGGCGCAATCAGCCGATGCCATCGCGCAGTTCAGTTCACCCGCCGAGGCGCGTCGCTTCACCGCGTTCTGCCAGCAGTCAAGGCAGGTGTACCAGAGGCTGGAAGGGCCTTACATCCGGGGCCACCGGCCCACGCTGCTGGGCATTGGTGCGGCCCTGGGCCCGGCAGGCCTGGCCACGCTGGCGGGCCTGGGGCCCATGGCGTCGATGTGGCGCAGCCTGGGCCGGCATTTCCATGACCCGCGCCTGCGGCAGCTGTTCGGCCGCTACGCCACCTATTGCGGCGCGTCGCCCTGGCTGGCGCCGGCCACACTGATGCTGATCGCCCATGTCGAGCTCGAAGGCGTGTGGCAGGTCGAAGGCGGCATGCATGCGCTGGCGCAGGCCCTGGCCGGGCTGGCCGCGCAGCAAGGCGCTTCACTGCGCTACGGCTGCCCGGTGGCCGAGATCCTGGTGCATGGCGGCCAGGCGGTCGGCGTGCAACTGGCCGATGGAGAGCACCTGGCTGCCGATGCCGTGGTGTTCAACGGCGATGCCGGCGCGCTGGCCGCCGGGCTGCTGGGCGATGCATGCAGCCGTGCGGCTGCCGCCGTGCCCAGGCAGCGCCGTTCGCTCTCGGCAGTGACATGGGCCGTGAAAGCCCGGACCCAGGGGTTTCCGCTGGCGCGCCACAACGTGTTCTTCGACGACGACTACGCGGCCGAGTTCGACGACATCTTCCGCTTGCGGCGCCTGCCGCAGCGGGGCACGGTGTACGTCTGCGCCCAAGACCGCGCCGACTCTGGCGCAGATCCCGGGCAGGCAGAACGGTTGTTGTGCCTTGTCAACGCACCGCCAGACGGTGACCAACGAGTCTTCGACTCCACCGAGACCGATCCATGCGAAGCGCAGTGCCTGAACCTGCTGAGCCAATGCGGCCTGCACATCGACCCGGCGTCTCTGCAGATGCAGCGGACCACGCCAGCCGATTTCAACCGGCTGTTCCCGGGAACGGGCGGGGCGCTGTACGGCCAGGCCACGCACGGCTGGATGACGCCCTTCCGCCGGGCCTCGTCGGCCAGCCGCCTGCCGGGCCTGTTTCTGGCCGGCGGCAGCGTGCATCCGGGGCCGGGGGTGCCGATGGCGGCGCTGTCGGGCCGTCTCGCGGCCGAGACAGTGATGGCACACCTCGCTTCGACCAGGCGGTCGAGCCGGGCGGCTACCTCTGGTGGTACGTCGACGCGATCAGCGATGACGGCCGGCATGCGCTGAGCATCATCGCCTTCGTCGGCAGTGTGTTCTCGCCTTACTACGCCAGCAGACACGCCCGCCAAGGTATGGCGGTCGACCCGGAAGACCACTGTGCGCTGAACGTGGCGCTGTATGGCGCAGGCGGCAGGCGCTGGACCATGACAGAGCGCGGGCGCACCAAGGTGCAGAGGTCCAGCACCCAGTTCGACATCGGACCCAGCCGGGTGGCGTGGATGGGAGACCACCTGCGCATCGACATCGACGAACGCGGTGCGCCGCTGCCACGCCGGGTGCGCGGCACGGTGAAGGTGTACCCGGCTGCACTGTGCCGCTTCAGCACCGCGCTGGATGCCGCAGGGCACCATCGTTGGGGTCCGATCGCGCCGGGCGCGCGTGTGACAGTGGCACTGAACAACCCCGCGCTGCAGTGGCAGGGCGAAGGCTACCTGGACAGCAACGACGGTGACGAGCCGGTGCACCGGCGCTTCCTGGGGTGGGACTGGTCGCGCGCCCGGTTGCCCGATGGCAGCACGGCCGTGATGTACGACGTGCGCGAGATCGACGGCAGCCAGCGTGTGATCGCCGAACGCTTCATGCCCGATGGCAGCCACCAGCCGTTTGAGCCGCCCCCACGCCAGGCCCTGCCGGGCACGCTGTGGCAGATCGACCGCAACACCCGCGCCGAGGCGGTGAGCCCCGGCAATCTGCCAGCCCGGCTGGTGCAGACGCTGGAGGACACGCCGTTCTACACCCGCAGCCTGGTCGACATGCGCCTGTGCGGCCAGCGGGTCACTGCGGTGCATGAAACCCTGGCGCCGCAGCGGCTCAAGGCCTGGCCGATGCGCTTCATGTTGCCCTGGCGCATGCCGCGGCTGGCCTGAGAGGCTGAGAGTCTTTCGATACAGGAGCCGCCATGGTTTCCAACGAAACCGTCAAGATCGTGCATGTGCTCGCAGCCTGCCTGTTTCTGGGCAATGTCGTGGTCAGCGGCACCTGGGCTGCGCTTGCAGAGCGCACCCGCAACTATGAGGTGATCGCCTTCAGCAACCGGATGGTGCTGATCACCGACGCCCTGTTCACCCTCACCGGCGCGGTGCTGGTGGTGGTCACTGGGTCGATGATGGCCCACCGCTACGGCGGCGCCTCGTCGCAGGGCTGGATTGCCTGGTCCTATGCGCTGTTTGCCATTTCGGGCCTGATCTGGGCGGTGCTGCTGGTGCCCATCCAGCTGCGCCAGCGCAAGCTGCTGCAGCGCTACAAGGCGGTGACCAGCGAATACCTGCGCCTGTCGCGCATCTGGCAGATCTCGGGCGCCATCGCCACCGTGGTGCCCCTGCCCATCGTGTACTTGATGATCACCAAGGTCGGCGCGGTCTAGCCACGGGGTCGTGTCCCACGCTGGCCGACCAGCTGCCCCGGGTCCTGTCGCCGGCTGAGACCCTGCTCGGGCGCGTCGCGGCGCTGTTCCGGTTCAACACCCATGCCCTCGCGATGCCCGTCGGCGACGCACCGGTGATCGCCCGCGCAGTCGCACGCTGGACCGCTGCCCGCACGGCCCTGGACGGGCTGGTGGCCCTGCTTTCTTGCCGGCGCCCACCTGGCCCTGGGCCACCGGTGAACACGCGCTGCGCCGATTCTCCGGCGCGCTGCGGTCTGGCGACACGCGTTCGTGGCGGGTGTTGCCTGCCAGGACGTCGGCTGGGGCG
>Ga0136636_10001174_pt1 | contig 15040 bp, 12 predicted proteins | sample AntDrymUQ8522106_2_FD_104653 | JGI IMG/M metagenome (GOLD analysis project Ga0136636, IMG submission 104653) | Polar desert sand microbial communities from Dry Valleys, Antarctica - metaG UQ852 (21.06) | ecosystem: Environmental > Terrestrial > Soil > Desert | place: Antarctica: Dry Valley... | reverse complement strand
CCGTTTTTTGGCAAGGCACACATTGCTTATATTCCCAATAAAAAAATAACTGGATTGAGCAAGATAGCGCGAATTGTGGAAGTTTACGCTCGCCGTATGCAGGTGCAGGAACGTATGACGACTCAGATAAAAGAGTGTATTCAGAAAACCCTGAACCCAATGGGAGTGATTGTAGTTATCGAAGCTCAGCACCTTTGTATGCAAATGCGCGGTGTACAAAAACAACATTCTATCACCACCACTTCAGATTTCACAGGTGTTTTCGAACAAGCAAAAACCCGCGAAGAATTTTTGAATTTGATTAACAGAAAGTAAAAAAAACTACTTCAATCTCATTTCGACTAATTCGTCGGCTAACCGAACACAATCAAGGCAGGGCAACTTGCCTTTTTTTATTTCCAAACATCGAACGTCTTTTGTTTCGGCTAAGAATTCGTCATGAATGCTAGGTTTATTTGCTAGGCGAAGCAAGCGTTCAGCAGCGAATAATGCGCCACAAACGCCACCCTCCACGCGTCCACCGCCCCACGAACGATATTCCTCAATTTCATCTTCGCTAATTTGAAGTTCGTTTTGAAATCCTTTTAAAATTGCTTGAGCACAATTTAGGTTTTGTGGTAATGCGTGAAAATAATTTTCGGAGCTGGTTCTGTCTTTTTTTATTCATTTGTTTGTAGTGCAAATTAATAGTTTAACAACGCGTTCCTATGTTCAGCCACCTTCGGGGCTGGTATTGTAGGTTGTTTTTATCCGTGGGCTTCACCCCACGGTTATTCAAATTAAACCCTTTCCGGGTTTTGCATTTATTGAAACAATATTTAAAGCTTTACTTCAAGTTAGCGGTTTATATGAATATTTATTGAAAGCTATACTCATATAATTAGCCTTGTAACTCGTAGCAAGTAACTATTTTCAATTTATCACCATTATTTTAGTAATGGTGCTCTTTGTTCCATCGGCATTTACACAGATGGCAAAATAAATACCGGTACTCACTTTTCGTCCGCGCGCATCTTTCCCGTTCCAAGTCGCCAAACTCCCGTTCGACACAGTTTGACATACCAGGTTGCCATTAATATCAGTAATTTTTACTTGTGTGTTATCCACCAGACCAGTAATTGTAATAAGTCCTTTGTAATCCTCTCGAACCGGATTTGGATAGGCATATACATCTTCAAAAATGCTTCCAGCCTCGGCTGCATCGCTTTGGTACGACACAAGTCCTTGTCCTGTACCAAAAAAAACCTCACCTGATACCTGATTAATAGCTATGGAAAGTATATCGTTTGATAACAAAGGACTGTTAGCTGTCGTAAAATGTTGTATGGTTTCTTGTCCGTTTTCCGACATAAGATACACGCCGGAAGTTTCTGTTCCCAGCCATTTTCGGTTAGCACCATCTATTGCTATTGCCTTTATTTTTTCATTAGCAAGTAGATAATCAGCATTGTTAGTGCCGTCGTTGCGGGGTATTTTTACGCGTGAGCAACTTAAACCTCCATCGAAAAGCCTTGTTGTGTTTTGAAAAAGCAAAGGCCCGGCTTCCGTACCAAGCCAGATAACTCCGTTTTTATCCTGAGCAATCGTATAATTTGTGGTGTGCGAAATAAGTGCGCCATCAGTATCCGGATCTGGAAAACTTGTGTAAATTACTGATTTGTCGTCATTTTGATCCTGAATAGTGCTGTTGTCATCAAAAACCAATATCTCGCCTCCACGAACAGAGATGACCCATTTTTGAGTTGTTTTCTGATTGTTGATAAGTAACTTTCCGTAGGTTTCTTTAAGTGCGTTTGGATATGTCAGCTGCGTCCATACACCACTAGCAAGCAGCACTTTTATGCTGGCAGCTACGGCAGAATTGGTGAGGAAAAGATTGCTATTTTGATCAAATACTGCCCCATCTATTCGGGTGAATTGCCACGGATTTTTAGGAACGGAAGGATGCCCTTCCAACGTGCTGTTTGTGTGGTTGTACCATTTATAGAAAAGATTGTTTCTGAATTCGTACAGCCCGGTTCCGTAGGATGTGGCAAAAAAATGTTTATCATCCGCAGGGTCAACGGCAATATTCATAAAGTCGGACACTGGACTTTTTGTGAGATTCTGAATGTTGGACGAATAAATATTTGTCCAGTTTCCGTCTTCGTATATCATTACGTCGCCCTGTCTGCCATAGGCTTCACTCCAACGACCGCCGGGAACGACGAACAATTTCTTTTTTGAGAAAGCCATTTCCCAGGGTGTATTTACAGCAGGGCCATGAGGTTTAAATTTCTGGACTTCAGAATTGCTTGTTTTATATGAAATAACTCCATCTTGGGTAGCCGCAAACCAGAATATGTTATCGGTATTGTCGAATCCACCAGCGTTTAGTGTTCCATTGTAATTTACCAGAGTAGAATTTAATTGAGCATCAATAATATAAACGCCTGCACTTGTGTAAAGGAACATTTTGTCATTAGAGACACTCAGGTTGGTAACAGAAAGTTCGTTGTGATAAGCAGTCCAGCTATTATCGCTTTCCTGCTTGTAGAGTTTTTCTCCACGCAATAAGAATAAATTACCTGTAAAAGAGCTAATGGATTGAAAGTTACCGGTTCCAGGAAGGGCATTCAGCGTTGTCCAGTATTCATAATTCACCAGGTTTGGTTGATTGATGTCGGCTTTAAAAATGGAGTTTGAGGTTAGTGCATAGATGACTCCGTTATGAACGGTGGTGTTCAATACTTCTACTTCCGATGAATTTGGACCAATGTAATACGTGTCGGCAACTTCTTTCTTTGTGACATGTAAAACTACTATACCAAAGTTGCACGATAAATAAATCTTGTCGTGATAAAACTGAATGTCATTTACCCCCTTGCTTGAGGCCATTTGCTTATTGTAAAGATCGGGGATATTGGTAACGCCACTTGTTGCTAAAACATCAATATTGCCATTGGCGTAAAATATAAACAGTTGTTTGTTTGTCTTGCCAAACCCAATTTTCGTGATATTTGTTCCATTCAGTCCGGTTGTTTTACTGTAAAATTCAAGTCCACCATCTTGCTTATCCACCGAAAAAAGTGCACCATCACTTACTGCGAAAATTTTGTTGTCTGATAGTGCAATCTGATTGGCTCTATTGTATGCAAAATGCGTACGCCATTTGCCCATTGCCACTTGCCCAATTACCGTGCAAGCAAAAATGGAAAGAAGAACTCCTAGTGTAATTACTCTTTTGGGCATAGGATTTTTTGATTGTACTAAGTTGCAAATCAATAAAATTGCAAGATGTGGTAAGTGAAGTGTGTTTTAAACGGTTACAGTTTCTTTTTTTGCAGGTAATCAGTCAGTTTTTCTACGGCAAGTGCTCTGTGGCTGATTGTATTTTTTTCGTCTGCACTTAATTGGGCAAAACTAACTAAATATCCTTTGGGTACAAATATCGGATCATAACCAAAGCCACTTTCGCCGCGTGGTTGCGTTGCAATATCGCCATCTATCCTGCCTTCGAAATAGCGCATTTCACCCTTTTGAATAAGTGCAATTACGGTGCGGAAGCAAGCTTTACGGTTTTTATTATCGCCCAATAAACGCAGTACTTTGCACATGTTTTGGGTAGCACAGTTTTCTTCGCCGGCATATCGAGCCGAATAAACTCCTGGCTCTCCGCCTAATGCATCAATTTCGAGTCCGGTATCATCGGCAAAACAGTCAAATCCAAATTTATTGTAAACATATTGCGCTTTTAATAATGCATTGCCTTCGAGTGTGTCGGCTATTTCGGGGATGTCATCATAACAATTAAGGTCGGATAAACTAACGATGGTAAATGTCGGCTCAAGTATGGCTTTGACCTCTTTCAATTTGTGGGCATTGTTTGTGGCAAAAACTAGCTTTCTCATATTTCTCATTATTTAGTTATGGTGCTGACCGCAAAGATAATGATTTTTTAAATATAAAACTGAGATTGCATTTGTGTATTTTCGGTATAAAAACAGGCTAATTTGTCGAACTAAAAGTGCTGAATATTGCTTCTTGGATTCATCGATAGTGTCAACTCGAATCAGTCAATTAAAAAGAAATAAAAAAAGCTTATCGACAAATGTGTTGATGAGCTTTCTTTTCTGTTAGTAAAATTCAATGTTTATTTTGGCAGGAGTTTAACATCTTGTTTTTTAGTAACTCTTCCTCCAGTCACATCTGAGGTTTTTCTATCCCAGTTTATAGCCTCAATAAGTACAGTAACATCTTTGTCGTGAAATGTGCCATTGCTACTTCCGTCAACGTCCGATGCTTTCAATTTAAAAGTCATGTCGTTGGGTGGTAATGCGTAAAACTGAAATTTATAAGCTCCCGATGCGTCTGAAAAGCCATCGAATACTGTATCGGTTTTAATAGAATTAATTCCACCCACGGTGATAGGAGTAGATTTTGTAAGCACAAGTTTGACGTTGTTTATGGGATGAGAACTTATACTATCGGTGATTGTTCCACTGATAATAAACATTGTAGTGGCGATGCCAATTTCGTTGTTGGTGTTACAACTGATAAAAATACTCGAAATAAAAAACAAGGTTAATACCTTGTAGAGCTGGAGTAAAGTTTTCTTTTTCATATTTGTTTTAACTATATGTGGCAATAAGAATTACGAAATTAGGAATACCGTAGTAATTAATGCTACAAAGATAATGATTTTTTTTGATTAACTAAATAGTAAGCGTTTATTTTTAATTTATTCCCGTAGACAGAATAAAGTGTAAATATTTCTGATTCAATAACGAAACATTTTCTTTATTTTTGCAAATAATACTCATAAACAAATGAACGGATGAAGAAGTGCCTTATTTACATACTTAGCATGTTGAGTTGTTTTGCCACTGCTCAGACTACAAATGAGCAAAAGTATTTGTTGACCAGTGCCAGTAATACGCTTGGATATTCGGTAACAGATTTCATAGATCCCTATCTCTCGCCACTAACTTACAGCGGTAGTGGTATCGGATATAATTTTCAGAGTCAACGATTTTTATCCATCGAAAATACCCGAATTTCAAAGTTTCAGAAGTTAAGCCTACTTGCGGGCAAAGCTTATAATCCTCCTCATACTGCTTCTATGTCATATTTTGGGGTGAATTATGGCTGGGGAATGCGCTGTCATTTACAACCGATAAACAGATTTCGGGTGCAGTTGGGTGGATTGTGGGATCTTGATTTTATGTTTAAATACCTTGCCCGCAATGTAAATAATCCGGTAAATGTAGATTTGGGAACCAACCTAAACGTATCCGGTTCGGCGACGTACGATATTTCGTTATTTCGCAAAAATATGAAGCTGAAACTGGATGTAAAAAGTCCTGTTCTTGGCTGCATGTTTGTGCCATACAGTGGTGCCTCTTATTACGAAATGTTTGGTTTAGGGAATCTGGATAATATTCTCCATTTCAGCTCCTTGCACAATAAACGCGGCGTGGATGCCAACCTAATGCTTGAAATTCAATTGCGCAGTACGGTGTGGCGGGTTGGACTTGGTTACGAATCGATGAAATGGGAGGCCAATGATTTAATATTTAAACGAAATAATTTGAGCCTTAAAATAGCTTCCGTTTTTGATTTTGCTACTTTTGCCGGACATAAAAAACGGGCGCCGAGTAATTTCATTAGCCCCAACGAGTGACAAATGCCAATTTATAATTAAAGATTTTGTTTGATGAAAAAATATAATCTGATCCTATTGCTTGTGGTTGCTTTGTTTGCGTCGTGTATGGAAGAACCAATTGTGGAGCCTAATACCAATATGGGCAACTTCGAATCATTGTGGCGAATTATTGACACAAAATACTGCTATCTCGACTATAAACAAATCAATTGGGACTCTATCTATACTGCTTATAAAGCCAAAATAACAGAAAAGGCCGATGCTTTTGTTTTTTTTGATTTGATGGGCATAATGTTAAACGAATTGAAAGATGGGCATGTAAATCTATATTCCAATTTCGATCGAAGTCGCTACTGGAAATGGTACACTGACTATCCTGCTAATTTTAATGTCAATCTGATTCATTCTGCCAGATACCTGGGCAATAATTATAAAATAGCAAACGGACTGAGCTATCAGAAAATAGCAAACGGTCGGGTTGGGTACATTTATCTGGGTAGTTTTTCATACGGATTCAATGATGCCAATATTGTATCTGCATTGAATTACTTTAAAGATTGTAAGGGTTTAATTATAGATGTGCGCAACAATAGTGGTGGCTCATTGGATTATTCTAGACAATTAACTTCTTGTTTTTTTAAAGAGGAGAAGGTAACCGGTTACATAAAACATAAAATTGGCAATGGGCATACCGATTTTTCCAAGGCACTAGAGGTAAAAACACCTGCACATAAATATATTCAATATCTACGGCAGGTGGTGGTGCTTACTAACCGGATGTCATTTAGTGCCACTAACGATTTTGTAAACCGAATGAAACAAGCTCCCAATGTGCTTGTGGTGGGTGATAAAACCGGTGGCGGTGGGGGGTTACCTCTTTCGAGCGAACTACCTAACGGTTGGTTAGTACGTTTTTCGTCTTCACCCATGTTCGATTCTGATATGCAGAATATTGAATGGGGCATTGAACCCGATGTTCGTGAAAGTTTGAAATCGTACGACCAACTAAATGATATTGATACAATAATTGAAAAGGCAATAACGCTCATAAAATAGTAGTAAGAGCTGCTTACCGCTTACTGCTTACCGCTGAATATAAATGAAGAAATTAAAAATAACGGAAATGAATCGACTCACTGTTGAGGAGTTCAAAGATGAAAAGAAAACAGCACTCATTGTGGTATTGGATAATGTGCGGAGTTTGCATAACGTTGGTTCGGTGTTTCGCACTGCCGATGCGTTTTTGGTGGAAGCGGTTTACTTGTGTGGTATTACCAGCACACCGCCGCATGCCGAAATGCACAAAACAGCGCTGGGCGCTGAGAATACCGTTGATTGGAAATATTACCAAGATACGCATGAAGCTATTGATGACTTAAAAACGAAGGGCTACACGGTTTTTGCCATCGAACAGGCGGCGGGAAGCACGTTGTTGCCCGATTTGCAATTGGATAAATCGAAAAAATATGCCGTTATCCTAGGAAACGAAGTGAAAGGCGTACAGCAAACGGTGGTAGATGCTTGCGACGGCTGCATTGAAATCCCCCAGTTTGGTACCAAGCATTCGCTCAATGTGAGTGTAACCGGAGGAATTATTCTTTGGGAATTTCAAAAGGCAATTCATAATTCATAATTCACAATTCACAATTCAGAATTAAAATACCCCAACTGTTTATGAAAGAAACTGGAAATATTGTGCTAGATAAAAGTAAATTGTTTGCAGTTAGGGTTATCCGATTGTGTTAATACTTGCAAAAGGAGAAAGAGTATATCATCTCTTAGCAATTACTTAGGAGTGGAACGAGTATTGGAGCTAATGTAAAAGAAGGTATTAGAGGACAAGGCACAAAAGATTTTAGATTAAAAATGAGTATTGCGCTAAAAGAAGTTAGCGAAAGTGAGTATTGGTTGGAATTGTTGGTTGAAACAGATTATATTGACCAAAAACAATTTGAAAGTATGAATGATGACTGTGTAGAATTAATTAAAATAGTAACTGCAATTCTAAAAACATCTGATAATAATTTGGATAAAAAATAAGTATTTCAAATGATCTTAATTATGAATTGTGCATTATGAATTAGATTATGGATTGGAGAGACAAGCTAAATAATATAAAAACAGACTTACCGCAAGTGGAGGAAACCCCAAAAGTGATCCCCGCTGCTAAACTGGCCAAAAAGCGTCAGGTGGAGCCTTTGCGTGTGGAGTTAGATAAACGAAATGGCAAGCCGGCCACGCTGGTTACCGATTTTAAAGGTAAAGATGACGAGTTGAAAGACCTTGCCAAACTGCTGAAGGTAAAATGTGGTGCAGGTGGTTCGTCGCGCGACGGAGAGATATTGGTGCAGGGCGATTTTAGGGTGAAAATTGCTGAAATATTGCTGGAGATGGGCTTTAAGGTGAAGAAGATTAATTTTAAATAGTCTGCTGAACTGTTTTTTTCTGTCTATTAAGTTGTATTAGCATGAAAATAACTTTAGCGGAGCATCTACAGGTTGTAGAATGTTGAAAACAACTGTTGGGTAAATTTAAAGGAGATTTGTACTAATTCAAAACGATATATGTATATTTGCATCAGAAAAAATGAACAGATAAGTTGATATAGAAATATGATACATACGGTAAAAATAGACGACAAGACACGGAATGGCAAAAAAAAATCTAAATAAATTACGTCATTATCGTTCGGGTGTGAAGTTCGAAAACCCTGCTGTGACAGGAATTGTGCCCGAAGATGTAACCAGAGATGAATTTGAAGCGCAAGTGAAAGAGAATGTCAACTCTTAGTGCAAAAAGAATGGTATTCTATAGTAAGGTTGCAATAACCAATTTATCAGATATTTTGATTGGCCTGATTGCGTGGAAAAAACATCATAACGCAGTTGAACACGCCAATAAATATGTGTCCGACATGCGATGTGTTTGCGATACTTAGATAAAAAAGCCATTCATTTCAATGCGCGGTACAATACTCATAAGCGATATGGAGAAAAAGTGCACACTTACAAGCGCAATAAACAAACGGTGTGGTATATAATTTATAATCTTGAATAGCACAGCAATGTATACATTCAACGGATTTTATCCAATCATACCTCAATAGCCGAACCGAAATAGTATCGGCTATTTTTTTTAAAACGACCTACTGTTTTCATTATACATTCTGAATTAATTCCCATGCTCAACATTTATCGTGCCTCCGCCGGATCTGGCAAAACTTACCGCCTGACGCAAGATTATATCCACTTGCTTTTCGAACCCAACAGGGAGCGGGCGCATCGTCGTATCCTGGCGGTAACGTTTACCAATAAAGCTACCGACGAAATGAAATCGCGCATCCTCAAGGAGTTGCACGCATTGGCGCAAGGAGCAAAATCGGATTATCGCGCCGGACTAATGGCAAACTTTATCATGACGGAAGAGGGCGTTAATGTTAGGGCAAAGCATATACTTACCACCATTCTACACGATTATTCTTCGTTTTCCATTAGCACCATCGACCGTTTTTTTCAGCAGATTATTCGTTCTTTTGCCCGCGATATTGGTGTGCACGGTGGTTACAATTTGGAGTTGGATAGTAGCTCTACCCTCGAGCAGTCAGTAGATAATATGTTCCTAGATTTGTCCAAAACCGAGAACAGACAGTTGTTGAATTGGCTTACCGAGTTTGCCGAAGAGCGCATCGAACAGTCGGAGAACTGGAACATGCGTGGCAATATTATGGAGCTGGGAAGAGAAGTTTTTAAAGAAAGTTATCAACACAAAGCCGAAGATACGAATAAGAAACTGCACGAGCGGGAGTTCTTGGCCAATTATCGAAAGAATTTGCGAAAAATCAAGACCGATTTTGAGACAAAGGTAAAACTGGCGGCTTCGGAAGGGATGAGAATCATGGCTCGCAATGGCTTGATGCACGAAGATTTTGCTTACAAAACGACCAATACTTTAGAAAAATTGGTCAATGGCAAATTTGAAATCAGCAATCGATTCATTGGTTTTGCCAACGATGTAAGCAATTGTTACACCAAATCGAAGCCACAAGATATCAAGGCGGCCATAGAAGCGGCGTATCAAAACGGCTTGCAGAAATGTTTTGCGGATATTGTAGAGCTGCTGCAAATAGATGTCATCACCTACAACTCGGCCACTTTGGTGCTGAGACACATTAATACCTTGGGTATCTTGTCCGATTTGGCGGTGCAAATAAAAAAACTAACCGATGAGCAAAACACCATGCTTATTTCGGACACCAACTTGTTACTGAACAAAATTATCGACAACAGCGATGCGCCATTTGTGTACGAAAAGACGGGCATTCAAGTGGATCACTACATGATTGATGAGTTTCAGGACACGTCCACTTTGCAATGGAAAAATTTTCAACCACTGTTGGATAATAGCTTGTCGGCAGGCAAGTTTAATCTGGTGGTGGGCGACGTGAAACAAAGTATTTACCGTTGGCGAAACTCCGACTGGAAATTGCTCGACGAAAAAATTCTAACCGATTTTCGTCCCGAACAAATTCACCAGGAAAATCTCGAAACAAACTGGCGAAGCGATCGGAACATTATAGATTTCAATAATTCTTTTTTCTATCGTGCTGCGCAAATTTTGCAAAGCAAGCTCAATGAAAACTTACAAGCCGTGCTGCCCGTTTATCCGCAACTGGAGGCTTTGACGCATAAAATAGAACATGCTTATGCCAATATTCAGCAGCAAATTTCACCCAAAGCAGCTGTTGGTCGTGTGCAGGTAAGTTTTATTCCGCGCGACGAAAACGAAGAGGGTTGGAAGGCTGAGAGTCTGGAACGGTTACCTGCTATTCTAGAAAAACTGCAAGCACAAGGCTATCGCGCCGCCGATATTTGCATTTTGGTGCGTAAAAATGACGAAGAGCAACAAGTTATTCATAAATTACTGAACTACAAAACTACTGCCGATGCCAAGCCAGAATGTTGTTACGACATAATGGGCAATGAAGGATTGCTCATTAGTGCTGCGGCTTCTGTGCGTTTTGTATTGGGTGTATTGCAATTATTTGTCAATCCAAACGATAGCATTCAAAAGACCATTGTGAACTACGAATACGCTCGCGGCAGACAAAACAAGTCGGAAAACGAAGCGTTGAATGCTTGCTTTTCTGTAGAAGAACAAAAAGAGAACTCTTTTTCACCTCTGTTTTCTAAAGCTGAAAATGATCAACTTTCATCCTTGCAACACAGTTCGCTCTACGATATGGTGGAGCAGATGATAGCGCTTTTCGGGGTGGGAGCGTGGCACAACGAAGCCGTTTTTGTTCAGGCATTTCAGGATTTAGTTTTTCGTTTTTCGAATAATAAAACGGCAGATTTGAATAGTTTCCTAAACTGGTGGAAAAAGCACGGCGAGAAGCAATGTATTTCTACGCCCGACAATCAAAATGCTATGCGAATCATGACGGTTCATAAATCCAAGGGCTTAGATTTTAGAGTGGTGGTTATGCCGTTTTGCGATTGGGATATTGATAGCCGGATGCGCAATATCCTTTGGTGCGAGCCAACCGTGGCGCCATTTAACGAATTGCCATTGCTACCCATTGAGTATGGTTCGAAACTCGGCAACTCTATTTTTGCCGAGAGTTATTTTGATGAACAAATGCACCAATATATCGATAGTTTGAATGTGGCTTATGTTGCTTTTACCCGTGCCAAAAACGAATTAATTTGCTTGTCGCCAGCTCCGAAAAAGGAAGTAGAAGGTTTGGATAAAATAAACTCATTGTCGACTTTGCTCACCACCTGTTTTCAGGTAAGCACCCCCAGTCTGGATGCTCAGGTCATTCCATTGACCACGTCATTTCACGAGTCCAAAAAGATGTTCGAATTGGGTGAACCCACGAAGGCCGTTTATCACGACAAGCCAAGTACCGACATCAATGAAAAGGTAATCAATTATCCGTCGGTGAGCAGTGCAGACCGCTTGCGCATTCGCCATCAAAGCCTGGATTACTTGTTGGAAAACCAACAACTAACCGACAGCCGGTTGAACTATGGGCTTATTATGCACGATATTTTGAAACAAATCACCCACAAATCCGATCAACAGAAAGCCATTGCCGATTTAGTGCGTAGTGGTCGTATCAGCGAAGAGGAGAGTAAAATGGTAGCAGAGGAGTTGCAGCATTTCTGGAACATGCCCGAAACCGAAAGTTGGTTTACCGCTGATGCGCAGGTGCTAAACGAAACCACTATTTTAATTCCAACCGGTGAACAATATCGCCCCGACCGGGTAGTGATTCGAGGCAACGATGCAATTATTATTGATTATAAATTTGGCGATAAGGAAAGTGAAACCTACCTCCAACAAGTAAAACAATACATGAACCTGATTACCCAAATGGGTTACGCTACCAGCGGTTATGTGTGCTATGTGAGTTTGAAAAAAGTGGAGAAAGTTTAATCTTTTTGTCTAAGTGCATGACAAAAACACAGAATGCAATTAAAATTAAGATTTTGAACGCTAATTACGCAAATAATTGCAAATCAGAGATTACTATTTTGAATATAAGATTACTACAACTTTGTTAATAGAAATCCTGCTTATGCGCCGACTTTCGGCGTGTATAGTTGAATAACAGGCTCTAAAATGAGGTTTTTATTTATGTCGCAAGGGGACAATCTTCAAGTTGCGTTTATTTGCGTATTCCGTCAGTTGACGGACAAGTTTTGCTTTCCATTTTTTTGTCATGTACTAAATCTTTTGTTCATAAAATTCGAAATGTCATTCTGCCTTTATCTTTAATATATCATCCAGTTTGGTAGTGTAACAGGGTGAGAGTTTTTCATTTTTTAGTTTCCATTTTCGGTCAAAACCCTGAGCCGCTATCTTTACTTTTTGTTTTCCGTACGAAGCATTTAAGTTATCCATCACAGTCATAATCCGATTAAATTTAGCCCGATTTCGTGTGTCAAACAAATTGCCTTGTAGTGGTCGTTCCGGTGTAATTTCGCTGACTATAACTCCTGCTTTTTTAAACTGATAGCCTTCGGCAAAAATGCTTTTTAATCCACGAAGAGCAAAATTAATGAGTTCGGAAGTGTCGTTGGTTGCGACAGGTAGTTGTAGCACCACTTGCTTAAAGTGTTGTGGTAAATTCGTAGCATTGGGATTGGTTTGGATAAAAACCATAATGACCGAGGCCAGTGAATGTTGCTTTCGCAGTTTCTCGGCACAACTCGCTGCAAAATTCGATACAGCTTCCGAAATGGGAGCAAGTTCCGTCAGCCGTTCACCAAAGCTGCGCGAAGTGCAAATAGATTTTTTAGCGGTAGATTTATCCAACTCAATGCAAGGTGTAGCTCTCAGTTCCAGCCAAGTACGTTCGCCCACTACACCCAAGGTGTGGCGCACCCAGCTTTTACTTCGCTGTGTAAAATCCCACGCAGTATTGACGCTATAGTATTCTAACTTCTTAGCATATTGACGTCCAACTCCCCAAACATCGCCTATTTTTGTGAGTTTGAGAGCCTTTTCGCGCTTTTCGTCGGTATCAATAATACAAACGCCCTTGTAATCGATATATTTCTTAGCAAATTTGTTCGCCAGTTTGGCTAGGGTTTTTGTAGGCGCAATGCCCAGACTGACAGGAATACCTGTATTTCTAACAGTTGTGCGCACTATATTTTCGCCATAATCTTTGAGGTTGATATTTTCAAAACCATCAAACATCAGAAAGGCTTCATCGATGGAATAGATCTCCATGTCGGGGATAAATTGAGCTAAGGTGGTCATGACCCGATGTGACATATCGCCATACAATACATAGTTGGATGAAAACACAACTACCTGATTGGTTTCAATCAATGCTTTCAGTTTGTACGCTGGTTCACCCATTGGAATGCCTAGTAACTTTGCCTCAGCTGACCGTGCGATAACGCAACCGTCGTTATTGGAAAGTACCACGATAGGTCGTCCATTGAGCGACGGATTAAAAACTCGCTCGCACGAAGCATAGAAATTATTGCAATCTAATAAACCAATCATTTTGATGTATAAATAACGAATGTATTAATAAGTTTGTAGCAATACAATTCAACCTTTTCTTTTATGATTTTTGATAGAATAAGTGACCACGCCCCAAATACAAAAGTTATTGTTTTCCGTCACTTTTAGCGGTTGAAACTGATTATTGGCCGGAACCAGATACACAGCATCGGGCTCAATTTTGATGTATTTAAGTGTAAATTCACCATCGATAAAGCAAACTGCTGTATCACCATCTTGCGGTTCCAAACTTTTGTCGATAACTAAAATGTCGCCATCTTCAATACCTGCATCTTTCATCGAAGCACCCTTTACCCGGCCATAGAAAGTACTCGATGGATTAGCAATAAGCTCTTTGTTCAAATCAATTTTCAGGTCGATATAATCCTGAGCCGGACTAGGAAAGCCCGCAGCTATACCTCCAACCATCATTGGTAAAAGTAAATCAGTATCTACACCTACCGAATAAAAATCGATGGTTGAAGCACTGGCTATTCTTTTGGCTTTGGGCATATTATTTTTTTTTGTGTATAAAAGCTTAAATGACTAATAATTAATCATTTATTGACTAATATAGTTGTATGTTTTGATAGTACAAAGTAACACATTTTCTTCCATACTAGTTTGAGAAAAGTACAAATTGAATGAAGTATAACAGTGTGTAGATCATTCCAAAGTTTAACACCGATATTCCATAATTGCAAAGCTGTGTATTTGTAAAGTGGATGTTTTATAGTACTTTTGCAGCAAATTTACAATTTGCCATAATATTTTCAAAAATGATCATACCGTCCTTTTTTCGAACACAGAAAAATTCAGAACAGTAATCAGTTAGAAAATGAGAACATATAACTCAATCCCCATGAACACAATTCAAATTCTAGACAAAAAATTTACACTTTCGATACCCGAAGTGGAAATTCAAGCAGCTGTTCGCAAGGTGGCTGAAGCCATCAATCAAGATATTGCGAATACAAATCCTCTTTTCATTTGTGTTCTGAACGGTGCATTTATGTTTGCTGGCGACTTGATGAAATCAATTAATTTTCCATGCGAAATAACCTTTGTAAAACTTTCGTCGTACGAAGGTTTTACCACTACAGGCAATGTAAAAGAAGTTATTGGACTCAGCGAGAGCGTGGTAGGTCGCAATGTGGTCGTTGTGGAAGATATTGTGGACACTGGAATTACCATGGAACGCATTCTTAGCTCGCTTAAATCAAAAGGTGCTAACGAAATTCGAGTGGCTACATTTTTACAAAAACCGGATGCTTTGCAACGTGACATTACCATTGATTATGTGGCAATGAAAATCCCGAATGATTTTATTGTTGGATATGGTCTAGATTATGACGGTTACGGTCGCAATAT
>Ga0136636_10001172_pt1 | contig 15046 bp, 17 predicted proteins | sample AntDrymUQ8522106_2_FD_104653 | JGI IMG/M metagenome (GOLD analysis project Ga0136636, IMG submission 104653) | Polar desert sand microbial communities from Dry Valleys, Antarctica - metaG UQ852 (21.06) | ecosystem: Environmental > Terrestrial > Soil > Desert | place: Antarctica: Dry Valley... | reverse complement strand
GGACCTGCTCCAATAACGACAACGTGTTTTCCCATGTTTTAATCAGTTCGGTTAGTATGTTTTACTTATATTTGGTTCCGGGTTCCGGGTGCATGGTGCCTGGACCTGGAACCTGGAACTTGGTCCTTATTCCGCATAAAATTTAAGGTACGACGGTGATTGAGGCATTCCTATATCTTCACCGTTCTTTCCTTTAAACTTTTGTGAAACATCATAAGGTATTCCGATTTTATCCAGCAAAGGCTCGGCCGGTACCTGGTGAACCTGAAGTCCAATTTCCCACGGATCGTATCCCATAATCATCCCGGCAACTTCTTCGTAAGTAAAAACAGGAATTCCTTGATTACCTTTCCCATAGGTTTTGCCTTCCATTTCGCTTAGCGTATATTGCCAGCGGTCGAGGAACATAGGGCATCCGGGACAATTGGTAATGATCATATCAGGTTCATAAGGCTCCATCGAGTCGAATTTTTTCTTGGAACATGAAAGTGAAAATCCCCGGTTAGCCTGGACGAGGTATTGACGGAATCCAAATCCGCAGCAGTGACGGCGCTCGGGATAGTCGATCACTTCGCCGCCCCAGGCTTCTATCATTCCCGAAAGAACATACGGGTATTCGGCACCGCCTATGCCTTTGTGTGGAAACATTTTTGAGTAATGACAGCCGATGTGCTCAACTACTTTTATTGGTTCACCTGTCTTTTTATCAACCAGCTTGTATTTAGCCTTGGCAGCAATCTGGTGCCTCAATTTGTAAACAATATCGCTGGCATGTGCCAGGTTTTGGGGTTTGTTGAACTCACGGCCGGTTGCCTTGAAAAGGAATTCCCTGATCCTGGCTTCGGTTTCAGGAAAATGATGCCACGTATCCAGGATTTCGGTATAGAGTCCGAAACTGGTGACGCAGGAAGCAGCATAATTTTCGTAGCCGGCTTCAGTCATTAATGCAAACTGCCTTGCAACCACGGTCATGGTAGTGTCAAATGGCACCACATCCGAATGATAACCTATTCCGGTGCAGGAAGTATGATGCTGTTCATCATGAATATCCTTGCCAAGTTCATCTTTCAGGATTTTGACAAAAACGGATTCGGCGCCCGGGAAGAAAGTCTGCCTGATGCAGCTGCGGGCATAGAAGTAATGATCATCGGCAATTTCTTTCTGGTAATCCTGCCAGATAAGCCTTTTCCCTTCCAGCTTCATTCGTGGTTGTGTTTTTGGTTATTGGCAGTATAAATATGCTGAACGTATTCACTGGTTGTATCGGTGCCGAATTCAAGACCCATTCCATCCGCTTTTAGCTTCGAAAAGGATTCAATATTGTCGTACATCGCCTGTCCACCGGTAATTTCAAAGATTTTTTTCAACTCTTCAAGATCAGCATCCGAAACTTTGCGTAAAACTCCGGCACCTTCGCCATTATAATTTGCACCAAGTTTGTCCATAAGCGGAGCCAGGTTTTTATGCTCCCATTCCCATACCGGACCCTGCTCGGGATGCAGTGCCGGATCAACAATGTCAGGACGAACACAATACCCGGAAGATAGAATCTGGTCACCAATAATTCGTTTTACGGCGAGTTGCTGGCGTCCTTTTTCGGATTCGGTAAAATAACCCATTTGCTGCGAAAGCGTGCGCAAAGCCATGATCAATAATCCCGGTGCATTCCCTCTCGGGCAACGTGTTTTGCACGACATGCATTCGCCGCAGTACCAGATTACATCGCTGCTCATCAGCTCGCGGATCTTTTCATCATCCTGCGATTGAACGGTGGTAGCAATAACTCTCGGGTCGTAATCGTAAAATTCAGCCGCCGGGCAAATTGCTGTACAGGTGCCGCAATTTATGCAGGCTTTCAGGCTTTCGCCAAACCTGATATCAGCAGCTAAACGATTGTACAGTTCACCCAAAATAATTTGTTTTTAAAGGAAAATAAAATTCCAATTAACTGACTGGCAAACTGATATAAATTATTAATATTTCAATTTCACCAGACCGTTTTCAATAAGCGAACAAAGATAAATTAATCAGACTTAAAGATTGAAAAAGGACATATTTGTTATAAAGACTAAATAAAAATAGCAGGTATTTCTACCTGCCATTTTTATGACTATAATACCTTAACAAACAGAAATTCAGTGATTTTATTTCTCCATTTCCTCTTTCAGCCTGGGTAAAATCACATTCACAAAATTCTGTAATGGTTTTTCAGCCATCATGGCAATAAAAGGGTTCATATCTGCATCAATCACCATCTGAACCTCACATTGATGGTTGGAAGTTTCCTGAAACAAGGAATCCCAGGTAAATCCAAATGGGATTTTTCCTTCGCCCTGCATGCTGATTTTTGTAAACGGAATTTTTTCGGCAATGCGCAATCCAAGCGATGCCAGCCCTTTAATTTCAAAAGCACATGAATCCCCGGTTGATTCCCAGTTTATTACCTGCTCAGGCATCAGGCTGCTGAAATTATCGAAATTTCCCAGGAAGTTATACACTTTTTCCGGCTGGCAATTGATAACCACCTTTTCACTTTCAATACGCTTACTCATTTGTCCTGTCCCCACCCTTTAGGATTCTCGCGCCACTTAATCAGCGACTGCATATCTGAATCTTTGATATGATTTTGCTCCAATGCTTTTTTTATCAGGTAGTCATAATTAGTGAGCGTGTGCAAGGTGCAGTTAGCCGCTTTGAAACTTTCCTCGGCATCGCTCAATCCATATGTGAAAATGGCAACCATTCCCTTAACATTACATCCTGCAGCGCGTAAAGCCTCTACAGCTTTCAGGCTGCTGCCACCTGTCGAAATAAGATCTTCGACAACAACTACTGATTGTCCACTTTCAGCAACACCTTCTATCTGATTTTCAAGTCCGTGCACTTTCTTTTCGGAACGGATATAAACAAAAGGTAAACCCATTTCCTGCGCTACCAGCGCACCTATGGCAATTGCGCCGGTGGCTACTCCGGCAATCAGATCGACAGTGCCATATTCTTCATTAATAAGCCTTACAAACTCCTGCCGGATATAGGTGCGTATTTTTGGGTACGACAAAGTCCGGCGGTTGTCGCAATAAATTGGCGATTTTATGCCGGAAGCCCAGGTAAAGGGGTTAGCATTATCGAGCTTTATTGCTTTAATTTGCAAAAGCGATTCGGCTGTATAAAGTCCGGTTTCTTCAAAATTCTTTCTCATGATGCAAAGATATACAGTTTTTTTGAATGACAGGGCAGTTACTATAGTACCTGACATCAATTCTGCATCCGTGTCAACGGAAATGATACTGGATTTTAACGGCAAATCCTCAATTGTAAAAGCATACAAGCAGTTTTGCACAGATCAGGAAATCAAAAAATTATTTATAAGAACAGGTCAGGATTTTGCTGGTGCCTGCGAGGGTTTCAATAGCATGTTTACCCGGATAGAAGCAGCAGGAGGAATTGTCAGGAATGAAAATCAGGAATATCTTTTCATAAAACGTCTTGGAGTTTGGGATTTGCCAAAAGGTAAGCTTCATAAAAAAGAGCAAATTCAAGCAGGAGCTTTGCGCGAAGTAACGGAAGAAACCGGCCTTATAAAGCTCACAATTTCGAAAAAACTGCCTTCAACCTTTCATATTTATACCGACCGCAAAGGTCATGAAATTTTAAAAGAGACTTTCTGGTTCGAAATGATATGCAACGGCGAACAAAACCTGGTTCCGCAACTGGAAGAAGATATTACGGAAGTAAAATGGTTTTCATTGACTGATTTGAATATTCCGGTCCAAAATACCTATGCGTCGCTCCGAACCTTGCTGGAAAATTATTTCCAGCTATAAACAGGCTATCGGTTTCATTTGGTAAAACCCGCAGTATCATTTTAAAAATATGTATTTATCTTTGCACAAAACCAAAGTATGAAGATCGCAGTTTTCCCGGGTTCATTTGATCCAATTACACGCGGCCACGAATCGATATTGAGACGTGCCCTGCCGTTGTTCGACAAAATTATTGTAGCTATTGGTGTAAACTCTGATAAAAGCGGGTATTTCCCCGTCGAAAAAAGGCTTGAGTGGCTCAACCAGACTTTCAGCGATCTGCCACAGGTAAGTGTTGAAAGCTATTACGGACTTACGGTTGATTTTTGTACAAAAATGAATGCTTCCTATATAATAAGGGGCTTACGCACTTCGGCCGATTTCGAATTCGAGCGCAGCGTGGCACAGGTAAACCTGAAACTTGTACCGGAAATTGAAACCGTCTTTATGCTGGCATTGCCTGAATACGTAATGGTTACATCATCCATTGTCCGCGAAGTTCATAAGCACGGGGGCAATATTGACCAGTTTATTCCGGAGATAATCGCGATTTAAACCTGATTGCCTTCTACTTCCGGCAATGTTGCATGGAAAAATGAAAAATGGATTTTGCCGTAACGGCGCTCTTCATAAAATAACAGATGGTCTTTAAAACTGATGCGCTTATCATGCTCCATCACTAACCAGCCATCTTCTGCAAGCCATTTATTTTCAAAGATAAGTTCCGGAACTTTTTCACGGTTTTCGAGATCGTAAGGCGGATCTGCAAAAATTACATCATAGCTGCCTGAAGGTCTTGCAAGCATTGCCAATACGTTGGCACGGATCACGGTTGAATTTGCAAATTTAAATTCCGTGATCATTTTCGAAATATAGTCGGTGCATTTGACGTTCAAATCCACACTCAAAACCGATTTTGCACCACGCGAGGCAAACTCGAGAGAAATATTCCCGGTCCCGGCAAAAAGGTCAAGAACTCTGATTTCTTCAAAATCAACATAATTATTCAGGATGTTGAACAGGCTTTCCTTTGCCATATCGGTTGTCGGACGAACCGGCAAGCCTTCCGGCGGACGAAGGTTCCTGCCTCTGTGACTTCCGCTGATTATTCGCATATTGGCATATTTAGAAGAGTAAAGTAAAGGTGCATGGCGATTTCCTTATAAGCCTCGCCATATTCGAGTTCCACAGGTTTTGTGACGAAATTCAGAGAACCGCAATACATTTTCAGTTGCAGAAATATGGTTGAATTTGCAGTAATATCGCCCATCAACGTAACTTTTTCTTCCGAAGGTACAAATCCCAACTGCTCTAAAACGAAAATCACATAATAAAGCACATCCGAAGGCGAGGAGTACCTGAATGCATTGAGGTAGAGCAGGCGTAAACCCTGAATCACCGTGATTTCAAAAAAGCCATGATGAATATTGATAAATACCTGCCTGGCAATTAATTGTGAATGTTTACGCAGAACTCCTTTCACGAAAACAGCCGCAGCATTCCTCAAAAATGCACCGGGGAAAATAGCTGCGCAATATTCAATGACACCGCGTGGAACAAGTATTGCCGTAACCGGCCCGAGATCAAAAACCGTCTCTGTCAGTATTTGTTCAGCCTGCGTAACAGGGTAGGCTGCCGAAATAATATTCACATCATTTCCATCTTCCATGAAAGTATGGGGAGCAATGGTGATCTTCTGCGAAGCAACTGCTACTTCGACCCGCTGCCAGGACATTTGGATTAAATCGACCTTTTTCAGGTCTTCAAAATAATCATTCCCGCTTTTGGGCCAGCCGTTTGATTCGTCCGGATGGATGCCGGCATGATCCAGTTTATATGAAGACAACTTGAGAACCTTCAGAGAATCAGCATGGGTGACCAAAAAAGAAAATCCATCCTGGCAGAGCAGAACAGATAGTCTGTAATTCAATCCCTGACTGGTTTCAAACTGAGGATCAACCTGATTAAGAATACATTCCAAAGGATTTGCGCTATTTGGGCATTCCCGCTTTCCAACGGTTGAGGCTCCGGTAATTGAGCCGACTTTTGGAAAGGGAAATTCAGGTTTAATTATAAATTCTTTTTTCTCTGCTTAACCAATTGATAATAACCGGCATCATTACTGAAGAGAGGTGCAAATGTAAGATATTTCCGCTTAAATCCTTTGAATCCTCAAAATTCATAACTCCGAAATCCATGTCGCTTTATATGCACAAAGAATATTGCTTTCAAGCTTCCAACCAACGAAGTTTTTGATTCCGATCCCTTAGGCATCTTGAATTCTTAACATCAATGCAGATAAAACTGGTCGTAAAATATTGTTAATCAGTATTTCACTGAATTTATTTAATTTTAACATGCAGATAAACTGCTCTGCAATTGGATTGGAACAATTATTGGTATTTCATTCATCAGGAAGATTTGTCATAAATGTATTATTATGTATATTTGCAGATGAATCTGTAGCCAAAATTATTAACAAACCCTGAAAAACCAATGAAAAAGACTCTGATCCTGGCTTTTGCCGTAACCATTCTTACCTCATTTAATGCAAAACTCCTGAGTGCACAAACCAAAGATGAAGCTATTTTAGCATTTAATAGTACGCTCGAACTCTCGAAAACCGATTTGGCCGGCGCTGTTATAAAAATGCAGGAAGTAGTAAAAATGTGCAATACGATAGGCAAGGATGCTGACACACTAAAGATGAAAGCTACAGGTGTTATTCCTGCATGGCAATATAATGTCGGGAATAATCTTAAAAATGATAAGAAATATGATCTTGCAATTACTGCCTATGAAAAAAGCAATGAATTAGCGTCAACATATTCAGATGCAAATATCAAAGAGAAGTCAGCAAACCAATTGGTATTGCTTTACACCAGCAAAGGAAGCACCCTTTACAAAGCCGATAAGGCCGACTCGGCCATAATTTGTCTGGATAAAGCCCTGATTTATGACCCTACATACAACAAAGCACTTTTCACAAAAGGCCAGGTGTATAAAAAGAAAGGTGATAATGTAAAGATGTTGGAAAACATGGAGTTAGCTATAACTTCGGCTACCAAAACCAATGACACTATTATTGTTAAAGCTGCCAAAAATATGCTCGGATCAAGTTTAAACCAGGAAGGCATTGCTGCATACAACAAGAAAGCATATTCGGAAGCAGTTACTAAGCTTAACAGCGCATTGGGTTACGGTTTTAAAACCAAAGATCTCTATTATGTGCTTGCTTCTTCAAATAACAGCATGAAAAAATATGATGAAGCCATCGAAGCTGCTACCGCCGGACTGCCAATGGAAGAACAGACCAGCGCGAAATTAGCCCGTTATTACTGCGAAATTGCCAAAGCTTACGAAGGAAAGAAAGATATCGGTAACGCCTGTGCCAATTACAAAAAGGCCGCTTATGGCTCATTTGTTCAATTTGCAAACGGGAAGATTAAAAATGAATTAAAGTGTCAGTAGAATATCTGATAGCATATTTAAAGCCGGTTATTCCGGCTTTTTTTATGCCTGGTAAATGGCAGGCGTACGCAGGAAATCTGAAATAATGCGTTACCGGGTGTTTAAACCGGCCAACTTATCGAAATGAGGAATGTCTTCAATAAAAACGTATTGCTTGTTTACATAATCGATCCGGCATGTATAATGCTCAAGGCCATTGGTAATCAGGAAATATTCAGCCTGCAGGAGCATATTGTACCGGGCTGCCTGGTCGAAAGTCTTTTCGGTAATTTCAACTCCGGGAGCCTTGCATTCAACCAGCACAAGTGGCGAACCATTGCGTTTAAATATAACCAGGTCGAAACGCTTTGGCAGCTTGTTAAGCAGAAGTTGTTTTTCAACACCAATAACTGAAACCGGGTATCCCTTTATGTCTGTAAGGTATGAAATTAAATGCTGGCGCACCCATTCTTCGGGAGTGAGAGTCACATATTTATGACGAATGGGATCGAATATTTCCTGCCGGTTATTGAGGTTCCGGAGTTTGAATTCAAAACGTGGAAAGTTTAATTGCAGCATTTTTATAACATTCCGGAAAAACTTACCCGAAATCACTGCAAAGATGCTTAAAAATTCTAAATTTGCCACTAATACTAATTATCTTCGGACCTACCTATGAGAACTAAGAAAGAAATAGTTGAAAACTGGTTACCCCGCTATACAGGAACTGCCATTGAAGATTTCGGTGAATATATTCTGCTGGTGAATTTCGGAGCCTATCTCGAAACTTTTGCCAGGTTAAATAATGTTGAAATAAAGGGAAGAGAGCGGTCGATGCCAAGCGCTACTGCCGGAAACATAACAATGATAAGGTTTGGCATGGGAAGTGCCAATGCAGCTACAGTTATGGATCTGCTGAGTGCCGTTAATCCCAAGGCATGTTTATTTTTAGGCAAATGTGGCGGACTGAAACATATTAATGCGTTGGGCGACTATATCCTGCCTATTGCAGCCATCAGGGGTGAAGGAACATCCGACGACTATTTCCCGCCTGAAATCCCGGCACTACCTGCATTCAGCCTTCAAAAAGCTATTTCCACCACCATTCGTGAAATGGGTCGCGATTATTACACCGGCTCAGTTTACACTACAAACAGAAGAGTTTGGGAACATGATGATGAGTTTAAACAATATCTTCAGAAAACAAGAGCTATGGGTATTGACCTGGAAACTGCAACAATCTTTATAGTTGGATTTGCCAATTCCATTCCTACCGGAGCCTTGCTGCTTGTTTCCGATCAGCCTATGATTTCGAGCGGTGTAAAAACCGAACAAAGTGATAAAATTGTAACGGAAAATTACATGGAAGAACATGTTACAATCGGGATTGAATCGCTGAAACAGCTTATTGAAAAACGTGTAACTGTTAAGCATCTTCAGTTTTAAAATCCGCATCATTACAAAGTATTCCAGCAATAACAATGACATCGACCTATTTTCAGTTAGTTAAAGATTTCCAGAAAAGGGAATTTGTCAATATTTACCTCTTCTATGGAGAAGAGCCGTTTTATATTGATGAATTGTCGGATTACCTTACGGAGCATGTTCTGAATGATGTTGAAAAGGAGTTTAACCAGGTGGTATTATATGGCCGCGACTCCACTACAGCCCAGGTTGTAAACAGCAGTAAGCAATTCCCGATGATCGGCGAAAGGCAGCTGGTTGTTCTGCGTGAGGCCCAGGATATGGATCTGAAAAAAGAAGAAAATCTCAATATTTTACTCTCCTATATCAATCACCCGCAGCCATCGACTATCCTGGTAATCTGCCACAAATACAAAGTGCCGCCCGCCAAACTTGTAAAGGCTCTGGTAGCATCAAAACTGGCTGTTACCATTGAATCAAAACGAAAATACGATAATGAAATGCCTGCCTGGATTACAACACAGGTAAAAAGCAGTGGCTATTCCATTTCGGATAAAGCAGCCATCATGCTGGTCGAATACCTTGGCAACAACCTTGAAAAGATTAATAATGAACTTGGCAAGCTGTTTATCAATCTCCCGAAAACCAAGGTGATTACCGAGAATGAAATTGAACAATATATCGGGATAAGTAAGGATTATAATATTTTTGAATTTCAGCGTGCCCTGGCAAAGAAGAATGTTTTGCAAGCCAACAAGATAGCGAATCATTTCGCACTCAATCCGGGTGAGAATTCAATTTTCAAAACTATCCCGATGGTATTCGGATTTTTCAGTAAAGTATTACTGATACATTCCCTGCCTGATAAATCGGAAGCCTCTATACTAAGTAAAGCCAAACTTACGCCCTATAACAAGCAGGATTATCTGGATGCATACCGCAATTACAATGCTAAGAAAGTGCAGGATATTATAGGCTGGCTTCGCGAGTGCAATGTCAGGGCTTTGGGAATTGATAATTATTCGACCGTCCAGGGTGAGCTGTTGCGTGAACTGGTTTTTAAAATTATGCACTGATTCTTGCGGGAATATTGCCTTCCCTTGAAATGATGGGGCGAAGGGGTGACAGGGAGAAACGGAGACATAATTACAAATATTACATTCCATTAAATAAAAAAGGCGGTTCCTGTTTGGAATCGCCTTTTTCATTTACATCAAAATCTCACTATTTAATATCAAAATCATAAGGCATAAGCGCCTGCACTCCCTGCATACGGCTCATACGGCTGAGGTAATGAAAATACGGGTAAGCGGTGCCTAGTTCTTTTTTCATAAAAACGGATGTATTGTCGCCCGAAAAGGTTTCCATCAATTGCTGGAACGTATCTTTCTGCTCGGGAAGATCCAGGGTGCGGTAATCTTTCAGTTTTGCCAGTTTTGCGGCTTCTTTTATGGCATCGTTCAACCCACCGAATTCATCAACCAGCCCTATACGTTTTGCATCCACTCCGCTCCAAACGCGTCCCTGGCCAATGCTGTCAATCTGGGCAACCGTCATTTTCCGACCTTCCGAAACATGGGTTGTAAAAGTGCTGTAAATATTTTCAATTTCGCGGGTCATAATCGCCTTTTCCGCATCATTCAGAGGGCGGGTTACAGGAATAAAGTCAGCATAAGGATTAGTTTTTACCCCGTCGAAAGTAATTCCCAGGTTTTTATTTAACAGTCCTTTCATATTTGGAATGAGACCGAAAACGCCTATTGATCCCGTGATGGTATTCGGATATGCAAAAATCTTATCCGCAGCACAGGCTATATAATAACCACCTGATGCGGCTACATCACCCATTGATACAACCACTGGTTTCACCTTTTTGGTTAGCAGCATCTCGCGCCAAATAATATCCGATGCCAGGGCGCTGCCGCCGGGCGAATTCACCCTGAGTACCACAGCTTTTACCTTATCATCGAGGCGGGCTTTACGAATGGCTTTCGAAATACGTTCCGAACCAATAGATTCTTCATCACCATCGCCACTCACAATATCACCGCTGGCATAAATGACGGCAATCTTGTTATCCGACGATTTTTCATCGGGTTTAGCGGCTTTGGCATATTTACCAAGTTTCATGAATTTCAAATCTTTGATATTTTTCAAATCCAGCCTGTTCTTCAGTTCATCATAAACTTCGTCCTTGTACATAAGTTTATCAACCATTTTCAGGCTAACGGCATCCTGGGGAGTTTGTATTTTGTATTCATTCGCCATAGCAGTGAGAGCTTCAACCGGTATTTTACGACTTGCTGAAATGCCGGTAAGCATATGGTTCCACATGCCCGAAATAAAAGAAAGCGTTTGCACTTTGCTCGGTTCGCTCATTTTATCGTACAAAAATGGCTCTACCGCACTTTTAAATTTCCCATGACGGATTACCTGTACCTCAACATCAATTTTATCGAGCAGTCCTTTGAAAAACATCACCTGTCCCGACATGCCCTTAAACTGCATTCCACCGACAGGATTTATATAAATTTTGTCGGCAACAGATGCCAGGTAATAGGATTTCTGGGTGAATTCTTCTGAGTAAGCAACAATAAATTTACCCGATTTCTTAAAGTCGATCAACGCATTCCTGATCTCCTCAATGGTGGCCTGCCCGGCAGGAATATCAGTAAGCTCAAGGTAAATCCCTTTCACTTTTGAATCGACGGCTCCTTTGTTAATATTTTTAACAATATCGTTCAACCCAAGATTTGTTGACATATCTGGTCTGCTGAAGTTGAAATGAGCCAGAGGATTGTCGGATGAACGCTCGCTGATCGGCTGATCCAGCGTAAGCATGAGGACCGTTTTCTCGGGCACAACCACGGTTTCTTTATTGCCCATAGAAACGACGGAAACAATGATACCAACAAAAATAATGAACAGCAGGAAACCGGCAAGCAGGAAACCAAGCATGGAAGCGAAAGTGAATTTGAAAAATTGTTTCATTGTTATATAGATTAAGATTTAGACTGTATGACGGGAATTAAAGCACGAAGTTACAGAAATTGCTGGAATGAAGCACAATTTACGAATGTGGATGTACGATTTACGAATGATTGATATATGATTTGACATGAAACATAGAAAAACTGAAACCCTGAAACATTAAAACAATTGAAAATCTGAAACAATTGAATGACCAATGAAAATTTGCTCAATTCATCTATCTCCTTTATAGAGACGCGAGGCATCGCGTCTCTACCAAAAACTGTTAAAAACTTCTGTTCACTTTCTGTGATGTGATTTAAACTCAAATTGTACCTTTGGCCCGAAGAGATTATACATGGCAAAGGTTTATTTTTCGACAGGCAGTAACCAGGGCGACAGGCTGAATCTGCTGGTTCAGGCTGCGAAACTGATTGATAATTTGATTGGTAAGATTATTGACTATTCGCCGGTTATTGAATCGGAACCCTGGGGATTTGATGCGGAAACTGCTTTTTATAACCAGGTTCTTGTGGTTGAAACTGAACTAACTCCGCTTCAGGTTCTGAAACTGTTACTCGAAATTGAAAATACACTCGGCCGGAAACGTTCAGGCAAAGAATATACCAGCAGGCTCATTGATATTGACATATTATTTTACGATGAAATTCAGATGAATAATGACAGCCTGGTAATACCACATCCCTTACTTCATAAACGTAAATTTGTGCTCGAACCACTTGCTTCTGTTGCCCCTGATTTAATTCACCCGGTTTTAATTAGTTCAATATCAGAATTACTTCAGTCGCTTAATGATACCTGTCAGGTTTCGGTTGCGCTTGAAAAAGAGAATTTTACCCTGTTATTAAATCAATAAAACTGAGCTGAAATTTCAAATATGATAGTACCATACAACTATATAGCAATTGAAGGCAATATCGGGGCCGGGAAAACGACCCTTGCCACCCGTTTATCGCAGCAATTCAGTACCCGGCTTATCCTGGAACAGTTTGAGGACAATTCCTTCCTGCCGAAGTTTTACGAAGATCCTGCCCGCTATGCTTTCCCGCTGGAGTTATCTTTCCTGGCCGACAGGTTTCAGCAACTGAAGAACCAACTTGCTGTTCAGGATATGTTTCACCCTGTAACCATTGCCGACTATTTCATCCTCAAATCGCTTATTTTTGCAAAGAAAACACTGAACGGTGAAGAGTTCAACCTTTACACACGCCTTTTTTCAATTATCGAAAATGCTTTGCCAAAACCAGATCTGCTGGTTTATCTTTACCTGGATATAAGCCGGCTTCAAACGAATATCCGGAATCGTGGCCGGGTTTATGAGCAAAAAATTGAGGATGATTACCTGCAGCGCATACAGGAAGGCTACCTGGATTATATAAAACAGCAGCAGGGATTGAGAGTGCTTCTGATCGATACCAATAAACTTGACTTTGTAGCCCGCCAGTCTGATTATGATACGCTGATCGAAATCATTATGCAGGAATATCCGGTCGGGATACATCGAATAAGGCTATAATTATTTCATGCGTGACTACTAATGCTGAATGTGCATATTTTTGTTTTTAAAAGATTTTTGACGACCTTTACCCTGAATAAATTATAACTGATAAAATGAATGCTGCCTTAGTGATTTCAATTATAATTCTTGCAGGTTTAAGTCTGGGGCTTTTTGTGGCTTATTCCCGATCAAAAAGGAAGCTCTCAGAACTTATGAAGAGCCATTCTGCCTGTGTTGAGGAAAATGAGCAACTGTTTGATGAAATCGAAAGAGTGAAAGAAGAATTGCAGCTCTTCCGTTTTAAAGCCGGCGAATCCGACAGGCTAAAATCAGCGTTTCTCTGTAATATGTCGCATGAATTGCGCACCCCATTGCACGCCATTATGGGTTTTGCAGGGCTGATATCAAATCCTTCGATGCCTAAAGACGACAAGGTTACTTATGCCAATATTATTAACCGCAACGTTGATTCCTTGCTCGAAATTATCAACGATATTTTCGATATTTCCCAGTTCGAATCTGAGGCTACAGGCATCGAGATAGAATCGGTAAATGTAAATGACCTTTTGAATTCGCTTCAAACCTGGATAAATCTAGAAAAAGCCAATGTAGGCAAAGAGAATATAATAGTGAGGGTAAATAAGGCTAATAAAGCTACAGACTTTTGCATACAGACTGACGGCTATAAGTTAAGAAGGGCTTTAAATCACCTGGTTTATAATGCATTGAAATATTCGGAAGAAGGAATGGTAGAAATCGGTTATACTTTCAGCGAAAACAATATCATTGATTTTTATGTAAAGGACGAAGGAATAGGTTTTTCAAATGATAAACTTAATCTCATGTTTTCGCAATTCCGGCAGGTTGATGAAACACCCATCAGGCAATATGGCGGATTGGGTCTAGGTCTTACTTTGGCACAGAAATTTGCCACTTTTCTCAATGGCAGGTTATGGGCCGAAAGCGAACCCGGAGCCGGGGCTACATTCTGGATTTCGATGCCGATGAAGTTAAAGTCAGGCATGGAATAATTTTAAGGATCCATTTACATACAATAATCTAAAACAGATATTTAGTGACAGCTTACTATAAATAAATTGCTATGAATACTTATGAAATCAAGCTTGAAATCAAGGAAAAGATTTCAAAAACAGATGAGACTTTTATTAATATAATGGGAACCGAAATCTACACCGGAATATCAGGAGATGACATAGGTTTACTGGAAAAACTTTTAAAAAAAGTAAACAGATATTTTATGGTTTATAAAATTGCTGCGATTTTATTCTCAACACTGTTGATCGTGGTTTCAATCCTAAAGTTTTTTGAATCCATTGATCACTTTAATATGAATAAATCAGGATTAGTTATCCTGTTTACCCTGGTTTTTTTACTCACTGCTTTCAGATATCATAAAGTTAAAGTAAATCTTGAAAGCAAGATCTGGTTGCTAAAATTCCTGGAACGGATTGAGAAAGTATAAAATCCGCCAACATCCGATATTAATATTTGCAGGTGAGATCTTAATCTCTTAGTAATCTTGTTGTATCTCCCGTACCATTCCAAATATTATCAAATCAATAAATTCGTATTTTATTATTATGATTATCAGTATTTTGCATGTTTATTCCAGTATCCGTATCCTATCTCATTCTTTCATTGTGAAAAATTGTAAGTATCTTTGCATCTGTATCTATGAAAAATATACATTAATTTAATTCAACAAATGAAGGAATTATTAAGCACTCTTGAAAACAAAAACATACATCTTCCGGAAAACATCGTTCAACTGCTAACTGAATGTAAAAGCTTTACCTTGTTTTCATCAACTGACGAACTTGCCGTTGCAGCGCTTGGGAACAGCGAGAATACAAGCTAT